>ERZ1292625.192-Hain-H41-01um-R1-192-length-105621-cov-21_pt1 | contig 105621 bp, 189 predicted proteins | sample MGYA00564400_ERZ1292625 | MGnify/ENA primary metagenome ERZ1292625 (study PRJEB36523, sample SAMEA6512639) | groundwater metagenome | collected 2019-01-08 | study: AquaDiva: Metagenomics assemblies of 32 groundwater samples
TTGTTGTGAAGGATATAGTTGAAACTTAAACGTCCTCATGTTATAGTATATAACATGGTCTTAGTAGTTATGAAGAAAAAGTTAAACAAATACAAAAAAAGTTAGCCATTCATCCGCCAGCACAAGGCTGGCGGTTTTCTGGCTCAAGAATTAATAAATATTATTTGGTTTTCAATGGCAGCGGGAAATCATATTCATTCATATCAATAATCCCACCACGAGAAACTAATACCAATTTAGTTTCAGGATACGGCTCAACAACATCAAATTTCCCCGTCGCCATCGCCTCATTAAATCGACCCGTATCAGGAATCCACGCAGCCTTCTTCAAAACCAAACTAAACATATCCGCACTCACTAGCTCCCCAACATAAAAATATGTCACCGTGCGGATAAAAACTTGCTTGCCAACCCATGTTCTCATTACATCTTTAACTTCATCCATTTTATTTCTCCCTATCCTTTATTAAAACAACAACCAGACTCCCATATCATAATCACATTTTAAAAGTTGTCAACCATATATTTACTTCTCTCTTGGAGCCGGTCCAACCAATTCACGAAACTTCCTTACCCACTCATTCCTCTTATTGGTTCTCTCAACTTCCTCAGCATAAATATCCTCATAACGCACAATATCATCTTGATATCCCTTAATCTTGTCCGCCCGATACTTACCAATCATATCTCTCGTAGGCTCCTCCATATCATCCGAAACATCCACTGGCGTAAATATAGACATTTTCAATTGCTCCATCATAAAATCTTTCAAGTTTTGAAAATCAGAAGGAACGTCCCAAGCAATAACCTTATCTAACATTGCCTGCAATCTGGCATTCTCCTCATCCGTATCCTTATTTGATTTTAAGGAATCTCCACCAAATTTCTTATACCGCGCAATCATCTCCTTGAAAACCAAATCATCAGATTTTTCCTCAAATTGTTTCAATTCAATCTTATGTCTCTCCACACATTTTAAATAATAATCAGAAGGTTTTACCTCCAATACAATCGGAGCATCCATCGGCTCATCCCTCATATCAATGAACGCGCCAAACGCACGAGAACATTTCCATGCAAATTGATTAAATGTCATGTTCGGATTCTTAATAACTTCATATGTATAACCTGTTGCCATTTTCTATCTCCTTTAAATTGAAAAATCAATAATTTGTACGGAATAATTATTCAAAGCATTTTCTCGACTCCACTTATCGCCAAATAGAAAATAAGGCAATATCCATTGAGGACAATTCTTATTTTCCAATACTCTCCTGCGAACTGTTAAACTAACATCCTTCGCTCCTTCAGCCAATATCTCTTCTGGCATTTCCTGACGCTTCATTACATTTCGACGAACAAACTCGTCCTTGTCTTTTGATAAATCAATTAAAATATCTATGGGAGTGAATTGATTCCTGGCAATTGCCGCTCGAACATTCCAGTCCTCATCTTTAGAAAATTTAAGGATTTCCTCCCTAGAGGTTGCTCGCTCCGCCATTCCCATTCGAACTAAAAAATCAGGTTTCATTAAATCTCCATCGACAATATTATAAGAAGTTTGCCTATAATTAGATTCCATTTTTTTCTCAATCTTGAAGCCATGCATCATGTGAATCATATTCTCCAGAACACACACGTTTTAATAGGGATAATTTTTCAACATCATGGTTGGCTTGCTCGATAAGCCATTTTCTAAAAGAGTCGCTATTTATAACCCTATCACAAATTTTATAATTACAGTTAAATAGAAACTCATAGCCTTGAAAATCTAATAATTGAATGATTTTTTTTAAAAAATCATCAGTACAATCATTTTCAATAATATACTTGTTAGCAGCATACGCGACATTATGTCTTTCAATGTTATTGAACAGGTCTAAAACCCCTTCTTCGCTTAAATTATATGTGTCAAGGTTTAGTACATTTTTGTCTATTGGGCAAATATCTAACATTATTCGGTCTAGATATGGCATAGACTTTGAATTAAGTATACTCTTGTCAGGCAAAACATAACCATTGGAATATTCTCCGCAAGTATATATTTGTCTACCAGTTAATGATGATATAAAATTTTTAAAAATATTAAAAAACTCAAGATAATGATGGTAGTATTGCTCAGATGTATACACCGGACCTATTACAATAATTCCATCCCCTTGATCGTTTTCTACATAAAAAACAAGACATCTAGCGATTATAGTATTTGCCCGATCAAGATATTTTTTGTAATTGGTTAAATATACGATTCCTACATAATCGTTTAATGCAGAGTTAATTGCCATCTCTTTAGCTTGTCCATTAAATAATTCCTGGCAACTAAACCACTCGCTCCGAGAACTCATGGATAAAACTTCTATAGGATTAGAAGAAAACACCGCCCCCAAAACTTGAGTGTCATTTTCTTTACTCTTATTTAATTCTTCAAAATATCTTTTAACATTTTTCTTAAAATCATTAAGAGAAAAATTTGGTATTTTAGAAATTGGATTTTTCAATCTTTTTGTTTTTTTACCAGTCTTCTCATCATACCAAACTGTTGGTTCAGAATACTCTTGTTTTTTACTAGAACTGTATTCGCAGATATATTCAATAAGTAATGTTACACTCTGCGATAGTAAATAACTATCAACCTGAGTAATATTAAAACTATTTAAAAAGCCTTTTTCACGAATAACATCTTGCTCTACTATTTTAGCAAGACGATTTTGATAAGTTCCCCCATCATCATAATTGGATAAAATTATAACATCTCTCTCCATATCCAATAATAGACTTCTAGCTTTACTTATACTACCCGTTTTTTTTAACTTTAAATCAATTGACAAATGCCCGTCATTAATAATATTTGAAATTTTTTTCTTGCCACAATATTTTTTAATTCTTTCATCTAATTTTACCCATTGCGGAATCCAATTGGGCAATTCATTAACAAAGTTGTACACTTCCATCTTCTCTTCTCCCATACTCAACCTTTAGTATTAGTATTTAATTTTAGAAACATCTATGAACACAGCCTCAGAAATTTTTACAAGTTCAACAAACATCAAACGATTCCCGCATGTACAATAAATTGTAGTATCGCCTTTACCAAAATAATCATTAATTCTACTTTCTGAATTACAAACACCACATTCAACTTTAAAATCAAAATATGGGCGATCAATTTTCACCCGCATAATACCTTTAAGCAACATTGTAAATTTACCTTTCTATTTTGAATTTAAATAATCAAAAAATCGATTCATAAAATCTTCACTGGTCTTTACCGTTCGTTCAAAACGATTGTCTACATACTCCCTCACCCATCTATCACGCTCCACTTCCGATAATAAATACCTATTGGCATTAACAATCGATTTCACCAATACTACCCTGTCCATTTGAGTTAAATGATCAAATTGAAACATTCCCTTATTTCCCATAAAATTTCCCCTCAACGTCGAACCTCATTAAAGATCCCTAACTCCTAAGTGAGCCGACCGCTTCGTCAAGCTCTTTTTCAATATAAGATAACTTTTGTCTAAGAGACGTAATCTCATGATCAAGATGCTGCTTCACTTCCTCACTTTTACACCCCCGACAATCAATCGTGAATCCCGAAATGCTATCTAACAATGCATCTCGTTTTTTAAACATCAACAACAAATCAGCATGTTTGAGCTCCATGAACTCTTCAAGTGTATAGTTTTCCATTTTATTCCGCCTTATCTACAATTATAGCAAAGATACGACCCATCATCTTGATTGCTCTCAGCATACTCATTAACCGTTGAACATCTTTTACATACACAATTACCTACAGTGGACTTAGGCAATAAATACGTTTCTGGATCATCAAACATAAACTTTAGCATAGGATTACCAAGTGCCATTCTTCTCCTGACATGATCAAAAAAAGATACAATCTCCCCATTACTGGCATACTTACGCTCTAATATCTCTCCATCCGCATCTACCACAAATTTCGCAAACCCCCTATCCTTATGCAATAATCGATTCCGAAAACGCAATAATGTCATGCTGCCATTTTTGTTTTTCACAGTTACCTCACAATCCCCCTCGTCACAAACACCCTCCTTTAATTCAAACACCTCACCCTTATCCGTAATTCGATGATTTCTAATTAACAAACTCATATTATTTGTTGTAATAATTTTCATTTCTCTCTCCTTAATTATTAAAATTAATACGGTTTTCGCCCTACCACACTCAATAGTAGGACCAGATGACCGCAAACTGCCCGCTAAATGTAAACATGGACCGCAATGATTAAACTACAAATGCCTACATCTAACTAAGTCTTTTTTCAATATACTGCCGGACTCACATGATAATAAGTAAATCTTGGTTTTTTACGAAAACTTTCACTGGCGTTAATAAAAAGTTCAATTGCCGTACGACTATTTGTCATACTCGGTTCTAAAAGAAAACTATTAAATAATAGTTCACTTGATAGCCCCAATTGATCACATGTGAAAATCACAACCTTCTTTGTCTTCTCATCGTGACCCCATGTAATATTCTTCACATCAAAAGAATGCTCCTTAAAACAATAAGCAAATGCTTGATCAAATACTTGATACAATCCACGCACAACTTGATCATAACTACTACAAGTAGTTTGATTTATAAGTTCAGCTATATCAAATATAGCGCCATAAACCACTTGACGATCAAAATGCATCTTAATATCAGTTTGATCAGAATATAATTGCAATTGTAAATTGTGGATAAATTCACTGGTCAATGGCATCGTACGAGTCTGCCCAACCATGGTTCTAAGCAGATCAACCTCTTTATGCTTATCTATATAATCATCCACCATCTTTTGCAAGGTTTCATCCTTGCTTAATAAAAGCGAACATAAATAAGATTTAATTGATTCTTTTTCCATCTTAACACCATCCCCGATCTTTAAAGATCAACTTGCCAACACTCTTACTATAATCATCCATCAAAATTTGTCAAGCAACAGTTGTTCATTATTCGATATTACTATGGCTTAGTGCATAAAAGCATCGCCGCCCACAAATTCTCCATCAAAAACTCGGCATGCTTCCTAGCCAACTCCATAGTCTCAAATTTTTGCCGAAACATCGCTTCCATATATGGAGGGTTAGTAGGATCATTCATATCACTAATAGAAATTTCAATAACTAAAATTTCGCGAAGTTTAATTAAATTGCCAAGACAACTAAAACTTCTACCATTTAATCCACCATGCGCCCCAATATAAACAGGATTGCCTTTCATTAGTCTAGCTAAATCTTCATCATTATCGTAGTCTTCATTATAGTCCAATTTTTTCATTAAATCCTTTTTACGCCTTTTAAGAATTGCCCAGTCGTCTATTCCAGGCTTTTTCAAAATAACCAATATCACAGCAAGAAAATTCTTCTGTAGATTTAACTGTATTAAAAAATGATTCACAATATTCTTTTACTGCCGAAGATCTTGTTGGTGGACCAACACTCACTTTCCCATTACAAATAACATATTCCACAATTGGCTTAATATTTTCCTCACATACCTCTCCATCATATAAATGACACACCAAATCAAGAAATGGAAATGCTTCTGCAATAGTCTGCCATTCATCCAAAACAGTTTCAACCGTATTCCACTTCCCAATATTATAGCTTGAACAACCAATTGTTCCATCCCAGTCACACCATCCATGAAGCCCATTAATATAAGCTGAATTAATTCGCTGGTTTCTTAACCCATAAACTTTTAGCCCGTCAACAAGTTCAGTCATACGTTTCTCATATGAATCCTGATACTCATATGGCGCAGATGGATCCATCCCAGTCACACGAATGAACTCATTAAGCCATTTTCCTTCATGAGCTGAAATGTACCAATTGTCTGTAGCAAGAATAATTTCACCAGCCTGCTCAACTGTGACACGCTTACCCTCAACCCACATTCCAGACCATTTTGGTAAACTCACATTAAAACCATTATTTAGATTTTCCATTATAATCTCCCACTATCTCTTCTTAACTTGATCTATAAAAGAATCCCCAAAAGCTTCTCGTGAATAAGTAGGCTTCGCCCCATTCATATCCATTTGAGTTGCAATTCTCTCTGCCTCTTCCTCCGAAGTTGCCTCAACAACATACGTTTTATATGTTCGACTTTGCTCAACAAAAACAACTTCGTACTTGTCTCTCATCTCCCCCTCGCCTTTCTTTCTATATTATAATCATACAACCAAATTTGTCAATGGCAGTCTCATTAAGAATCCCCACTAGGAAAAACAAATTCTGTAAAAGTAGGATCATCCTCCTCAACCAACTTCAAGCACCGACATCTACCAGTTTCCCACTCACCATAATCAACCACAACCTCTTGATCATTCTTATTAACAGAATCCAATGCTAATTTTTTAGCTTCTTCCACAGAACCCGCTTCAATATCAATTGTGAAAGTGGCATATCTGTCCTGATATAATCCTACTCTATATATGCTCATAATAATACCCACCCCGCTTTTTTAAGGTTTTCATCTGCCCAAGCCTTCGCCTCGGCTAATCTGCAATCAGAAAAAACTTTTTTTATTACCCCTTGCCCATTCATGGGAACTACACTTGCTTCAAAGGATATACTGCCATCTTCCAGCACTTCTCTTTCAATAACAGCATAAGCATAGGTATAATTACTATAGCCATGTCTTCTCCAAAAAGAAATTTCAGATTTATCATTACTATCGATGCTCCAAGGTTTTAACGTTTTCTTTGTAAAATATAATTTTTCTTTCCCCCATTCGCGAACCTCTTCAAGCTCATTATCAGTCATTAAATCCATCAACTCTTTTACCAAATCTACCTTATTACTCATAATAATACCAATCATCCCTACGCTGATGTAGCAGCGTCACTATTATTTTTATTTTCTAAACCTCATTAAAAATATCCTTACTAATATGAATTAGACAATGACCGAGACCTATACAAAAACAAATGACCTAAGCACTCTCTCTCTATACCTGGACATAGACCAATAACAAAGCATACGCCGAGACCTAGACGAAGACTGGTCTAAAGAATTAGAGCTAGAATTATAAAAAGACGTAGCTCTACTCCCAGGTCCAAACCTAGATAAAGAATAAGACCAATACAAAGACCTAGACCTAAATGAAGATTTCTTTTTTACAATTTGAGCCATCATTACCATATTATTAAATCTTAGACCAGAACAAGCTTCTGCTAATTCTAAAACTTCATTACAGTCTTCATGCTCACAGTTCGGCAACATATTTAAATATCCTTACTAATATTCCAAAAATTTAGACAAAGACCTAGACACAGACCTAGATCCAGACCTAAAACTAGACCTAAACCTAGACCCAGACGTAGACCAAGAGCAAGACAAACACTTAGACCAATAACCACCCCGCTTCATTTTTGCAACTTGAGCCATCATCACCATATGATTAAATCTTATTCCAGAACAAACCTCAGCTAATTCTAAACAATCACAACAATCCTCATGTTCACAATTTGGTAACATTACAATATCCTTGCTAATATGGATTAGCTCTAGACCCAAATCTAGACAAAGACCAAGGCGTAGACCCAAACCTAGACGAAGACCAAGACCAAGACCAAGACCCAGACCAAGACAAAGACCAAGACCTAGACCCAGACAAAGACAAAGACAAAGATTTTCTTTTTGCAACTTGAGTCATCATTACCATATTATTAAATCTTAATCCAGAACAAGCCTCTGCTAACTCCAGACATTCACAGCAATCCTCATGTTCACAATTTAATAACATATTTTTCCTCAGCGGCAATTATAACAAATATAACCGCCATCAGTTTGATTAGATACACCATACTCATTGAACATCGAGCACCGTTTGCAATAAACCCCAGACTTCGCTCGCAATCTCTCCCATTCACTTTTTGGCATTATTAACCCATCTAATGCATACAAGGCATGAGTAACAACCCCATCAGGATCTATAAACTTCTCCGCCTCTCCATCATCATTATGCAGCAACCCATCCTTAAAATAATAAAAATTTGTATCATAAACAGTTTTTTTATATACCAAATAGCTTTTACGCAAATTCATGTTTGTATATTTAAAAACGCATAACCCCTCATCGCAAAACCCAGGCTTCAATCTAAGCCTATCATCCAACATTTCTCGATCTCGATCGAAAAGGTTATTGAAGCTCATTATATCTGATATGATATATTCTTTCATTTGTCTGCCCTTTAGTTATCCATAACATAACCTGCTCCATAATTTAAGCTCAGTTTTTTATTTATCAATGACAATCATCAATTTCCTTTCCACCTATATCTAGATACATTTTAGGACGCTCATTAACTATAGACGGCTTTTCTTTTTCAGTATAAGAAAGATGGCGGTGATTTATTAAATAATCAATCTCGTTCTTTGCCTCTTGCAAATTCATAAAACATGCAACAAACCATGTTTTGAAATATGCAAGATAAACTTTGTTAACATTATCTTCCATTGATTTTTTAGTATATGGAAAACACCATTGGGAAACTTCTATAATTTTTCCAATGATCTCCCCATTATTCAAATCTTCTTTGTAATGCGATGTTGTCTTCAAAGATAAATCTTCTGCAAGAAGCCAGTCAGTTAATTGCTTATTCATTTTTAATTCTCTCCTAGGTTCACATGATTCTAATCAAACTTGATAAACAAAAGATTCTTTCATTTATCTGCCATCTAGTTATCCATAACACTCACTCTCAAGGTGTCAACCAATCAATAGTTCAAAACTAAAGAATACAGTAGCACCTCTCCCTTTTATACTATATATCCCTCATGGATTTGTCGAGAAAAAGTTCAAAGTTGCAAATTCAAATCGCAACCAAATAGCGTTACACTACCACAACCCCACCAACAAGTTTTCACTCACCAACACCCAAACGGACATGGCTATATCAAAAGCCTATATCATTTTGATTGTGCGCCTCTCAATTATACTTCCAAGCCATACCAGCCACACCACAATAATACTTCATTCTTACATTCACATACATAGCGGTCTTGGGAAGAATCGAACTCTCCCTTACATTTTTGTTTGCATAGATAGTTTTATTTAAAACTCGAATTTGGAATGGCTATGAATAAACCATGAAATAAAACCCCACTTGGACAAAAATAGCACCAACAAGACCAAAACACGGTTTCCATGGTTAACCGCAAACCATCTCTTAATTAACCAATTACCCTGCGCCACACATAATGTAAGCCACCCTCTACATGAGGCTGCACAAATAACAGCTCCCAGCCAGTCCCCTCTGGCATTTTCATTTTTTCTAACCTATTATTATAACTGTCCCAACGACATGTTGTATGATCATACTCATACGTCGGCGCATATATAGGTTCGCTACTCTTATATTCATTCATATTTCCTCACAATCTTCAACTTCCCAGTCCTCATTAAACTCAACCGCCAATCTCACAGGCTCTCTATCCATCACATAACATGTCGACATTTGTAATGGCTCTGCCAACTCCAATGCCATACGCTCAGCTTCCTCTTGAGAATCAGCAAAGACCTCAATCTCACACGAGACTCGACGATCTTGATGCAACTTGACTACATATTTCTTATTACTCATTTTTTTATCTTCCCTTTCTCACACACGCCTACATGTCAGTAACCTTTATCCACATCTTGCAAACTTCGTCCAACGACATAACCTCAATCATATTATATAGAACTTCGTTGGATATATCAAAGTCCTGAATAATCATCTCATCGCCCGCTCGTATCGTTGTTGGCAATTCAATATTTTCTTCCTGGTCCATTATTAACCTCTCTCCTAGGCGCATACGCCCATATATAAATACACTCAACAAATTGCAGGACTCACATTATGAATTATAGATTATCTAATAATTTTTGCTCTAAAAGATTAATCTTTTCTATTTCTTTTTTTAAAACTTCTAACGTTTCAGAATCCGAAATACCATATTTATGCAGATCACGTAATAAACACTCTAGACGAAATACATTGGATTTTACATCAAATAACTCATGCTGAATTTTGTATTGAATGTTATTCTTAGATTTTTTATTCAACGCCTTCATTGCAAAAGATAAAGCATACATAAATTTACTTATACTCTTATGCTCACTATCGAATGGCGCGTCCACATTGCCAAACTCATCGCGTATCTGTTGAATTTGATAACCTTTCTCAAGAAGATTGTAGTCTAATTTGTAGCCACCTACATCATTATCTGATTTTGCAAATTTGCCGCCAAGTGCTATAATAAAATTATCAAAAGATATTTTTAAATTTTTCTTACTAGCCTTCATCTTATCCCCTACTTTCCAAGCAGTCACGCCCATCCATATACACACTCAATAAATTGCAGGACTTACATAACAATAACAAATATTCCAAACTTTACCATAAAGCTCTTTATGACCAGAAATAAAATTTCCAACAATCTCCGTAGAAGCTAACTCATAATGACGATTCAATAATGACTCGGTTGATAAACCCATTTGATCACATGTGAAAATTACCAATTTCTTGTTTGCCTTATCATATCCCCATGTAATATCTTCACATTTACTCTTTTCAAATAAACGATCCATAAATATATACAGATGCGCTACTATCTCTTCAAGAGTATCTAAACTATCAAGTTTCCCAGGTCCAAAACAATCAAACCAATCAAATGCCGCTCCATATACCATTTGACGATCAAGATGCAACTTAATATCCATTTTATCATTGTCCAATTGATAACCTAATTTTGTACGACAGTCGCTCGTGAATGGCAACTTTTCGCCCGAATTAAGCAATCTATCCAATAACTTCGCCTCTCTAGACTTCTCCATAAAAGCACTCACTCGCTTACGCAATACTTCGTCTCCAGCCAAAAAATGATTCAATACATATGACTCAATTGAAAATTCTTCATCTGACATATTACACTTGCCTTCCTACACATATATGTGCATACGCTATTTATTTTATCTCACTGCCCAAAAGATATTTTTTACCATCGGCTAATTCTACAATCATTCCATTAGTATGGAACATGATCTCCATATCCCCCTCCTCCTCCATATCTTCCAGAGTTGTGCCAAACTCCTCCAAAACATAACGCTCCGCATCATCCTTATCAAAAAAGGCACCCACCTCCCCTTGACCATTATGATCATACACAACAAAAACATCTCCATGAATTATCTTTGCCGACTCAACATTATCGCTCATAATATCAATTCCTTTCTCGACTTCACTATCTTCCAATTCTTCATCTTTAAAAAGACGGAAACCGTTCTCCCTAGCAAATTTTTCCGCCTCATCACTTTGATATTTAAGGTAGCACTGCTGAATACCATTGTCCACACAATACTTGCCACCAAATAAGTAGCCAGGTTCAAAATAATTCAACTCAAATCTCAATTGATATTTTGCCGATAACTTACTCAAACCAATCAGTGCCGGCTCCCAAGCCGTCTCATAATCAATCCACAATTGATAAGTGCCATTACACTCTTCAATCTCTCCCATCTCCACATCACCCGTTCTCCACATCGCCGTTTCCCATTGCTTGTGTGAGACATCAAACTCACTGCCACTCAGTAATAATTTTCTCCAATCAAAAGTATGATTAGAATCCTTATCACAATCGTTAAAGAACTTCTCAAGCTTGTCCTTATCGCCAAAAACCATCATTCTGTTTTCGCACCAATTAGGCATCTTTCTATCCTTCTTCCTGTCCATCAGACATCTACATCATAAGTCGCTTTAAAACTTTGTCAATACATCATCTACCATAATAATCTTGGCACGAATTCATCTCAACCTCTGGATTAAACTCTGGAACATTCGCAGGTCTTCTTCTCAAGAAAACCTCATATCGCTGGTTGTTCCAATGACATGCCGCCGCTGCCGCATTCGCTTGCTCCCTTGTGGCAAATCGCGCCTCTACAAACTCACCACAGTCTTCATTGAAAGAATAACTCTTACAATATTGTACAACTGACATAGGGCAATAAGAACCAGAAGCTTCAAATCGTTCGTTAATTCGCTCATTTTTAAAATTTGCATACGCAGGCGATGCATTCGACCCAAAAATCTTAACAATATATGATTTACTCATTTTATACTTCTTTCTACCCATCAGGCTTTCATATCATAAGTCGTTTTTAAATACTTTTCTTTGATGTTTTTATAATTCTACCACTTTCCACTCTTTGAATCCTAAGTTTAATCATATCAAGATATTTAATATCCGATTCCGTTTTGACCACAAAATCCATCTCTGCCACTCTAACAGCTTCTTTCAAAGCCTTAAGCCAATCAGGTTTAATATCATCAGGAAAAATAACGGCTGGAGAACATTCCCATAATGGATATAGATCATATCTTGTAATATCACCAATGGGAATTAATATTGGAACCTTGCCATCTTTCGCAACCCACCTTGAACTAGGTCTTCTTTTTGAGCTTCTAACTAACTGCCCATTAACCCAATCATATCCATTGCCATTTACAAAAAACAAGTAATGAGGTGCACAAAATTCAGTGGAGTGCAATCTTGGATGATAATGAATCATTGATTTTACAGTCTGTTTATAACTCGACATTTCCCTATTCCTTCTTCCTGTCCATCAGACATTCATATTATAAGTCGCCTTAAAATTTTGTCAATACACTATTTGATACAACTCATAATGCTCGTCTCGAAGATAAACCTCAAAAGCCCTCACCGCCTCATCAATTGAATCATAACCAATAGGAAATTTAAAAACTGGACCATTTGTAATCTGATTGTAAAACTTCAAATCCCTCTTGCTAAAAACCACCCTACCAAAAAGTTTCTCCCTTGAATACTTAAAATATAAACACTTACAATCAATAGTATCAGAACCTTTATCATCAGAACTATTATTCGACCAATATAAAATATGATTTTTCAAAAATCTCAATCGATTCATATTCTTAGAGATCTCTTTTAAAAATCGCTCATTATCCTTCTGCAACTTCGGAATCTCCTCATCAAACAACAACTCTTCATCCTTAATCGACTCATCAGTATTCCTTACCGTTTTTGATCCTATTCTCATTTTTACCTACCTTTACATACACGCGTTAACGTTGTGGGGGTGTGAATAACTGAGTATCAAACTGTCTTATTGGTATCGCATAGTGAAAATCAAAATGATCTACACACATTTCAATTTTAACCCCATAAATTGGAGCATCCTTATTACCCACATCAAGCCATGAACGCAATTCCTCTTTCCCCGTATTCATCACCCCAATTGTTCCAATCTCCAATTGAGCCCTTGTAAAAAATACAAGGTCACAATATGATCCTTCATTCCACAACTTACCATCAGCAAATACACATAAACCAATTTCTGGCAAATAATTATCATCTGCCCATCTTTTGATTCGATATAAAAAATCGGAAAATGCCAAACCGTCTCTTACAAGAGCAGGATCAAATTCTACCTTGTGCCCCTTTATAGCTAAATCCAACACGTCGATAAATGGAATACGCATTCCAAAAACAACTTGACCATCAAGCACCATCTTTAATAAAGTACTAGCCTTATCACATTCCCTCGATAACTCATCAGTCCCAGAAGAATGAAAAAACCTCTCCCCACCTTTAATTTTAAGAAATTCTTTATGAGTTCGTTTTGCCTTTTTTATTTTCTTAAACATTGCTAAGGTTGACTTAAACAACTGATCCTTGCTCGATATAGCTTGTTTTATTTTTCTAGAGTTCATCTTATCACCCCTTTCAGCATCCACATCCACACTCATACATACAGACTAAGATAGCCGCTTAGTTGCCCACCATAAATCAGGCGAACCAGAATCATCCTTGAAATATACAATCTCGCCTATATCAATGTTTCGCAATCGACCAATCGAAACCATTCCCACACTCAACTCTTCAATAGGTCCAGCATTCCGAGTATCCTCCCACGCTGCCTTATCAGGATCTATCGATATACAAAAATCATCGCCTTCAGGCTCAAGACGACCCACCTTATCAACAAGACCCCATGCCTCTGTTAGCGTTAAATATGACACAGACTTCCGACCATCCATATCAAACTCAACACTTCCATATAATTCTATAAATTTCATCTCAACCACCTTCCGAGCATTCATGCTCATCCATACTAACCAATTTCGACACTTATCATGTGAATGATATCTTCGCCTTCTTTCGTAAAACTTCCCCTTCCATCATGTTCCGAAAAACAATTCAATAATCTTTCAGCTTTCTTTGCAATACTTTCCATCAAATCATCGGGAGAACAATGATTGGGGACCATCCATCTCAACACCATTCGACGATATATCAAATCCAATTGCTCAAAATCATAAGATGAACAATCCGCCCACATTATACCATCTCGACAATCTAAATTAATATAATATTGTTCTGGATCCTTAGAATACTTATTATAAAGACATTTGACTAATATCAACCTCATGTAAGCCCCCTTTACTCACCCATATACACTTACTCACATAAACATGACTCAACTCACACTCATCGCCAATAACCTATCATTCAAATAAGCCTCAACATCCCCATCTAAATAAATATCCTCTTGCTTCGCTTCCTTCAACAAACGCTTCACCTCAGAAGGAATCTCAGATTTTTTCTTAGATTGAATCTCATAACTCCCCAACCAATCACCAACTTCCCATACATGCAAATCACCATCAACTTCCAACTTCGATGATATCGCCATATCCAACTCTTCACTACCCTCAGCAAATACTCCCTTGCCATCACGCTCAGAAAAACCCTTCAACAATCCACGAGCTTCCTTCGCAATGCTCTTCATCAACTCATTCGCCAACTTCGCAGAACAATTGCTAGGTATCAACCAACGCAACACTAACTTATTCCAAACTGTAATCGGCTGACAAATTCCAATCTCCCCATACCAATCTGCCCACATCCTTCCAGATCGACAATCCAGATTAATATAAACAGGTTGAGCCGACGTTTGGCTTGGATATTTATAATACAAATCCATTAAACATTTAATGATATTCAATTTCATTTTAAATCTCCCCACACATATACATGTGCTTACACAATCACACTCCCATTAACGACTCTCAAAAACAATTTCACCTTGCTCTGGTAAAGTATAGCCAAGTTTTATCAACTCAACATAAGCATCTTGAGCCAAAGAAAAAACAATTGACTCATCAACACGAAACTCACCATTACAATCTACCTGTACCTGTTTGATGTCTACCCATGTATTATTCGACTTCTCAATTGATGATAAAAGTGTTTTTACCATCATTTTATAATATGTAATTTCTTTTCCATGCATATAATATCTTTGCACATGAATATATGCAATACTTCCATTTAACTTGCCAGAATTATCATTTTTTAAACATAAAAGGTATTGTGCTCTAAAATGGGCAGCCCCTTCATCACGGACTTGCTTACACCATACTAATGATTCAGGCACAACATATCGCTCAGCATTTTGCAAAAACGTCTTAATACCTTTTTCTTTAGATAAAACTTGCTCGACAATAAGGTTGATTGCAACCTCATCCATTTTATTAAATGAATCCGTCAATTTATACTGCTCAATAATCCGATCCTTTTCAACCTCAAACTCTTGATCGTCCATGAACATACCTCAAAACATAATTGTTGAATGAATATATTCATCTACACATGTGCACCAACAAACTTCGTTTGTATCCTTTCCTAAACCCACAAATCTAAACTTATAGGCTTAGGAAAAGATACAAACTACTAATCTTCATCCTACTCTTGAATCCGAAAAAGTATCACCTTCAACAAAAATAACGCCAAACCAAATTGCATCGCCTGCACAAACGATATCTGCTTAACCATCACCGGAAACACTCCCGCCAACAAATGATTCCATGCAAAATAAAACCACGCAGATAATGCAAGAAACCTACAAACTATCGCCAATATTAAAACTATCAATTGATTCATCTTACTCAACCCCTTCATATTAAATCATTGGCAGACCGCACAGGAATCGAACCCGCTCACGAAGTTTTGGAGGCTTCATCGTCACCATGACTACGGTCTAAAATACGGTTTCTTAGGCTCACCGTAAACCCTACCCTACCTATTTCTTCAAATGGATCCCACCATTGCGACCCTTGACACTTTCAAGCTTGTCATTCGCCTTCACACATGCACTCACATGTGCTTTCAACTCAACGAATTGATCAAACTTCACCCCAATCTCACCGCCAACCCACGATGTCAACAAATCCAACGATGCATTGCCAACATGGGTTTGAAAGAATTGCTCAACTTTACCAGCTACACCCAACCACGCTTCCGGCACCGTTGCCTTCGCAGCTTTCACCGCCAACTTGGTTTCCAACTCCGTTCGGAATTCTGCCAAAGCTACTTCAAAAGAAGCCTTCGCTTTTTCCACAGAAGCCTCAACACTCAATTGACCATTCACTTCGACTTTTTCAAATTTTACTGTTTTCATTTTAATTCTTACCTTTCACTTTGTTATCATAATCACTTTGTTTTATCTGTCAACTCTTTTATTTACCCATCTAGAATACTTTTTCTTCGTCTTTGCTGGAATATCCTTTCTATTAGCAAATCGCAACCCAGCTTCAATTGCTTCACATGTCGCCGCATTCCACTTATATACACGAGCATCCATACGCATATTCGCTATAGCATGCACATACTCACCTTCACAACTACTGAGAAAATTGAACACCGCAACTTCCTTCACACCTTCACGCTTTGCAAATTGCTCAATCTCTTCAATACTTAAATTTTGAATTGCCATCTTTCCCCTCACCTTTCTATTTATAATCTAATCACCTTATTGTTATTGTCAACCCCCTCTTTTATTGAATAACACTCAAATGACGCTTGCCGGTATTTTCAATGTTAGCCTTCATCATCTTTTTTCTTGGTCCATGCGCCTCAAACGCAATCCCTCGATTCGTCGCATGCAACCAATCTGCCTTCATACACAATTGACAATCCGTACACCCCACACCCTTCGTCTGTGCTGGACATGGAATGAATTCAGTATCACTGCCAACAACTCGAAATGCCTTGGGTGATTCAAACTCACTCACCACAATAGCCGGAGCATATCCTTGTTCACGCGCCGCATCAACTTCACTAACACTATCCAACGAAGCCAACATCGAAACCTTATTCCAATGTGCTCGCTTCACTTGTCGCCATGCATGGGTATATGACCATGCACGCTTGCCACCCCTTGCCATCCAACGCCCTACAGCTCCATTGATTGCACGTGCCCCATTCACTGTAGTTGTATCTCCACTTACATGTAGGCGCAAGTATCTATTTTTAGGAATCAATCCGCCTTCATAAGCTTCATCAATTGCATCAGCTTCAAATTGAGCCATTTGCAAACGTGAACCTTTAGGAAAGGTTTCTTCAAATTTTTTGAGATGCATTGCTACTTTGCCGAGTTCGGCATAACAACCAGCACCATTCTTCAATGCACATGTACTTGGACATGTCTTTGCAATTGAAGCGTAGGTAGCATCGACCTTGAATGAACCTTGGATTTTCTTGTTACCAGAATTAGAAATGTATTTCATGGTAATTCTCCCTATGCTTTCCAGCACACTTACATCATAATCATTTGAAAATTACTTGTCAAGCCAAATACTTTACCATTGTTTCGCAATACATCGAGCTAGAAACGTTTCAAAAATATCTTGCTTTTCCTTTGAAAGATGCTTTAATTGCTTATTAATATGTTTTCTTATCTTTTTCAGTTTTTTATAAGCCTTCAAACCATCTAGGGAATCATTCAAGTTTCGTCGAAAATATTCCCTTTTCGAGCAATCACTACCACAAAGCTCTGCGGCAGTGTTCTCAAGAAAATCCTTTAGAAACCTTTCTCTATAATCCTCTTGTTTATACCATGGGGGATCTAAATTCATTGGTCGATCAATAGTAAAATCACTCGTGATCAATATAGTCTGACCATCCACGATAACATCAACAATTACAAGATAACTTATATGATCATTATTGTTTGACCATTCATGCAATGAATTGCCGTAAGCCTTGCAAACAAAGTCAAATTCAACAGGTATACCAGAAATCATCATTATTTGTTTCATTATAATCACTTCCCTTACTTGAGCACATTCAAATTTGCTCATATATAAACACAAGCTCACACTTGTACCCATATATAAACAGGTTTAAATTACCTGTTTATATATAACTTATCGGCAATTATAACAAAGATAACTACCATCCACTTGATTGCTCAACGCATATTCATTCACCGTTGAGCACTTTTTGCACACGCGCCCGACAACTCGATCTTTACTGTATAGTAAACTCCATTTCTCTTTAGTCAACATCGCCCCAGCAATATAATACAGCTCCCAGTTTCCCAAACCCCCATTATGAGTTTTAACCTGCATTGCTGCGCCAAACTCATTATGCAATAATCTGTCACGAAAATAACACTTTCGAGCAAAGTCTTGTTTGACCTCAACAATAATACAGTCCCCAACGTCACAGACACCATCCAACAGTGATGTGTCCAAATCGACAATGTTTTTAAGATTATCTGTAAGTATCTTTTTCATGCTTGCCTTCTCTTTTAATCATTGAATCTTACTTGTCAACTCAATCAGGATCTTTGCCATCAACATTTGTTACATAGTAACCACCTTGATAATTATATTTTTCTGTATAGGTTCTTACCAATACTCCTGTGCCATTGGGTGCATTACGAGCACTGTCACGATCTTCTGCCTCAACCTCAATTACTTCCGTAATTATACGCACGGGCACATGCACTTGATACTTTGCCATAATAAACCCCCTTCACTCATTGCCAGTCAATGATTCAACCCAAATTTTCAATTCTAAATTCTCAGTACTAGCCTTTTCATAGTTGCCAATAGCTTCTCTGAGTTGTCTTTTCAATGATTGGACATGATCAACATATCCCGAAATTGTATGTTCCAACTCTCTGTTTTTCGCCTCAGAATCATCAAGCTTACTTTGCAATTCATCCAACTCATCCAAGTCATCAAACCTAGACTGCAAAGCATTATACTTATCTGTCAATGAAAGTAATGCCCTTTCCAACAAGGTTTCCCGATCAAGCTTGGAGCGAGAATTCACCAACTCCACATCATCTTTGATTGCTACCCATAAAGCTGAACTCACTTCATATGATATCGTTGATTGCATTTCATCACCCCTTATTCAAAGCAAACATTACACCATCTTGGATCGCTCTAAACGTCGCTTCATTCCATCTATACAAACGGGCACCATCAAGCATTTGTTGCCCAACCTCTACTGGGCTATCACTAATTGATGCGAAAAACTTCAACACCGCTTCTTTCATTACACCTCTACGTGATGCAAATTTATTTATCTCTTCATTAGTAAGTTTTTTCATTCATAACTACCCTTCTGAGCTTCTTTGCTCATTCATATATACTTACACACATAAGCATACATGAATCAACATGCTAGATTTTCTGGCAAACCTAGCGAAACCATTTGATACTAACCAATTTCTACACTTATCTTATGAATAAGCTCTTCGCCCTCTTTCGTAAACATTCCCTTTTCTTATGGAGCAAACAAAACGGCTTGTTTTCCAGTATCAGCATCATCAAATCCAATGCATTCAGGTTGAAAGCGTTTTAATCTTTTGGCAGATACGCGCACAGCCTCGGGGTTTTGATCAATCAAAACAAACCCGCGACCATGTTCTGCTGCAGATTCGGCAGCCGTCCCACTCCCCCCAAAGAAGTCAAGTACAACATCACCTGGGGTTGAATGCACCTTGATAATCCTATTGAGAACACCTATGGCGTAACCAAACCTGGAGCCATATACGGAATTCTATCCATTTCATCAAAGTTGAACACATACTTATTGGGATTGAGGGCATACCAGAGTATGGTGTCATGCTTCGATGACCACTTGCTCTTGGCTCTTCCACCATAATCATAAGCCCAAATGATTTCATTCATAAAGTTGCCTCGCCCCAAAAGTTTATCCAATTCTACCTTGATATAATGGACCTCTCTATAGTCCAGGTGTACGAATATTGAGGCATCAGGAGTCATACACCGAAGCGCTTCTTTGATTCGGGGCATAAGAAATTTCTCAAAATCATCAAACGAGTCGGTATAGGAGGAACTCTCAACTTTTTCTGTAACATAATTGCGACCCCCAAAACCAATTCGATCTCCTGTTCCATTCTCGGAGCTCACAGCTTTAATCCGATCACGTTTCTGAACAATTCCAGTATTGAATGGAGGGTCAATATAAACGAGCCTCGCAAATTCTTTCGGCAGAGTTGGCAATACTTTGAGATTGTCACCGAGTATTATTTTTTTCATTTTGTCAATACCTCATCTCTAATGATCTGTGTCAAAAAACTTGGGACTATTTTTATAGAAGCAAGCCGCAACGAACAGGTTTGATGCGTTTCAATCCCCTCATCAGGGAAATATCCGATCATTCATATACACAAGCATGATTGCATATATGAATCAACAAGTCAAGTTTTTTATTCAGAAACTTGATCATAAAACTCAATTGCTTAGACTAGAATATAAGCTTTCAATTCCTTCGACCATTGCGCAATGATATAACGATTGAAATTACCATGGATCCTATCAAAGCTATCAAGTGAGATTTGAGCCTTTTCTCTTGTTCTATGTTTGGACATAACCTCACCATATACAATTGAGGTTGCTACAGCTCGTCTTGCATTCTGAATGACTGCATACATATAAACCCCCTATAGAATCACTACACCAAGATCAATCTTCTGCTTACCAACATGAAGGATAGCTTTCCCTTGATTCCCAATTCTCTTCACACTTATCTTATTCTCACGATCAACTCGCTCAATCCATTGCTTTCTCGACCGCTCCCATAACAACAACTCTTGAGTCTGCAACAACGCGTCTCTTACACGTGCATGTAAGTGTTTGTGGGTTTGTTGGGTATACACTAGTTTTTCAGCAAGCTTCAATGGCTTAGGGCATGATACATCAGTATCATAAGAGAAGTTTGCTTGAATGATTCGACGAACATTTGACTTTGGAGTAAAATTTCTTGCAACCATAATTTCACGTTTCTTTCTGCAGTTGTGTGCTTTTCTACTATATGAACGATTTTCAGTTTGTCAAGTAATTGTTAGAAAACCCATAATCAATGCATTCTCTGCCCCAACTACTGCATTCTTGAAACACTTAGGACAATCATATTGATCTGCATCAGGTTCCGTTTCAGAACGAGTAAACTTGTTACACTCCAAACAATAACCACGATATCTCTTTGCATATGATTGAAATTGCTTCGTTGAGATTTTCATTTTACACTTCCTTACTGAGCTTGTCCGCTCACCATCATCATATACACTCACACACACTTGTCAACACCATTCTTTGAGATTAGCTTGCAATTCTTGCTTTGATCGATTGCGCTCCAATCGCACAGACAAGCGCTTGATCTTCCGAATACCTTGTGCATTGCTCCTAGTTGAACAGAATATCTTGCGATGCTCATAAATATCATAGGAAAACATGTTCTTCGCTTTCATCGATGCTTTCATTTCATCCTGCTTTCTTGAGATTCATCTCTCATATATGCATGCAAATGTATGATTCAATCCTTCCTACACTTGCATACATATATGAAAAGAGCTTTTTATATGAGAAGCTCCTAACTCAATTGTTTATTCTTCTGATGATTCCCATTCCTCTTGAGAACATCGTTCCATGAATGCTCGAAACAATTCTTGATTGTCTTTGCTTAGTTTCTTGACTTGAGCATTGACACGTTTCTTGAAGGCTTTGATCTTTTTATAGGCTTTCAAGGTGTCAAGAGAAGCTCCCATTGAATCAAGAAAGTCACGCTTGGAATCTTCTGTGAGATAATCAGAAGCAACACAATTGAAAAAGTTTCGAGTAAAGCTAGTAAAGTTTTTTTCTTTCTTTGGTGCGGTATAGTCTGAAACAATCAAGACAGTTTCACCAAGTAATTGAACAACTCCAATCACCGCATATGAAACATGAGTTGATGAATTCCAACCATTCATGACAAACCCATATTGCTTAGCTGTATAAGTAAACAACACTTCAACGTTGTTCACAATCATAGATTCTGTTGTAAAAAAAGATGATTCCATGATAAACTTCCTTCTCTGAGCGCCTACGCTCATTCATATACATACACACGAACTCACTACTTGTCAAGTACTCATTGTTGATAATTTATTATCAATTTCAACCAACAATTGAGAATCAAAGACTTGTTTCAAATTTTCGTCGCCAAACACTATTGAAAAACAATTGAGAATCAATTCCAACCTTTCGGGGCTCGAAACCTTTACAGCGGTTTCAAATATGACTCGAAATGCAACCTTCTCAGATTGTGAAGGTTGAAATTCACTAGAAAAAATTTGATAATACAATATAGGGTATTCTTCAGAAACATAGAAACTTTTATACCTACCTGTATGAGCATATGCACATGATTCACATATACCTAAATATATGTAACAGGTCTTATGATAAGAAGCATGAATAGATATACAATAAATTTGACTCTTATCATCTTGACAGAAGATACAGAATGATTCTAGATTCTCACGCTTACGCTTACACCCCCAATAGCACGAATTCTTATCTAAGAAGAATGGCTTCTTTGTTGAATGACTCCATCTTTCCAAGAGCTCAATATGCTTGGACATGACACACTTTCCTTTTCTGTCTTATTAGACCTTTTCATCATATACACGACTGAATCTTTGTCAAGTCTCAATTCCGAAATACATGATGATTGTCAGTGTCTTGCATGAATTCACCCCTCAAACACTCTTCACAATGAGCAAAGAACGCATTCATGAATTCAAACACCACACAACCCCATGGAAACACTGCTAGATGAAAACTTCGCCTTTGCTCCATAGGGGCTCTTTCAAACTCCCTATCTGAAAATTCATATACCGAATCAAACCAAAGATCTGAATCTACTGCAATTGAAGGGCGAGATTGAAATGATTTAAACTGATGTTCAGATAATTTGATGAACATAGGTGTAGACATATACGCCTGCTTTCTCTTTCTTGAAGTTTTTCGCCTTCTCTTTTATTATAAGGCTTTGTTTTTCTTTGTCAACTCTTTTTTTTCTTTTTTTTCAGCAACTAACCCAACCACACTTTTCACAATATGCACGCGACTCAATAACCTCAACAGGCTTCATTCTTGTGTTCTTTGTGTGCTCCCTTTTACATTTCGCACAGTAGAACTCTGGTTCATCATCTGTGCAACCATAACGACGCCTTGCCTCAAATGCAAACATCTTGATCTTGTTAATATTCATAACGCACTTTCCTTTCAATAGAGAAACTTCATTGCTTCTCTTATATATACACAAACACACATTTGTATACATATAGGAGAATAGCTTTTTTATGAGAAGCTAATAACTCGAAATTTTCAATTAGGTATGATCTTCAATCGTGTCTTGACAGATTCATTCTCATCAACGATGCCAGACCAGACATCAGCTTCTAGAATACCCATTTCGAGCATAGTCTTTTCAGCTTCTTTGATCTCATCATCAGAATTCACGGGTAAAATTAGTTCTGTTTTGTAACCTTCGCACTCATCATCTAACACTATGAAATGATTCGACATAATCAAACCCAACCTTTCACACACATGTAGACACATTGAGGTTTCATGGGATTACCTCAAACCCATTGCTTAGTTAGTCTTGATCTTCTGATGAATCAGGATCATCATCATCATCAGAATCTTCGATCCATGCCTTAGCTTGATCTTTGGCATCAGAGTAGCCTGAAATGTCACTTGTCATTGTATCAAGTGCTCGTAAGTCTTCACTATACGAGTTCAATTGATTGCCAAGTGTCCACGTAACGAACAACCCTCGATCGTCACTCACATAAACAATGCACTCACCTTCCAATGACTCCAATTTCTGAAGAAATGATTCATATGACTTGAGATTTCCATATTGTACAATCATGACATACTTCTTTCTAAACCTTTTCGGCTCACCATCATCATAATCACGAAAAACTACTTGTCAAGTACTTTTCCATTTTTTCAACAGAACGATATTGTAACCTTCAATCAATTCATAATCTTCATTCGTTCGCACACATTCAGAAACACGCTCTTTGAAAGAATGATCTTGGCGAATATCAAGACGACGTGAAATGTGCGCAGATAATTCATCAAGTGTAATTATGCCGCCCCCTTCTGAAAAATACGCTCTAATAGCTAATCCTATTAGGTTGTTATTTACAGTCATATCTATACCCTCTTTCTTTACTACTTATCAAAGTGTCAAATGAATGGGGAAAACTTTTCCCAATAAATATGATTCACTGGCACTTTCTCACCAGTAACCACATGTTGTAGAGAATAGCCCTTGGGCAATGCCTTATGCATGAAGACCCATGTGATCAATTCCAAGAAACTATCGCCATCATTCTGTGATAACTCTTGCTTACCAGTGAAAAACACATTGCGCCAATTGATCTTACTCATAAGAGCCTACTTTCTACCTTTGAAGGTTTTTCATTGAAGGGCTTGTCTTTCCCCTTCTCTTTTATTATAAGATTTGTTTTTTCTTTGTCAAGTCTTTTTCTTTTTCTTACTGAGAAGAGCTTTTTTCGTCTCGTCTCTTGCTTCTAAGCTTATTCATTCTTTTTTCAAATACCTTTGATTGCAGGCTACAAACGAGAAAAAACAATCATAACACATAGGAGCAACAGCAACGAACAAAGCATCATCATAGAATGAACACTCTTATTGTTTTTTTTCATAAACATATGCATTCCATGGCATAAATAAAAAAAACCTTTTTTTCTTGACTTTGAAAAAAGTGAAAAACTTAAATATTACAGTAAGATTGTAAAAAAAATCGAAGAAAACTATGCATGTAGATATATATACATATAAGAGAAATTTCTACCTATGATCACTTTGTGAATCCTCTACTAGAAAACTCTCATATAATAAGATAAAGATAAAGGCTATTCAATACCAATTCCAAAATCGTTGATGACTTCGTGTGCATAACAAGATCAGTGAATCAAATAAAGAATAGAATAAAGAAAAGTAGTACAATCAGAAGATCGACCTTACAAACCTAAATAGACTAGGCTTGTTATTTGTGTTTCTAGAGTAAGACACAAAGGCACCCATACATATATGAATGCCCCATGTCAATTATACCTTCATTTGACTTGAGCTAGTTTCAAGCCTGCTTCAATGGCTTTTACCGTTGCAGCATTCCATCTATATACACGAGCATCTTGGCGAAGATTGCCAAGTGCATGAGACAATTCACCTTCACAACTACTTAGAAAATTCTCTACTGCAATTGCTTTCACTCCCTTACGGGTTGAAAATTGTTCAATCTCTGCGAATGTCAAGTTTTTAATTTTCATGATTCAATTCCTTCCATCATATAAAGAGACTTGTGCACGATATACACCATGAACAAACTTAGGACGCAACCCCGTTAGTTCACTCATATAATCTTGATCCATGCACCATGTAAGTAGACGTGTGTATATAGATGTTTCCAAGCCTTTACATAAGAGTTTGTGAATTTGTTGCGCTACCTCACCACGATTCAAACGAGCATGCCGATCAAGAATTTGTTCAATGTTCATAGTACACTTTCCTTTCATTGTTTCACGTGAAACATAATAAACGTTTTTATAAGAGAACGTTTGAAACTCTATTTATTTATGATGAAATACTTCCAACCAAAGCACCATCAACATACAATACAGCGTCATTGTAATGCTCTTTGAGAGCGCCCCACAATTCAACCCGTGCACTAAGGGGAAACACATGTGCACGTTTCTCACCATTCCATCGACCAATTGATCGACGAAATGCATTGAATGCATCAGAGAATGGCGCGTATACATATAAGTACCCAAACTCACGTGTAATGTGCACTTCTCTCACAACGCGCTCTTGCTCATATGAACGCATACGGCGCCGTCCAATTCTCTTACATATGACTTCCGAAAGATTCTTATATCCCAAAGAAGTCAATGCTTTCGCAAGAGGGATTGTGAAATCTTCGTCGCGATGCAATGCGATCAATTTCACAAGTTTGTTGGCAATTGACCTTGAATTGAACTCGCCTACAATTTCAAGTGACGTTGCCAAGTCTTGGCAATACTCGAAATGATCTCCCGCCACACTCATACGCTCACCCAAGTCTTTGAATTGAGGTAGCTTTGAGGCGAGTAATTCTCGACCAGTAGCCGCGAAGTCTTCTGCCGCTTGTGGGGGCGGATCATAATACTTTGCCGAACAAATTGGACCAATGCCCCTATTCACTGAAACGGCATCAGTCAAGGCTTTTTTACAACAAGCACAATGAGTAGGATCGATCATGGATCCCCTTTCTTTACTGAGCACGATTGCTCATTCATATACACAAGCATGATTGCATATATGAATCAACAAGTCAAGTTTTTTATTCAGAAACTTGACCGAAAACTGAAAAGCTCAGATTATGGTGTGTTGCCACCATGGCAAGAGCTTTTCAGTCTCAAGGGTCGCCGCCATGCGATCAATGGTGGCACGGGTTACTCCATGCACATTGCGAGCTGCGGAAACTTCTGGGGTACAAGTGAGGGTTATGACCTCAAATGTGTACCCATATGCAGCCGCCAATGAGGCATATGGGGAGACCTCCCAAGTAGTGAGGCTGGTGTTATCGATCACGACAACACCCACGAGGTCAGTGCATGCGGCAATTGCCGCTTTGAAACAAAAGGCATGCGCGTTAGGTAACTTTGAGGGATTGAAATGGTATTGTCCCTCCAACATAAAATACTGATCAGCGGAACACACGGCGAGCTCATGCCCGCTAAAGTTTTTCGAGACATATGTGGACTTGCCCGAACCAGGCAAGCCACGCAACACAACGAGACGATTGGTCATGAGAAAACTTCCTACAGGATATGCGTATTGAGTGCCGGTGTAGTATGGCTGGGAATGACCCGGTCCGCACTCTGCGACGCACTCTTCTGCGGCTTTTTTCAGAAGCGTGAGGATGTTGGAGGAACTAACCTGCACAATATTTCGACCAACGATGGTTGAGAGGGCTTGGTTCATTGGAAAACTCTTTTTTCTAGTACTTTGAAAATACCATCGATCATTAGTACCATTTGATCAATGGGTGAGAGTCTCTTTCTCTCTTCTTTTATTATAAGACTTGTTTTTTCTTTGTCAAGTCTTATTTTTTTTATTTTTTTTCTCTTACTGAGAAAGTTTTTTTACTTGAGAAAAAGAGAATCCTTTCGAGTGATCTTGCTTGGCTTTGTTGCCTAGCATGTAGAAGGGTATTGCAAGGTGAATGCCAAGCCTATTTTTTCAGCATATCGCTTGATTCATAGTTGACTTGATGCGTTACAAATTGCGTCAATTGTCAAATGAGACACACAATTAAATCAAGAATTGGCATTGGCTTATTTTATAGTCACTTCGTGCGTGTCAAACAAACCACACTACTGAGTCAAATTTGACACAAACACAATTGAGCCACAATTGACGATCATTCATTGCCTACCAAGTGCCGATCTATCTACTGCAATCAATGCCTAGCCCATGCCCTGCGAAGCTCTGCGAAGCCTGCTCTAACAAGCCAAGCCTGCGAAGCTCGAAAGGGAAGGGAAGGCTTAAAAAAAACAAAGCCTCATGCACTTTTTTTCTGAAAACATGGCATAGGAAAACATTCTCTTGACAACGAAATTTTTTCTTATGCCTTCTAGAATATATCGCTTATGTTGATCACTGTTCAAATACTGGCAACCATAGAAAAACTTAGATGTCAACCATCAAGAAACATTCTTTTCACCATTCGACACTGTAAAGATCCTTATAGGTATTCTCTGCACAGTCTAGAACAACGAAAAGAAAACATAATGAAGCCCTCAAGTATATTTTTCTTGCGATTCTGTTTAGAACATGATCGTTATTCATGTTTCTTGAATGTGATCACTGTCAAGATCAAGGGACTTCTTCAAAGTCAAGTAGTTTCTTTTATCTAAACACTGTTCAAACAAACTTTTTCGGCATGCTGCATTGAAAAAACGATCGGTAATTGATGAGGGAAAAAGAAAAAAGAATTGTTTGGGAGTCAAGAAAAAAAAGAAAAGAATAGGGGCTAGGAGAAAAGAATATATATAGAGAAGCTATGGTATAGGGATTGCAAAGGAAAGAAGCGTGCCAAGTAGTTGGCATGGTGTTTGCCGGGCAATTATGGTGCCCGGATAGGGGATATGGATGGCATGGGGCTTGCCGGGCAAGATGTGTGCCAGCGGCACCCAAATGAGTATAAATGAGTATATTTGTAAGTATAAGCAAGCTCCCATGAGTATCTATACAAGAGCAAGCTCCCGACAAGTGCAGCACCTATGTACGAGCAAGCTCAAAGAGAGTTGAGTATAAATAAGTAAATGTAAGCACAAGAATAGTATGAGCAAGCTCAAGCACAAATGAGTATAAATGAGTTATAATAAGCTCCCATATATGAGCAAACTCCCATGAGTATAAGATGAAATAATGGGCTACTTCTATTTTAACTTGTTATTTGTTTACCTTTGCCTTTGTTACTTGCTGTTTTTATTTACTGTTTAAGTATGCATAATGAGTTTTTGTTATCTCTGTTTTATTTCTATGGATTTATTTATTGTTTTCTATTATGTTTTACATTATATTTAGCGTTTTTATTTATTGTGTATCTTTGTTTATATTAACCGGTTTTTTTTATTTATATAAATATGAATTTATTTTTGAATGATTTAGTCTTTAAATAAAGGGGAAAAAAATTATTTTCATGTGGATTGAAAATAAATTTGAAAAACGTGTATTTTAATTGTATTAATTTGTAAGATATTTTATTGATTATTTTGGCTAAAAATGAGTGCAAAAAATACCAGGCAAAATAAAGGATAAAATTAAAACAAACGCAAAAAGGTCTAAAAATAAAGGACAGGGAAAAGACGATTGTAACTAGCCTATAAAAACAGACTAATTAAAAGATGAAACGTTAAAATGCCTTAAAAACAAGGCTATTTTGACGTCTTTTGTTTTTGAGATTTTTTATTTGGGAAGTGTAGGTATGTGTATGTGGTGGTATGTAGTAAGATGTATGAGTAGTTGACATGAGAGATGGTAGTTATTATGGTGAGGGGATGAAAGAGGAGATGTTTTGGAGGAGTGTTATTATTTGGGAGGGAAGAGGCTGAGTAAGGTTGAGTGGGAGCGGGAGATGAGAGTGAAGTTATATTGGTGAATGGCATTTGTATGGAGTGTAGATATGGATAAAGATAATGAGGCGTTGGCGGAGGTAGAGGTATTTATGGACGAGTATATGGAGAGGGGGTGTGTGGATGGCATGGAGAGGTTGAGTAGTTTTAGTGGGATTGACTGTGGTCATTTATGGGGAGGAGGAGTTGTTTAATGGATATTTATTTAGATGTTTACAAGTTACCATATATTGATTGTAGTTATACGTCTTTTATTTATTTTTTAAGTGACGAGGATTTTGACGAGATTAATTGTGACAATGTTTATTATTATATTGAAGGCATTAAAGGATTTGAGAAACGAGGATTGGAGGGTCGATTTTATAGATTATCTGATATGGCTAAAATTTCTGAGATTTTATCTAAGCATCATTTTATCAGTGATGATTTTAATTTGGTGGTTTTTTCATATGGATTTTTGTCGAGGAGGGGTGAGGTTATAGTGGGTGGTTTTATGTCGAGTCATTATGTAATAATGGATAGGGCATTTAGATCGAGGCGAGATGTTGTTAATATCTGCAATTATAAGGGTCAATTGCATAATGAGTTAGGTTTTGCTCGTATTTTATATACGGAGTATGATAAGTATGAAGAGTATTGGTTGGAGGGGGAGAAGTTAAGTAAGGAGGAGTGGGAGCAGAAGATGAGTGTGAAGTTATATTGGTAAGGAGTGGGGTTATGAAGATAGAAGTGAAGGAATTATTATCTGATGGCGAGTGGTATTATTATGTGGAGGATGAGGTATTTGATATGATTAAATGGGGAGATAGTTATATTGATGGGAGAGGTTGGATTAGCAAAATTTTATTTAAGGAGAGTAATATTATGAATAAGTTTTATGGGGGAGAGAGCAAGCAAATGTTTTATGGGCAGATGCATTGTCATACGTGGTTTGAGGGTTGTTATAAGTGGGAGGATAGGTGGTATGGTATGATATATAATGTGTATTATAGGCGTAAGCGAAGTTATAAAGGAGGGATGTTGCATAATGAATTGGGACCTGCTTATATGTTGATTCGAATGGATGATGGTTTAATAGAGGATGAGGATTATTATTTGTGGAATAAGGGTTTGAGTAAGGGTGAATGGGAGGGGGAGATGTTGACGAAGTTATATTGGTGAAGTTATATTGGTAAGGAGGAGTTAGGTTATGAGTTTAATTAAGTTGGAAGTTTATTATAAGATATATGATAGAATTCATATTATGTTTTTAAGTGACGAGGATTTTGACAAGGTAAATACTGGCGATTGTTATTGTGCGATTGGGATGGGTGGGGACGGTTCATTATCTGGCAAAGTTTATAAATTATCTGATGTGAGTAGCTTAAACAATAATAATGTTAATTGGAAAATTTTTAAATCTGGCAAATTGAGGGAGGAGTATTTAGTGGGAGGTAGTGGGTGTATGTATGTTAAATATATGAATAGGGTATGTGGTGGTTTATATATTGAGAGGAGGAAATATTATAATTATAGTGGGGAATTGCATAATGAGGAGGGTGCTGCGGTGGAGATATTTAATAATAGTGGTGAGATGTATTATTGGAATTATTATTTGAATAATGAGGTATTGACCAAGCAGCAATGGGAGGATCGAGTGAGGGCGAAGTTATATTGGTGAGAGGAGGATTAAGTTGATAAATGTATCTGCATATAGATATACTAGGGCTATTCGTGGTTTGAGTAATATTTATACTTATTATTTAGAGGACGAGGTATTTGATAATATTGGGAGTGATTGTTATATAATTTCCAAGTCTTTTATTGATGGAGTTGAAGTTCCGGGTTCATTATTAAAGTTGTATGGTCGTTATTATCGTTTAAGTGATATGGGCGTTGATTATTGTGACAGTGTATTGTTTAATAATGGTTTTATATTATCTAGCAAAACTTATATTGATGGTGGGAGTTATATTAAGACTTATTGTGATAATGGTTTTTTAAGTTCCAGGAGTTATTATAATAGCAATCATGATCTTCATAATGAGCGGGGATATGCTTATGAGTGGTATGATGTTTCATCTGGGGTTAGTATTTTATCTAGGGGTACTTATTGGCTGGGGGGTAGGGAGTTGAATAAGGAGGAGTGGGAAGACAAGATGCTGGTAAAGTTATATTGGTAGGGGGTGAAGGGATGAATATGTTTATTAGGGTAATTTATGAGATTGATAATTATAAATTTATAAATGACGAGGATTATGCATTGATAGACTCTTTAGGTACGGGATATGTTGATGAAATTGGTCATCGGTTGAGTGGCAGGTATTATAAGTATAGTGATTGTGAGAATTGTCATAAGCCTGTTGATTTTAAATATATTAGTAATGGGCTTTTGATATCGGAGAAGGTGATGTTGAATAATGGTGGTTGGAGGCTGAATTATTATAATCAGGGTCAGGGGTATGCTTGTATGGAGAAGTATTTTAATTATAAGGGGAAGGTTCATAATGAGGGAGGTGCGGCGGTGATATATGGCAATGGGGAGGTTTTGTATTATTTGGAAGGGAAGAGGATGGGTAAAGATGAGTGGGAGAAGAAGATGATGGTTAAGTTATATTGGTGAGGTAGAGATGTTTAATGTATCTGTTTATAGTTATTCTGGGTATAATGGTTTGAGTAATATTTATAGTTATTATTTGGAGGGCGAGGTATTTGATAATATAAAGAGGTATGATTGTTATTCACTTGGTGTTTTTTTTATTGATGGTGTTGAATCAACTGTGCATGGGACAAAGTTGAGTGGCGCATATTATCGTTTGGGGGATAAATCTGTTAAGTTTCGGAGCTGCAAGTGTTTTGATGATGGATTTATGTGGTCTAGTACAATTTATTGTGATGGAGGCAGCTGTATTTATGAGAGATATTCTGATAAATATTCTTCTGATAGAAATTTTTCATATTATAGGAATTATTATAATCATAATGCGGAATTGCATAATGAGAGTGGCAGTGCTTATGTTTACTTTTACTATGACAATGATAAGTATGAAGAGTATTGGTTGGAGGGGGAGGAGTTAAGCAGGGAGGAATGGGAGAAGAGGATGAGTGTGAAATTATATTGGTAAGGTGAAAAATGTACATTGATGTTTATAAATATGATGATTGTTTATCTAGGCATTTTATAAGGGACGAGATATTTAAAGATATTAATGAGCTAGTTGTTTATCATACTGGCAATATTTTTATTAACGATATAATTAAGGATGATTGTGAGGAGTCTTCATTAGATTTAGTATATTTTAAACTTTCAGACTATAATGATATTAAACGTAACGCCAGGGATGCTAAGTATTATTATGATAATTTACTTTTTAGTAAGGGGAGGGTTTTTAGTAAAACGTTGAAAGAGGAAGCTGGTAGAGTAAAAATATATTATAATGATGGTAAAATGTATCAAAAGAACTATTATAATAACAACAAGGTTCATAAAGAAGATGGACCTGCTGTATTATTTTATGGAGTAGATGGAGTTGAGGACGAGTTTTATTATTTAAATGGGGAAGGTTATAGTCGTGAGGAGTGGGAGCGGGCTATAATGACTAAGCTGTATTGGTAAGGAGGGTTTATGCCTGGGATTGATATATATGATCATGGTTATTTTATTAATGATGATGTTTTTGATAAGGTTAATGAAAACGAGTGGTATTATGCGAGGAATTGGTATGCGGACGATATTATTGACAAAGATCATATTTGTTGTGGTTCTGATTTGGATTTTATTTGTTTTAGAATTTCGGATCGTTGGGATTGCAGTCTGGGGAATGATTTATTAAGTTTTGTTAATGGCAAGGTTATAATGAGGCAAATGAAGATTGATGAGGGAGAGGTTCGATGTATTTATGATGAGGATGGGAAGATGTATAGGAAGGAGGTTCGTCGGCAGGGGCATTCATATTTTCATAATGAGGTTGGACCTGCGATAATATGGTACAAGGACGGGGTTGTTAAGGGTGAGCATTATTATTTAGAGGGAGTGTATTGTGAGAAGTTGAAATGGGAAGAGAAGATAAAAGTTAAGCTGTATTGGTAAAAGGGGCTGAGATGAAGAAATTGGAGATAAGTTATTTTACTGATAGTAATGGTTGTACTCGGGGCTGTTTGAAGGATGAGGATTTTGAAAACATCATTCCTGGGGAGAAATATATGGAGATTTTGTTTGGCTATCATTATCGAGAGTCGGATATTTTGAAAATATTAGAGGTAAACGATGGTGGATGGTTTGAGCGAAAGTATCTTCTTAATACGGGATCTTCAAGTTATTTGAGAGAGCATGGTGGTTTATTGGATAATGGGGGTTATTTTCGGCGTTATTTTGATGATGATGGAAGGTTAATTGGCGAGCGTTATTATAATAAGAAATTGCAATTTCATAATGAGCATGGACCTGCTGAGATTGAATTGGGAAGAATTATATATTATTTGAATGGAGTGCCATTATCCAAAGGGGAATGGGAAGCTTCAATGTTAACGAAGTTATATTGGTAAGGGGTAGTATTTCATGCCTTCGATTGATGTATATAGATATGATGGTTACATGTGCAATTTTATTAAAGATGATATTTTTAATGAAATTAATGAAAATGAGTGGTATTATGTTGAAAATTGGTTTATAAATGATATTGTCGACAATGATCGTCTTGATACTGATCTTAATTTTATTTGTTTTAAACTTTCGGAACGTGGGAACAGTGTGAAGTATGATTATTTAAATTTTTCATATGGCAAACTTATAGTGAAGCAGGAGAAGACTGAATATGGCTCGATTAGTTTGAGTTATAGCAATGGCAAATTATATGGGAGGGAGTTCCGCAACCATTTCGATTATTTCCATAATGAAAAGGGTCCTGCTGCAATATATTATGAAGAGGATGGCGTTATAAGTGGTGAGTGTTATCGCTTGAATGGGATATCTTTGTCCAAAGAAGAATGGGAAGAGCAAATGTTAACGAAGTTATATTGGTAAGTTGACAAGTTTTAGTTATTGGTTATTATGTGGAATATGGAATTGGATATAGGGAGTTTGCGTAATAATGATAGAAGATTTATTTCTTTTGTTGATGATTTAGTGTTTGATAGTATTGTACATGATGGGAAGTATTTTTCCAGGGGAGGGGGTTTGGTTAATGTTTATTTAATAAAGCGAACGGATGCTTTTGAGTATTATAACTTAGTAGAGGTTGGTCTTTCGTCTTCGGCTGATTTTAAAGATCCTCCCTTCAATTATGAGCAAAGGCATATTTCCGATGGTATTTTACAATATCATGTGATTTTTTCAAATGGTTATTCTATAGAGATTTATTGGGAAGAGTCTGGCGATTATAGTAAGCAATATTGGCGAAATTTAAGGCTGCATTGTGAATTTGAACCTGCTTTGATGGAGTTTAATAAGCAGGGGAAATTAAACTTATCAGGATATTATTTGAATGATGAGGAGATGAGTAAAGAGGAATGGGAGAAGAAGATGATGGTTAAGTTATATTGGTAAGGAGGATTTATGCAAGTTTATAATGAGTTTATTGAGAAATTAAAAGATCTTGTGGTTGGCGAGGAAGTAAATGGATTAATGAGTATTGTTGGCTGTGATACTTATAACATTAGGCTTTTTTTTGGTAATGGAATTGAAGTGAGATATAGGGAGGAGTGGGGGGATTTGACATTGGATTTTCGGAGTTATGGGGAAGTGCATAAATTAACCAATCGCAGTGCGCATTTTAATTGGGGAAATATAACTGATTATATATGCAATGATGGTGCTGGGGTGAGGCGTTGTATCGAATATTTGCAAAATGGCTATAAACATTGTGAAACCGGACCTGCTTATGAGGTCTATCGGGACATATTTGGTGAAAACGAGTTGCTGCTTAGTTATTACTATTTAGATGGAAGTTATTTAAACAAGCAAGATTGGGAGCAGAAGATGATGGTAAAGTTATATTGGTAGGGAGGTAGTTCATGAGTGAAGTTTATTTAAATATTTATAGAATGTATTTTCATGATCAACATTTTGAGGAGCGGTACGCTGATTTTTTAAGTGACGAGGATTTTGATAACATCGCTATTAATAAGATATATGGCAGGCAAGATGTTTATTGGGCAAATTTGAAAAATTTTGATGGAACGTTTGATAAATCATATAAAGAATATTCTGCATTGCAGGGTAATTTTTTTAAATTATCTGATTTGCCTGCTATATTTGTTAATTTTGATGAGGATGGTCTTTTTTGTACGAAGCATTTTTTTTCGGGGAGAATGAGGTGGGAGGAATTAATGATTGAGGGAGGTAGTTTGATAAAGAATTATGGGGAGCATGGTGGCGCAGGTCTTTCTGCCATGAGTTATTTTAATTATAAAGAAGAGCTTCATAATGAGCGAGGTTTTGCTTATATTTGTTATGATGAATTTGGCAAGGTGAAATATGGGGATTATTATTTAAATGATGATAATTTGAGTAAAGAAGAATGGGAGAAAAAGATGATAGTTAAGTTATATTGGTAAGGAGAGGTTAATGATGCACGTTCATATATATGAGGATTGCAATTATTATTTGGATGATGATGTGTTTAATGAGATTAAGCCTGGCGAGCGTTATTTGATATTTGGGTCGCAGGAATCATTAAATGGGAGTTTTTATAAACTGAGCGATAAATATCGGGAAGAATATGGGAGCAAGACGTTTATTGGCGGATATTTATCTTCACATATATATCCTAGCGATGTTGGGTATATTTTCGACATATATACTCATGATGGTGGTGGAAGGTTGGTCATGAGGAAATATTACAATAATTTCCATAATCTGCATAATGAGAATGGACCTGCTCATATTCAATTGGGTATGGGATACTATTATTTAAATGGCGAGCTATTAAGTGAAAAGGATTGGGGAAATAAAATGTTGGTTAAATTATATTGGTAAGGAGCAATTATGCAATTTTCTGATGAGTTTTTTGAAAAATTGAAGAGTGTTGAGTTTGGAGAGGATGTGAATTGGGCTAATATTGGTTATGATGATGAATGTGATGGAGAATATAGTGGTGAGTATTGGGATGTTCATATTTATATGGATGGTGGTTTTTCAGTAATGTATAAGGAAGATTGGGGTCGTTTATCATTGAATTTTGATAGTTGTTTATCTGGGCATCAATTAAGCAGTCGTTGTGGGGAGTTTAAATGGGGGAATGTGATCGATCATGCGTATCGCAATGTGGTGAGACGTTCTGTGGAGTATTCGCGAGATGGTTTTAAACATTGTGAAACCGGACCGGCTTATGAAGTTTATCATGATATATTTGGAGAAGCGGAGTTGATATTCAGCCATTATTTTTTGAATGGGGAATTAATGAACCGCGATTTATGGGAGAATAAGATGTTAATGAAGTTATATTGGTGAAATCATGGAAAACATTGAAATTGAAGTATTTGAACATAAGATCGAAAATTACGGCATGTTTTATTTTTTGAATAATAATGATTTTAATCAGATATCACCTGGCTATAATTATATAGTTAAAACGCCGAGAATAATAGGAGCACTGGACCGTAGAGATAAAAATATGGCAGTCCCATTATACGGCAGATTTTTTTGTTTGCAAGACAAGGATATGATAATAAACCTATCCAGGAAATCAAATCTATATTTAGGAGAATTCCATAGTTTTATAGGTGGAAGATTAGAAAAGTCTGTTAAATTGGATGATTATGGATCTATCTCGACGACTTATTTGAATTATAAATCTCGCGTACCAACCCGTGATAACACTATTATTGTTATATATGAAAACATGCTAGGACTTACTCACAATGAAAGAGGTCCCGCCTATATTAAAATTATAGGAAATAATAGAGATGAGTGTTATTTTTTAAACAATAAAGAATTGAGTAAGCAAGAATGGGAAGAGCAAATGTTAACGAAGCTGTATTGGTGAAAAATGCAAACATATCCTCAAATTTCGTTAAAGATAACCAAGAGCGCAATATCTGATCAAGTATTTAAATTTTTAAATGATTCAGATTTTAGCACAGTTGTTGCGAGCAGTCGATATTATACATTAAACGGTACAAGTCGGCATTATTTGCATGGATATTATTATAGATTATCCGACCGTGAAGAATTGTTTAATATAATTAAATCTGGCGCTATGTTTTCTAGCCGTCGTCCAATTAGTATATCATTTGATTATGTGAAGTTTGTGGAAGGGATGTTGCAGGAAGATGTGAATGTTGATAGTGGGGCTCATACTCGCAGGTATGAGAAGGGGAAGTTAAAAGAAGAGACTCATAGGTTTAAAGGCAAACTTCATAATGAGAAAGGACCTGCATTTGTAATATACGGACATATAACTGCGAACTATTATTATTTAGATGGGGAAGAGTTAACAAAAAGTTTCTGGGAGAAGAGAATGTTGGCGAAACTATATTGGTAGTTGACATTTTTGTGGCGATGATTATAATATTTTAATGAAGATAGATATTAACCAAATACATTATAATGGCAAAAATATTGATTTTGTGAGCGACTCAATGTTTAATAGCATTATTCATGGTGAAAACTATTATTATATGAATTGCAAGAAAATTAATGATAAATTATTTACAGAGTCGGCTGCTTTGCAGAAATTTAATTGTTTGAGAGAGAAAAAAGATGATAATTCTGAGTATGAATACAAAACAATTAGCCATGGTGTTTTACTTCAGCATTGTCGAATAATCGGCGGTCATCATGTTAAAATATTTTGGAGTCCTAGAATGTATACTAGAGAAGAAGCCATTTATAAAAATGGCTCACTGCATTGCGAATTTGGTCCTGCCAGGACTTTATCAACTGAGGATGGCAAACTACTTAGTGAGTTTTATTGTCTTCATGGGTGTGAGATGAGCAAAGTTAATTGGGAAAATGAAATGGCAACGAAGCTATATTGGTAGGGGGGAACTAGTTATGGATATTGCTGTCGATGTTTATGATTGCGAAGACGGTGATAATTCTGATCATTGTCTTTACTTCTTGGATGATCAAGTATTTGATGGGTTGGATATAAATATAAAATATTTTATTGGGGACTATTATCGCAATGGCGAACTAATTAAAAAAACCTGGGCTCATCATTTGTTGCATGGTAGATTTTATAAAAAATCAAATATGTCTGCAGTAATTAGTACCAATAGATCAAAAAGACATTTAGGCTATCCATCGAAAATGTTTTATTATGGAGAGATATCATCTGAAAATTATCCAACAACCGGCGGATATTTGGTTAAAGAATATGAGTTTGATGTGAATATTAGTGAAATGTACCTACAAACAGAATGTTATTATGATCCAAGAACACGATGGCATAATGAGAGTGGACCTGCAAAAATAACATATATGGGTAAAAACCCTTGCTATGAATACCGTATACATGGTGAGAGAATGAGCAAAAAAGAATGGGAAGATCAACTTGCCACAAAACTATATTGGTAGGTTCAATATATTAATCATTGATCTCTTTATTTTAAGAAAACTTTTATCATATTCTATTAATTGATTATTAATCATTACTATATTTCCTGCAGTAATTTCAAATACTGAGGCAAAACTATATATTTTTCTTATTTGTCTTAATGCTGGTATTACCAAGTCTGGGAACTCTTCAGCTTCTACCATGCTTTTTTCTAAAGCATTATCGAATTTAACTAGGAATTCATCAGATGCTTCGATATATTCATCGTTCATTCGAGAGAGTATATGTAATGATGAGCTAATTGCTTTCACTGAGGTATAGAGGGCAGTATTATTTTGGAGATGTGATAACTTCCTTCTTAAAGTTTCTATACAGTTTTTATGCACTGATATAAAGTTAGTTAAATATAACATCGCATATATATATCATGAGATTGCCCGACCCACCAGAAATATCATTGTACGATTTTATAAGCGCTTTGGCTTTGTTGCTAGTATTGCTTATTGTTTTGATTGTATTGTCTATTAGGAACTGCTAGCTATTATGGGCTATTTGGATCGAGGCTTTCTTTGTACATAATGGCGGAAAATATAAAAAACACAATACTTAAGATTACGAGAAATATTGTATCTGAAAGAGCGGAGCAATACATATAGGCGTTGATTAGAACGAAAATAGAGAGAGTGCTGAATGCGACCATGAGTACTTTTGTCATGGTCGGTGCTCTATATTTGGATATTTTTTTAGGTTGTTCTAATTGTAGTTGATTCCTATAAGTTTCCACTGGTGGCATGGGTTTAGATTTTGAAGCAACTAATCTTTTGGGAGGATATCTAGAAACCATTTGGGGTGGTCCCATCTAATCGTAGCATTATCCAGCCATCACTCTTTAGGCGGGCATTTGCCCAGGCTTTAGCACTATCAAGAGATTTGAAAGGTCCTTCCTTGGGATGATTTTGAATCTCTATTTCAAAACTGTTTGTTCCATATTTATCTATTTCGACGTAGATGGCAGCCACAGCGTCTCCAGAAGCATAACTCATGCTTTTCCAGCTGATTTTAATAAAAGAAGAATAGACCCAATCAGTGATTTCTTTATTGGGAGGAGGTGGAGGAGCCTTGTCTTGTTCTTCTCGCTGCAGTTTAAGCTCCGCAACATATTCTTGTATGGCAATGAAGTCGCTATCATTTATTAAATCAGCAAATGATTTAATTAAACCTTTTGCATGTGCCAAACTACTATATGTTATGTTTTGCGGATTTTGAATTGCTTTTTTAGATTCTTGACTAGCAAGTTTTAATTGTTCTTCGCCGATAATTTCGACATGGCTCATATTTGGATTATATGGGTGATTTGGGTTATTCATGTTTTTTCCTTATTTTGAATCTTCAATTAGGTATTTGGCGGCAACAAAGCCCATTAATAATAGAAACGCAAGCAATGCGCCAACAGCAATTGTTGCGAACATCAGCATAATTTGTTCAAATGTATTCGGACTCATTTAGGAGCCGTTTTCTTCAATCGATTATTAAAACTATTCATTTGTTCAGTTGAAAGTTGTTTCCAAATAGAATCCATCTGCTCTAAAAGAGCATCTTCTTGCTCTCGAATATTATCTAGTTCTATTTGAGCCTGCATATATCGTTCAAGGGGATTTGTAGTGGGCGACGGAGACGATATTATGTCGAAATTGATAATTTGATTTTCATCATTATAATTAGCAGCAAGAATATTAGAATCATCTTCAATGAGTCCATTTAGAATGCCGAGTAAGCCGAGCTCATGATCTTTATTCACTTGAATGTGAGGATGTTCTTGGGTAGATGTTGAGGCGGGAACTCTGGCATCAATAAGGGCTTGGATATCCTTAAGGACCAATGGGTCCTGGCACCATTCGTTTAGCTTGTCTTTAATATAATTTGCGAGATTATTTTTCATTTTAAACCTGCTTTTCTAATTTCATTTTCTAAAAATTTGTCATCATATAAATCTGAGGAATATTGTTCTAATTCAATTTGTTGAGGTCTGGATAATTGTATCCATAAGGAATCCATCTTGTCTCGAATAGCATCTGCATCATCTTCATTGCCAAACTTCATGGCAATTGCTAGATCGAGCGTGTGTAATTTAGTTGTTTGGAATATGTCGTTATCTATCACGGTATTACCATAATCATCATATGAAAAAAATCAACTGCTCAATATTATAGCATGTAATCATGGAACTAAGAAAATTTGCAGATTATTTAGAAATTAAGTACGCTCAAGTAGGCAAACCCAACCTCGACCGAATCAAAGAGTCGATGAATAACATGAGTTACAAACAATTGCAAAACTTGTCCGAGTTAATTAATGAGGAAATCTTGGCTAAAACCAATGCTCAAAATCAAGCTCAACAAGGCAGCAAACCATTCACAGCAGATGATTTATGAGCGATTTATTAAAAGGGCTAGACCTAAAAGAACTACAAGAGCTTAAATTATATTGCGAACAATTGCTTAAACAAAAAGAACAGCAATGGCAACAAGTTCAACCTCAATGGAAGGCTAGGCTTAAAGAGATGGATTTGCAAGAGTTACAGGAATTGAAAGAAGCTATTCCTGTTCGTGAGGATGATCTATAATCCAATAATCATATTCGTCCTTAGCAGCATGCCTAACCCCAGCGCTAAGATCATTTTTAGCCATTAATCCTATTTTCCTACCAACCTCCGGTTTATTATTATAATGTCCCGATAAACCATATAAAACCCCTTCCCTTACGACTGCATCTGGATGGTCCAATAATGGCTCTAGAACTTTCATAACCAACTCAGAGTCTTCAATTTTGCCCAAAGCTTCTGCGGCAAAGGTTAATGCATGGGGCGGCATATCGCCATATAAAACCCATGCAGCCATTAAAACAGGATGATTGCTCGCCACCCAATTAAAAGCATCCTCACACGGTCCGCCCCATATAAATCCAGGCAAATCATTTAATAAATTAATAAACATATTTACCAATATAACTTAGTTGCAATTTGTTTTTTCCAGTCTTTTTCGCTAAATTCACGATCATGTAAATAATATGATTTAATCATTTTGCCATTAATACATTCAATTAATGCAGGACCAGTTTCGTTATGAAATACATAGCTATAGCTATGAGGCAATGTGAATGTTTCAATATAAAAAAGCTCTTGAGATAACTGTAGAGTATAACCATCATAATAAAGTCGATGCGAATAAATGCCAAATGCTTCTAATGAAATGAAGCCGTTGTGATCAAAACATTTATAAGTATCATCATTTAAACAAACGGTGTCGTAGCGGCTAGACTTTTTCCCATCTATAAAATGCGCCTCTCCAAATTTTAAATTATTAAAATCAAATTCATCCATATAATAAATACAATAGACATTGCCTTCAGAGCGTTTTTTTGATGTATATTTAATATCCATATATATCGACCCCCACAATATCTACCAATATAACTTAGTTGCCATATGTTCTTCCCATTTCTTTTTAGAAATTTTTTTCCCATATATATAATAATGTTCCGCCGCATCAACTCCAGTGATTATTTGGGCTGGACCTGTTTCACTGTGGATTAGCCATACCCCATCATCTCGCATGAAATAATTAGATACTGTTGTACTATCATCATCCCAATTAGTTATTACACAATATGGAGGATTGCCAACTCGTTGTTCTGAAAGAAACCCAGACCTTAAACTTTTGGAAATGGATCTTTTTTTCTCAATATCAAAAATACAGGTTCCAAATAATGGTTTCAGAACCCTGCCCTCCCTATAACCATAGCGCTCGCCTCTATGTATTTCATCATATACTTCTTTTGTTAAAAGGACAAAATCTACTACATTCATAAATTTAGCTTCAATTTCAATCATTTAATTCACCAATACAATTTTGTTTGAATTTGTTCTTCCCATTCCTGCTTAGAAAGGGTTTTTCCATATAGATAATATTCTTCCATTGGTATTCCACGTTGTAAAACTACAGCGGGACCTTGCTCATTATGCAATATTTGGTTATAATTGGTATAATACATATCATATAGCCTTCCCTCTTTTAAAGTTTTAATAATCAATAACCCATTTTCTGAATCAAATATAAAAGAACCATTTAATAAAATCGGAAAAACTACCCCATGAAGATTATGGGTTGTGAATAAATGGCTTCCAACTAAAGATTTGAAGATTTTCTTATTATCAACCATATAATAAGGAGGAGCCCAGTTGGTTGCGCACCCATTGTTAGGCTTAATCAAATCAAATGTTAATTTGAAATGATTTGCATCTATTTTTGTTTTAAATTTTGGATTCATCATATTTCACCAATACAACTTTGTGGCAATTTGCTCTTCCCATTGTTGCTCATTAAGCAGCCTTGCTTTTAAATAGTAATAACATCTCCCATCATTATATGATACCGCTGGACCTGTTTCACAATGATATTCGTAATTTAAATTGCGAATTCTTATAGATACCCAATTACCATTTTCAAACTCGGTTATTTTAACATAATTAACGCCATATTCTTGTTTAAGTTTAATTAAACCTTTATCGAAATGAATAGAGCTTTGTTCAATAAATCCATTGGTTTTCAACTGTTTCAAATCATTTAGCTTATAATAAAGCCCCGATAGGAGTTTTTTACCATCGCTATATTTAACATTCGGATTAATTTTTTCAAAAATATCATCTTCTAATAAATTACATAAATCATATTTGACTCTTATTATTTTAACCTGCATATTTCACCAATATAGTTTTGTTGCAACTTGCTCTTCCCATTTTTCTTTAGGCAACTTCTGCCCATTTAAATAGTATTCTTCCACAACAAAACCATTATATAAAGTATAAGCAGGTCCATGTTCGTAATGAACCTCATCTTTGCGGCTGGTATAAAAAACATTTTGTAATTTACCATCTAATATTAATTTGGTAATAAATAGTCCGTCTCCTGCATCAAGAATGCAATAGCGCCATAATAGGACTTGGACTAGTTTTCCACGATTTTCTACTATTTGAAACCACCCGTCGCCAACTAAAGAGTCAAAGATATTTCTATCATTAACAATATAGACCAGAAAGGTTCTCCATAGAGAACAAGTTCCTTCGAAAAACTCAGGGTTTTTTTTGAAGTTTTTAGAATCTATTTTGTTTTTATATGCCGTAGGATCAATAGACATTATTTCCTCATTACCAATATAGTTTCGTGGAAACTTGGTTTTCCCAATCTTTTCTATCTAACAATTCCCCATATAGATAATATAACTTCGTTTCTGGCACAAAAATATCATCATTTATTTTATAGACAGTAACTGCTGGACCGGACTCACTATGAAGTTTGATTTGTTTTAGTACATAGATTAAATACTCTTCTCTTACGCGAACTTTAAGCTCAAGGATACCGTTATGTTCGTTTTTTATTTGAGCGATAGATCTAGTCCTATACTTATATCCCAACTCAAAATGGATAACCTCATGAGCTATAACTCCAGATATAAATGTGAGCCAGCTTATTTGATCCCCATTAATGCATTTGAAGTCACCAGCTGCAAAATTGCCATCACTATCATAATACATATGATTCCATGATAACTTAATATCTTGGGAAATAACCCTATTACCACCATCCATATAATATTTCAATTCTCGATCAGCCATTTAAAACACTTCCATTTTTCAATAGTAATCACTAATCAAATTGACGCAACTGGCTTGGCAATTATGCGCTATAATTAGATTACCAGTATAATTTTGTGGTAATTTGATTTTCCCAATCTTGTTTCTCTAGGTTAATACCATTTAAATAATAATCTTCTACTTTGTGGGTTTTTGAAATTTGAATATAAGCAGGTCCTCTTTCATTATGCAAAACACCTTTTTTATCACGAAATCCAATCGTTTTCCTATCAATGCTTTTATAAGAATAGAGGTTCGCGCCATATACTGTTGTGATGGAACCATAATCATCTAGCTTCACCGATTCAGTTAGGCGCCCCCCAGCGAAACAATGGCTCATAATTGAATATTTACTAACTGCATAATTTAATATGTTTGGGGCAAAACTAATATCTTTTAACGAATAATATAAGCCATTTAAATCTATTTTTACTGGGTGTTTTTTATCTTTGGTTATATATTTGTAGCAATCAAATATTAGACTGAATTGGTCGTGGTTTAAGAAGTTAATAAACTGACGACCAGCTCCTTTGTATTTAAAAACATCAACTTCAATTGAATCCATTATATATTTCTCCTACCAGTATAGTTTCGTGGCAATTTGCTCTTCCCATTCTTTTTTACTCATCTCGCGATTATATAGATAGTACTTCCCCGCAACTCCTTGATAATCATATTTAATTAATGCAGGACCATTTTCGTTATGAAGCAAGTTATGGCACCCATTATCGTCTTCAATATAAAAACGCTCTACGCTTATATTTCCCATGTAATCATAGTTGATTTCATGTGAACTATCCCCAAATAGCTCCAATGAAATAAACCCATCATTATTAAAACATTTATAAATATCATCATTTAATAAAACCACATCAGAGACGCAGAGTTTTTTACCATCTACATAATATGTCTGTCCAAATCTTAAATTATTAAAATCAGTCTCATCCATATAATAATCATAGAAGGTATGCATAAATAGCTCTCTTGATTTAAATTTAAGCTGCATATATTTCTCCTACCAGTACAATTTCGTTGCCATCTGTTCTTCCCAATTCTTTTTATCCATTCGCTCACCATTTAAAGCATAAAATTCAATGGTTTTCCCTGTAATAAAATCATGGTTAATATATGCGGGTCCATATTCGCAATGCAAAAAATTAACTTTTGGGCGACAAATAGTCTCACTCTTTTTTGTCTGCCCATCTTTTTCATACAAAATCAAAACAGTTTCATTTAATGCGAGATCAAAATATTGATATCTAAACATATATCCCTCTACTGAGATACTTTTCCTATTTGATGAATCATCTTTTAAATAACATTCAATATGGGTTCCGTACAGATTCTTTTCAATCATTGGAATCCCGGATATTTCGAAAAATATAGACTTTTTTTGTATACTTTTAACAGTTTGCCCATTATAATATATGTTAATATTTTCGCCACTAATTTCATCAAATTCTTTTTGTGAAAATATGAACTTGTTATTTATACCGCCCCAGCTGTCTGCCTCAATTGCATTAATAATTTTCATATTTCACCAGTATAACTTTGTTTGAATTTGATTTTCCCAAGCTTGCTTGCTAAGCGGTTTATTATTCAAATAATAAAAATAATAGATGTTTCCATCAGTTTTATATAATATTCTAGCAGGTCCACTCTCATTATGCATTAATCCTCTATGGTTAGTAAATCTCTTTTCATATAAAAACCCATCATAGTTATAATCATCATCAACAGTTAATCCAGCGTCTGTTAAGTATTTATGTCGCGATAGATGTCCGAATACAAAAAATTTTCTTTGATAAGATATTTCATCCTCTCCGTTATAAAAACTGATTTTTTTAATCCGGTCGATATCATATGAGCTGTATAATGCGAGTCCTAGTGGCACACCTTGATCTTGAGGGGTTTCTTGCCCATTAACAAAGACTTTGCCGATAGTATATAACTCACCCGGAATTATATTATCAAATACGTCCTCTTCCAAATAATAAGAGTAATATTCTCCCACACATTTAGTTTTGTATAAATAAACTTCCATAATTTCACCAGTACAACTTTGTAGCAATTTGGTCTTGCCACTCTTGTTCACTAAACAACTTGCCGTTTAAAAAATAAAAACATTCTGTTATTTTATTGTCCTGATCATATGAGATTCGAGCAGGTCCTATCTCGCTATGTAGCTCATAATTGTTTTTATAATAATACTCATTGCAGCCAATGCAATCTCTGTCGCGGTAAAAATAATCTATAATTATACAACTGCCATTAACTTTTTTAACAACAGTTGTTAAATAGCCATCCGCAAACCTATAATCTATTAATGTAGATAAAGATCGAAATGTCCCACATAAACCCCACCCGCTACAAATAAATTTTGGATCATGCTCTCTAGCCATACTATTTTTTAATTTTTCACGCAATATTTTTCGACCATTTGCATTAATAAAATAACAATTTCCTACGATATAAGGGGCGCCTGCAATTAAATTATCCTCAGATATATAATTATAGATATCTTTATGCTTTTTATAAATATTTAAACTTGCCATATTTCACCAGTATAGCTTGGTAGCAATTTGCTCTTCCCATTTCTGTTTCGTTAAGTAACTACCGTGCAAACAATATTCAGAGCTTTTTATTGAATCGTCTTTATTATAAACAACTATTGCCGCCCCTGTTTCGTTATGAAGCGAGTATGTGTCGTGAATCTGGTATTTACCACCAGACCTTTTATAATAAGATTTGGTTGAGCCAGTATATTCATATTTATCATAATGATAACTTATTTTAATAAACTTATCGCTAAGATACTCTTCGCTGTATATTAAATAGCCATTGGCAAATGTGTAACAAATATTTGGCGATAAAGAGCGTAATTTTCCCCACAAGACATCTTCAGGAATTTGTCGAATTACATACTGAGTAATTAAATCCCCTTCAATGAAAAGATGATTCTTAGCTGTATATTGCACCCCACCAATTAAATTCTCTTCCATAAGATAATTATCAGGATCGTTTGGTTTTATATAAATTATTAAACTTACCATATTTCACCAATATAGTTTCGTTGCAATTTGTTCTTCCCATTGCTGTTTAGATATGGATTCATTATTTAAATAATAATCAGCGTCTACAATCACCCCATTCTCATAATAAATTTTGGCGGGACCTGTTTCACAATGAAACATATTTTTAAAAAATTTACACTCAGAATTTATGGCAATCCCATCATCTTCATAGAAGATAGCCGTATAGTTAAATTCATCAAGGTATTTCCTTTCACTCTTTAATAATCCATGATTTAAATATTTATTCTGTGCCAAATCACTATTGCACAAATAACAATAACCATGAAGTCTTCTCACATAACTAAAATGTTTTCCATTAGAATAATTGGCATAAATTTCTGAACCCATGATTTTATCATATTCTGCCATATCAAAATGATGATTATAATCTAAATCCGATTTTACAAATTTCACTATAACCATAACTACCTACTTCCAATATAACTTGGTTTTCACTTGATCTTCCCACTCTTTTTTTGATAACCTGGCTCCATTTAATCTATATAGCTCAACAGATTTTACACCAATATTATTATACCATATTTCTGCTGGACCTTGCTCATTATGCATAATTGAATTTTTATAATAAAAAACAAATTTGATTATGCCAGAGTCATAATACCTAAAGACAGCCGGTTCATTATCTCGTGAGACCTTGCCAGCTTGATAATACTTCTCAAGCTTAGGGATTCCCGAATCATAATAATGAATGACTGCCGGAGAATTGTCTCTACAAATAATCCCTGATTGGAAATAAAACTCTATGGACGTCTTGTCGTTTGCAAAATAAATCACTGCCGGACCATCATCTCTATGAAATAAAGAATCAACAATATAAACATGCCTATCTTTTCTTTTAAAAAGATAAGCTCCATTTTTATATTTTTGTGGCACATTTTGGCAAGTGGGGGTATTGCCTAAATATAAGGCAATATCATCTCCAAAAATATCTTCTATTTCAATATAATCCATATTTCACCAATACAGTTTAGTTTTAACTTGCTCTTCCCATTGCTGTTCAGTCATTTTCTTTCCATGCAAAGCATAGCTCGAAGAAATTATAGCCCCGTTATTATTATAAAATGTAACAGCAGCTCCAGCTTCGTTATGTAGCCGCGAATATAGGTTTGTTATATTTATTTCATAATAATTATTAGTACTATACTGAGTAATCTTATATCCACCATCAATACATTCTCTAAATTTAGACATGGTGCCCAATACACATTTTTTATACTGGCAATTATAAAATTTTAATAACTTTTTGTTATAATTTTCTATAGATTTTTCTAACTCAGACAATTTGAAAACAAGCCCATTAATTACCTGAAAATTATAGCCAGTTGCTATTTTTCTTCGATAATGTACACTTATTTTGCCACTATCGACATCTGTTTTTTTCCTGCATACATAAAATACCTATGGATTTCTTGATAAAGAATTAAAAACATCATCAGACAAAAATAAGGCTTCAATATCATCTGGATATTTCTTATAATATACATCAATGTATTTGATAGATTTCAAGTTTTCTGGAGTATATATTTTAATTTTAGATAACATAATTTTTTACCAATACAATTTAGTTGCCATTTGTTCTTCATATTCTTGTTTGGTGAAATAGTCTCCATTTAAAAAATAGCTACCAATAGAATCTTTAAGTACTTCTTTGAGATTGAGCCAAATTACTTTATAATCCATTCTTGCCGGACCATTCTCATTATGAAATTTTCCATAATGCATGCAGTCTTTTAACCATTTCCACGCGTCCATACGGGTAGGTCTTGGCGGACATTTATAATAATCCACAAATATATATGCAGCTCTACCAAAATAATATTCTATCCTAACGTATTTAAATATGTCTCTTTCAACTTGTCTGGTCCCAGACATAAATAAACCATTTTCAAAAAATAATCTCTCTTTTGCATCAGCAGAATAATATTCCCCATGCAGATGTTGTTTATCGCCATCATCAATAATGAAAAAACTGTAAGTTAGCCCAATATTAATAATATCTAATAATTCTGGCAAACATCCAGAAGTATAACTCAACTCTGTCTCAACAACTCCTTCTCTCATTTAAACAACCTCACCTCAATACCATAACGCCTCGCAACAGAAACGCAATGGCTCGTTCCTCTTGAACTCTCCAAATCTTCCGAAAAAGCCAACACAAAATCAATGGGCTCATCTGGCAAATGCTCCTTCTCAAACATCCTCTCATTCCTCCTAGGTCCAGCTGCCTTCCCATCCTTACTCCAATCCGCAGGATATCTCCGAACAACAAATTTGTACAATTTGCCAAAATGATCCGCCAATGCATCCGCACCAGTTGCACAATCCCCATGGACAATTATCAATCCCTCATCATTTAAATCCAACAAGGCACTTCTTATTTGCTCATGATTCTTGTAATTTCTTGAACCTGTTATTAAAATCTTCATATTTCACCAATATAGTTTTGTTGCAATTTGTTCTTTCCAGTCTTTTTCACTATACGAAGTGCCACCTAAAAAATATGCACTAGATATAATCTGCCCCAATGAATTATAATTAATCAAAGCTGGTCCTTTCTCACAATGAAAAAACCCATCAACAATATACTCTTCTCTTTCTAAAAATGAACGAGTCCCATTAGCATTAAGCCTATAACTTCTAACTGCTGGACCATCATCTTTATGAATTTTACCTTTAAAATAATAAGCCTCAGACCCCTGCTCTAAAAATAAAACATGTCCATCATACTTGTCCAATAAATCCGGCTCAAACTGCTCAAGCCAATAAAACATATCCGCAAAAGAATACGATTTCAAACCAAGACAGATTAATTCCTTATCGCCTTCTCTTAATTCCATACCTATATATCTCTTATTAATTTTCTTGCCAATCAGCCATAACTCATTATTTATCATATTTCACCAGTATAATTTAGTACGCATTTCATTCTCCCAACTTTCTTTCTTAAAACGTTGCCCATATAAATAATAATACACCTGAACTATTATAGGCTTAGAAGGCGTTCCATCATACCTGTAAATTTGCGCAGGTCCAAGCTCATTATGCATTTCCCCATGTTTATAAAATTCCATTTTATGGTAATTCTCATGGTTACAAATAACAGCAGGTCCAACATCCCGATGGCGCTCTCCATTAATCATATATATCTTCTTTACAACTTTATTGAACTCAAGATCCTTCGTGATTACTGCAGGTCCATCTAATCTACTAATCTCACCATTAATATAATAAATCTTTTTAAGCTCTTGCCTATTCCCATGATCATCCAAATGAACATCAATCATGGCAGGATTACCAATCCTATGAAGCTTGCCATCTACCCTATATTCCGTACATATATATTTAGAGTTATACTCGTTCAATCCATTAACAATCTTAAATGCACCAACCTTGGTCTGATCCATAAAATCATACCAAGCCTCAGTCCATTTCGAATAAGGAGAATATATTGTTTTGTATCTCATAAAATCCTATATCAAAAGAAACGCCCCTTTCGGGGCGCCATTCATTTTCGAGCAAGAAACTCAGCTTCACTCATCTCTTTACCCTCAACCGCATATTTCTCATCCACCACCTTCCCATGATCATAATATACCGCAGCAGGTCCATTTACCCTATGAGCCAATCCATTCACAAAATAAACCTCCCGAACTAACGTCCCGTCAGCCTCATCATAAATATATCCAGCAGGTCCATCATCCTTATGAGGCACTCCATCCTTTAAATACAATTCCCGATGCGCCGATTTTAATTTAACAAATCCAGCATCCTTGAATTTGCTCATTGAACCCAAAACATCATCAACCAATTCTTCTTTATATTCTACCATGTTAACCTCCTATTTCATTCGCTCAACAACAATGCCTTTGCCCGTATCATAGGGAGATACCCATATCCTAACCCTATCCCCAACATAAAGACGGATCTTGAATTTGCGCATCTCCCCACTTAATGTACAAAGTACAGAATAATTTTCCGTATTAACTACCTTTACATTAAACTTGTCCCTACAAGAGTCAGAGACAACTCCATTAAATTCCATAAAATTCTTGTCACTAGCCCTTTTACCCATTTTACCCATAATTAAACCTCATTTTAAAATATAATACAAATTATCGTCAAACTTCTTTAAATTTAATAAGAATGCTTCCATTGGCTTCCATGCAGAAAACCAAACCTGCCGCCTCTTCACAGGAAAATATGAATCTTTATGATTGTTAAATTTCCTATATAAATGAATTCCTATATTATTATATATCTCTCTTAATCCATCCAGCCCAATTAATAATGGACTACAAGGTACCCACTCTCCATTCTCATAATAAAATGCCCTCATGATATTATCATCACATAACACCGATATCATCAAAAACTTATCGTCAACTTGATCATACCCACACAACACATACACATACTTAGCTATCCTCAATGCCCTTGTCAAATCAATCATCCCAAAAAAATCATAATTGAAGTAATATTTTCTATCTATAACAAGATCATTAAATATAGCATGTATCTCATCCTTCGAGCCAATCATCAACTTGTTGCCAAACTCATCAACCCAAATCCTATTTAACCTAAGCTTAGGTGTATTTAACACTCTGTCATAATAAGGCTTCAATTTACAGGACTTAATTATAAATTCTAAATCATGCCTTTCCGTATAAGCAGTAACAAGCTCAATGTTTTTTCTTATCTTATAATAATACTGACTTAACGGAATTACTTCATACGACATTTTCTTTTTCCGGCAACGGCTTCAATGGACTCATTAAAACTACCAGCAATAAATATAACATAACCTCATTAAATGATAGAAATGTCACAAATAAATATTTAGACATAGATACTTTAGACTTATCAGTAACCAATTGGATATCCTTAAACAATAAGGACGCCAATACGATTATGGATAAAATAGATATGTTGAATATATAAAAGAACTTAAGGCTAATTAAGTTAATGATTATGCTCATTAAAAATAATATAACATAATCAGTGGCACCAACATTACATATTGCTTTCTTTTTTAAAGCAGAGATAGTATAATACAAAGTCCCCGCTCCAACAAGCCTCATAAATAACCAAATAATTGTTTCCATCAAAAATCATCTTCCGTTTCATTAACTACATCTTCTTTGGATACATGCGGAATATTTTTTATTTTACTAATAATATCCAAGTTGGGAACCTTGCTTAATTTATCCCATAGGTAAAATGTGTTCCTTGTATCGCTTTTAGCATTGTGAATAGAGGCAATCTTCTTGATTCCCATCATATCACATGCTGCGTGTAATTTCAAGGACTGTTTTGGCAATCCATTGATCTTTATATATTCCCTAGATAATGCTAAGGTGTCTAACCATAGATTGGCAGGAAATTGAACATTGTACATTTTCCATAGAGCATGCATGAACTTGCGATCAAATTGTACATTATGTCCAATAATACACCTATGGTCCGGTGTCAACCCATCATCATTTAAATATACATTGCATTTATCTATTGCCTCTTTCTTGGAAATCCCATATTTCAAACTTTCCATAGTTTTGTTTGTCATAGTCAATGCTTCATAACTTGCCCTCTCTGGATAATCGCAGCGCAAATTCATAGATGTTTGGACTTTATCGTCACATCGAATAAAACTAATTTCTGTAATTTCATTATAGTTTAATGTTATCCCAGTTGTTTCTATGTCCAAAATATAATATTTTAACCCCGACATCATAATCCCTTAAAATCATTATAGATTTTTGCTAACATTTCATTCTTATTCTCTGCCAAACTCAATTGTCTTCCCACTACAATATAATCAGCATATTGAGATGCCTCTTTAGGAGAGGCAGTTTGTTTTTGATCTTCTGTAGATAGTAAATCGTATCTAATACCTGGACAAATAGTTTTTATTGGAAAATGTTCTTTTAACATCTTTGCCTGGCTCACAGGACAAACAAATGTGGTAACCCCATTAAAATAACTTCTATGCGCCAAATCATAAATTAAATTTTCATAGGGACACGTGGCAAAAATATCCAAATCATCTTCTGATAGAGAAGTCAATAAAGTTACCCCAGCAATCTCCGCAGTATAACCCTCTAAACATTTAACTGCTCTCATTAAAGCTTCCTCTCCAGATAAACAATGCATAGATATAAACTCCAGCCAATTTTTATCCAATGCTTTCAAAGCCTTTTCAACCGTATTCGGAATATCGTGCAGTTTTAGATCTAAAAAAATTCTTTTTTTATATTTTCTACATAATTTTTCAACAGAGGACGGATCTGAATAATATAATTCATAACCAATTTTCAATAATTCTACTTTAGATAAATCCAATTGATCTAAGTATTCTTCAGTAGAATAAATACTATCAAAATCTAATGCTAGGATTATTCCGCTCATCTTAAAAAATTCCTCATAAATTTTATAACAGACTGGTACAATAGGTAAACTGTTATCTTGGTTATTCTTTTTTTAGAATAATTTGGCTTAGTTGCTGTTGGATGGGTTTTGGAAATTAGCTCTGCAGCTTCTTCTGGAGATTTGGCAAGAATCTTATATTCTAGGATTGCCGGAACCATGCACTCAACCTTTACCGTATAATACTCTGGCTTAGGCTCAGGTTTTGGAACAACCTTTGGCTTAGGCTTTTTAACTTCTTCTTTTTTCATCATATTCCTTTTTGATCGGTGCTGCCAATTCCGCCAGTTCGTTCAGCCCCTCGGTTTTTAATGAAGGAGTCAAAATCTTCATTAGACATGTCATTAATTTCCATGTCAACTCTATGAACTGGCATCATTTGTCCCAATCGTTCCCCGAATTGAATTGTTAAATCTTTACACATTTTAGTAGAGCTAGGAATATAATTTACAAGCAAAGATACTTCATCGGGATATGTTTCATCAATAATGCCAACTAATACATGCAAATTCTTCTTAAAGAAAGAAGAACTCCTTGGATGAATTTCAAACCACCAGCCAGGAGGTGGTATAGCTCGAAAACCTAGGGGAATCTTTACATAATCTCCAGGCTTAATAACTAAACCTTCATGGGATAATTGTGCAGCTCGTACATCCCAGCCAGTAGCAAATGGTTCAGCTTTGCTTGGTAAAAAATCCCGATAATTTGAGAGTTGTTTTAAATCTTCACGAATTGCAAATTTAAATATTGGCTTTTCCATTTTAGTTATACCTATTCTTGTATATTTTTATGCGCTACCCTGGAGCTGTTATCTTTGTTAATAATGACTTAACCGAACAAGTCAAGGGAGTTTTAGCTCAGCAATTGAGAATTTTTGAATCAATGACTGGGACAGAGTTTGACGCAAGAGTTGCTGCCGACCCAAATTATCCATCAATCATGAAAAATCAAGGGCTGAGAATATTAATCATCAGAGATTTTTGGGCACCACATACTAATCGCACCTTATGCGACATCGCAATCTTTGTTAAAAATGGCTTGGCTTATATTGAAGAGAACAAGTTTGGTCCGCCTGGGCAAGCGTATCCTGTGGCAAACCTGCATATAAACAAACTTGTCTGAACTTTTTCTCGACAAATCCATGAGGGACATTTAGTATAAAAGGGAGAAGGCTACTGTATTCTTTAATTTTGTTAACTCTTCCCTTTACAAAATCATAGAAGATGTTATAATGGCTATCTATGAGATTAATAGATCTAGTGAACTACGTTAAGTGTCCTTTTTGTACAACCGATAATACAATCAATGTTAATTCTTTGTTCGGGATAACTAGAATTATTTTTAGTAACGACGATCTCTTTCTAAACTTTTCCCAATTATGCAAATATGATAAGCATAATACATATTTGGCGGAGCATTTATCTGATGATTATAGCCTGCATAGGCTTAGTGCAGCTATTTCGCATAATGCTATAACTAAAAAGAAAGAAATATTTCTTCAGTTAGACGATGATCGTAGAACAAGGCAAGAGTATGAGCTATCAGATTTAACTATAGAAAGCCTTAGTTCTATGATTCCTATGAATGTATTTTATAATAATTATAAAAAGAATAAAAAAATAGTTTTTAACTCGAAGTGTAAACATGGAACAGAATTTCATTTTACATTTGGTACACCTGAAAACTATGAGTTTTACAAAAACATTAATTTGTTTGATTTAGATGTTAATAATTTAGCAATTCATGATTTTAGCTGCAAAAATGATTTTTATTTCTATGCATCTGATCCCGTTGAAGGAAGCCCTGGAATATATAATCTTTTTGCTACAGAAGCTGGCTTAGGCTATATGGCATATTCAAAGAAAGTGTTACGTGAAACTAAACCTGTAGGGCAATACAATTTTGAGGATTTTAAAAAACAATTAAACAAGCAAGAATCATTGGTAATTTATGGGTGAAATAAACCTTTTCCATTTTCTAAAGCAATTGAAATGCCCACATTGCACTGATAAATATTACTTTTCTAATCCAATCAGAATACAATACAATTCATCTGTTGATAGCCAAGAATATCTTCACTTCGTTTCTTTCAAATGCCAAGACAATACTGCAACTATGGAGATTATGGCAAACCTTTACAAATTAAAAGACAGTTTTACCCCTAATACAGAATATTATAATATAATCGTCGGAGATAATGTAGAATACCTAGATGGAGATAAAAATAAAATTAATAAGAATGCAATAAGCTGCTACAAAGACATTTTTGTTCCTCATGTTTTAAGAGAATTTGAAATGCAGTCAAATTGTCGGCACCAAATCCGGTTTAATTTTAGAAATTGCGAAATAAACCTTACAAAGGACTTGCTTTCCTCAACCTTTAAGTATAAGTCTTTTGGTTATAGTTATTTTCATACCATGGATAAGCATATTTTTCACTCTGAAGATAAGATGAACTATATGGAATATGACCAGAGGCATTATTTTTTCAAAATTATATCTAAAACTGATTTAAAAATAGACTCTCCATATGAGGTATATAAGATACACGATTTATTTGATAGGGTTATATTATATTTGTGATATGTTGGTATGGAGCAATTTTCTATTAAAGACTTATTTAATTATAATTCTCCATGTTTATCCTGCGGATTGTCTGTTCCACTAAAACTAGTTTATTTCAACAAGAAGACAAAAGATAGAATCTCTGATTTGAAGTATGTGGCTAATGATAATATCATAGTCTATGATCTACATATTAAGTATAAGAATATATCTAAGTTAAGTGTGGACATATTAACCAATGAGTTTTTAGCTGAAGACAGCATGAGTTTATATAAGTTATTGGATAAGTTTTATTTCACATTTGAGTCTAAGTGCCTTAATTGTTATAGTTATTTTTGTACCAACCCGATACAGTTTGATTTTAGAAAGAATATTGTGAAGCCGTTATTAATGAATAATGAGTTTATTTTTATTAAGGATGGGACGGTTCAGTATTTTATAGTGATTGATCATTTGAAGCCACATACTCATGTTTCGATACATAGTTTGGTTAGTACGGCAAAAGTGAAGACCCTTGAATGGAACTCCAATTTTAGGAATCAATTCAAGGGTCGTTTGGATCTATTAAGTAAGATTGAAAGTATGATTATTTACTTTTAAGGTGCTTTGGCACTCTGTGGTGTTCTGCTAAAGACGGATGGTTCTTTTTCAGAAGATGGCGTGGAAGGCTTCACGGAGCTTGATTGCGAAGAAGGGGTTGAAGATGATGAAGATGATGAGGGCGATGAATGTCGGGAGTCATATCCCATCCCTGTGCCTTTAGTATCATAAGTACTTGGCATTGCCTCAAGTACTTTTAATACTTGTTTATATCTTTCAGCTGATGGGGAAGAATTAATAAAATTTTTCCAAACTGTATTTACTGATTCACTTCTGAATTTGGATACTTCTTGAAATAGATCTTTGGCTGTTGCGGCATGTGTACCATGTACTAAAGTCATGGATTTTTTAACTTCTTCTAGCCATCCATCCATCGATACGGCAGTAACGCCTTGTGATTTCAATTTTTCATTAATATATGTCAACTTATTTTTTAACCAATTTAATTGTGCTATTGGCTCATTTGCAAATTTTTCCCATTCAGTAGGGTTTATTGCTGAGGACAAAGATGTATACAAATTAGCGATATAAGGTAAAAGCATGTCTAATTCTTTGCTTGATTTATCTAGACTATTTTTAAAGTTTTTTGGATCTATTCCGCTTAAAACTTTTTCAAAACAATTTAGTACAATATTAGTAAGATGCTTTTCATAATTATGAATCATATCAGCTTGAGCCAACTTCATAAACATATTAACTTTTTTTAGTAAATCCATAATTTTTTCTCCAACATTAAGATATGCAACAACTATATTACAATATGCAGTTATTCGTCTTTTTTTTAAAAATATATCATCATTTCATAAAATTGATGTTATATTTCTCCCAGAGGTACAACATAATGTCATTCGTAAATTTTAGTCCAGGTAAATTGAAGAACTCACAAGAAAGCATTCTTAACCCAGAAAGCTCCGGTCTTCGACTCATCCCATACTTCTCATGCATGGACCCAAAAAAAGAAAGCACCGCATCAAAACTCCTGAATAAGAAATGGTCAAAAGTCCTCTCAGAGATGAAAGGATGGCACGCTTCAAGAAATAACTTCAAACTCGGTCAAGTACAAGTAACCGCCGTACAAAGCGATGTTTGGATTGTTCACTGCCTAGCAGCTAAAGAATCCGGAGAAGTTGATCCCTCCGCCGCCGCAGCTTGCATGCAAGAACTTCAAAAAATTGCAAAAGAAGAACGCGCAGGAGTTCATTGCCTAGACTCCCTCTTCGAAGAATGCCCAACTTTAGAATTTACAACAAAAGAAAATTCAAAAGCTACTCCACAAAAAAGCTCATCCACCTTAGAAGCTCACCTAAAAGAACAATTTCCAAAATTAGGAATTAGCGTTTACACGTACTCAAGATAATAATCTTGAATATAGATATGTTAGATGATTTTTCCTCAGAGATATCTGAAATAAAAGACCTCGCAAAACAACTTGGCATCGATGAAACTCAACCTTTTCAAATGCCAATGAAGTTTCAAGATCCAATTAAAGAGGATTATAAAAGCTCCGGAGGATTCGGAGGAGGACACAATGGCGCCGACCTCCGAGCCCCCAAAGGCACGCCAATCTATCCCATCGCCCCAGGAAAAGTCTCAAGAACAAGCGTCGAAGGTGGAAAAAATACTCTGGGCGGCAATACTGTATCCATCGATCATCCCAATGGTTACTCCAGCTATTACGCCCATCTAAACTCCCTGAACGTCGCAGCAAATCAAGAAGTAGATTATGATACTGTCATAGGTACAGTAGGTGATACCGGGAATGCTAAAGGCAAACCCGCTCACCTACATATTGAAGTTAGAAACAAAGGAAACTACGTAGACCCAGCTTCACTATTCAAAGTACCAGGTTATACAAATCTCTCAAAAGAGGAAATTGCACAAAACTCTCGCCCAGTACAGCCAAAAGAAAAAAATCCTCTTGAAGAGGATCCCTTTACCTTATTCTCAAACTCAAAATTACATATATACTTACAAATAAAATATGGAATCAAACTTTAACATATTTATACAGTAGCAAATTCTCATTAATATTTAAATAGCCTGATTCATATATTTTAAACTTATGAGGATTTATCCATGGAAAATATGTGATATCATCCCCAGTAATAACATCAGGGGTTATCGTTAACCATATCTCTCCAACATAATCCATGGCTTGGCGATAGATCTGCTCCCCTCCAATAAACCAAATATCCCCAATCGCCTGGTCCAATGCTGATTGAATATCAGGATAAACCTTACATCCATTTACATCTGTTAATGTTTTTGAAATTATAAAGTTATCTCGGTTTTTTAATACCCCAGGCAAACTTTCAAAAGTCTTCCTGCCCATAATGACTGTAGAGTTTGAAGTAGACTTCCTAAAATGAGTCATATCAGATTTGTACATAAATGGAAGTTTGCCATTTAAACCTATAACGCCATTACTAGATACCGCTGCAATCATTCTTATCATAAACTCACCTATATAATATCAAATCGTCATTAAAACTATTGAACTTATCCACAATCTTTTTATATCTAGCAGATTTTCCATCAATAGTCAAAGTCATCTTGCCTTCATAAGATATAAATACAAAACTATTAAGTCGCATTGTTATTAGCCCGCCATATTTTTGAGAAAGACAGTATTGATAAAATCCAAATATTGCTTGATTAAAATCTCCTTTAATATAAATTCTCTTATTATGGATTCTGAATGAGGCTTTATCGTTTTTAAAGTAGTAACTAGTATGGTCTATCAAATCTCGCGGCAAACCTATCAAAGATCGTAAACCAAATATTTGTACTTGTTCTGAAAGAGATCTTACCATTTAAACCGCCATTTCCGCTTTAATAGAAGCGTAACACTTATAATTATTAAACACAAATGAAGTTAAAGACAACTTCTCCATATCCTGAAGAGAAGTTACAGGGTCAAGAATCTCCATCGTTGGGAAATCATAGGGTTCCCTAACAACTTGCTGGCTTACCGCATTTAAATGATTTGTATAAACATGAGTATCGCCTCCCATAAATACAATCTCCTTAGCCTTCAAAGAACAAGCCTCAGCAACTAATCTCGTCAATATGGCATAACTCAAGATATTAAATGGCAATCCTAAAAATGTATCAACCGATCTTTGATACCATAACAAACTCAACTCGCCATCGCAAACATAAAATTGAAACATCATATGACAAGGCTCCAATGCCATATCCTTCAACTGAGATGGATTCCATGCAATAACCAAATGTCTCCTAGAATCTGGGTTACTCTTAATCTGCTCAATTACATCAGATAATTGATCCACACCCTTCTCAGATTCCGTTCCATTAAAATTTCTCCATTGCCATCCATAACCATATCCCAAACTTCCCTCTGGCAAGTGACCTAGCCCCTTCTTATCTAAGAATTCCCTAGATGTATTCCCCTTCCATATATTAACACCCTTCTCCTCTAAAAGTTTAGTATTAGTCTCTCCTCTAATAAAAAACAATAGCTCCTCAATTATCCCCTTCAAAAACATCTTCTTAGTCGTTAATACTGGGACCTTGTTATCTTTTAATGAAAATCTAAGCGTTGTTCCAAATATGCTTTTTGTACCCGTACCAGTACGATCAGATTTATCAGAACCATTCTCCACAATAGACTGTAATAACTCTAAATACTTCTTCTCTTCAAGATTCATTGTTCACCCATATTAATGTGGATTGTATATAACGATAGCACGAAAACTATCAAGCAAAAAAGAGCCATATGTACCTGAAAATTAAATGCCGAAAGAAAAAATAACAAAAATGATCCACAACAAATAACTATCGCCAGCATCAATGCCATGAATTGTATGGTTTTAATTAATACCCTTAAACTATCAATCAAAAGTTTCTTCAACATATTCATAATGTTTCCTCATAGATATCATAGAAATAATCAAACAGCAAATCCCATAGAAATATTGATGCCTATATAGAAATCTAATCCCGCCAACTGCTGTCATTAAATCCAATGCTAATAGAAAAGCAATAAATATAAATTCTTCAATGAACTCAGATTTAGTTTTCACTTTACCACTTGAACATCATGAGGATGGGATTCAATTAAACTTGCATGGCTAATTTTTATAAATTCTGGTGATTCTTTTAAGTCGGTTAAATTGAATACACCTTGATAAGAACAACCAGATTGAATTCCTTCGAGCAATTTTTGAAGAACGTGGTTTACTGGACCCTTTGATGGAACAACTGCAACAACCCCTTCTTTTCGATTTGCCTTATGAGTTGAGCTTCCAGCATATTGCTTATAATTAAATCCATTGATTGTTAACAAGTCTCCTGGAGTTTCATCCGTTCCAGAAAATAGATTGCCAACCATTACCATATCCGAAAAACATAACGCTTTCACCATATCTCCAGCAGATTTTAATCCACCATCAGAGATAACATACTTATTAGGGACTTGATTCTCCCACACATCCCTGGGGGCTCGCTTCTCCCATATATCCATAATGCATGATAATTGAGGGAATCCATTTCCAGTCTCAATTCTAGTGGTGCATAAAGAGTTGTGAACAATAACTCCGCTAATATTATATGAAGCATCATCTTCAACCGTTAGATCAAACGTTAGTCCAGAATATTCTTTTGTATGAATATCGAATATGGGTCTAATTTTAATATCTCCATTTGTATGGAGTCTTGTGACTAATCCATTATTTAAAGTTAAATCTTCGGCTCTTATCCATTTTGCATAACTAGAGTAATTATCATTATTAATTTTAGATGAGTCTTCCATGTCTATTGCATAAAACTCATGATTCACAGTACACATAATGCCATTGACAGAACATATTAATTCATCTACTGTTACTTCTATTTTATTTAAGACTTTTTTCCATTTACCAGTATGTGTTAATACATGATCCCCAACTACAACATCTTCAATAGCCACACTTTTATGAAGATCATAAATAGTTGAATTACTACTAGGCTCTTTATAGCTACAAATTACTGGCATATGTCCGATTAGGCATCCGCTCCCAACTCCAGCTTTAACTACATCAGCCCCAGCATCCCACAACCTATGTGCCCCAGATGAAGTTGCCACATTGCCAGCAATTAATAATACATTAGGATGATATTGCTTAATATATTTACACATATCAACACACATCTTAGAATCACCATGAGCAATATCAATGCACAATATCTTAATCCCAGTTTGAACAAATGCTTCCACATGCGACTTGTCTTGCTCTTTAACTCCAACAGACATACATAAATGATTGAATACATTTATTACAGGATTTACAGAGTTTTTTATATTTTCAACAATATCCAATTGCTCTTGCAATGTTAAGAATCTATGAACAACTGCAAGTCCTCCAGATTCACAAATAAACTTCGCCATTTCAAAACCTGTAACAGTTTTCATATTGGCAGGAATAATCGGGTGATTAAATGTGAAATCTTTTATTTTAACAGATAAATCAACCATAGATCTACTGGTCACTTCAGAATACTGAGGAACCAACAACACATCATCAAATGATAAAGTCTCTCTCATTTTTCTTCTCCAATAAATGATTTAATCTTAAACCACGAAGCCTTAAACTCAGATTCTTTAAAATCTTTCTTAAGATTTTTAGCAACAGAATAATCATTCAAGTCAAATGGGATAGCCTCAAATCCATAATTTGTTGCTGTATTTAAATTGTTCTGCAAATCATCAACATAAACACAACCCCTAAACTCTGGGTAATCCATTAAGAAACTTTGGAAAAACAATTTGTTCGGCTTCCTTGCTCCAACATCACAAGAAAGGAATTTTATAGACTTCCCAAAGATATTAGCCCAACGTTTGGTTTGTGGTCCATTAAATAAAACCTTCGAATGCTCCAACCCCATATTAGATAATAAAGCAACTTTGATATCAGGATCACTTAATAGGAAATTGATATGATCCAAAACTTTATTATCAAAATAAATAATGTCAGACCATTCTTGTACAATCTCCTCGATAATTGGTTCCGATCTCAATTTAAAGTGATCCCTTAATTCATCAACTAAAGATGTGATACCTAAGTCATGTAGTTTTTGTGTTCTGCTTAAAAAATAGAAGGCATCGCTTCTGGCGATGTTTAATTCTCTGGATAACTTATTTAAAAAAGAGTCAAAATTAATGGGTATTAATACGTTACCAATATCTAGCGCAATATATCTCATAGTAAATCTCCTAAACTTTTAATATCTGGATTGATGTGGGTTCTTATCTCACTTGCTGGAACCAAAGCGTCATTATTATATATAATTTTACCTGTACCCATTTTTTCTGCCATCAGCATATTGTATAAACATTCTATATTATCATAGACTGGAATTATATTGGCAAATTTATTATTATAATAAGCATCTGCTAAAAACAGTGTATTTGCTGTGCACATTAGATAATCACATCCTGCTAAGTCGGCATAGTATTCATTTTGATGATACATGTTTTTTAACTCTACGTTTGGAAAAGCCTCATCTGAAAACTCTGAAAAGACCACTGCCTTATTCTTTATTTTTTTAATAATGTTTCGATTGTTTAAATATGAAACACAAAATGTATCTGTTTTCTTTGGCGGCATTATTTTATAATATGGACGAACCCATTCAAATCCATCATTTAATTTTAATGAATTATATTCCCCAAAGTGTGAGTACAGGTAGTTTTTTGTAGCATACGCTAATATATGATGATAATTTTGATAGCTAGTATTATTGAACGTATTTTTAACTACATGAAGGAATTTATTCATAAAAACGAGGTCTCTTTTATCTTTTAGACCTATCCCGAAGTGCATAAGCATTGAGGAAACGTTCCATAGTTTTTTATTTAATTCCAATGCTAGGTATGATGAAGTGAATTCTAAATCAGAGATTACCAAATCTGGATTGAAGTTTTTGATAAAATCTACATAGATAGAAAGGTTATAGTTATTGTTATCTATGTTTATATTTGAAGTGGCGCGATTTAATGATTGTAGGGGATCTAATAAGAAGTCTATATGTATATTTGGGCAATAGTTTTTATATGCTGCGATTTTTACAGTATGTTTAGTGAAGTCCAAATTCTCCAGGAATCTTAATAGCTGTAATTTTGAACTACTCCATTTTGACGCAGCATATAATATCCTCATTTTTTGATTAGTTCTTGAAAAGTTTTTAATTGTTCAATTAAAAGATCTTTTGTCATTCTGGTATCTGCATCTGCTCTGTGGGCTTTTTCAATTTTGACATCGAAGTCTTTAGCTAAAGAAAGCAGATTATATGCTTTTCTTTTATGATTCATGATGATATCGAACCATAGGGCAACTTGTTGAGTGTCCAACATACGCCTTCCAAATGGAAAGGAATCAAAGCAATTATTCTTTTTCCATAAGAATTCCAGGAAGTATTTATCAAAAGAAATGTTTTGCCCTACTAGTAGCCTATCCTGCGACATTTTTAGATCTTCATTGATCCAATTTTCAATTTCGACTAGGGTAGAATCTGGGGCTTTATATTTTTCTCTACCATCTCTTGTTAGATGGAGGAGGTCTTCTTTTTTATGACCGTTGATTTTGAGGGCTTCATCTTCTATATTATCTGGGGAAGATGGTTTTAGGAACCAAGTTTTTTGTTGATCGGAGCTTAGTCTATAGATTGATAATTCTACGACATCATTTTTATAAAAATCCAAACCTGTAGTTTCTGTATCGACAATATATACTTCAAAATCTAGCATTACAACCTCTGGAGGTAGTTTAAGTACTATTTTTTGGAAGTCAACAGGTCTCTTAGTTGTTTCCGAAGTGTTTGTACGGTTGGGACTTTTGTTTTACAGAGGTTCATTAGGAAGTTGAATCCTTCAACTGTTCTGAGAAAATCTTGCTGTGCTTTTGTCAGGTTAGTTGATTCTATTGTAAAAATTACTTTATCATTAGAGAAGACTTTCCATTTCTCGGAATTGCCATGGACAAGTTTTTTTACTCTAAAGAGTGGGAGCACAACATCATCTTCTTCATGATATAGATCATATTCATGTTTATTTTCATGTTTATTTAAAACGCCCTTTAATTCTTTATCTTTCATATTATTCTCCTACCATAAAATCTGCTGCTGCTGAGCCTGTAATCATTGCTGATAATAATCCTGTAATATTTGCAGATTCTCCTGCAACGAATAAACCTGGGATATCTGTTTGCAAATTATCATATATATTAATACTTGAAGTTGCTGCTGTTATTGTGGGAACATGATAATAAGACTTCTCTTCTAATTCTGGCATAAGTGCATATAAATCTTTTAATGGTTGAATGAGCCAATCATATTCTGGGATAATTGATATCTTGCTTTTCTTAGTTAGGATGCTTGATAATTTTTCTTTTACAATTCTATCATTAGCAATGAGGAAAGTTAATCTTGCGATTCGATCCAATTGTTGGATGCCTGTATTTTTGAATTCAATTTTGCCCATTAGGTCGAAGCTTACTTTATCAGTAATCCAGCGATTTTCATTTGCCCTGAAAGCGGTGATAGCTGTATCTATGTGATCTTCTGGGATGACAGTTCCACCCCAGCAGAATGGACCGATTTCCAAGTTTTCTTTTTTTAAAGTGCAAGTGGAATGATTGAAGTCTTTTAAATTTTCGGCTTGTGTTTCAATTTTAATTCCAAATTTAGCATAATCATTATTTTGGATGATGCCGAATTTGGAATATATACTATTTGCCCATCTCCAACCGGCTCTTCCGGCGCATAGGAGGACTTTTTTAGCCTTATGTTCTGAGTATTCAGTTTTTACTGTGAAATATTTTTTTTCTTTTGAGAGATCTATAACTTCTTCATCGAACAGCATTTTAACATTTTTATTTGGCTCAATTTTGGAGACCATATATTTTGATAATGCGTGGGAGTCTTTTGGTTCTGTGGGGATGTAATTATTTAGCTCAAATTCATAATTATGTTTGGCTATTTTTTTTAATAGATTAGTTTTTGGTGGGGAATTTGGGGCTTCTTGTAAATCTTTAACATTTGAGATTACGGATTTTACATAGGAGAGGTAGGACTTAGATTTCTTTTTGCCTATTTGTATGGAGGTTTTATCTAAATCAGTGAGGTATAATTTACCATCTGAATTTGGAAGGCAACCGAGCCATCCTTCTAATTGTCGTCTTCTTTTTGCTGGTGGTCTACCTATATCAATTGCCAGGATTTTTAAATCGGGATATTCGGTGGCGAGTTTTAATATTGTAAAAGCTCCTGCCACACCAGTTCCAATAATTGCTATATCATACATGCGGTTCCTTTAAACCGAATATATATCATGCCATTGTAGAATTATTTATTATTTCATCAACCATCTCAAAAACTTTATCATCAAATGGCTTTGCTCCCAAACTTATTCTTTTAATGGCATCATCAAATTCTTTTTCAATGTATGATTTAAAAGGAAACATAAAGTAATAAGCTGAGCTTGTAAATTGTTTTGTGTAATATTCTTTTGCTTGATGTAAATTTGTTGTATATCCAAATTTATTTGATAAATGATGCAGTGCGTAAAGGCTAACTTTATAAGCTCTTAATTCGAAGTACATTCTAAAGTAGGAAGGAATTGGGAGTAGGAATATTAAACAGAGTAGGGAGAGCTTCCAAGATATAAGGAGGAAGGGTAGAGCTAGTAATGTAAATATTTGAGGGGATAGGTAGGAGAGGGAGAAGAATATTTTAAATAATTTACTGGAGTCGTATATATGGATGAGTTCATGAATGAATATTGATTTAGCGTCGATGGGGTGAAGTTCGGCGAGTCGTTGTTGGGAGGGGAAGTAAATTTTCGAACCGATGGCGGTGATGAATTTTGTGGAGAAGTCTTTATTGAAGAAAAGGAGGACGGCAAGGAGTTTCATAAGCGCGGACTCATTTTTAAAGAGGAGTTGCGTATTGGGGAAGTATTTCTTTGCCGTCTGTAATTCTGAGTCTAGGATCATGCTATTACTCTAATTTTTGTCCAAACCATTTTATTTTTAAATGGTCTTGGATAAGGTGAAGTTTTGTAAATTCATCATAATTATTTAATTTAACTTTAGATAACATTGCATTTAATGAAGTAACATCAGAGTATATTTTAATTTTTTTAGGTTTATTGGCAGAAGCCTCATATACATCTACGAAAACATCAAATGATGTGATATCTAGTTTACCTAAGTTTATTGCTTTTATTACTGTTTGAGTGATTTTATTTTTTAAATCATTGTTTTTTTCGTCACGTACGAGCTCTTCCACGTCATTACGCATTGCATTTTTAACATCTTGTGCAGATTTTTCCAATTTAATTTCAAAATAATTTGCCAATTTTTGTATTTTCTCTGAACTCATATTCAATCCTTATGTGACATCCACAGTGGTAAGACCCAAATTTAAATTATCACTCTTATATAATGTGTAATTTTCCATAAACCCTTGAGCATTTGTTACAGAAATTGTACTTGATACCAAAGTAAATCCACCACAAACTCCGCATACAGAAAATTCTGGAGTTGGCAAGGCGCTTCTATAAGCAAAATATATATAATCTGTAGCACCAGCAGTTACAGTAAATGAAGTTGCTGTTGCCAAATTTAATTCATAACCATCCAATGCTTCAATGAATGCTTCCGAGTTCCCTCCAGCTGCCCCAATTCCCCAATATAGTTTTTGAGCAAAGGTCATTGTTTCTGTTGTAGATGTATTAACACCATATACAGAGTAAGCATCTAGGGTAAATGTAATTACATTGCCAACAGTTGAGCTAGTATAATTCCCAGTCTTATTAAATGCTGTAGGAGTTCCAGAGACATTTTGAGAAACTAAAGTATAGCTATCTATGATGGTTACTGTGGAAGTTGATTGAGTATAATCTGCGGTGAATGAGGGAGAGGTGATTATTGAGCCGACTTCAACTAAGCTTAAGAAGCTAGTTGTTAGAATATCGCAGAAGAAAGGGGGGGTGACAAAATCCATGAGGACGGCAGTTGGACCCCAAGTCAAACCATTCCAATGGAGGAATTGGTTTGTGGAGGGGGAGGTTGCGCTTATTGGATTTCCTTGCAAGCCAACGACTTTGGGAATGGAGAGAGTTCCGCCGAGATCTCCTGCTAGGGAAATAATGGCGAGGGAGTTTAATTGGGATTCCATGGCATCGAGGCGAGCGCGGACTGTGCCGTAGGTGGAGGCAGGTTTTATGCCGAGTTCATTTTCGATGGCTATAATGGCATTGCGCAAGCGATTGATGGTATCTGCGTTCATATCTGAAACGTCATCAGATAATAAGGGCAAGGATATTGTATTATCTACTTGAGCTGGGTAAATGGTAGCCATGTTGAGATATTAAAATATTAGTAAGAAATTGCTTCAATATCAGTATTTGGTAAAGAATAAGTGTATACATGAAAATCTATTTGAGCAGTAGAAGCTGCGGTAGAATTAACATGTGCATATATTTTAACTCCTGGAGACAGTGCTAAATTGTATAAAGCTGAACTTGTTACATTAGCTCCGAGTTGCGATGTGAGGAATCCGTAAACAGTATTTGCAGAATCTGTTTGATTAAACGTAATTCCTGTTAATAAGTTATTTGAAGCTAATGAAGTGCCTACATTTATAATTACAGTGTGATTAGGAGAGGCTGGATTTGATTTTAGTCTAATTAAAATCCTGTCTAGTAATACAGAAGGGGAATTTCCCGAGTTTTGAACATCGGAATAAGGAACTTCATATATGACATAGTATCCATCGCCACTAAAATCTGTAGTCACCTTATTTGATACAATTGGATTTATTGAATTTTTGTCTTCCCATTTTAAAGTAGAGCTTAATCCTATAACTGCTGCTGGGAAATCTCCAGAGCTAGGAGTTCCTAATAAATGATCGAAGTAATTATGGGTATTTGTGTGCCAGGCGTAATTTAATGGATCATTGGATGGACAAACAACATCAGATCTGCCATCTTTATTATAATAAGTGGAATAGAAATCCATAACATTCATTGTTGTTTTTGGGGCATGCATCATGTAAATGCCGCCAGCAGGATATCCCGGATTATTGTGATTTCCGCCAGTTATTACGATATAATCTGGACTGTTCCAATATGCAATTCCATATTCTGTTCCTATCATAAAATCAGAAGATGCCAAGTCATAAGTAGCATTCGTGGCAAAATTAGATGCAAGCAATCTATATAGGTTTTGATTGGTAGTCAAATCTGAGAACACTCCAAATACATATCCATCTTTAATTATTAATTTAGATCTATTTTCGGCAGCGCCACCAAATATACCTGTTAAATTAATAGATTGTGTTTCGGTAAGCGTTACGGCTCCATTAGTCCCTGCTATTGTGTATTTTTTAGCATAACCATCTGAACCAAACTTCATATTTGCATATAAATCTGCTCCAGAAGTCGTGACTGAGTATGTTTCAAAAGATGAAGCGGAGGTTGTTCCAGCAGAAGTTAATGTTTTTGCGTTAATTATTTTAATGCCAGTATTACTTGCACTATCTCTTCCTGCCGTAAATAATGTTTGTGTAGTAGAATCATAAGCCAAGCTATAATATTTACTTAATGAAGAAGAATCTACTGTATTCTCTTGTTTTTCTTTTAAATCATAAAAGGCGATAATTTGATTATAGGTAGAATTGTAAAGAATACTACTTGTAATATCAATTTTAGCAATTGAACCACTATATCTATTTCCAGCGAGAGAGTCAGCGGCTACGAAAAGATATTTCATAGTATAACCATCTTCTGTATATGATCCTGTACATAAGGCAATTGGAGAGAATAGGTGTGGGAGTTTTATTTGTTGAACTGCCGCTGTTACATAATTATAAGCGACGACATCATAGTTACCTTCTCTGGCAATGTATATTGTATAACCATCTTCATCTACTGCCATTTTATTTGGAGTAGACCCTGGAGCCACTTTTAGATAGGCGCCTGCTTGGCTGAGAATATTATTGTTAGATATGGCAGCGCCATTTAAATTTGTTATTAAATTATTTGCGGTTAAATTGGCTATATTATCAGTAATGTTTTGCCAATTTGAATTTGTTATACCTGAAACTAAAGAATAAAACGCTGAGCGATCTTTAACATAAACAAGCATTCCTTCTTTTCTTTTCTCAGAAGGAATGGCATCTCTATCTGAGATAAGGTCTACTTGTTGAATGGAGCCGCCAATGTCGTTACTATCTACAATTGGGAAAGTGGCATTATTCTTTGGAACTAATGTTGATATAACTTCGATTGGCATAATATCATTCTATATTATTCATATAGATATTAAACAAAAGAAGGAATTTCTGAAGATGGTTCTTCAGCTATTATAGGAACATTTTTAAGTTCCTCTATTAGCTCTTCCCAATATCCAGGAGGAACCTCTCCTACATTTTCAGGATCTATATTCCCAATATCATCATATTCTTCTATGGTTTTCATGTTATTCATATATCGCAATAATTGTTACATCAGAAAAAGTACCTGGAGGAGAACATCTTGTTCCAACATAAGAGGCTCCAGTTAGATCGGGTGAACCTGTTACTTCCCAAGTTCGGTAAATAACACCCACACAACCTCCGCCAGATTCCACTGCTCTCATCTTATATCGGATAGTAGAAACTTCTCCTGAGCCAAGTATTTGCTGGACTTTTTTTGAGGCGTTTTCTGTAGTATTTACAACAAGCCCCCTGTCATTTCGCAAATCAGTTACCGATGGCAATTGCCCCCCTAAAGAATATTTTTTTGAGGCTATATCTCCTATTTCAGCCATATCATACCACCGACTTCCACAAATTGAATTGTATTTCAATGTCTTCTAATGATAATGTTCTAAGAAGTTTCCAATGACTATCTAATTGATTATTCCTGGTAAGAGTGGCACATAAAACATCTCCATCTTCTTCATAAAGATGAATATTGCATATTCCACTGTTCCATGTTATGGCTGTGTGCCCATCAAACGTTGAATCGTTAAGAGTATTTCCTGCACTTATTAGATGTGTTTTGATATTTGCCAAACTCTGAGTCATTATTTACAACCTTTAAGCTATAGGTGAAGATTTTCCGTCCCATGGACCGACTAAAAATGGTTGTGTGGCGTTTGTGCCCCCCCCATCAGAGCCAACAACCCAGGATTTATCACCCCATGTATCTAATGCCGAGGAGCCCAATTGAGGTATGGCAAATAGCCATCGACAAGTCCCTTTTCGAAATCTTTGAGATGTAGAAGGCGTATAGGCAAGCATAACAGGCTCCATCATACGTTTTGATGATGTAGCACTAGAAGCGACAAAATCCACAACTGAGGTTGGCAAATAAGTTGTAATAAATGTTCCTGTAGCATCTGAGGCATTTAAAGCGTGTAGGCAGCCAGTTAAACCTACTCCTTGGATTTCACCCGTGCCAACTCCACGCGCGCGCGTGCTCATAAAACATCGCAAGTTATTACTAGTACAGCTAATGCTTTCAATTGCGTAAACATTAATAGCATTGGTTGCGCCATTTCCAGTTCGTGTAGGAGTCCACATATTCGTATTACCAATAAATCCGGATGGGCTCAAAAATGCCCATGGATCAACCTCTCCCTCTTCTTGATTATCAACTCTTTGATAAGAAAAGCCACCGAACTTATTCGGAGTGTCAATTCTAACCAAGGTGGAAAAAGTCCCATCTGCGGATTGATTTTGTCTTCTAATTGTATTCGCACACATAACTTGAGTTTTACCAAATGCCTGTGTCGCAGGATCATACGCATTTCTGTGCCAATAATCGTAACTTCCGGTTATAATGCCTATAGGCGCAAAACCCTGCGTTGGAAAAGTATTTTCATCAGAATCTGTTGTGCTTGAAGATCCAGGAGATACTAAATTTGCACAAGAGGAGTTTCTAGATCGCACCCATAGTTGTTGTCTTTGCTCAGAGTCTTTTCTCGTCATAGTAACAGAACAAAATCCTCCCTTACTCCAGTTTGCGTCATTAGGTGTAGCAAATTGAACTTCTTTTTGAAATTCATAAACATTTGTTGGAACAACAGACGCAGAGCTAGATGAACCAATAATAGTTGTTAAATCCCAACCAAAATCATAACCATCTCCAGTGCCTTTAACTTGAGGAGAGACGACAAGCCACCCGGTCCCAGCTGAGTCTATAGTAATGCCCGCGAGCTCTCCTTCAGCGCCCGTAGATGATTGAGACACCTTTTCTCCTAACAAGAAACTACTGGCTCCGCTAATACCTGTTGAAAAGGGTAATTTCAACATTGATGGTCCCCTTAAAGTAATCCACCCTGCCTGACCCCATTGAACAATATTTGAAAGGCTTTCTGTTGTCGGATCTTTTTGTACCCATGAAATAGGATTTGCGTCATTTGCAACACCCTGTGGTATGCGAGCCCAGCAAGAAGTTGGTCCTAATGTTTTTGTTATCTGAAAAATACCATTGTTAAAATTATTAGCGGCTCCACTAAATCCAATAAAATTACCTTCTTCTGGTCCAGGTCTAATAGCCCAAGATACAGCGTTAGCATCACTTGCAACTCTATTTGCGTTAAGTATTCTTACCGATGTAGCTGATATGTATTTAACAATTAAAAATTCACCATTATTACCCGCATTTGCTGCTCCAGAAATTGTCAGCCATCTACCAACATCTGCTATTGTTATTCCAGTAAGATTGTTAACTTCAACAGTGTTGTAACTTGGAGTCGTGCCAATCGCCCCTCCACCAGTTAATCCAGGCAGAGTATGTGAAATTCCAGTTACAATAAAATCATCATCGCCAGAACTGGCTTTAGTGGTAATGCTTGCACCAGTACCATTCCCAATATTTGCCCCAGTCCCCTGTCGTAAAGTCCAAGAAATTGTCCCAGCATAAGAAGCAGCTGAGTCTTTTGCCAATACCTCAACAGAAGAAGAACTAATATATCTAACAATTAACCAGGTGCCATTATTTGCGGCAGTTGATGCTCCAGAAATAACAAGCCAATTGCCAACATCAGTGGCAGCAATCCCAGAAAGCCCAGTGAGTATCATCCGGTCGGGAGTTAAACCTGCTCCTAATGCCCCGGCGGCACCTGAGCCTAAACTAGCACCAATTTGCCAAGTATCTTCTGCACTAATATTTATACGAGGTCTAACCGTCCATGCAATAGACCCATTATTAGCATCAGAAGCAACTCCAGCAGTATTTAAAAGAGTAACCGATGTTGCAGAATTAACTGTAATAATAATAAAACGACCATTATTCCCACCGCTTGCTGCCCCAGAAATCTCAATAAAATCACCGCAATTTTTCTGCTTAAATACGCCTGTCACTGTTGTAAACGTGACAATTGGAGTTGAAAAGGTTGTGACATATCCGTCAGCACCAGAACTTGTTGACGCAAAATAAGCCCCAGTAGTATATTTATAATTAGTAGGAGCCACATACCCAGAGCCAGCCGATGATGCCAAAACTTCCCAACCTGATTTCTTCATGGCACGTGTCAAAGCCCATATAGAATCTGTCGAACGAGCTGTTGTTAATGGAATAAAGTTAGCTGTGATTACATGAGACATTGATTAAACCTTTTTAAATATATCTAAATATTACCCAATAACTTTTATTCCAAAATTAGAACAGGTCGCCGTATACGCATTATTGTCCGTTCGCATCTGAACCTCCAATAACTTCGCACTCACTGGCATCGAAAATGCTAACGTCAATTGAGCTTGAGGACTCGTTAAATTATCAGATAAAGTCGTCCCAGCTATCACGGCAGCATCCGTTAAATTATATAACCTAACCTCACAAAATGCCGCATTGTCACTCGACTCAATTACCCCATATATTTTATAAACCGGAGATAACGGAAGATTCAACGCAGCAGGATCCCAATAATAATTAGATATCCGCGTCCAACTTCCCAATGACTCGTTCGCCACCGATGAAAATAATTGAATATCAAATCCTTTATTAGGAATCGCCTCAGGTAACCAATAAGCATCAACTCCAGACCACGTTAATACATAACCGTCAGTAGGTGAAACTGAATTAACAACTCTTCCTTGCAATTGAGAAACTGTAGGACTAGGATATGTTCCAGATAAATCTCCAGATGCCGACCCCGTAGGTGGCACACCAGATACCGTCCCAGGTGCCCACGCTGCCCCATTCCATATTAACGAATTACCGGAACTAGGCGCAGATGCTGAAACAGGACGAGTTTGCAATTGAGCAACAACTGGACTCGGATAACTTCCAGATAAATCCCCAGTAGCTGCGCCAGTTGGAGATCCACCACCACCTCCACCACCAGCCCTAGGTGCCCAATATGCGTCAGCATTCACCCAAGTTAATACATATCCATCAGCAGGAGCAGTTGTATCAATAGGATTTCCCAACAATCCAGTAACCGTCGGATTAAATGCAGTACCCCCTAGATCATTATTTAATCTAAGAGCACCCTTCACGGTTGCCGTAGCATCAACAGGAGTAAAAGTAGGACTTTCCAATACCCACTTTGTTCCATCCCATTTCATAAACCCTGATAACGCCATATCTATTGCCTCAAGTATAATACTCAAATATTATATTATCAGCAACTTCAATTAATGATTTTTAATATACTCTCAATCTGCTCCCTACTCAATTCAACAGAGTTTATTACCTTCTTATTTAAATCAAACGGATCATTCGCCTTGATCGATAATAAAAATGTCCCACTTGTGGTTTTTATTATCTCCACTGAACTCTTGTCTTCAAAATCTATTCTCATATTTACCAGTATAACTTTGTTGCTAATTGTTTATAATATTCTTCTTCTGAATATTGTACGCCATTTAACCAAAACTCTTCCTCACCTATATCCCCATCTTCATTATAAAAGATTTCTGCCGGACCATCAGTTCGATGATTTATATAGTTAACTCTATAAAGTTCATGCGATATTTTACCGTTATCATGGTAGCAGATACTAACTGGACCATCATCTCTGAACTCTTTTCCATCTAAATAATAGATTTCGTAGTAACCATCTTTAAATTTAAAAGCTCCAGACTTATATTCAGGCTTGCACCGTTCCCTCACAGCACAATCACAAATGATTTCTTTATATTGCATACTTACCAATATAACTTCGTTTCCATCATCTCATTATACTCTTTCTCAGAATATCGATTATTATTTAAATAATAGACTTTTTCCTTCACTGAGCCATCTATATTATAATCAATCCACGCCGGACCAGTTTCACAATGATTATAATAGTTATAACTATCATCATAATAATTGCAAAAAGACTCCCTGGAAACTTTGCCGCTTGCCTCTCCTCCAAAATAAAATCTAAAATAAACCCCATCCTTAGATGGATGCATTTTTCCAAATTGATAATATTCCTCAGACTCAGGATTTCCATTATCATCTAATTCAATTACCGCAGGTCCATCCTCATTATGATATTCATTATTCAAATAGTAGAAAATAAAACTCTTGGTAATAAGCTTATAAGCCCCAATAGGAGGAGGCTCCATTTTTGGAGAAGGATCAAAATCAAATATTTCTATATATTCCATATTTTCACCAATATAACTTTGTTTGAATTTGATTCTCCCATTCTTCTTTCGACATCCCCCCTCCAAATAGAAAATAAAAACCCCTAATAGGAACTCTATTCTCATCATACTCAATAAAAGCCATACCATCTTCCCTATGCAGTTGATCATTTAAATAATATTCTTCTAGCCTTATAGTGCCATTTGAATAATAATGATTGATGGCAGGACCATCTACCCTATAATATTTATTATTCAGGAAATATTCTTTAATTTTTATTTTGCCAGTACCTTCATGATACTCAATATAAGCCGGCTCGCCCTCTCGATGCAATTTTCTATTAATAGAATAGAGCTCAGTATTTTTGCTTTTAAATTTAAAAGCACCTAACGGATATCCCGCGCCGCAACAAGCTTTCCAAGCATCTTCACAAATAATTTCTTTATATTCCATATCTTACCAGAAAATCTTTCTGTTCTTTAAATACAACTCATCGCCCCTATAAGTAACTACCTCAACCCCATCCACATCAATATACAACGAATGCTCAAAATGAGAAGCATTGTTCTTCGCCACAACCGTCCACTTATCTTCCAATACTCGCGTAGAACTATCTCGAAATGCAAAAATAGGCTCAATTGCAAATGTCATCCCTGGCACAAACCTAATCCCATCTTCCTTCTCCTGCTTATTTCCAATAAAAGGAGGAGCATGAGGCTTATCCCAATCTATAAAATGCCCACCATAATTAACTACCACTTCCAATCCATACTTCTTGCCAGTTTTATATATAGCATTCCCAATCACTCCCAATCGCTCCCCTAACTTAATCGCACTAATCGCATTAAACAACGCCTCCTCACACGCATTCACCAATTGCCGATCCTGATCGTTCTTATAATCCCCACACACACAAGTAATAGCCGTATCAGCAATCGCTCCATCAATCGTTACCCCTAAATCAAAAGTAACAATATCCCCATCTTTTAAACAAACATCCTTGGGAACACCATGAACAACTTCATTGTTTACAGACATACACACAGAACCAGGGAACCCCTTATATCCTTTAAAGGTAGGGATGCCTCCCCTTGTTCTAATATATACCTCAGCCATAGAGTCCAATGCCATTAAGGAATAACCTTTATTTACATTCTCTACCAAAAAATTAAGTGCAGCTGAAGCTATATTTCCAGCCACACGTTGTTTGTCAACCCACTTCTGATCATGTAAGTTTACTACAAAACCCTCATCAACCTGCATCTTAGATGTTTTCATAGGCTCAGTTTAATCACTTGCCATCATTTGTTAAGGGGGCAGTAAGAAGTTTTTTATAAACAGATTCCAATTCATTTAAGATCAATTGATTATAATGAATTTGCAATGCAACAAGCATCTTAGTATATTTCTTATCAATCTTCATATCTTCAATAGATTGATTTATATAAGACCTAATTTCAATTAACTTTACTAGCTCTGCATTATTCATTTGGCTCTCCATCTTTTTGTACTATATTGCCATTTTCATCAATTATATCTGTATCATTAAGATTATACTTGCGATAAATCTGTAGCACAGTATATTTAAATGATAATTCAGAAGCCTCATTCTTTGCCAAAGCAGTTTGAGCCTCAGCCAAAGCTACCTTACGATTGAGCTTGGCGATTTCTAAAGTTAAACGATCATTTTCTTCTAATTTTTGCATGATACCTCTTTTGACATTATATCAACATTTTGCAAAACAAAGCCGCCTTTTAATATTAAAAGACAGCTTGTATAATAATTTAATAGATTAAAGTATTTCTGAAGACAAAGTAGCCAATCGACTGCGTTCACCTTTTGTGAAGGTTACATGAGAAAATAAATCATATCCTTGAAATTTATCAATAACATAACTCAACCCATTATTCATTGCATCCAATTTAGGAGAATCAATTTGCTCAACGTCTCCAGTTAATATAATCTTAGAACCATCACCAGCTCTTGTTAAGATGGTTTTAATTTCATTGGTACTAATATTCTGCACTTCATCAATTAAGATTAATGCATTGGGAATTGATCTTCCTCGAATATATGTCAAGGCTCCTAATTCAATTTGACCTTTTTTATGAATATATTCAAAAGCAGCTTTCCATTTACCATTCTCTTTCCCATCCTTGCCAGAAAATAATGTCTCAAAATTGTCCATTACCCCTTGAAACCAAGGTTCCAATTTTTCTAAAATCGACCCTGGAGTGAAACCTATGTCATTTCCCATGGGTTGAATTGGTCGATAAACAACCAATTTATTATACATCTTCTTCTCAACAACCAAATCCAATGCACTCGCCAATGCTACCAATGTCTTTCCACATCCAGCTTTGCCCGCCAATGTCACCAATGAAATGCTAGGATCCATTATCGCATCAATTGCACAAGCTTGCTCCACATTCCTAGGTGATATCCCCCAAGGATATTTTTTCATTATATTCTTAATTAAATTCCCATGAACCTTCTTACCAGTAGCTACCTCATGATGATTGTCATCCAAAAATGTCACATACTCATTCCTAGATAACTTCAATCCACATTCATTCTCATCAATCCCATTACATTGATGCAATTGAGCTCCAGCTTCAGTATTCTTCTCAAATCGATGACCAGAATACAACTCCCCAGTTCCACCACCAACAGCCTCATAAGGAATTGCATTTATCCCATATGACTTGGCTCGAACTCTCAAATGTATATCATTGCTTAACAAGTATACATTGTCTTTTCCATATGCTGAATAATATGAATATAAACAAGCTAATATATGATTGTCACCATAATCAACATCACCATATGAACTGGCATCATATCTAGATGTGTTCACTACCAAATATATTTCTGGAGTAATTAATACACCTTCATGTAGGTTTCCAGTACCACTTAATTCATCCAACCATCTTATACAAAGTCTGGCGTTTCTACCAGCTTCACCAGGTGTTTTTTTAACTTTATCCAATTCTTCCAAGACTTTTATTGGGATTACGCAAATAGCTCCTGCAAAGTTTTTAGGGGCATGTGGGTCATTACACAATACTGATGTATCAAATATAAAATATGGGTTCATAAATTCTCATTGTCGAAAAGGGACCAACTATCCGTATGCATTTCTAAATAGAATCGCTTACGTCGATCTTTCTCTCTTAAATCTTCCTTCAGTATATAGCTACATTTCCTCCACTCGCCAGCTTTAGATCCTTTTACCCAAACCTCTAAATTACCAGCTAAATCATCCGCCACGTGAATATTAAATTTACTCAATACATTCCGAAGCTCTCGCCGACCATCCACGTCCAATATCAACTCTTCCTTCCATATCTCAAAAACAGAGACACCCATCTGCTGAAGAAGTCCCTGCAAAAATCGCATTTTCTCCTCCTCCTCTACTCGATGAGTGTCTTCATTCGCATTCAACAAAATTACTTGTTTCATTTATACTAGAATAAATTCTTATGCATTACTTTTTTCTAAATTATTTATGTAAGTAGATGTAGGTTTTATGTTTTTCTGCAGGTTTCAAGGGCATTTTTTTTACAATAAAAAACATAGCCATTTAAAAGAAGCTGGAAAGATAGTTTGAAATCCGCTCCAAAGGAATTGGTTCTTGTTCATCATTTGTCCCATCAATTTCACATTCTTTGCCTGAAGTAGGAATAGAAACGAACCATTCGCATAAACCATTGGGGAATATTTCTACCTCAAGATATCTATCATGTTGGCTCCATGTTACACAAACGTTTTCCGTTTCCCAGGAAACCTCATAAGTGCTTTGAGAGCCAGACATTAAGATCGTGCGGGCAAGGAAATTTATAGCGTTTTTTTGTTCAAATGTTCGAAAACTCTCATTGGACAATTCAAGAAGTTTTGCGCTCCGATTAACATCGGGAACAAACACAGTTTTAGCCTCATCTGAATTAGATTCCATATAGCCTCCAAAGAAAAAGGGGAGCCAAAGCTCCCCCATGTTAATTACACTTAGTATTTCCACACGCAGAACAACTCATACATCCCTCAGAATATATTAAATCTTTAGATCCACATTGACTACATGTAGTACTAGTTCTTACTTTAGTCCCATCTTTAATATATTTCTTTAATACTCTGGACAGTACTTTATTAATATCAAATAACCCGCCATCTTTAGATAATTGTTCGACAATGAAGTCAACAGGAACGCCATGTCTTAATGAAGCAGATAACATTCTAGTTGTCCAAGCATATTCAGAATTATCAAATTCTTTACGGATATCATCAATAAATGTACCATCTGTTAATTTCAATCCATATATACCTTTCTTCATCTTAACAATTTCCCCATGATCTTGATCAACTTGTAGGTTATTTGCAGAACCAGCAAATACTTCATATGGTTGATCATTTAATTTGCCAACCAACACAACCCAATTGTTTCCTTTAAACTTCACATGATGAATATCACAAGGCAATGATTTGGGACGTTTAGGGGAATTCACAGAAGTAATATCTAATGGTCGCCCCGATTCATCGGTCCCTTTAGAATTGACTTCTAGTAAGACACCATCTCGACAACCATCAACATATACAGTAACACCCTTTAGACCTTTTTTCCATGCATCCAAATAAATCTTACCAACAACTTCTTCCTTGGTACCTTTAGGCAAATTGATTGTACTGCTAATTGAATGGTCAATATACTGCTGCTCTACAGCTTGCAACTCAACCCGCTTCTCCCAATTAATTTGATTCGAGGTAACGAAATAATCTGGCAATATTGCATTTTCATCCAATCCCATCTTATCTAGATAATATTGAACATTGGAATGGAATACTTTATATTCTTGCCATGAGTCACCAGTCTTATCAATGAAGTCAACACGTTTGGTTACATCTCCTCGATCAATTTTTCTGCGACGGAGATATACATTCCTAAATGCTGGTTCAACTCCAGATGAAACATTGAATGTATCGGACTCACCTAATTTGCTAACAATACCAACAGATCCAGTTGGGGCTTGAGTTAGCAAAGCAATGTTTCTTCTACCAGTTTGTTTCATTTTAGCTAAGATTGATTTCGGCAATCTTTGAATGAAGTGGCATTTTTGTTCGAGCTCATAATCGAAGACTGGAAATGCTCCTCTGGTTTTTGCCAATTCACATGATTGGTCATAAGCACAATCTCTTAATGTCTTATATATTCGATCAACCATTTCCAATGATTCATTGGAGTCATATTTGATTTTTAATTGAGCGAGGGCATCTGCTAAGCCGTGAGTTCCCAAGCCTGTTCGGCGACCTTTGAATCCGGCATCATGCAATTTTTGCCATAAGTCATATTCATGTCCTGGTTCGCACATGGATTGGATTTTTTTAATTAGTTCCAATTCAAGATCTACGAGGTTATCTGCCATTTGCATAGCTGTGCGAATATCTTTTTCATATAAGTCAAAATCAAAATATGCGCCATCTTCAAATGCGTTGCGGATATATCCTGTTAGATTTAAGGAGATTAATCGGCAACTATCAAAAGCGGATAAAGCGATCTCAGAGTTTCCAGAGATAATACCATTTGCGGTAAATTTATGGAATTTTTCTACTTCAATACAACCAACTTCTTCTACTGTTGGTGGTTCAATAGATTTGATGGTGACATATTTAGCAGGTTTGATCGTAATATATTTGGGTTGTTTTTTTAGGTTTGTTTTTGTTTGATAGTGTTCGGTAAGTTGTCCGTCATTATCGATAATTCCTGCACTTACGGCAAGCTGAGTTGCGTCATCTGGTGTCATTTGGCGAAATGATTCTGAAGCCCGCTGGCATGCGCGTTGCATTTCAGTAAGATGATTATTTGATTTTTTTAATCCTGTTTTATTAGTTGGCTTATTTACCTGTAATGATATCTTATCTTTTACCCTTAGATCTTTTAATTGAACTAGTTCTTTGGAATTGAATTTTTCCAACTTATGATTGTCAGTAATAAACAACGTTTTTTTATTAGAGAAAGTTACCTTGTATGTCTGTGCCACCCCTGCTGTAAAATATCCAGAAGTTTTCGCCCAGACCTTTTCAGAGTCTATCCAAACCTCATCATTTGAAGAGACTTGTTTAATATCTTTAATTCCATTTCTGGTAACTACGGAAACTTTAGAGTTAGCGGAGAAACAGCAAGGATTTGTGGAGATTGTTTTAAACTCTGGATAGACATGTGCTGGGAGGTTGTTAATTATATTATCCCATAGTAGCAATCCGGGTTCAGCAAATTTTGTGGCAGATTCAACAATCACATTCCAGACCTCTCTTGCTTTTACTTTGCGAGAGAATTGGGGGGTATCAGAATCTACGGGGAATTTTTGCTCATACTCCTCATCATTTTCTACAGCTTTAAGAAATTCATCGGATAGTTTAATGGAGACATTGGCGCCCGTTACTTTTACGAGGTCTCGTTTCATTACAGCAAATTTTGCTACGTCTGGATGGTTTCCTGCCATGGAGATCAGGGCGGCTCCACGACGCCCAAATTGACCTACCATTCTCGTAACATAAGAAAAAAAGTCAGCAAATGACCAAGCACCAGAAGTTGTTCCAGCAGCATTATTGACCGCCATTCCTTCTGGTCTTAAGGTGGAAATATCAATGCCTACCCCACAGTTATGAATGTTAACTAAACCAAAATTGCCAGCATAGAAATTGTTTGTACCCTCAACTTCAATATCGATATACGAACTTGATGTATTATCTTGCTCAATTGAAACAATGCTACATTTTGAAAATGAATGAACGGAAGGTTTAACTGCATACTCCCCAACACTTAATTCCCCGCAGTTTTTATAGACGAAATTATCATTGTCATAAATTAATACAGGATGTTTGGAAGATGTTTTTAACTCAGTACCATCATCACATTTAATTAAAAGCCGGTCCTTAACATCTACTTCAGTATAGAATTTATCAAGAACGCTCTTATACAATGTTTCTTTAGAATTAATATCAAATGAAAGAATACTCATTCCTACTTCAATATCCTTAATTTTAATTAATCCCTTCTCTTTTGTATAAACTGAAACGTTTTCTTCTACGCACCTTCGTTTCATCAATTGAGCAAAGTCCATTCCAGACTTCATAATCCCGCCCATGGAGTCTTCAGGAGAAGCTACAACCACACAATTAGAAGCACTCATTACTTGATAAGGATTTCCAATAGCAGCCATTGGACTTCCTTGAGGAACCACCCTTTGGAATTCTTTTACCGCATCAAAATAAACATCATATCGTTCTTGATAGTTTAACCCATACTTCTCAGAATCAATTCTAGCAAATTCAGAAGCTAATCGTTTATGCATATCATTGGGAGTAAATTCAACATGATTGCCTTCTTTATCTTTTAATAGGTACTTATCAACACATACAGAGGCTGAGAGTTCATTCTTAAAATATTCTTTTGATTGTTCTAGTGCGGTTTTTTCTCTATTCATTATTTTCCTCGGCTATCGACTTGGTTTCTACAATTTTGTTTTAAACTTCTTAAAGCTTTCAATAACTCTTTGGTAACAAGATTCTTACTTATATTTAACTTATCCGATATAAGCGAAAGATTATGAGGATCACATTCTCCAAGCCCATAAGCATAAGCAAGGATTTGCCTCTGAATGTCAGAAAGATTATTAATTGAATTATTGACTATATTGTCTATTTGCTGTTTTTCTAAAATCTTATCTGGCACCTCTTCGTTAACAAGGTTATATTTATACAAAACATTTGAATTCCACTCTTGTCTTTTTGGCTGAATAGCCTTAGCTTTCTTTAATGGATATCTAATGGTAGAATGTAGGTTTGCGCTTCTGGATATTTTTATGCCAATATATTTATGAGCCCACCAGAAGAATAGGGCATTTGTACTTGGATCATAAGTAGTGATTGCTTTATTTAAAGCCTCCATGCCATCTTGATACAGATCTTCATAATTTGGAAACTGAGCATATTTATAAAGTTTTGTTGTAACCAAATATTCCAACTGCTTCATGCAGTAATTTCTATGTCGCTCCAATTGCATTTTATTTTTTGAATTCGGCTCTGATTCGAATTGATTTTTTAAGTTAAAGTAAGTGTCTAATAAAACCTGGGCTTGTTCTTTTGTAATCAATGTTAATCCTAAGGTTAAGATAAAATTAGATGCAAAGCATCAAAATTAGTCTTAACAATTAACAAAAAAATGTCAAGCTTTTTTTAATTCATCTTCAAGAATTTCCATTACAGATTCTAAAGAACATTTTATCAATTCGTTATCATCCAATGTAGAAATAAATCTTAATAATTCCAACGCATCTTTTATGCGACTTGGGCTTATTCTTGTTTTAGCCATATTTATCCTTTGCCCAACAAGAACCTTTTAAGATAAAGTTAGCTGAAGCAATTAACCTTTTAACAGGTGTTATTTCATTATTGTCTTTACATTGGGGACATTCTTCCAAGGAAGATTCCATAGAATGATTGTATTCAAATTCCCCATGTTTTTCGCAAAGGTAAATATAAGTGGGCATATTAACCTCGTTTTCTCTTATCAATTGATTGTTGAAGAGATTGGTATCTTGCTTCTCCAATTAAATTTGCATATAGTTTCTCGCTATTTCTTGCATCGCGTTTCATTTGATTGGCATCTTGCTTTATTTTTTCAACCAAGTCATTGCCGGTTAATTCTACAATCCCTTTCCCACCGAGGGAGATTAATCTTTTAACGGTATTAGCACCGCATTGTGGGCAGGTGTCGGGGATGGGGGCAGTTACAGAATACATATCTTCCCATTCATGGGTACAGGTTTCACATTGATGTTCATACGTAGGCATTAAATCTCCAAGTCTTCAGTAAAGATATATAACATTAATGGTGGTTAAAATATATTTTTTTATTTTTCACAACAAATTCAATATCTTGCGACCAAGTTTTTAATATTTCTTTTTTAAACTTCTGGTTGGAAACCTTAAAAACAATAAAAACCTCGTCGGAGGATTCGTCATGTTCGATTCGAATGGCAGTTGCCAATTCTTCTTCGTAGTTTTTCATAGGTCTATTGCAGCCATTGCTGAGGAGATGTCATCTGTTTCTGGCATGGAATCATCATCTAAAACGAAGTCTATCAAAGTGGCACAAGCTAGATCTTTAAGCATTCTTCCTTTTGACAATTCTCCATCTCGATTTTTTATGAAGAAGTATTCCATATCTGGGAATTGTTTTTCATTTGTTCTTGTATGAATTTGGACTGCCATATTGGCATTCTTAATAATACCTGCAGATCTACCAATTCTATGAAGTCCTATTTTTTCTTCAAGATCTTTTGTTGGTTTCATTCGATTAAGTTGGACTGCTGATAATACGATCCTTTTTGAGCATCTGGCAAATTCGTGCATTTTCTCTGAAACCTTTTCAAGTTTTAACCAATCATCCATACCTTCACCTTTTTCAAGTTCTATAAGTCCTAGATAATCTATTCCGATAACTTTAGCATCGAACTGTACTTTTAGTTCTTCGCAGGTATGTTCAATGACTTCCATGGTTACGCCACGTGGCATATCTATAATATGAAATTGGTAAGGATATTTTTTGATAAAATTAAGGGCTTTTTTAACCCTTGCCATTTCTTCCTGGGATAAAACAGCATTTCTTAATTTTTTAGATGGGACATTTGCCAATCTTGCGAGGACACGGAGGAAGCAAGGTTTATAAGGCATTTCTAAAGAGAAATAGATTACATGTTGCCCTGTGGTAAATTCTGTGGAGTCTATTGTGTTTTCCTGCATCCACATTTGAATTGCCATATTATTTAGGAACAGGGATTTACCTGCCCCAGATTCTCCACCGACAAGGAACAGTTCACCTTCTCTAAAGCCGCCAGTGGCATCATCCATGGATTTATAATGAGATTTTATTCCGGCATCAAAGTTGGGATCATTTCTTTTTGCATTAAATTCATCTACGAAGATTGAGGCATGATCTTTTAAAGATCGGCTTTCGAATGATTTTAATTGATTGACAGTTTTTACATTATGGGAAGTTTTTGTTAATGTAGAGGTTAGTTTTGTGACATCTGAGGATTCTATTTCTACAGAATTCAGATAGTCCTTTAATTTAAGGAATTCATTCTTTGAGAATCTGTTTTTTAATTTCTCGCAATTGAATTTGAATTCTTTTTCATTATATTGTGTTTTTACGGAGTCTATATTTAAAACGACTTGTTTTACGTACTTTTGTAATTCTTGATTAGTTTTGCAATATTTTTCTAGGAGGACGTTTTCGGTTGGTGGTATTTTGTATACTTTGATGAAGTTGAATAGGAAGTCTGAGAATCTCCACAGATCTGAGGAGAAGATATTTGATTCAATTGAGTTAACGAATTCATTGGCGAATTGTTTATTGTTAAGGATTCCGTAAAGAACTAATAGATCTAAAGTTTCAAAATTCATGGCTTGAGTTTCTTTCTAAAGTCATCACCGAAGACGGGGAAGATTTTCATATAACCGGTCATAAGGGATTCGATGCTTTTCTTTAGTGCGCCATTGAATGTTTCTAATATGTTTGGGCTATTGGTGCACATTAGAGTAGGTAATTTATTCTGAGCCCTTGTCCGGAATATAGACTCAAGAGTTCTAGCATATAGGTCGGCAGCATTGTCAGTAGATATAAATCTCGAATCGAATTCGTCAATGACTAAAAAGTCTACCATGCACAATTCCCTTCTTGCTGTAAACTTATCCTCTGAATCTGAAGAGGATAATGTAGCTACGATGTCGCTTAATGTAGTATAGAGGCAAGAGAAGTTCATTTCGACGCATTTTTTAAGAACGCAGCAAGCAGCCATAGTTTTACCTAAGCCGTAGTTGCCGGCGAGGCAGAAGGAGGAACCTGAGGTATAATTTTTTTTGATATTGGTGGTGTAGTCGTTGTAGAATTTTAGGAGTCTTGGATCTCCTTGGAAGTCTTTCTCCATTTTAAGGGACCAATAGTCGATGGGGATATTTGATTCGTAGTATCGATTTGCGGCGTTTACTTTTAATACTTTGATTTTGTGGTCTTGTTCTTTATTTAGGAGTTCTATTTTTTCATATAGTTTTCTTTTGGGAACGTTGTTTAGAGATTTGCTTCTTGAGAATTCTTGTAATACATCCATTAATCACCAGTATAACTTTGTTGCTAATTGTTTTTTCCAATTTGTTAGGGAATATTCATCACCATTTAAATAATAAAACTCTCTGATATCTACGCGATTATTTGAGCGCATGCAGTAATGTACTATTGCTGAACCATTTTCGTTATGAAGTCGCCCATTAACATAAAATGTAAACACTATTTTATGTAAATTATGGGCGCGCTCATATATGTTTGCTTCATAACCTATACGCGCAGGAGCATTGTTTCTATGAATCTTCCCATTTTGCAGATACATCATAGTTGATTTATCTTTTAAGCAAAAATTTCCAGTACTAAATTCTGGAGAAACAAAACCAGTAAAATAATCGAAGTGCCTTTCTATGTCATCTACAATAACTTCTTCATATTCCATAGTTCACCAGTATAACTTTGTTTGAATTTGTTTTTCCCATTCCTCTTTTGAATATTTCATATTATTTAAATAATATAACTCCTCTATTGGTTCTAATTTAGAGCTATGGAATAAGCTGTATGCAGGTCCAAGTTCATTATGAAGCTCCCCATGTTTGTAATATGTGAAATAATATGCCTGACATTTTGGAACAAATGATGTTTCAATCAATGCCGGACCATCATCTCTGTGAGGAGTTCCATTATGCAAATATACCATAGAACAATTATCTTTTAAACAGAAGTTGCCAGTGCCAAAAATTGATGAGCAATCACCTGTATTGAAGGAAACCTCCTTCGACAAATCATCTACAATAACTTCTTCATATTCCATAATTCACCAGTATAACTTTGTTTGAATTTGTTTTTCATATTCTTCTTTAGAATATCTTATACTATTTAAATAATAAATTTTCTCAATTATGAACTCATTATCTGAATCAGATAAATAATATTTAATAAGTGCCGGACCATTTTCATTATGCACCCACCCATTAACATAAAATGTGAATTGTGTAATGAATAACCTTTCACCCTTTTTATTAAAAGACGAAAAATATGTTTGCTCACCATAGTATATATATGCTGGATAGTTGTCTCTATGGAATAACCCATCTTTCAAATATATCAAGCAGCGATCGTCTTTTAAGCAAAAACATCCAGAGCTAAACTTTGGAGAAATATAGTTGTTTGATTGAAAATCTACATGGTCTTCTAGATCCTCCACAATAACTTCTTTATATTCCATTAATCACCAATATAACTTTGTTTGAATTTGGTTTTCCCATTCTTTTTTGGAATATTCTACGCCAAATAAGAAGTATTTTTCAAAAGACCGAAATTCGACTTTCCTAATCCAAGCTGGACCTTGTTCGTTATGAATTTCAAAATCTGTAGTATATATAATATCATGTCGATCCACATATTTAATATATCTGTTGTAATTAAGAAAATATTTTTCTGACTCCAATGACTGGAGACCACTTTCTATTAGACTTTTATAATGAAAATGATCATGGCGATGATCGGAGATTTCATAATAAGCGGCAGGCGCTGATTCTTTTAGAGTTACAATGTGGTATTCCATATTTCACCAATACAACTTAGTTTGAATTTGGTTTTCCCATTCTTCTTTAGTTAACGACTTGTCAAATAACCAATATTTTTGATCAACAATCTTGTCGCAAATATCATAATCTATAAATGCAGGTCCAGTTTCACAATGCAGTTTCCCGAACCTATAATAATAGCAACACTTGCCAAAATATACAGTGGCTCCAGTAGCATCATCACCATATAAAAGTTTATTGTTTACATACAATGGCTCAAGTTTTATTAGCGCAGGTCCATCTTGTCTATGAAAATTGCCATCAAATAAGTAAGCAGTTATTAATTGATCTTTTAAACAGATACATCCAACCTTGTAATCATTTATTACTATATTAACGTTTTCAACAAGTATTTCTTTATATTCCACGGCTTCACCAATATAACTTTGTTTGAATTTGGTTTTCCCATTGTTTTTTTGTTAGCTGTTTTCCTTTTAAATAATATCTTTCTTCTACTGGCTCACTAGAACGATTATCATATGCTACATATGCAGGTCCGGTTTCACAATGTACAAAACCATATTTATAATATGTAAAATACATCCGCTGCACAACTATTTTTTCAACTCCCCTATCAAGTTTTTTAAATCCTAGCTCGGCTCTAATCTGGGCGGGACCATTATCCCTATGAATTTTTCGATCAACAATATATAGTAACTGATTTCTATCTTTTAGAAGATAAGCCCCTTCTCCAAGATCACTAAAATTTAGTAAAATTTTCGAAATATTTTCAACCACCAATTCTTTATATTCCATATTTCACCAGTACAACTTCGTTTGAACTTGCTGTTGCCATTTATGTTGTTCCAGCCTTTCCCCATTTAGATAGTAATCCTCTACAATTGGATCTCCCTGATTCATACTATAAACAATCATAGCAGGTCCATTCTCATTATGCAATTTCCCTTGGCTATAATATTTAAAACAATAATCATTTTTGCCACTTACATTATAAGTAATTATACTTATTTGCGCTGGACCGCCATCCCTATGTATTTGTCCATTTAACGCATAAACCCAATCATAAGGGCTTTTTAAAATATATGCTCCTGTAGAAAATTTAGCAAGACCTTTTATCATAAAAAAGAAAAGCTCTGTACTGCTCAAAACGATTTCTTGATATTCCATAACTTTACCAATATAACTTTGTTTGAAGTTGCTCTTCCCATTGCTCTTCCGTTAACTCTTCCCCAAAAAGAAAATATCTTTTAAAAGGTTTCCCAGTAGCATCTTCTCCAAAATAGGCAGGACCTTCCTCATTATGCATTAATGAATTTCTTGCATATATCGTTATATGACTGTCCACATATTTAATACAAGCTGTAACGCGCCGAAACTCATATAATTCACTTCCATCATATCTCCTAACGCAAAGTTCACGTACTATTTGCTGAAGACTAAAGGAACTCAGGGCATTTTCACATTGTTTAATAATATACTCCATAAATCACCAATATAACTTTGTTAATATTTGTTTTTCATATTGCTTTTTAGAATACTCGTCGCCATTTAAATAATAAAAGCTCTCAGGTTTAGCATAATTATCTGAAGCATAATAATAAACAGCCGCCTGACCATTTTCGTTATGCAAGAGACCATTTATAAAAAATTCAAAATACATCTTATATATATTTCCATTACGTTGGCGAAAAACTTCAATGCTCGCTGGACCACCATGCCTATGAGCTATTCCATTTTTTAAATATATTAAATGGCAATTATCTTTCAAACAAACATACCCAATACTATAATAATTAGGTATTTCTTTCCAAACATCTGTAACCAACAACTCTTTATATTCCATAAATCACCAATATAACTTTGTTAACATTTTTTGATCAAATTCCTGTTTAGACACTTCTTCACCAAATAGAAGATAAGTCTCTTCATATTTATTATTGATTAAATCATAATAGTAATGAGCAGGTCCGCTCTCATTATGCTTTTGCCCATGCCGATAGAAAACTAAATGGAACTCATCAGATTCCATTCCCCTACTGTTAATATAATTGTCCCTATATATTAAAGCCGGAGCATTGTCTCTATGTAAAAATCCATCAACTAAATAAACAGTCAAACGCTCATCTTTTAAACAAAAAGAACCTTTACCATATAGAAAATGGTTGAGAAGATATGGCGGACCAAGCGTCACACAAAAATAATCTTGAACATCTTCTAAAACAACTTCTTTATATTCCATTTTTTTACCAATACAGTTTAGTTTGAACTTGCTCTTCCCATTTTTGCTTAGACAATTCGGAATCATTTAAAAAATAAGCTTCTTCTACTGGATTAATTAAGCGAGTATTATAAACTACATATGCAGGTCCAGTCTCGCAATGAAGAGAATTATATCTGTAATAAGTGAAATAAATCATTGGATATGGGTCGTGATTTTCAAATATAATTTGTGCTGGACCATTATCCCTATGAATCTTTCCATCAACAATATATAATAACCGATTTTTATCTTTTAAAACAAATGCGCCAATATAGAACTGTTCAAATATTTCAGAATTACCAAGAAGGTTATAAAAATTCTCGACGAATGCCTCTTTATATTCCATAAATCACCAGTACAGTTTAGTTATTAATTGTTTTTGATATTCTTCTTTTGAGTACTGTGTGCCATTTAAATAATACTGTGATTCAACTGTATTTCTATTATATGGGGCAAATAAATAGTCAACGAATGCTGGACCATGTTCGTTATGTCGGACATTATTAATATAATATGAAAAATGAACCCTGAATAACCCATCGCCATATTTAGTACTAACAGAATAAAATATATACGCCGGGGCATTGTCCCTATGAATTTTCCCATTTTGCAAATATAACATAGTTGATTTATCTTTTAAACAAAAATTCCCAACCATAAAACATGGCGAAATAATAGATCTATTTAGATTGCAATGGTGAAATACATCTTGTACAATAACTTCTTTATACTCCATTTTTCACCAATATAACTTAGTTTGAACTTGTTTTTCCCACTCTTCTTTTGTTAAGAACTCGCCGAATAAATAATATCTTTCTCTATCAGTACTAAAAACAGAAGAATGAGAAATCCAAGCCGGTCCCTTCTCATTATGTATTTGATAATTTTTTACATATATGGTATCATAAATATCAACATATTTAATATACTCAGAAAAATTAGCATCAATAGCTATAGTTTTGGTTATTTTTTCAACACTACGGACGGTATCATATAAAAGTTTATCTCGCTTATAATTATTATAAGCATTCTCAGATTCTTTAACGATATATTTCATATTTCACCAGTATAGTTTTGTTGTAAGTTGTTTTTCCCACTCTTTTTTGAGATAACGTTTTCCATATAGATAATATTTCTCTTCTATTGGACCATTTAAATATAAACCAGTATTATAATGTATGTCTGCAGGTCCAGTCTCACAATGTACAAGGTCATGTTTATAGTATGTGAAATAGATATCGTATCCAGGTCCTTGAAATATAATTTGAGCCGGACCGTCATCTCTATGAATTTCCCCATTAACAATATACAATAGTTGATCCTCGTTTTTTAAAATGAACGCCCCTTTACCGAAATCTTTGAATCTTCTTGGACTATTAAAAAAACTAAGGTTGCGCGTGGTTATTATTTCCTCATATTCCATCTAATCACCAATATAATTTCGTTTTAACTTGTTCTTCCCATTGCCATTTAGTAAACCATTTATTATTTAAATAATAACTTTCTTGTATGCTTTCCGGACCATGCATGCTATATACAATGGCAGCTGGACCAGTTTCATTATGTTGTTTTCCATTTTTATAAAAAATAAAATAACATCTCAAACCTGAGAAACTATCAGTGTGCAAAATGATCCTTGCTGGACCATCATCCCTATGAAGCCTCTTATTAAATATATAAGCCCACTCATCTTTTCCCTTTAATAAACACGCCCCATCTCCAAAATCACTAAATGATGCACTGCCATTAAAATAATACTCTAAAAGATCAACCACTATTTCCTGATACTCCATAACTTCACCAATATAATTTAGTTTGAATTTGCTGCTGCCATTTTCCATCAACAATCCATTTGCCATTCAAATAAAAGTCTTGGTGGATTATCGCCGAATCAGCCATGCTATAAGCAATATAAGCGGGTCCAGTTTCACAATGCCGCTCCCCATGCTTGTAAAATATAAAACAATATACCAACTCCCCTCGCCTTAGGTCGTGGAATATTCTTGCAGGACCATCATCTTTATGAATTTTTCCATTAACAATATAAACCCAATCCTCCTTCCCTTTCAAAACATATGCACCATCTCCAAAATCGCTAAAATTACCTAAACCATTAAAATAATAGTTTAAATTATTAACATATTTTTCTTGATACTCCATAATTCACCAATATAGTTTTGTTGCAATTTGCTGCTCCCACTCTAATTGAGTAAGAAATATGCCATCTAAATAATAAGAATGGTACGGCATATCCAATTTATTCATGTAATATGCAATGAGAGCAGGTCCATCCTCATTATGCGCTTTTCCATGCTTATAAAATATAAAATAACATTTCATGCCCAAAGTAGTTGGATATAAAAATATCCTCGCCGGACCATCATCTCTATGCAATTTATTATTAACAATATAGGCAAATTCATTATCACCTTTTAATAGAAAGGCACCATCTCCGAAATCACTGGAGAATGCGCTACTATTAGAATAATATTGTGTAATATCAATGACTATTTCCTGATATTCCATGATTCACCAATATAGCTTCGTTTGAATTTGCCGCAGCCACTCACTCTCAGATAAAGGACGATCATTTAAATAATAAATAGATTTCTCTAGAACAAATTCGCCACCAAATAGCTGAAACGAATAATATGCAGGAACAAACTCATCATGGGATACTCCATCCCGATAAAATTGAAATTCTAAACTTTGCTTCTCTCGCCCTCTAACATTTTGTTTATGTCTACAAATTATTGCTGGACCATCATCCCTATGAAGTTTTCCGCCACTTAGATAAATAATTAATATATCATCCCTTAAACAAAAATTTCCGCTTGAATATTGAATAGAATCAGGATCATAATATAATCCTCCAGAAGCAAAATTAAAAAACGAACAAACATTTGATACGAAGATTTCTTTATACTCCATAACTCAACCTATTGGCTTCTTTAAATTATTCGATACTTCCTTCAATTGTAACTCCTTCCTCTTATTCGACAACTTAACAATCGCCTCCAATATCCCCTTATCCTTAACTGGCTTTGCCCGCTGCTCAATCAACTCCTTATCAACTTCCACCAACTCCTTCTTCAAATCTGCTCCCGCCCTCTCACTATAAGAATCCACCTTAAACGTCTTCAGCTCATCCTCAACATCCAACACCACCAACATCGTCTTCTTATCAGAAGATTCCAGTATAATAGAATCACCATCAACAGCTCGAACATATCCCTCCATTGTCGAACTCTTTAAAAACAACTTAACATAGCAGCCAGGCTTCGCATACTTATTAAAACAATCCAATTTAGACATTTTAAACCTTATCCAATATTAATAAATCAAACCCCAACCCCACTAATTCTACAAATACTTCCCGATTAGCATCATGATCATACTTATATAAAAATGCCAAGTCACCATAAGTAGATATGCCAAAACCATGCTTAATTAACACTTGCCTATATTGATCTGGCAAATCTGTTGTACGATCAATCTTAACAGAAACAAACAAAAGCTTCTTATATTCTAACACAACTCCCTCATGAGTCATAAAAGATATAGAAGTTAATTTGCGCCTTGCCTTCTGCGCCTTCTCAAGAAATACCCAATCAATATATGCTTTCAATATCTCAGGATTGGAACTTAACAAGTTAGATAGTTTTTTTACCTGAAATATCTCAAAACAATTTGATGGAGATGGTACATTATACTTAAATTGATAATTGACATTATACTGCTCCTGATACTTCTTACAAAAATACGCCAATATATGAACAGGCTTCCATGAAGCCACCGACAACGTTTCAATTTCCTTGAACTTGTCAAAGAACTTCTTATACTTATCGTTAATTGGTCCCTGCCACGAATCTTCAGTCATAGCGATATAATAAGACCCTTCCAGGATTTGTCAAGCCATTCACTTCTTCTTCATTAACCCAGATTTTTTAACAATAAAACCCGTCTCAGATTCATAAACTTCCAAACGCCTCAAAGAATGCTTCTTTAAAAACTTTGTCTGGTCATAAAAGTCCACAATCGCAGCATGCTTTTTATCCTTATACCCACGGATAACTCGACCAACCCTCTGTAGTACCCTTATACTCGATATCCCTCCACCACACAATATCAACCCACTCAACTTGGGAATATCAACTCCAATATCAAATATAGAACTTGCTAAAACCACATCAATCTCCCCACCCTCAATCATTGCCTTGACTTCCAATCGCCTCTCCAATGAATCCTTCCCAGATAATAACTCACAGTTGACACCACTTCCAGATAATAACTCATACAAAACCCTACCATGCTTAATCTGTTTAAACAATACCAATGGTGTATATTTTTTCTCTACTAACTCTAAAGTATATTTTAAAATCAATGCATTCCTATTAGGATTCTCAACAACATAATCTTTATACACAGTTTGATAATTCGCCATCGACAATGACATCGACGGCACATCAATAAACTTAATATAAGGTTGAGCTAATATCCCCTTCCCTATCAACTCAGAAGCAGACACATCCACTATCTGATCTCCTAATATACTCTTAATCAATAAATCAGAATTATCATCCCTAAATGGCGTTCCACTAAATCCATATATATACTCAGGCTTCATTTGCTTATATATAGATTTGATCGTATCGCACGTGACAATGTGACACTCATCAATTATATGAACCCTAGTGTCTTGCAACATCTTAAGAATCTTAACCCGATTAGATTCCTTAAAATCTTCCTTCTCATCATAATCTTCCTCATCAACATAAACATGCTTCTGATTCAATGCATGACCTATCGTCCATATCGTAGCTATATTGATCCTCTGAATATCACAATGACCATCTCCAATCATTCCAATCTTCTCATCAAACAACTTCGAGAACAAATCATGGAACTGTCTCAATAAATCAATCCCAATTACATATATGATCGTAGGCTTATTTAACTTAGCCGCAATTAACGCAGTGCATAATGTTTTTCCAGATCCAGTACATGCTCTTACTATTCCGCGTTCATTATTAAAACAAGCTGAAACGATCTTCTCTTGATAATCCCTAGGGACCATTCCCAAATCATTTAATTTATTGGTGATATCTAATGGTTCATTTAATTGAACTTTTTCTCTTTTATCAAGAAGAGTATAGGTAATTCCATTGGTATCAAAATAATTATTAACTGTGTTTAATAAGCCAGAGGAGAATGTGCCTTTGTTGCTGATGAGGTAATTGATACCATGCCAGCCATTTTTGTATGCTGCAGTATACTCAACGCCTTTTAATCTAAAAGATAATAGTTTTTTAACTTTTTTGAAAGCTTGTTCATCTGATGGTATATATTGGCAATACTTATGATCATGTATTATTAGTTGTTCAACCATAGTTATACTATATCACCATCCTTATAAAATGCCAAAAAAAAGGGGAGACATTTGCCTCCCCCTTCATTCATTGATGCTCATTGGAAAAATGAGCGAAGAAACGCGAGCCCATCTTTTATACCCGGTTGTTCAACCGATTTAATTAGCGCCTTCTCAAATTCAGATTGATTTCGGCAAATAATTTTATCATCTTCTTCCATTCCATAATAATATAGAATGATTGGATCACAATTGGCTGGTATTGCAGCTGATATTAGTTTTAAAGACTCCGTTAAATGGCTTCGTATGAAGACACTATAACAAAAACCTTCGTATGTTAAACCGAAATACTCTAACGTAATTTTAGGAGCAGGTCTTGATTCATTCGAAGTGTCAAATAATCCCGCAATCACTTCTGTATATTCAGCAAGCGTTTTCAAAGCATCTAAAAATTCAATTGAAGTCGGCGGTTCAACTGGTTTTGCTGCGTCCATTAAACGTTGCCGAAATGTTAATTCAACTGGAAGATTTTTTTTGCTTTGCTCATGTTGATCTGGTTCCTACATTCCCAATAAAAAATGTTAGAAGACCAATGAGGCGATGTTGAAGGTCTGGATGTTCAACTGTTTTAATTAAAGCTGCCTCAAATTCAACTTGATTATTGCAATAAGTTTTGCCATCGCCCTCTATTCCATAATAGACTATTATAGGATAACGATCTACTGGAATGGCAACAGAGAAAAGAATCGGAGAATCGATCTTAATCATAGAGTCTCGAATGCAAATATTATAGAAAAAACCATCAGGCAGCTCCGCCGCACACTCTAACGTAATTTTTGGAGAAGGTCGCCAGTTGCTATTATTTTCAAACAACTTGCCAATAATTTTAGCGAATTGAAAAAGTGTTTGCAAAGCAGTTTCAAATCCAACTCTAGTTTTCTCAATCGGCTGAATTGCTTGTATTAAACGTTGTTGAAATGTCGATGCAGTTAAAGAACTATCTAATATATTATTCATTTTCGTCTATCCACTACATTTCCCAGCAATTTTCCAAAAGCTGATGACTTCTGAGCCATCTTTTCTTTAACCCGCTGCGCAGCTGATACCGTCTGATCAACTCCAGTATCCAATTGCAAATTCACATTCCTCTGCTCATCCTTCTGCTTCACCCTCTGCATATACTCCTGAGCATCCTTCTTCAATTGAGCTACCCTAGACTCCGGCAATCCCAATCCAGAAAATATCGAATACACCTTCACAACATCCTCCTTAAGATCTACCTCATAAATCCCCTTAAATATCGAAGGAACTCCACAAGCATCCTGCAACATTGCAGAAGCATACGTAATACTCACACTGGGAATCTTCGACCAAACCTTCTTATTAGCCGCAATTATAAACCCAGCATATCTGCTTTGCTTCAAATCAAATCCACTCGCCAATAAATTACTATTCAAATTAGATACAATAGCCTCAGCTATCGCCGTATCATCCAAATAATTTTCCACCGTCAATTCCCCATAAATTGTCAACCCATCCGCCCCAATCAACAACTTAGATAACTCCGTTGGGTCCAATGGCTTAACCGCCGAAGCCATTGCTGACAACGTATTAAATGTATCCAATGGTTCAACAATAGCCCTATTAGCCGTATTGAAAAAATCCAACTGATTCACATTACCATACAATACTTCCAACTTAGAATTATCAATAACAATTAAATTATTAATCTTCTTTTCATGAGTAAACTTCGCCAACTTAGATAATGTTTCCAAAGCATTATGCTTAGTCTGATCATCATCACTATCCATTGGAAGAACCGTCATAACCATTAATGGCTTAGACATCTCAGATAAAATCTCTACCATGACCTCAACAGAACCTGCTCCAGAGCCACCGCCTAAACTTGTACACAATATTAAAATATGGCAATCATTTAAACGATCATGGATTAATGAACGAATGGAATCTTTATGAGCTTCAGCGGCAGCATGACCAATCATTAATTCCTTGGCAGCTCCACCAGCCCCATATTCCAATAATAGCTTATTTGCCTCTGGAACATTAATATGTTTTAGATCTTGCATGGCGGTGTTTACAACTACGGCATCATAACCATATTCATAAAATACACTGGCAATTCTGCTTCCAGCTTGTCCACTGCCGATTACGCCAAATTTCCAGCTTTTTTCTTTTTTGCCAACAATTTTAGCAGCCATATCTTGGTTCTTTGCCTTTTCTTTTAACGCATTTAGTTTTGAAAGATCAACTTCATCCATGTTATTAATTACCTTTTCTGTCTCTTGAACTTCTACAACGGTTTTAGCAGCCATTATTCCTCACTTGAACCACCACTGGTTTTTAGAATACCAATCAAACACTCCATGAATTGCCTCTTTAAATTTAAACTGAGACTTAAATCCTATCGATTCCAACTTAGTCGTATCAACAGAATATCTAAAGTCATGAGACTTCCTTGGGTCTGGGATAAAAGAAATTAAATCATGTCCTTTTCCAGCCACATTGCAAACCTCTTGAACTACTTCTAGATTCGTAAACTCCTGATGAGATGAAATATTATAAACTTCATTAACTTTATCGCTGTTCAAGATATGAAGCAATGCCGAACAATTATCAAATACATGTGTCCACTCCCTCATCTGCAACCCTTGTCCATATAAAGGAATCTTCTCATTATTCAATATACACTTAATAACCTTTGGTAATAATTTATCCGGAGTTTGTCTTGGTCCATAATTGTTAGAACATCTAGTAATTATATAGTTCAACCCATGAGATAAATGTGCCGCCTTGACCAATAACTCAGCTGAAGCTTTAGAAGCTGAGTAGGGATTTCGTGGGTCTAATGGCGAATCCTCTTTCCAAGTGGGCTCTGACTCGGACTTAAGCTGTCCATATACCTCATCAGTGTTTCCACTAAATGAAACTTTACCATCTCTTTCTATAAGGAAATTTTTATTATCTTTTACAGACAAACACCATATTTTACCACTATAATCGACCTTATTACTTTTGGGATATTTTATTAATCTTTCATTTGAAAAATAAATAGCGTGTGAATTACCAGATATTTTTCTACCATTAAGAAAAGATAATGAACATTTTTTATCAACTTTTGTTTGATATCCGATCATATTGCCTAAATAGCACAATTGACATGACAATATGTCAGATATTGTCACCACATTAACACCTCGACTTTTTATACCATAACCATGACCGTCTGAGTCATGAATACCAAGCCATAATTTTTTCAAAAACTCTATAGAATATCCAAACATCCAATTTGGTATTCTTTTATTCTTGGCTGTGTGCCCAAATTGTTTAAAAAACTCACTCCACTCTTTTGAGGAAAAATATATATGCTCGCCACTTTTATTTTTTTGTTGTGTAAAAGATACCCCCAGTTTTGTTAGATATTTTTCCAGATTAGCTCTAGCTTTATCGTTTTCTGGTACATCAAAGAATATACGATAGCATTTAGATATAGAGAACTCCTTGTTACCCACATTTGTCAATTTAATAAACCTACCCTTTGAATCTCTATATTTTAACATAGAAGCTTTGTCTAATCCAGATTTATTTTTAGCCTTCTTTTCTTGATATGCTAGAAATCCGTCCCCAATGAAAACACCACATACATAAAACAAAGCCTCCGAATCAACTTCACCAATTCCAGGAATATTTACGGTTTGGCTATTATCGCCAGTGCTTGTGCTTAATGATCCATGTGCCGTGACTGGGGAATTTACCTTGTCTAAATTATCAGCAGAAGACCATTTTAAAATATTATCACCATTATGATAAATCATTCTGTGATTTTCAGTGGTCAACATATTCATTCTTGGACTTTTAAACTCCAACATCGGTCCAGTATAATCTTGCACAATTACTTTTTCAATTAATTTTTCTTCTATTTGGTTATTTGTAGGATTTATAGTTAAAACTGTATCTCCAATATTTAGCTCATCAAATTTTTTGAAACCCTCTCTAGTTACAGCTCTAGTTTGAGAGTCATAACAAGATACTTGTACAAACTTATTAACTCCATGTTTAACAGAAGCATCCAATAAAACCTGGGTTCCCATTACATTTGATCGGACAAATAATCCAGGATCTTGCAATGAATTATCCACATGGGTTTCTGCTGCGCCATGAACAACAATATCTGGCTTAATATAATCAAACAATATGTTGATAAAATGAGGGTCACATATATCCCCCATATAAAACTCATGATTTTTATTTTGATATATATTATTCAAAGCATGTTTTGTTGATATTGACTTGTTGGGCGCAAGTTTATCTATACTATAAACTTCATATGGCTCTTTTCCATATATAAGTTTCCTTACAAAGTTTGAGAAGATAAAACCGCAACTACCTGTAACCAATATTTTCTTTTTTTTCATTTAAATCAATTTCCTTACAAAGTTTGAGAAGATAAAACCACAGCTACCTGTAACTAATATTTTTTGTTTTTCCATTATCCTGCTTGAACTCCATAGTTTTTTGAAGTGGTATATTTTCTATCATCAACCTCATATACATTATCCCATTTGCTTCTAAATAGTTTTAAATTATGAGGCATATGTAATTTATTGACAGGGTTCTTTTTTAATGAAGCACTTTCTTCATGATAAATTCCTGTTGAGCCACAATACATTATTTTTTTATTTTGTTTAAACTTAATATTTAAACAAAGATCAATATCTTCAAATGCCCAAACAAATCTTTCATCCATTCCAGCAATTCCGCTTTTATTAGATGAACAGGCGTTTTTATAATATAAAGATTTTGTTAATAGCACAGCTCCTGTAACAGCTTGAAATTCTCTATCCTTTTTAGAATCAGAGTCAGAGTCTTGTCCCAATCTAAAATGCTTAGGAAATCTATTGTTAGAATCGAACACAACGCCAGCATGTTGTAGTTTATTTGTGCCTGTGAATAACAATCTTGCCCCGACTACACCTACATTCGGTTTGAATAGGGATATCATTTTGCTAATAGAATTAGGATCTCTAAAAATAACATCATTATTTAATAACATTACATAATCATTATCTTTTGCTTGAGATATATTGTAAAGATAATTCATACCTTCGGCAAAGTTTTGTAAGTTGTTAGGATATTCAACACAAGTAATGTTCCCTTGCCATTTAAGAACCTCTTGGACAGTGCCATCAACTGATCCATTATCTTTAATGTACCAATGATAATCAATATCTTTTAGATTTTGCATCAACCCATCTCTGAGTTTAACTAATTTGTCTAAACCATTCCAGCTTAAAGTATAAATGTGAAGCATATTTCCCCTTAAAGCGCGACGCGCAATCCTAACATAACTAAAACTTCTGACCCTGTATTAAAAGATACAGATGGAGCAATATATAAATTGTTTAAAAATGGCAAGTGCTTTCCAAAATTATATGCAAATGGAGTTATGTAAAAATGAACATTATTCTTAACTGTGCCAATGCCAATCCCTAATTGCAATATAGAGAAATCTGGTTGGTTTTTATATCTGCCATATGAAGCAACGCCAAAGTGTAAAGATGGAGTAAACTCTCCCCTAATGTTTGTCAAGGTCATTCCGCCATCAATGCCTAAAAATATTCTTGGATTAAACCATGTAAACTTTGGCTCAGGATATTCTTGCTTCGTCTCAGTCTTAGATATATCCAAAACATGATCCTTCCCCTCAACATTGACAATGACCTTATTATAAAAGTATTGTCTTTGTTGCTCATCTGTACCTACAACAGAATACATTTTATATTCTCTTGGGTGTATGGTAAGTTGCCAGGGATTTTTTTGCCAAGCGGAAAAGCCAACTTTACCAATGGGTATGGTTTGATCTTTTATTGGTTCATTTAGATTTAAGAATTGGGAGTTTTTTTGGAATCCGAATGGGTCTGGACAAGTTTTTTGCTCGCCATTGCAAGCCACAGTATTATTGGTAGGAGTGGGATTAGCAATGGTAGAATTTGAAGGCAAATTACTACCAGTGAAACCATTGGTAATAACCGAAACTTTATTGATTGAAGTGATCGTTCCATTTAATTTCTCCAAATCCTTCTTGATCGTATCCAAATTGAGATTATTAGATTTTCCAAAATCTTCTAAATCTTTCTTCGTCATATATTGAGAAGAAGATCTTGTAATCCCATCCATCAATGTTTTTTGCTCAACAATTGATTTTTCAATCTCAAGCATTTTTTTATGACTTTCTATTGATTTATAGATCATAAAAGAAAAAAGACCTATTCCGGTCAAAGCCAACAGAATCAAAACAACATACATCCATGGTCTCATTTATTTTTCCATTTTTTTACAAACACTTCTCTTGCAGACAAATATAACTGCCTCGTGTTTATCTGTGAACTACTAATCTTGCCAAAATGCGTAACCGGCACATCTACAACCTTAAAAGGAATGTTTAACTTCCTTGCCCTAAAAGACAAGTCCGTATCTTCAAAATAAGCTTTACCAAACTCTTCAGAAAACACTTGTGGGATATCTACTCCATGCAATGCTACTCGATCTTGTCTTGGAACAAATAGTTTTTCCCATATTTTCTTATTGGCAGCCAAGCACCAGCCAGACATATAAGACTTTCCAGATAATTGTTTATTCTCTTCCTTTACAAAATTAAGATTATCATCCAATAATCCCATTGTTGGACCTACAAGAGAATCATTATCTAATAAATTGTCTACCCAATCTTCAAAATTAGATTTAACCTTTATGTCATTGTTTAGAAAAAGGACATTATTGGAAGATGCAAAGGCATATCCAATATTGCAGCCTTTGGCAAAACCATAGTTTTCTTCATTTCTAAGATAGACCAAGTCTTTACTGTTTTTATAAACATCTTGGGTTTGATCGGAGCTGGCATTATCAACCAGGATGATTTCACAATCTTTTAACTTCAATAAGTCATCAATGCATGATTTGGTAAAATTAAACTTATTGAAAGCCAGTACAACTATAGATAACTTCATTCTTCCTCTAAAGAGGTTATAATACTTGGCAAATCAGTTGTCAATAGTTTATTTGATAATAATGCATAAAGGTCTGATACATTCTTATATTTCTTTAATCTTTTTGAATTGAAGAACATCTTAAACTTTGTTTTCTGGGCGCCATTGTAATACCTAAATATAATATGGTTATTGGCATATTCAATGGATTTTATTGTAGAGCCAGAACAATGGGAAATTGTAATCTTCTCTAATTGTTTTTTAAAAACAATGCATGTGGAGTTTTTAGTTTTTGATAAAATTTCTCGGCAAATCTCGCAGGCACAATATGTGATGCGTTCAGTCTTGCTTTTACCAACAAATACTTCAGCTAGTTCAGCATTAGAATTAATGCAATATAATTTTGGTCTCATAAATATAGCCTTGCTTTGTGCATATTTTTAATAAATGTTATCATATGATCATAGATAGCTTGAATGTTTTCGATTGTATTTGAGATAGGCAGAATTGAATTGGTTATTTTAATTTTATTAACAGACATTTTTGTTGTGGTTAACTGGTTGATGTGTCCCAAGTTGCCATTATAAAAATCCAATTGGGTTGAATAAAACATATCTTCATCAAATAAATTAATATAGATACTTTCGATTAGTCCATAAGTTAAATTTAATTTAGTATAAGGCATATGGGCGACAGATAATTCAATACCGTTGCCATCCTTGGTTGGGGAAACCTCCTCGCAATAATTATATAATATTGAATTAACCTCCCCTTTATTAAGGGTTCGCTCAACCCTACAGGCACATTCAATTTGATAGGAGCCATCAATATTCAAAATCTGTTTGGTAATAACTTTCGTATAACCACAATTCGAACACTTAAATCTTACATCTTTCTCTTTCATGAGAATATGTTAATCATGGGACGGATTAAGTCAAGTGATATTCTTTAATCATTTCATCAACAACATTATCCCATGTATATTTATTTAACCAAGACATATCTTGAGAGTAAAATTTAGTTTTTAATGCAGATAAGTTATTTACGGCATATCTTAATTTATCTACGGCATCATTGATATCTGGTTCAAAATAAATCGTATTTGGTTTTTGGTGCCAATACAAAGCATTCGCTGGAGCACGGACTTCTTTGCCAGTGACCAGCAATGAATTGGAATCATTTAAATAATCTAATTGTCCACCCCAACCTGTTGCCACAACCACATTTCTACAACCAAGCGCTTCTAAACCTGGAAACCAAAAGCATTCACTTCTAGGAATTGAGAAGACAATATCGCATGCTCTATATAAATCTGCGATGTTATCAATATACTCTCTTAGGATAATAACTTCTCCTGCATCCTTATATTTCTTTTTAAAATCATTAAACAGATCTTTGAATGACACTTCAAATGGTTGAGTTACTGGTTTATCTACAACCTTTACAACTAAACATACATCATCATGTTTGGTAAACGCCTTACCATATGTGTCTAATACTCCTCCGAGGTTTTTTCTAATATGAGGTTGGGCTATATTACACAATATTTTTACAGACTTATTTGTGTTTAATTTTAGCTTGTTGCCTGTGGCATTAAAGTTGTTGAAGTCTATACCGTGGGGAATTACTTTTAAGTGAGATTCTGGAACGCCATTTTCTAGAAAGACTCGTTTGGCAAATTCTGATGGTGGGAAGATTTTATTGGAGAATTTATATTGTTTGGCGAAGCCTTCTGGGAAGGAGTTTTTGCCAGCAAATTCATAGCACCATATTCCGAACTTCTTTTTACCACGGGACAGGTATGCTGGAAAGTTTCTTAAAGCCGTGTATGAGATTGCCAGATCATATTCTTGATCGATGGGAATTTGGTTAAATGTGACTTGTTGTCTTTCTTCGACGTGGGCTTTTAGGTATGGCTTAAGGTCTTGTGGAAAATGTTTGATTCCATTTGTGGAAACCATATGTACATCATGCCCTTTATTTATAAAGGTTCGGCATATGTTTTGCCCGCAAATACTCCAACTATGATTATTGCCTAAAAAACCCATCCATAAAATTTTCATTAGATCTCCAAGGCAGGAAACCGCCAGCCTCGTGCTGGCGGAGGAATGTCTCAAAAAAAAATACACCATATATCTTTTTTTCTTAACAATCCTATTTATTACATGATATAACAATAACAACATGAGAAAGCAAGTTATTTCCGCTAAATTAAAATTAAAAACTTCCCCCGAAGTTTTTAATTCATTGCGTTTACTTGTTAATGCCTATAAAGATGCTCTTAACTTCACTTCAAACTTCACTTTCAAATATCTAAATGCAACCTGGGATCAAAGAGATATTCACTATGATTGCTATGAACAATGCAGAACCTTGTTCTGCATCTCCGCTCAACTAACTTGTTCTGTTATTAAGAATGTTTCTTCTGTTTATAAAACTCTTTGGACAAAAGAAGAACAACATGAAGAAAATGTAAAAAAAGGTTATACTAAAAAAGTCTACAAAGGGTTATCAAAACCTCCTAAATTCT
>ERZ1292625.194-Hain-H41-01um-R1-194-length-105500-cov-44_pt1 | contig 105500 bp, 117 predicted proteins | sample MGYA00564400_ERZ1292625 | MGnify/ENA primary metagenome ERZ1292625 (study PRJEB36523, sample SAMEA6512639) | groundwater metagenome | collected 2019-01-08 | study: AquaDiva: Metagenomics assemblies of 32 groundwater samples
AAAGTTTTGAAGTTCAAAAGTTTGAACATCTAAACTAAAGCGAAGCGTAACTTCGCAACTTCTAAACTTCGTGCAAGGCGCGTCCGCGCGGTTTGCGCGCGGGGGTTTCCCCATTCAGACATCTTCGGATTAACGGTTGCTAGACACCTCCCCGAAGCTTATCGCAGTCATGCCACGTCTTTCATCGCCACATAGAACCAAGGCATCCACCATACGCCCTTAGATCTCCTGTTAGGAAACCTAAAAACCACGTATTTGCTTCTACAATTTGTTCGCGTGCTCCGCTAGATGAGGAGCACACGATACCTGCGCGTTTGATCTATTAATCAAACGCTTTGATTCTTTTTGTATGCAGTTGACAAGGTACTTCGGTTGAACTTCATCGCTCACATCCGTCTCTTTTGGAACTAAAAACTCCGCTCGTAAGAGCGGAGTTTTTCAACATGCGCCACAAGGGCGCTGTTTAGCGTCTCCGCTCAAATATGCAGTTGCGCTTAAGTTCCATAAAGATAGTGACTATTATACGCGCGGAAGGCATGATGTCAAGGATTCTTAAGGCTTTTTCTGGTCTCTTGGGGAAATGCTGGGGAGAGGCAAAAAAGACCTTGTATAACAAGGTCTTTTTTGCAAGATTTTAAATATAAAAAAGGGCCGGTGAGTAAGGAGTACTCTGCCGGCCCTGGGGAATTACTTCCGCCCCGCACATGTCTCGGGCACGGGACAGAAAGTTGTTTCTATCCTTGTTGGCATCTTAGACGCGCTGCACGCGCGGCGCCGTGTGGAAGTAGGTTTCGATCACGTCGGCCGGGGTCGTTGCGTCAGCGTCGACGTCCATACGTCTGGTGCACGCCGGCGAGGTCCCCCTCGCCCTCGCGTCGATTCTTGCCCTGACGAGAACGGCCTCCTCGATGCCGTGGTCCATGTCGTAGTTCACTGCGAAGAGGACGGTGCTCACGTCGAAGTCGGTCTGCGGAGTGCCTTCGAAATTTTTGTTTCCACTCGCGAGGACGAACCTGTCCGAACTGGACGCGTTGTCGATCGCGAAGTGCGTCTGCGGCTGGGCGCCGTCGTCCTGATCGAGGAATCCGAGTTCCTGATTTGCGACGATGGCCTCCCCGCCGAGCGCGAGCAAGCTCGCGATGGCGAAGCAACCGATCAACTTCTTCATGTGCACCTCCACTCTCTCCCTTGAGCACCGTGACGGTACCCAAGATTACGTAAAGAAACTTCTATAGTGAATGTACCACTGACCCAAAACCTGTCAAGTAAGCAAAAAGAAAGACCCCTTTGCGGAGGTCTTGTGGCCGATGAAGTCAGTAACCTCACTCGGCTCTTCAATTTTCGGAATCTGCTCTCGACGATCGAAATCGGGTGGTTTCTGCTCTTTTTTCGACTTGTCTTGCGGTACCTGCCGAGGCGGAACGAGCGAGGCAACAAAAACACATGCAGGTTCACTGAGTGCGCCAGAATCACCTTGCTCTTGGACGAGAGCAAACACCCCCCAGAGCGTTGCGGTGCTCCCATCTTTAAACAGGACATTGTTAATCTGGAGAAGGTCGGTTGCGCGAGTGAGAAACACTCGGACAGAAAGACCTTCGGCCATCGTCCTGGCCTCAAAATCCCCCCCTCCAACATTGAGAAGTTCCTCGAGTACCTCTAAAGTTACGGGTGCCACAGTCGGCAGACCAATCGAAGGCGGACACTCCACCGCCGCAACAGCCACTGAAATGAAAAACCCTGCGAGAACTGCAATGGCGAGCATCAGCAGCAACTTCGTTCGCTTGCTCACAGAACCCCCTTTGTACAGTAGAAAACAGAACGTCTGTTTCGACACTACACTCTCAAAAAAATCTTGTCAAACAGAAAGACCCGACCACCGTGGTCGGGTCTCAGCCACACTCCTTCTATACGAAAGGTGGGATGGGTCCTGAATCCTCAGGCTCTTCAGACTCCTTGAACAATTCGGGGTCAACTGCAACTCCTGCGATGTAACACCCGGGTGAACTCAAAGGCCCTGAATCGGCCTGAACCCGAGCGAGAACAAAAACTCCGAGCACGGAAATTGTTTTGCCGTCGGGAAGCGGAAAATCCCAGATCATAACAGGACCGTGAGCTTTAACGAGAGAAAGGTGTACGCGGATGAGCGCATTATTCTCATCTTTGACAGCGGGCAGATCGATAGCGCCGATCTCTCCTTCTTTGAGAAGTTCCTGAAGAGACTCGCGTGTGATGAACACAACCCTCGTCGTGAGCTCATCGTACACGATCTGCGATGGACATTCCGTCTCCTTCGCACGTGCCGCCCCAGAACAAAAGAGGAATGTGGGAAGAAAAATCGCGGAGAGAACCCACCACACACGTACCGAAATCTTCATGATGTTCTCCTTGCGCCAAAGCGCAGTCAACGAACTCTGAGCGCAACAATACGCCTCCTAATTCTCTGCGTCAATAAAAACAAATTCTGGAATTCTCTAGAATTTGTTTTCTTGTGAAGACTTTCTTTTCTTACCATGCTCCTTGTTTTCTGTTCTTTGTTTTCTGTTACACGTTACGTGTCCTATCGTCCTCCCCCTCGTGCTTCGATGACTGCCTTTGCAACGCTGTCTGGAACAACTGCGTAGTGATCGAATTCCATTGTTGAGTTACCACGACCTTCCGTCATAGAACGAAGTGCTGTCGCATATCCGAACATTTCAGAAAGTGGAACCTGTGCACGGATAACCTTGAGCTGTCCGCGATCTTCCATACCTTCGATTTGTCCACGCTTTCCTGAGATACTTCCGGTGATATCACCCATGAATTTTTCAGGAACAACAACTTCGATGTGCATAACAGGTTCGAGCAACACTGGCTTTGCCTTCTGTGTTCCTTCTTGGAATGCCTGTGACGCTGCGATTTTGAACGCGATTTCAGATGAGTCCACATCGTGGTACGAACCATCGTAGAGTTCAACTGAAATGTTCACCATGCGGTAGCCTGCGAGTGCACCGCGATCCATTGCTTCACGAAGACCCTTTTCAACAGCAGGAATAAATTCTTGTGGAATAACACCTCCCTTGATTGAGTTAATGAATTCAAATCCTTCTGATCGCTTTGTGTTCTTTGGAAGATCCTCGACATCGACCGTCATATCCATAGGCTTCATACGAATCTTCACGTGACCGTACTGACCGCGACCACCCGTTTGTTTAATGTATTTGTTTTCAACTTCAGCAGTACCGAGAATCGTTTCTCTGTATGCTACCTGTGGCTTACCAACGTTTGCATCAACTGAGAATTCGCGGCGCATGCGTTCAACAAGCACTTCAAGGTGCAATTCACCCATGCCGGCAATAATCGTTTCCATTGTTTCAGGATCGCTTGAAACGCGGAATGTTGGGTCTTCATCAGCCAAACGACGGAGTGCCAAGCCAAGTTTTTCTTGATCTGCCTTTGTCTTTGGTTCGATGCGGAGAGAAATAACTGGCTCAGGAACTTTAATACGTTCCAAAATAACTGGATGATTTTCATCACAAAGTGTGTCCGATGTTTTTGTGTTCTTCAAACCTACCGCCGCTGCGATTTCTCCAGCAAACACTTTCTTCACTTCTTCACGTTCGTTTGAGTGCATGCGCACGATACGAGACACGCGCTCTTTTTCTTCAGTTGTTGCGTTGTAGACGTACGAACCAGATTCAAGCATTCCTGAGTACACGCGGAAGAACGTAAGCTGTCCGATGAATGGGTCTGTCTGAACCTTAAACGCGAGTGCGGCAAATGGTTCGTCGTCAGATGCGAGACGAACTGTTGGTTCGCCTGTTGTCACGTCAATTCCCTTTGTTGGAGGAATATCAAGTGGAGATGGGAGGTAATCAACAACACCGTCGAGGACCAACTGTGCACCTTTGTTCTTCAATGCTGAACCTGTAAATACGGGAACGATTTTGTTTGCAATAACCGCTCGGCGAAGTACTGGCTTCAATTGTTCAATTGAGAGTTCCTTCCCTTCAAGATATTCCGTCATGAGGGTATCGTCTTCTGCGGCAATCTTTTCAACGAGTTCTGCACGATATTTTGCTGCGTCGGCCTTAAGGTTTTCTGGAATTTCTGCCCAGCGAAGAACGTTACCCATGTTTCCTTCGAAGTAACATGCGCGCATCGTCAAAAGATCAACAACACCTTCGTGCTTTTCTTCCTCACCAATTGGAATCTGCATGCGAACAGCATCTTTCGTCAAACGATCAAGAATTGATGCGTATGAGCGTTCAAATGATGCACCGGTGCGGTCGAGTTTGTTGATGAAACAAATACGAGGCACTTTTCCTTCGTCAGCGTAGCGCCAGTTTGTTTCTGATTGTGGCTCCACACCCGATACTCCGTCGAACACCACAACAGCGCCGTCGAGCACGCGGAGTGAGCGCTTTACTTCAATCGTAAAGTCGATGTGTCCAGGAGTGTCGATGAGGTTGAAACGGTGCTTTTTCTCTTCGTCGCCGTTTTCGTATGTTGGAATCCAAAAACATGTTGTCGCAGCAGCAGTAATCGTGATACCACGTTCACGCTCCTGATCCATCCAGTCCATCACAGTCTCCCCTTCGTGCACTTCACCAATCTTGTGAGAAACGCCAGTATAAAAAAGAATGCGCTCAGAGACGGTTGTTTTACCCGCATCAATGTGAGCGACAATTCCGAAATTTCGTACCTTTTCTAGTGGGTAATCTCGGTTCATATGAATAGATAGTATAAAAAGTGCCCCTTCGGGCAACGCCACTATAGCACGTAAGCTCCCTTTGGCAATGAGTGAGTATTTTTTCTTAAACGTGCTAAGCGAGTTAATTTCTCTTTTTCAAAAGCTCCGGAAAGCGCGACGGCGCTGTACGAAGAAACCCGCCAGACGGCGGGTTTTGTGTTTTTGAAAAAGAGAAATTAACGAGCGCTCTTTTTTGGACGTGAAAGAGCGAAGTGCGCAAAGGCCTTGTTCGCTTCTGCCATTTTGTGAACGTTCTCACGCTTCTTCATAGCTTCACCTTCGTTCTTGCTTGCAGCTGTAAGCTCATCTGCGAGACGAACTGAAAATGCTTTACCTTTCTTTGAGCGAGCACCTTCGAGAATCCAACGAAGTGCGAGTGCAAGCTGACGTTCTGGACGCACTGGATGAGGCACCTGATAGTTGGCACCACCCACACGACGTGAGCGCACTTCCATTGTTGGTGCAACGTTTTGAATTGCCTGTTCGAGTGTTGCAACAGGATCTGTCGCACCGTTTTCCTTCATGATGTCGAGTGCACCGTACACACATGTGCGTGCAGCATTCTTTTTACCGCCAACCATAACGTAGTTAACGAGTTTGTTCACTGTGAGAGAGTTGTACACGCTATCAGGACGAACGGGGTGTTTTTGTTTTATTGTGAGTGGGCGACGCATGGTTCAGTTTATATGTTTGGAAGTTTTGAGGTTGAGAAGTTTTTCCTTTCAAACTTTTCAACTTCTAAACTATTTACTTCTTACTTCGCTTTAGGACGCTTCACACCGTAGTGGCTACGGCCCTTCATTCGCTTCTCAACGCCTTCAGCATCGAGCGTACCGCGAACAATGGTGTAACGAACACCGATGTCTTTCACACGACCCCCGCGCAAAAGTACCATTGAGTGCTCCTGAAGCTTGTGGCCCATACCTGGAATGTATGCCGTAACTTCGAGACCGTTTGAAAGACGGACACGAGCAATCTTACGGATAGCTGAGTTTGGCTTCTTTGGAGTAGTTGTCTTCACCTGTGTACATACACCACGCTTGAATGGAGATGCGTATGATGAAGGACGATTCGTGATCGTGTTAAAACCGCGACGGAGAGCCGTCGTCTTTGTTTTTCGTACTTTCTCCTTGCGACCACGTCGCAAGAGTTGGTTCATTGTTGCCATACGGTTTTAATCTCTTTAAAAACCCTGCCGAGAGGCAGGCGCGCACGAATGCGGTCTGCACAAGATACTATGAAAGCCCTTATAACGCAAGGTTTACGGAAGCGTGACGCCGGTGAAGAGATTGAAGAGAAATCCAACGATAGGTGTCAATATTTGCCAGAGGAAAAGGACAAAGAAAAGAACGACAACAAAGCCGTACCGTTCAAGGAAGTGGCGGACATGCGCGAGGTGCGGTGGCAAGAGTGCAAAGAGGATTTTTGAGCCGTCCAAAGGTGGAATCGGAATAAGGTTAAATATCGCCAAACCAATGTTTACCAATACGATAAGCGCAAAGACGCCAATCAAACTTGAGGGGAAAACTGCCGGCACAAAACGGACGAGAAGACCAAATACAAATGCGAGCAACAGGTTTGAAAGTGGTCCTGCGATAGCAACATATGCTTCACTCCATCTTCCCTTCTGTAAATTGTACGGATTATAGGGAACTGGTTTTGCCCAACCAAACACAAATCCTCCTGAAAACCATGTAATGAGTGGAACTGCAAAAGATCCGACAGGATCGAGGTGCTTCAGTGGATTAAGCGTCAGTCTCCCCTGAAGACGCGCCGTTGGGTCGCCAAGATAGTTCGCCATGTGGCCGTGTGCCACCTCGTGGACAACGACCGACATAATGAGAATGATGAGACTAAGAACAACATTGAGGTCCATGCGCTCTATTATACATACTTTGCACGTATAGAATTTCGTGCTACTATCCTGAGACCTATTTATATGGCAAAAGAGTGTGTCATCACAGGGAAAGGATCCCAAACAGCAGGCCGCTACAGCAATCGCACACGTGCGACGCAGTTTAACCCTGGCGTAAAACGCGGAAAAAGGCGTCGAAAAGCAAACCTCCAAAAGCGCTCACTTTACGTTCCTGAAATTGGTAAAACAGTACACGTTATTGTTTCAAACCGCGGCATGAAGACTATCCGAAAAAACGGTGCCTACGCCGCTCTCAAGAAAGTTGGAGCTCTCGCCTAAATATCCGCTCATCTCTTAATTTTAAAAACACGAAACCCGCGGGCTCGCGGGTTTCTCCGTACAGTGCCGTCGCACTTCCCGAGGTTTTTAAAATTGAGAGATTCACTCCACCGTTTAATACAAATTCAGAAAACCCCGCCTCTCGGCGGGGTTTTGTTATAGTACTCAGGTATGAAAAAACTTCTTGATTTCATAAAACTCACGAACGACTTCAAAAAGATTGAGCGCGCAATTCGTGTATCAGGGAGCGAGCGATTTGAAAATGATGCCGAACACAGCTACCAACTTGCTCTTGTAGCGTGGTACATCATCACAAAAGAAAAGCTCCCTCTCGATATCTCAAAAGTACTCATGTATTCGCTCGTCCATGATCTTGTAGAAATATACGCAGGCGACATGCCATATCACGGACGAACTGAGGAAATGAACCACCAAAAGAAAGAGAACGAACACAAAGCACTTTCTCGTTTACAAAAAGAATTTCCTGAGTTTCCTGGTTTTACGAATGCGATAGAACAGTACGAGAAACGTGACAACGAAGAAAGTCGGTTTGTGTATGCGCTTGATAAATTTATTCCGATGGTCAATATTTATTTTGACAATGGTCGTGCGTGGAAAGAGAGAAAAATTTCTCTTACCCATCTTCAGAACAGTAAGAATCGTAGGACGAAAGAACATCCGCGTGTACATGAATATTGGAAGCTTTTTGAAGAACTCCTTGTGGCACAGCCAGATTTATTTCTTACTGAAGCCAAATAGTTTTCCCATCACTCTCAAATATAATCGTGCCCTCTGTATATGTGCCAAGTATTGTTGTGCTTGCCTTTATTAGGGTTTCAAGTGTTTCTTGATGTGGATGTCCGTACGAGTTGTCTTTGCCTGCTGAAATAATTGCGTATGTGGGTTTTACCGCCGCAATAAATGTTTCGCTCGTTGACGTGCGCGAACCGTGATGCCCGGCTTTCAAAATATCGCTCTCAAGTTTGTCCCCGTAGAGTGTTACGAGGTAATTTTCAATTTTTTGCGGCGCGTCGCCTGTGAGCAAAATTTCGGTTTCTCCATACACAAGTCGCACAATGATTGATGCATCATTCGTATCTTTCACATTTTGCATATCGCGATCAGGAAAAAGGATTTCAAGTGTGACGCCATCCCCAAAAATAATCTTCTGCCCGCGGCGCGCCACCACATGGCGCGCCGCTTCGAGCTCAATGTCACTCACATATTCCGCATACACACTTTTTTCATCAGGTACATTCGGATCAATCACTAAACCGACCACATATTCTTTAAACACATCAGGTAATCCACCAATATGATCTTTGTCTGGATGTGTATTCACGACGACATCAATTGAACGATCAAAAAACGGCATCACGCGCGAAAGTTCTGACAACACAGCACGTCCTCCACCGCCATCAATGAGCATTTGTTTGCCCGATGGTGTTTCAATAAAAATTGCATCTCCTTGTCCTACATCTAAAAACGCAACAACAAGTGTGTCGCGCGAAACGTGCAAATTTGAAAAAAGCGCGAAAAGAAAAATGAGAAGTGCACTTACTAAAAACGAAGCATGCTGTCGCATCACTCCAGTGTACCGCCCCTCCTTCAAGAAAAAATAAAAAACAGGCAACCTGTGAAGGTTGCCCGTTGTAGATTGCATCAGACTTGGAGATTCTTGAATCAGGTCGCGGAAACGGCATCCTTAGCTACTGGCTTGGAAGCCGGAGCTTCCGTACCGACGGAAGTGTTGGCACGCTTCGACGCGAGTGCATCGTTGAGCATGCTACCGAGAAGAGCGTTGACGAGCCCTCCACCTTGACCGCTTTCGCCACCAGCGACGATCTCGGGAACCAGCTTGAATCCGCTCTTCGAGAGCGCATTCGCGACCTCGATGACAGCATAGTTTCCGGCACCGAACGAGTCAACCTTGAGCCGAATGACGGTGGCTTCCGCCGAACCGACCGAGGTGGTGACCGCCGCCTTGGCTTCACCGTTAACACGAGTCACCTCGGCGTCCGCGGCGGCATTGATGGTCTTCGATTTCGCTTCGCCCTCAGCCGTCTTGATTCTAGCGTTGGCGTTGAACTCAGCGATTTCGACGGCCCGCTCGGCGGTGACGACGCTGGCCTGGGTATCGGCCTGCGCCTTCGCCTGCTCGAACGTCTTGCGAACCGTTTCCGCTTCCTGCTGCGTGCCGAATGTGATCTGCTCCTGCTGCGCGATCTTGCGATCGGTGAGCGTCTTCATCAGCGCCGCCGGCGGAACGATGTCGCCGATCAGCGTGTTGACCGCACCGACGTTGTACTCCTGGAGCGCTTCGGCGATGCTGGCACGTGCCTCACCCTGGCGCGCGACGCGATTCTTCAGGAAGTCGATTGCGTCTGCTCCCTGTGCGGCGTTGCGGAAGTAGTTGCCGATGGTCGGCTCGAGCACCTGAGTGACGAGAGCGGCCACATTGCCGAAGCGAGCGATGACCTTGGGGGCATCGTTCCTCGGAATGTGGATAATCTGACTCACGTCGAGGTTGTAGGTGAAACCGTCCGAGGAACGAACGGTGATACTCGATAGACGTTCGTCGAGCTTGTGCGCCTCAGTCTTGTCGTTCGCCCAGTTGAGGACGACGTTGGCTGTGGGAACGAGCTCGACACGGTGCGTGAAGGGGTTGATTGGGTACTTGCCTGGATCGAGAGGCTCGGACCAGACACCCTTCTCTCCCTTGGAGACGAGATTGCCATGCTTGAAGGTCTCACCTGACACATCGACGCCCTCTTCGCCAACATAGGCGATGATGACACCGACATGCGCGATGGGGACGTCCGTCATGGGCTTCGTATCGATAGTCACAAACTTCGGGTTCAGGTAGTAGCGTCCCGCGAGCATCACCTGCTCTTGAAGGCCACGGAACCCTCCGCTCGCGATAAACGCGTCGGCGTCCTGGAACATGTTGTGTCCCTCGATCACCTTGCCGGCAATATCGCCGTTTCGGGAATTGAGGGGCTGTCCGTCACTCGTCGTGACCACGCCGACCATGTTGTCCGGGATTTCGATCGCGTCCGCCTCCACGACAGTGAAGAGTGCGGTGTTGATACGGTAGGTGCCAGGCGGAATGATTGCCGCTTGGGTACCGCGCTCACCGCCACCCGTCAAAAATACGCGGGCGTTCTGGAACGTGTTGGACTCCACCTTGCGAGCCAGAATGCGGCCAGCCGGCATCGGCTGACCACCTCTGGACTCCACGAGTCCGACCTTCCCACGACCGATTGTGATGAACTTCTGAAGCGTGATACTGAACTGCCAAGGCCAGTACAACCAATGAAGGCCGGGGGCAAGCGTGTCCGCTTGCACGCCGGCCTCGCCGTTGAGGGCGATGATGGCACCGTCAGGAAGCGTCTTGTACTTGCCGAACAGGACAAACTTCTTCTCGACGATGGCGATGCAGTCTTGGGGAACGATCACGGCTCCGAAGAGACGGAACGTCCACTTGTACATCATGATGAAGAGGATGGCGGGAAGAACCCACCAGTAGGCCAGCAACATCGATGCGAGACTCGTTTTCACTTTCTTGTTTCTCCTTGTTTGATGACAAAGAACTGTCTTCATAAAAAGGCGCGTGACTACACGTCACGAGCCTTTTTACACTAGGGGTATTATAGCAGATTTAAAATATTCGTCAATGTTTACGGATATTTTAAAAGTTGTATTAGGAAAAGAAAAAACGGGCGACCTCCGGAGAGGTCGCCCGTTGTTGAATTGCTTGTGAAAGTGCGGAGGTTGTTACGGAACCGTCGAGCTCCATGCCGACATGTTGCCTGATTCGAACCCGTCTCGGAAGAACGCTGTCGGAACGACATACGCGCCCCCCGAGTCGATCTGACCCGGGAAATCCGCATACGGCGACCCGACAAATGCTCGTCCACCCCGGACGAAAGCGGAGAGGCCGATCTCCTCGAACGAGTTCTGATGAGTCGGCAAGAACGTGAGGTCGCGTACAAAGAGCGAGCTGTTGTCGTGATACAGAAATGCTCGCCCCTGATTTTCGAAGCCGCTCACATCAGCGAACGGTTCCGTCACCAAAAGCGTATTGCTCGCGTCGTCATACGAGACGGCTCGTCCGAACTCGCCATCGTCTTGTGGAGAAGTTGAGATGAGCGTCTGCAGTATCGAGAAGCTCACCGAGCCCTCGAGCTTGAAGACGTACACCTTCCCTCTTCCTTGACCCGTCGTTTCGGGAGCAAATCCCGAACCTCCCCCAGCCGTCATGTCGAGAGGAGCGCCTGCAATCGCGAGATTGTCCTCGCGACTACAAGCCACCGACCAACCGAGACGTTCAGCGTTCGTGAAAGTGATCCTGTTACGGACTCCCCAATTGTTCGCCCCACCTCGATTCTGCTCGCGGACTTCGATCGCGCCGAACCAGTCGTCCGTGCCATCGTTGTTGTACGAGATCGGAATACCGACAACGGACATCATCGTGCCCAACGTCGGATCGCCGCCAGCACAGACGCTGTAGCCAGCAAGCCCGCCGACGTCGTCGCCCGTGTACGTAAACTTCTTCTCGTTCCCGAACATCTGGCCGAGGGCACCGCGTGTGAACACGTATACCTTGTCGACGTACGAAGCACCAATGACGACACCAAGTCCGTTCTGTGTGAGTGACACATCCGAACAGAAATTGTCGCCTGCATCGGTATCGCTCCCATACAGCGTTTGCAGGTGCGTAAACGATCCATCGCCCGGTCCTTCGAGAACGAAGGCAACGCCGCCGTCGACGCCACGCTGATCGTCACGCGGAGCACAGATGACTGCCACGCGGCAGCCGCTAGAAATACTCACCCGACGTCCGAATTGCGCACCGGCTTCCGCCACGGGCGGATAGAGATGCGACTTCTGCTCGAACTCCCCCCCGTTCATGAAGAACGTGAGAGCCGACTCGTTGCCTGGGCTTCCGAAGAGGACGCACTGGCTCGAGGCTGCGGTGTCCCACGCGAAGTTGCCGTCGAGGACGACGGGATCGTCGTGGATCGTCGTTGTGGCCATCGAAGGTGCCACGACGAAGATGATGAAAAGCAGGATGAAACCGAAGTTTCGCTGACGCATTGTCTCCTCCTTAGAAGACCTTCTGTTTAAATTAACTTGGGTTGATTTTTGTCCCTCGCACTTTCAAAGGACTCTGGACATATCATATCAAATTAATGAGAAAAGTCAAGTATTTCCTACTAACAAAAAGCCCCGCGTCATGCGGGGCTTTTCGTGTATTTGTATTAACGTGTAAGTGAGCTTGCTCTTTTCAAGAAGCCTCGGGAGGCGCGACGGCGCCGGACGGAGCAAAAACAAAGTATTGTTTTTGTGTGCTTTTTGAAAAGAGACAAGCGAACAGCTTTTACATTACGTTTGCGAAGAATGCGAATCGAACTGACTCACCATCACGAACTGAGTGCACAGGGCTCAAATCTTTTGCCCAAGAAGGTGTTCCCAACATACTCATAGGCGAGTAGAAGTGAAGCACCGTTGCAGGAAGAGGGCGCAATACTGCATCTGCGAAGTAGACAGCACGTGCAATTGAAAGCGCAGTGTCCCATGCAGGGCTCTCGTCATCATAGTCGAGCGAGATGTTTGTCCAGTATTGTGCATCGGTTGCATGCATACCAGAGAATTGACCACGCTGGAGAACAACATCACGGTAGGTATCAGGGAAAAATGTTGATTCAACGCGGTTGCGGATCACCCATGCAACAAGTGCCTGCTCTTCCGCGCGCTTTGATTCAGAATAGACTGCGCGTGCAAGCCAGAGCACTTCGTCGTTAACATCGCCCGAAATGAACGTATCAACGCCGTTTGTGGTTGCCGCAATGGCTGCATGGTTCGCAAGCATTGTGATATTGGTGCTAAAAGCAAGCAATGTTACAACACCTGAGATGAGCCATTTGCTCAATGTTTCTGATATAAGTTTCAAGTTTTTATTTTCCATAGATACCCATCAAAGAAAAAAGCCATGCCCGAAGGCACGGCCCTTTCGATGAAAGGTCCTTTAGTATAGCACGCCATCCTTATTTGTCAATACATCACAATATCTTTCCTTTATCGTCAATGGCTCCCCCAGATATGGCTTAACAGGACCATATATTGCCCTATGGTATACTAGTCAAGCACTTAATCCTTAGGAGCATTTTTCTACACATGAAGCATTTTGACCCAAAAACCTTCACACTTCCTACAGTTGAGGGCATTTCAGACGATACCCTCAAGGCCCACGTTAAGCTCTACGAGGGCTATGTTAAGCAGGCAAATGTTATTTTGGACAAGATTGAGGAGTATGCTGGCGATTCTGAAAAAAACGCCTATGCATTAGGCGAGCTCCAGCGCCGTTTTGCCTTTGAGTTTGATGGTATGCGTAACCATGAGTACTACTTCACCGCCCTTGAGGGTGGCCCAAAACCTTTGGATGCCGACAGTCCCCTTGCTAAGGCTATTGTCGAAACATGGGGTAGTGTCGAGATGTTCATGAACCGTTTCAAGGCAATTGGCCTTACACGAGGTATTGGCTGGGCAATGCTCTACTATGATCCGACAACGAAGCGTCTTTTGACACAGTGGGTTGATGAACAACACCTCGGTCACCTCACCGGTCTTTCCCCTATCGTAACTTTGGATGTGTGGGAGCACGCATACCTCCGCGATTATATTCCAGCTGATAAATCAAAATATATTGAGGCGTATTTGAATGCATTGAACTGGGAAACGATTAATGCGTGGTTTTTAAAAGCTTCGGCGTAAATCGATACACGAGAAAGAAAAGTGTGCCATACATGACAGCCAACAGACTCCAGTGAAATGGTGGAAGCGCAAATAATGCAAGGGGAAGACGTGCAAGTGTTTCAGCAATAAAAAACACGTATTCAGAAAATGTGTATGCTATAAGCGAGAACGGAAGTGCGAGCGTCGACGAGAAAAAACCGATAACGCCCGCGCCAAATGTTGTTGCCATAATAAAAGGCATCGACCACAAGACAAGTATGTTTGCGGGAAGTGCAACAACGCTCATCTGCCCTGTTTGATACAGAAGAAGCGGCAACACAAATAATTGTGTTGCCGCCGTTGTCGTCGCACTCTCGCGTATGCCAAATGTTTCAGGAAGTTTTACAAACACACGTGCAACAAGCGGCGTTCCATACACCAACCCAAGGGTTGCTAAAAATGAAAGTTGAAATGACGGATCGTGAAAAAGAATGTGCGGATTATGAAATACCATGACACCGCCTGCAATCAAAAGCGCACGCGATATGTTGTACGGGCGATCGATCATTCGTGCAACGACAACAAGTATCGCCATGATTGCCGCACGAATCGTTGCAGCAGATGCGCCCGCCATGATGACAAATAGAACAACTGACATGATGCCGAGAATCGAGGGCAGTTTGTGTGGAAGAAATTTAAACGCACGTGCCATGAATTCAGACACGATTGTAATGTTGTAGCCCGACAATACGATGATGTGAATAATACCGACCGTGCGAAAGAGATCTTCAAACTTTTTCCCCAACCCGTCTTCAACGCCGATCGTTATACCTAATACGAGAGACGCATGTGGTTCGGGTATCGTGGTGCGAATTGATGATAGAAATGCCCGCCGTACCTTGAACAGTGCTTCAAAAAGAACATTTCCATTGTTACGAGAAATGAGTTCCGTTTTCGGATACAGCATTTGATACGCAATGCCGTCTTTTTCGAGATATGAGTCATACGCAAACATGCGTCCGCTCTCTGTTTCAAAACTCTCTGGCAAACGCACTTTGCCAGAGAGTTTTACATAATCTCCGTATTCAAATTTCGGATATCGTTCAGCAGAAATTGTTACTCGTGCATCGCTTGGAAGCCCAACAACAATCCGCTGATTGTTTTCTTTGTGGGTTGGCTCACGAATAATGAGCGCTTCAAAAGAGACTTCTTTTCCTAGTGTCTCGTCGAGATAGGCATCATGCACCGGTGGTGAAAGCGTTAAAAAGCGAACTCCTACCGCAACTACTGCCACACAAATCAAAATCGGAAATGCGAAACGCATTTCCTTTTGTAGCACGTACCTGTTCAAATTTAGATAAAGAAAATGATTGGACGCCGAGCGTCCAATCATTTTTTCCCCACTATTTGATTATTACGCTTCGTGCATATCCATCGCCTCATTTGCAAGTTCGTCCGCTTCTGCGTTCTTCTCTCGCGGAACGTGGATGAACACAATGTGTGGAAATTGTGCGATATGAACTCCCACTTTTGCAAACTGTTCTTTCAATCCTTTGTCTTTTACTTTGTATTCTTTGCGAAGCTGTTTTACGACGAGCTCACTGTCCATACGCACCTCTACTAAAACGTCAGCTCGCGTAGCTTCCGATACAACTGTTTCAAGTTCAACGAGCGCGCGAATCAACGCTTCATATTCAGCTTGATTGTTTGTCGTCTCACCAATATACGCACAACCTTTTTTCACAACAGTCGTGCCATCTGAAATAACAAATCCAATCCCTGCAGGACCTGGATTTCCTCTTGCTCCACCATCTGTATTAAGAATGTATTTCATTAAAACTATTTTAGCATGCAAAAAGCCGCGTCCCCCGAAAGGGTCCGCGGCCTGAAACTGCCTTACAGCAGGGCTACCTAACAGTTTGTCCATCGGTATTCGCGCTTCTTGCGGAGTTTCTTGTTTTGGCGGAGTTCTCGAAAACCCATTTTCTTGAGTAGGCGATGAACATCAGTGAGTGTAAAACCTTTGAGACTCTCGATGAGGTTTTGAGTGCGTTCTTTTCTGTGAACGATCTCAACAAACCTCAACTCACCTTCTTTGTATTTGTTTTCCCTCCCATCGCGATCGACTTCATCTACCTGAAAATACGCCCTCAACTTAAACTTCTTCAGAAGTGGTTGTAGACGAAACCAACCGTCACAGGACACAAGTCCGCCGTTGGACCAAAACATAGAGCCTCCTCAGGTCTGTACTCTTGAGTTACGTTCTAGAGAGAAAATACTCCTAAATCTTCACCACGTCAACAATACGAATCCTCACCTCTCGTGTGCGACCGAAATCACTCTGTTCCAAATTACCAAGCACCGTGACAACAGTTCCTATATTTAAATCAACAAACGTCTGATTTTCTTTTGCAAAAAATTGAATTGCCTGCGCAACATTTCCCTTTTCATCGGCAAGTGTCAAACGAATATGTTCTTTTGCTTTTCCAAACCATGACACTGCATTCACACGCACAGTCGGAAGTACAAAAATCGGTTTGTCATTTCCCATACCAAACGGTGCGAGTTTCTGAATCATGCGAGACGTTGTGCCATTCACATCCGAAATAGTGAGTTCTGCGTCGCACACTGTCGTTTCTTCTTTTACCATGCCGTTTTTTACGCGTACGTATGCATCCGAAAGCGCTTGTTCAAGATTCACGATATGTTCAACGGTTGTTGAAAATCCTCCCGACTTTGCATGGCCACCAAATTCCAAAAAGTATTCTTTCACTTCATTCATGAGAACGTTTACATCAACACTGCCATCACTTCGACATGATCCTTTGATTACTGCTGCATCTCCTCGTCCCCACACAAAAGTAGGTCGTCCATACACTTCAACGGCACGTGTCGCTGCCAAGCCCAATAACCCTGGGCGCCAGTGTGGATTTCCTACCACAAGCACAGGCGATGGTGTTTTTCCTTCCATTTTCTCTTTTATTTCTTTCGACATGTGCGCAACAGCGCCTTTTCGTTCGTTATTGATGCCGTCGAGATGTTCAACAAGTGTTTGTGCTTCGGTGACGTCGCGCGTCGATAGGAGCCTGAACGCAAGTTCAGGCTCGTCCATGCGCGACGCGGCATTGATGCGCGGCGTAATCATGAACACCACATCGTCTTCAGTAAGGGCGTGCTGTTTGATACGAAGATGTTTTAAAAGTGTACGTAATCCAACACGCGGAGATTTGCGTAACACCAACAATCCGTACGTCACAAGTGCACGATTCTCTCCTGTAAGTGCCACCATATCGGAAAGTGTTGCGATCGCAACCATATCGAGAAGCCATTTCTCCCAACCAGCAGGTGGTTTGTTAGTTTCAAAGTTTGGAAGTTTTGAAGTTTGAATATGAGAAAAGAGTGCTTGTACCACCTTGTATGCAACACCTGAACCGCACAAATGTTTATTTGGGTATGTATCTCCAGTTTGATTTGGATTCACAATGGCTGTCGCTTCAGGCACCGCATGATTTGGAAGGTGGTGATCCGTCACAATCACAGCAATTCCTGCATCCATGAGACGCTTTACGTGCACGGCATCCCCCATACCACAGTCGAGCGTAATCACGAGCGATACTTTTTCATTAATAAATTTTGTCACTGCGTCCTCATTCAAACCAAATCCTTCCGTGTTGCGGTGTGGAATCGTTACGGAAATATGTGTATGCCCCAATTTTGCAAATGCATCCGACATCACCACAGCCGCAGGAATACCGTCAGCATCAAAATCGCTAAAGAGCGCGACCGATTCACTTTTCTCAATCGCTTCGACAATCCGCGCAATAGCTGTATCCATCCCCTTGAGTAAGAACGGATCATACACATCCCGCTCATAATCGGGATTCAAAAACCGTTCAATAGCGTCCGCCGAGTGTACACCACGCCCAAAAAGGAGGTTCTGTATGAGTTCCGGATAACCCAAAAGCGCTTCATAACTGCTTTTTTCCTCATGTGAACGCATGGAGTACCCTTTCATTCCGTCGAGTATACCACCAGCACATCAAATTCTTATTTAAAGGCCTAAAATAAGACACTATATGCCTTCTACCCATTTCACCTAGCGATATGGCATACTAGAGATATGAATGACTGTATTTTTTGCAAAATAATCGCAGGAGAGGTTCCTGCGGATAAGGTCTACGAAGACGACACAACAATAGCGTTTATTGATGTACACCCTATCAATCCCGGCCACACACTTGTCGTACCAAAAAAACATTACGAAAATATTCTCGACACACCGAAAGATGTGCTCGCCGCAATGATTCAAACAGCACAGAAAGTCGCAAAAGCGACAATGGCAGCCGTTGATGCGCCCGCAGTAAACATTGGTATGAACAATGGCGCAGAAGCTGGACAAGTGGTTTTTCACTCGCACTTCCATGTCATTCCACGATTCGCAAACGACGGATACAAATCGTGGGAACGAAAAGAAGGATCCCTCCTCACGTACGACAAAGCTAGTGTTGAAAAAATCAGAAACGCATTTAAATAGAAACGATGAAACCCCCGACGCGAATGCGTCGGGGGTTTTTGCACTCATGCCACCTCCTTTAAAACCCCCCCCCGATATTTGATCAATCTTTCAATGCTTCAATTCCCGGTAATGTGCCTTCCGCCAAAAAGTCGAGCATGGCTCCTCCTGCCGTTGAAACAAATGTAAATTTGTCATTCAAACCAAGATGCGCAATCGCCGCAACAGTATCACCACCACCGATGATTGTTGTCGCATTTGATTCGGTGAGCATTTCCGCACATGCAAACGTCGATTCCGTAAATCCAAGTTCGTAGTGACCCAACGGACCATTCCATAAAATAAATTTTGCTTTATTCACTAAATCTCGTAGATGTGCGATTGTTGCTGGCCCCGCATCGACAATCATTTCGTCTTTTTCCAAGCGATCAGGCGACTTCACACGCAAACTCATGCCTTCTCTTTTTGTACGCACATCAATCGGCAACACCACATTCGGTGCCTGAAGAATTTCTTTCATATCAGGAATTGGTTCATTTGAAACAATTGATGTTCCTACCTCGTATCCCTTTCTGTTCCAAAGCGTGTTCGCACTGATACCGCCAAGAAACACGTTATCTATTTTTGAAACAAATGCTTTTGCTAAAGGGATTTTTGTCTCAGGTTTTGCACCGCCAATAATCAAAAGCGCAGGGTGCTCTGGCGTAAACGCTTTTGAAAGCTGTGTGTACTCCTTCTCAAACTGTAGCCCCATAAAGCTTGGCAGAAGTTTTGGCAACAGTACCACAGACGCATGTGTGCGGTGCGCCGACGTAAAATCGTCATTGACGAAGATGTCGGCACACTCGGCTAAATCATGTGTGAATTTTGCATCCGCAGATTCTTCTCCAGCGTACTGGCGAATGTTATCGATAAGTACCACATCCCCATCTTGCATCTCGCTCAAAATTTCTTTTCCTTCACGAGAGAAAATATTTGGTACAAATGATGTCGGTACGAGTTCCGTTAACATTTCATACACTGGCATCAGTGATGCGTCAGCCTCACCTGAAAGGTGGCTGATTAAAATAACTTTGCCGCCCCGATCACGCACATGCATGATTGTTGGCAGTGCTTCAAGAATTCGTGTTGGCTCAAGGATTTTTCCGTCTTTCAATGGCACATTTAAACTTGCACGAATGAGTACGCGTTTGCCAGTTAAAAGTGGGGCGTCAGCTACAGAAATAAGCATAGAATTAGAGCGCGCGAACAAGCGCGCGAACAAGCGCGCGAAGATGATCAGGATCAAGACTTGCGTGGCCGATTAAAAAACCGCTCACCGAACCGTTTCGCAAAAGATCTCCTGCGTTTTCTTTTTCAACTGATCCTCCGTACAACACAGGGACCGACATACCCGCTGCTCGTCCAAATATTTTTGTTAAAATTTTTCGAATGAAAAGTACCGTTTCTTGCAATGTGTGTGCATTAATTGATTGTTTGTATGTTTTTCCAATCGCCCACAGTGGTTCGTACGCAATAACAAGTTGTTTTGCCTTTGCCTTTGAAACGCCTTTGAGTGATGCGCGGAGTTGTGCCTCAAGCATTGCAAAATGATTTCCTGCATCGTCACGCGCCGCTTCACCAACACAAAGAATTGGTGACATGCGCGCATCAAGTACAGCATTTACTTTTGTGGCAACAACGTAATCCGTTTCCCCATCGGAACGGCGCTCTGAATGTCCAACAATCACATACTTCACATTGAGTGATGACAGCATATATGGAGAAATTGAGCCTGTGTGTGCGCCTTTTGTTTCAGGATACACGTCCTGTGCTCCTAACAACACATTGCCATCATATTTTTTTCGCAATGCAGAGAGGAAAATAGTGGGAGGACAAACCACAAATCCAACTCCCGTTGTTATATGTGAAATCCGCTTTGTTGCAGTAAAGAGCGCCTCGGCATCCGCGAGACGCTCAGGATTCATCTTCCAATTAAGTGCGAACAGTTTTCGAGCCATACACAAAGTATACCACCAGACGAGGACTCACCCGAAAAAAAGCCTTATTCCGTCTCTCGCCAGCTGTGTATCGAGAAGGATCCACCCGGACCAGATACGAAGTTCATGTTTGAAAGTCCTCCTTCGTATGTAATAGAAGCGTTGTTCGCAAGTTCAATCAGATACGCAGTTGCTTCTTTTGCTCCAGAGTTGTTCGACATATACAGCGTCCCCTGTTGAGCGTTCAACACCACGGCGCCGGCGTTGTTTTCAACGTTGATCGCATAATTACCACTACATGAAGGACTTGCGGGGCAATCGCTTGTCGTCAAAAGCAAAATGTACGCACCAGCGGTTCCTGTCCCTTCAAAAATACTATTGTTTCGCACATGGACATGCCCATCGCTCATCAAAATACCGCTTGCTGCTCCGTATGTTTGATCAAGCACTACCGTCACATTGGTATCAAGTGTGATTGTTCCCGTCACGTAAATCGTTCCTGTGATAACAAGCGTTGAACCGTTTGAAATGTTTAAGTTGCCATTTATTTTCTTTGGACCAAGTGCTGTAGATGTCCCATCGAGCGTATAATTCCCCGAAAAAGTTCCCCCATCTTCAGCATCAAGTTTCCATTGTGTAATGTTCGCTTCGGAAATTGGAAACGGTTGAGGGGAAGGATCTGGTCGTGATGTATCACATGCTTTGTTATTGCCTGATCCTGTGACACAAAAGAGGTCACCAACGACATTCGTATCGGTTACCGTGTGCGCCCATGCATCCCCCAATCCATCTGAACCAACTTGTATACCGTCAATCGTTGACGTAATGCCCCCAAGATAGATGCTGAAGTACCCATCAAGTCCTGCGGGTGTAGTGTCCCCCCACGATACGCCATAGCGTCCAATTTTTGCTTGCCCGCTTCCGTATGTAGCTGTGTTCGCCGCAAGCGTGTAGTAGCGACTCGCATCCGTTCCTGCATCAACGACGAGCCAGTATGTCGTACCCAACGTGAGTTCTGGATTTGGCGAAAGTGTCACCGATACCCACCCATATGCTGTCGTAACGTTTGCCGAAGAAAGTGTACCGCTCGTCAACGTCGTTCCACCTGGATTTCCCGATGAATCATTCACGATACGCACCGTTGCATTCCCCGGCGTACTTGTTTTTTTGATATACAAATCAATTTTATTGATTGGACTTGTTGTCGAAAGTTGAAAACTTTGTGCAATGTCTTGTGTACCGTTTGCATTCCCAAAAATGATGCTCTGGGGTGGAGATGACGGTAGTGTATTCGATTGATCACTCGTGAGTGCCGCACTGTTTGCCGCAATTGCCGTACCTGTCACAAACGAACCGTTTTCACCAATAAGATTTCCGTTTGAATAGACGTTGCCGTTCACACCAGCATTCTGTCCCATGTAAAATCCTCCGTGTCCTGTCTGCACGCCGTAGTTAAATGCGACACCGGTGCCGGCATAAATGGTGCCCGACAATTTTCGAGTTGCACCATCAACATCCCCAACTGACGTTATTACTTTTCCTCCCAAAATGTCGGTTATAGAAACACTTGCGCTGTCCTCTCCGATTGTCAAAGTCTCCGTTGAATCAATCGCCATACCATGACCAAGTCGATAGAGCGCATCCTCAAATGCTGCTTCTGCGAGGAAATAGGTCTTCTTTGAATTCGCGACATCGTGCGCAATTGATATATCGCGCACGACGGGCGCTGTCATACCAACAACAATCCCCATCGACACAAACACAAACAATATGATTGCCGTGATGATTGCTTGTCCTGCTTCTTTTGGATGGAAGTGTTTCATATTAAATTCCATATGAGCCACGAAGCACTGATGTGGTGGTAAAGGTGTCAGTAATCGTTCCCTTTCCGTTTGATGTATCAATCGTCATGTTGATGCGCACGCCCTGTGATTCAGCGGTTGTAATTTGTGTAAATGACAACACCGATACGATTGCGCGTTCTGTCGTCAAAGCCCCTATCACAACATCATCTTCTTCAACATACACACGTCCGTTATCAAGATAGAAACGAACTGTCTTGTCCGTCACTTCAGTCACCGGAATCGTGAGAATAAGTACACCGGGCGACACACCAAGCGTACTGTTAATCACATCAATTGATTCTGCGGAACGAATATCACGCACAATGCGTTCGAGCGCTGTTGATGCTGAACGGCTGATTTCTTGATTCGCACGTACTGTACCGTATGTCTTCATCACACCCGCGACTCCCATCATCACAACAATCACGAGAAGTGTAAGGATTGCGCAGTAGACAACGAGTTCCGGCAACGTGAACCCTCGCCTTCCCTTGGAGGCTAAGCCTCCAAATCCTTGGAGGCTTAGCCTCCAAGTTGATTTTTCCTTTATCTGCTCTCTGTTTGTGTGTGTAAAAAATTTCATATTAGAAAAGATCGGTGAGATACGTTGTGCCTGTACGAGTTGATGTTGCACTACGATCAAACCACGCAATTGAGACCTCAATACGTCGTGTGAGTGGATCAAGTGTTCCTGATTCTGCAATATCGCGCGACGAGCTATCGCGATACACCGGATACAGCGTTACACGTCGATCAAATCGATTGTTGATGATACCCATCGTTGTCGTTGCCGACCACACCGCGCCATTAAATGAGAGCGTGTACGCAACGTTGTTTGAAAGCCCTTCAATTGTTGCCCAGTCGTTGTCGCGAATGAGACGAATTGCCTCAAATCCTTCTTCCAAAAGATACTGTGCTTGAATGAGGTCTGTCGCAGTGCTTGTTGAGCGCACCAAGTAGGCTTGCGCCGCAACGATGCCAAGCGTTACCAACACCATGATTGCTGATGCAATGACGGCTTCAATGAGTCCTATTCCGCGCTCATATGTTGGTCGCATGTCTTTATTCAGTATACGAGACAATTCCCGTTTCATGAATGGTAATAGTGCGTAACACACTAAAGTCCCCCTCTGAAAAAACATCCACCGTTCCTGACGCCGTTTGCCCTGTAAGGCGGACAAAGACAACAGTTCGACCACCACCTGACAATGTTGTCGTTGCACGTACACCAGTTTCAAGCATGACAGTCTCGTTCTCAGGATCATTTGTTACGTAGGCCGCTCCTTCAAAAATAATTATTTCGTCATCTGCAAAATAAATACCGTGTGTTGAATCGTTGATGCCCGCAAGCGAGCGTGAGCGAGCGTCCGTAAGCGCTGTTGCGATTTGTGCGGACGACACCATGACTGATTGTCGGCGTTTGTATGAAATGAGAGATGCAAACACGACAGCAGAAATAATTGCCACAATAAAAAGAACGACGAGTAGTTCGACGAGTGTGAATGCCCTCCCAGAGACTCGGTCTCTGGGCCAGAGACCGAGTCTCTGGGAACTCTTTGTTGGAGTATATATTGTGAACATTTTAGATTCCTGACGACAGTGAGTAAATTGGAGAAATCATAGAAAGTGCGAAGAACCCGACGGCGCCTCCGATAATCACCATCAAAAACGGTTCAATAATCGTCGACATATCTTTTGTTTTTTGGTCTACCTCCGCTTCGAAAAATTCTGCGATCTGCAATAACATGCTTGGCAATTTCCCCGTTTCTTCTCCAACAGCAATCATTTCATTCACCATGGGTGGATAGAGTTTTTCATGCGCCGCAAAGACTGTTGAGAGCTGTGCGCCCTTCTGAATCCCTTGCTCTGCTTCAACAAGGATCTCTTTGTAGTATGAGTTCTGCACAACGTCGCGTGTGATACCAAGCGCAGACACCACTTCCACGCCTGACGACAACAAGGACGAGAATGTGCGCGCCATACGCGCCGCATTTGTTTCTTGTACAAGTCCTTTAATCACCGGAATGCGCATGATCGTAAACTCAAACGCTCGTTTTCCTTTTGCGGTACGAAGTGAAAGTATGAAAACTACCACAAGACTAATCAATCCTCCAAAGACAGCAAAGGGATGTGCTTTGAAGAAATCCGACACTGCGATAATGAATCGTGTGGTGATCGGCAAATCAACTTCAAGCTCTTTAAATGTCGCGGTAAGTGTTGGCACCACAAACATAAGCATCAAAATACCAATGATAATCATCACGCTCATGATGATGCCTGGGTACATCATCGCACCGCGGATTTTTCGACGAAGTGTGTATGAGCGATCCATTTGTTCAGCAACGATACGGAGCGACTCACCCAACTTTCCTGACTCTTCACCCGCGCGCACCATCGAAACAAAGAGTGATGAGAATGTTTTTGGAAACTTTGCTGTTGCAGACGAAAGCGTACCTCCCTTTTCAACATCTTCTCCAATCTTTTGAAGCTGTTCTTTGAATACCTTGCTCTTTGTTTGTCGCTCGAGCACATCAAGTGCGCGTGAAATAGTGAGGCCGGCGTCAATCATTGCCGCCAAGTTTTTTGAAAACGTAATCTTATCCGCGAGCTTTACACCTCCAATGTTGATATTGAAGTTTTTGAGTGACTTTTTAGCTTCCGCCTCTGGAGTAGCGGACACAAGGGTTTCATGTGCAGATTGGAGTGTCTTTGCGAGCGCAAAAGCATCAGCGGATTCAACCGTTCCTTCTTTTGTTTCGCCGCTTACTGTAACTGATTTGTAGTGGAATTTCATGGCTAGTCTTGTTCTATTCTAGCATTAAATAAAACAGTCCAGCCCCAGTTCTTGTGCACAAGAACTGGGGCTGGGCGCTGTCCACGTACGCTATGTGGGAGAATTTTTTATTTCTTCCCAAAAAATGCAGGCAAATCGTCCCACGAAACTGTTTTTTCTTCGTGTGATGCAAGTGTTTTCACTTTGAACTGTTTGATTTCTTTTTCTTCTTCGCCAATACAGATAATGTATGGAATTCCCTGCTTCTCTGCTGTCTTTATCTGTGCAGGAACCTTGCGCCCTGTGTAATCAACGGCAACATTCACATCACTTGTGCGCAAATGATCTGCAACATCGTCAGCAAATGTGACAACATCTGCTTCGAGCACACATATATAGACATCAGTCGTTGAGGTAAATGCGGGAAGTATTTTGTGAGTTTCTAGATAATCACGAATCGTCACATCTCCCATACCAAATCCAACACCTGATACTTTTTCAACATCAAAAATCGAGACGAGGTCGTCATAGCGTCCCCCACCGAAGAGTGCGCGGTTATTTTCATCACTCACATCAAACACTTCAAACACCATGCCGGTGTAGTAATCAAAACCACGAACGATTGTTGGATCAAATGAGACGTTTGAAATACCTTTGCTTTTTAACATTTCCAAAAGTGCAACGAGCTCGCGCGCGCCGTCAGTGTTCAAAAGCGCTTCCGGAAGTTTCGCGACGGCGCGCGCTTCCAAAATTGAAACTAACTCCCCTGTTCTATCTCCCACAATTTCTTCTGCGGCCTTTTCAAACGCATCTGCATCCATCTTCGCTCGCTTATCCATCAACTTCATGAGTTTTTGTGATGCATCGTCATCGAGAGCAAAAAATGTTCGCGCAATATCGTTGATGAGCTTGCGGTGATTCACATGAATTGTGAAATCAGAATTTTTTGCACCAAATGCATGCATAACAGCGTGTGCAACAGCGACAACTTCTGTATCTGCTTCAATTGTGTCACTTCCAAACATGTCGACATTCAATTGCCAGTGTTCACGCAAACGTCCGCGCTGTGGTCGTTCATAACGGAAAAGGTTTGGAATCGAGTACCAACGAAGCGGTAATGGGAGATCGCGGCGTTTTGCAGCAACCATACGAGCAACGGTTGGCGTCATCTCTGGACGCATCGTCACATTACGCTCACCACGATCAATAAAGGAGTATGTTTGTTCGTTAACGATTTCAGAACCCGTCTTTGCTTCGTAGAGAGCTGTTTCTTCGAGAATTGAAGCCCCATATTCAACGTAGCCATATCGCTCAACCGCCTTTCGCATTGTTGAGAATATGTAGTTCTGCACCGCCATGTCTTCTGGATAGAAGTCTCGCGTTCCTTTATAGGCTTCTGTCGATAGCCCCTTTTTCATGGAAATACTATAGCATGACCAAAAACAAAACCGCCCATTTCGGGGCGGTTTTGTTAAACACGAGGGTTTGATTACTTGAGAGTAACCTTACCACCTGCGTCTTCAATCTTCTTCTTGATTTCTTCTGCTTCTTCCTTCTTAACACCTTGCTTCACCATAGATGGTGCGCCGTCAACGATGTCCTTTGCCTCCTTGAGACCGAGGGCCGCTACGTCCTTCACCACCTTGATAACAGCAATCTTGTTTTCACCTGCTGCGGTAAGTTCGATGTTGAATTCAGACTTTTCTTCTGCTGCTGGGCCTGCTGCTGGAGCTGCGGCTGCTGCAACTGCTGAAACGCCGAACTTTTCTTCGAATACCTTTACGAGTTCGTTCAAATCAAGAACGCTCATTTCTTCAATCTTTGAAACGATGTCCTTGAACTTTGCAGGAACTGCTGCTGATTTTGTTTCTCCTTCCATAATATTTTCTAGAGTTTAATTAATTTGACTTCTTATCTGCAACTGCCTGGAGCGCTATTGCGAAACGCTGCACAGGAGAGTTGATGATGTTCACAAACATTCCGAGAAGCACGTGTTGTGATGGGATTGTTGCGATCTCAAGCATCTTGGAACCCGTGAGGTATGCACCTTCAAAGATTCCGCCGACAATTGAAACGCGACCATCAAACTTCTTCTGGAATGCGTACACACCACGCGCTGGTGCTGTGATATCTGTTGTGTCTTTCTCAACTGGATATACAACAGCAATTTCGCCAGGCAATTCTGGTAACTCGCCCGCAACCTTCTTGTCTCCAAGAACTTTACGAATGAGTGTCTTCTTGGCAACCATATACTTCACACCGTCATGACGAAGTGTTTTTCGCATCTCTGATGTGTTAGACACGGTAAGACCGTGGAAGTTTACGAATACCGCTCCCGGTTTGTCGAAGACCTCTTGAAGTTCTTTCAAGATGCCTCCTTTGATATCTCGTGTAATTGGCATGTTTGTTAAATAAAAAAACGGCTAACAAAACCGTTTGGCCCTTTGACGGGACAGAGTAGATCGACCCCTCGGCCGGCTTGTGAATTAAGACCTTTCGATCGCCAGCTGTCTACGGTTCTGTAACGACTATACTACCCGAAAACCCGCCTAGGTCAAGGCATTTTGACTAGACGCTCAGCGTCTAGTCATTTTGGAGGCTTAGCCTCCAAAAGTTGAGAGGAGTCCGCGTGAGTCAAGAAACGCTTGGCTTGTTGTAGCAGACATTGGGAACGGCTGACTTTGTTCGCTTGAAAGCGGAATGAGTTCGTAGGTGACGTCTTCATCGATAGTTATTTTGATAGCAAGACCCGTCTGTACGTCGTCGTTCCAGTACTGATCGAAGATAAAATTACCTAATGAGTAGAAAATGGGTTTGTTGTTGTAGAGGCCGATGTCTTGCACAACGTGCGGATGTGCTCCGAAGATGACATCGACTCCGTTATCAATTAAGAAATGTGCAAATACCATTTGATCGTCGTTATGTGTCATCTCATACTCGTTGCCCCAGTGAATGACAACAGCGAGCGTAATTTCGGGAGGTACACTTTGCAACTCTTTTCTTAGTTCTTCTCTATCATGTGACTGAATGGTTGTATCAAGTCCGATGAATGCAAGATTTGCGCGCGGCACAACATACACAGATCCCGTTTCTGTTGTGCCGCGCTTGCCGAACATCTCTACACCAGCGTCGGTAAGATATTTTTCTGTGTCTTTATATCCTTCTTTACCCTGATCAAACGCGTGATTGTTTGCAACACTTACGGTTTCAATGTTGTGTTGCGCAAGTGTTTCTGCAACTGACGGATCAAAACTAAATTGCATTGTGTTTGTGGCATCTCCATCACGTGTTGTGATAGGGCCTTCAAGATTTCCGATGACCATATCAACAGAATTGAGAAGTTCCGTGATGTGTTCGAATGGGTGGTCATTGCCGTTTTTTCGCATGAGTGTGCGCACGTGACGACCAAGCATGATATCGCCGACAACAAGAATCGTTGTCGGCTCTGGGTGAGGTGTGAGCGCTTCTCGAACAACTGTAATAGGAGCAGCCACAGCGGCAGGGATTTCAATTTCTTCCACATAAAATGAAAGAACCCTTGCGGCAATGCCAATAGCAACGAGAAATACCAACAGTATTTCAAACAATCGCCCAACCTTCATGAATGCATGATGACATACTTTCAGAAAACAAAAACAGCTGCCGACGGCAACTGTTTTTGTTTGTGTTAAACACTCGGTGTTTAACATCTGGTATTGTCCTCTGTTCTCTGTTCTCTGTTCTCTGTTCTAGATTTCCCTGATGTCCGGTGATCCCTTCTCCGAATCATCGAGAACACTTGTGCAGTGAATATCCCCGCCGGCGCCTGGGGCATAGTCGATACCACCGTCACCGTCATTATCGAACCCGTCTGAACATTCAGTGACATCGCCCCCTGTGTCGTCATCCCCTTGTTCGTTATCGTCCAGCGCATCATCACAGTGTGGATCATCGTCATTGTCTCCATCAATACCGTTTACACCATCCCAATCAACAAAGGTATCTGCATCATTGTCAGTACCGTCATTACACTGTGGTGCATTTACAAGAATCGTTACACTGTCACTCACATCGCCACTTTTATCTCCAGCTTCACACGTAATAGTGAATGTTGTATCACTTGAAAGCACTCCGGAATCTTCTCCTTTCCCGCTATCATCACGACTTCCTGACCATGGAGGAATACCTTCGCTTGCTACACACGTTCCAGATGTAATTTCATTTGATTCCCATGTAAGTTCAACAACCGAATCAGTCCCTACAGGAGTTGGGTTGTCTGATCCATTGATCTTAAGATCAACTTCTGGTCCTCCAGGTGGAGGTGGTGGTGGCTCGGCAGTATAGGTAATCGTGTAGGAGATTGTTCCTCCACAATCAAGTGCTTGCGACGATGCTGGTGCAATTGATGGAGGAAGGTAGCCCTCGAGCGTTGGCACATTTGAAAGAGTATAGTTACCTGCAAGTTGATCTGTGTATGTCTCTGAACTTTGGTTTATGTTTTCAGTAATCGTTCCACTTGGTCCAGACAATGACCATGTTGTTGGCACGTTTGATGACACAACAACTGTTCCCGCAGAACATGCTGGTTCTTCTTCTTCCACAGTAACGTAACAATTTGATGAGACGAGTGCATCACTACCGACGTTCACTGTCTTCGTTCCTGTAGCAGAATATGAAACGGTAAATGAGGCCCCTGATCCGCTTGCAGGTGTTCCTCCAATTGCTGACCATGCATATGTGCTGTTTCCTCCTCGCGCCGTAAGCGTAACTGGTTGATTAACACCTACGGGTGGCTGACCGGCAGGCAAACATTCTGGACGAACACGTACCAGCACATTATCGTTTACCCCCTGTACTGGTGGACCATTGCGTATGGCGTCACCAAAATAGTTGCGTCGAACAGTTGCTGCTGACACGTTTTGTGTTCCACTGTCTGCAATTACTGCTACCCCCCAAAGTGTGTCGTTAGGGCTTGCTCCTTTACTTCGTGTTGTATCTGCACCCGAAGATGTCCACGATAGTGTTGGCACAACACCGTAGTTCACGAGAATTGATGTGCCATTGTACGCAACACCCGGAGCACTTGCACCAAGTTGGAATGTAAGAGGTGGTGGACCCGATGTAATGTTTATCGTACATGCACCCGTCGCACCTGTGTCCGTGCGCGTAAAGGTGACCGTACGTGATCCTGTTGTTGTAAATGTTTTAGTGACAGATGATGCAGAACCGCTTGAGCCTGATGGTAAAATACCTGTCGTCGGAGAAATTGCCCATGTATGTGCCGCACCGCCGCTTGCTGTGAATGTCACACTATCTACATCTTCTTGTGCCGCTGTCGGGCCAGAGCATGTTACGTCTGTTGCGGGACAGGTGAGTGATTGTGGATTGTTCGAAAAAGCAACCCATTCATTCGTGTCTCCTTGTACTTCACCTGTAATGCTATGAGCTACTCCTGTTGAAACAAGGCCAGCAAGGCTCGATGAGAATGTACATGATGCACCAACACAACCCGTTGCACCAGCTGTTGTTGATTTTACAAGTGTTCCATCAGAATAAATTCGAATCGGACGTGGTGCTGTTGTATCAACATCATCACCCCAACCAGTTACGGTACAATTTGCAAATGGTGGTGTGAATGCGCCTGTTGGCAAATCCCCCCCTCCAACCTCCACATTACACGTACTTGATTGTCCGTTCCGTGTCACTGTAACAACTTTTGTTCCTATTGTTGAATACGAAGTTGTACATGTTCCTCCTGTTGCACATGAACCTCCCCCCCCTGTATTCCATGTGTAGTACGGAGACGTTCCTCCGCTTCCTCCTGATGCTGTCACAACTGTATTTTGATCAGGGTTAACCAGAGAAGGGTTTGCTGAACATGATAGTGCTGATGGAGCCGTCACATTCACCGTAACGCTTTTATTCACCGTACCCCCAGGGCCTGTACATGACATTGAAAATGTCGTTGCGGTAGTGAGATCACTTGATGCATCGTTTCCTCCTGTTGCACTTCCTGTTGAAAACCCCGCACCCCCCGTTGCTGTACATGATGTTGTGTTTGTTGATGTCCACGTTAACGTTGTTGGTGTGTCTGATGTTACAGGGTTTGGAGACGCTGTAAGTGTTGCTGTTGGTGCGGGAGGGGCTGTAACAGTAACATTCACGGTCACTGAACCCCCTCCTTCAGGTGATGGATCTTCGACACAGTCACGATCAACACCGATAGCAAAGAGTGTGTCGGTTGTTAACACATCCGTTGTATACGAAAGCGTTCCAGGGTTTGTTGTGTACGTCAGTGTATGCCCAACAGGGTATGTGCGAGAGATATTGTATGGCGTAGCACCCGTACTCGAGTTGGTGAACGTGACAGGAAGTGTTGATCCTGATGATACGGCGATTGAATACACCGCATCGCGATTTCCTGCGCTGTTGGCATACGTCGTCCCATTGATTGTCATACTCATGATAGGGACCGCCATTCCTGAACATACCTCTAGGGCACGTGCCGTGTTTGGGACCGCCATCCACACAAGTGCCAAAAGCGTACCGATACCAAGTAACGAATTTCGTACAATAGATTTCATGGGACGTATAAATAGTTATAAACTCCTTTCAGTATAGTGCTAGACGAACCAAAAAATAAGAAGGTTATGCACATCCCATTGGAGGTGCAAAAAATTGCCCTACATTTTCGATGTCCTCTAACGGGACAGGGCAAAAAGAAAAGGCGCCCCGTGAAGAGACGCCTTGTATTGAAAAAAGAAGAGCTAGAGGTTAGTTGCAAGGAAATGCGGTGATGTCGCCGATCTGACCGAAGTTCAGGTCGAAGTTGGTGTACCCCGTAACTTCCTGAGTCAGTGTATCGCGAATCGTAAGTGTGAAGCCAACGTTCGTGGTTGTTCCGTAGAACACCCAGAAGTAGCTGTTGAGTTCACACCCATTGATGATCTTCACCAACATCTCCTTATTGCTTTCCGTGAAGAAAGAGAAGAGACCGGATTCGGTCGAACCAGGAATAGCGCTCGGCGTTCCGAAGCCCGAACGACCGCCCCCCAACACTGTGTTGTACTCGACCTGGAGCTCAAAACGCTTGTCTAGAGAATTGTTGGAACTGTCGAGGCACATCACCGTATTGCTTGGAACGCAGGGCCCCAGAGGTGCGTCCATCTCGGCCGCAGCCAGAGGCGCTGCAACCTGAAGGACGAGCGTTGCCTGCTGGTTCGGACCAACGAGCTCAATGTCGTTGTAGAAGACACCGGGCCCCGTAACTCGCTCCGCACTGTACCAACCGCACGGAGACGACTGCGTCATGTAGGCGGCAAAACCATCGCCACCACCGTCAGGGCACACATACATCGCGCGGTTGTTTTCGAGTCCTTCCGGCGGCGTCAGTGCTGTCTCTTCCTCGTGGTCGAGACAAACCGTGTGGAACAGTTCGTGAGCGTAAAGCCCTCCCAGAACAGCCCGACGAACTGTTGCATAAGGTCCACAGAGCATTGCACCACCACCGGTTGGGTATTCATCAACGACGAGTACTACACGGTCAGCACCGTATTGGGCTCGAAGCGGATCCAGAATACTATAATCCATCGGAAACACGGGATCTTGCGACCAACGCACGACACCAACCTTCGGAAAGGTCAGCCAATTGTTGTTCGAGTTGTGGAGAATCTGATGCAGTCGCGCATCAGCGAGCTCAAGCTCGCCCATGAACGACGCCGTCGATTCAGCCGACCACGAGTTCGGATACACCACGAGGGTGTCCACCCGAGTCGCTGTCGGAACCGTCATCTCGAAAACGCTGTTGTTCTCCTGGAGTCGCCGAAGCTCGACCAAGAGAGGAACGTTCTCGTCACGAATCACCTGATCCGTGAACTGGATGTTGGACGCCGCCAAAGGAGCGGCGAACAGGATGAGAGCCACGAGCGCAAAACGCTTGCTGATGTTCATCGCTTTTCCTTTCTGCCGTCAATGTGGCGGCGCTTGTCCTCCGTAGCTTTACGCGTAGGAGGAATAGGTATTTCGGTTGAACAACTATAATTGCATTTCAAGGTTTTGACCTTGAAAACTAAGCTCTTCTTGTAAAAGAACTACCCATACCTAGTATAGTCACTGGGCAGAAGAAAAGTACCTCCTGTCAAGGTTTTCTGTACTAACCTGTGGACAATTTCTACGGGTTAAAACAAGGCCTAGTAAAGAGCCAAAATGAGGCTCGAGGAGGAGAATCCCCTTCTATTCCCCAACGTACCACGTCTTCCCAACCCCGTCAATGAAAACCAGTCTCTTGGGGGGTCTCTTACCTATCTCCCATCTTCCATACTCTATCTTCTATTGAGTCACCGGCATTGTGTATGCAACCTCAACAACTGCTTTACCGCTCTGTTGCAATGTAAGTGTTATGTTTACTGTCTCTCCATTACGCTGTGCAGAGAAGTTTGTGACAGGAAGTTCATCAATTGATCCGTCTTTCAATACAACCCATCCCCCGTCAACCAAAAGTCGGCGGTAGCCATCAACAACCTCATGAAATTCAAGTGTCGACATGTAGCGCGCGACGGGCATCTGTTCACCGCGACCTGTGTATGCGATTGAGTAGCTTGTTTCTATTGCTGCACTTGGTTCAAGGAGTAATTCTTGTGGAAATCCCGCAACAAGTGAGCCTGCAGGTGCATGCGTAATCGCATTCCCCTCCTCGTCATACGTTACCCCATCGTCTTTCCCTTTACCTAAAAACCAAAGGGCTCCGACAATGAGAAGAATAATGACAATAATACTCACTAATACAGATGAGCTTTTTCGATGAGACTCTGGAGCCATTCCCCCGCCCATTGGTGTCGTGGTATTCATGCCTCCGTCTGTAAGAGGTGTCGTCATTGGACTTGTGTGGCGCATGTCTTGCATTCCCATATATAAAAAGTGTTAGTAGTAGCTAGTATGAATGGTAGCGGAATGTATCCCCCCAAACAACGCATTTTGTTGATAACTATTAGTACCGCAGTGTGACTTAAGTGGTTCATTGACAAAAAACTCTAGGGAAGTACTGTGGTTCTAGAAATGGTTCTCTGTCAGAAATCCTCATATTCGCGGGACATACTGTTTCGCGAAAAAGCGCCAACGGCGCAGAAGGAAGGAGTCCCAAAATGAAGTTCGCACGACTGGAGTTCCGTGTCACCGACGAGCAGTTCAAGATCTCGTCCTACTCCGACCCGGGCGGCATCATCAAGACCTGTGTCGCGCTGGCCCGCACCCCCGAGGGCGTGGCGGTGCGTCACAGCACCGACCCCGACAAGAAGACGCTGTTCTTCAGCAACGACGAATGGACCGCCTTCACCCAGGGTGTCCGCGCCGGCGAGTTCGGCTGATTTCGGCCCGAAGGCCCAGGGGGAAGCGCCCACACGCTCCCCCTTTTTATTTTCATGAAAAACATTGCATACATTATTCCTGGATACGGAGAAAACTGTAACCTAAAACGCTACCAGGCTCTTTCGTCTATGCTCAAAACAAAAGGGTACACTGTAAAACCAGTAAATCCTGACTGGAAAAAACCACTTTCAAAACAATCTTTTCGAGTTCCAAAAAATGCCCTCGTAATCGGTTTTTCATTTGGTGCCATAATTGCATATCTTATTGCAGAAAAATACACTTTCACAAAAGCAATCTTAGCTTCTCTATCCCCTCTCAATACCTACCCAAAGAAAACTATCATCAAGTATTTTTCAAAAGAGATTGGCCAAAAGAAAGCAATTGTATATGCCACAGACCTAAAAAAAATAAAAATCTCGCTAAAAAACCTATCCACCCCAACCATTACTCTTGCTGGAGAGTTAGAAAAAGGAATGTCGGCCGACTTTCTCGTTCCAAAAACAAACCATATGATGACAAAGACGTATATCAACGCAATTGCAAAGCTAGTCTAATCCTCAACTTGACATCTTCTCGTGCTTCGGTATACTTATAGTCACGAATACGGTTGATGAGAGGACTGCTCCGAAAGAGCGGTCCTCTTTCTTAAAAGCCCCAGCCGGTATCGATAACACATACACCTATGCCCTTCGATTTGAAAGCACTGAACGTTGTCTTGGAAGAACTCGAGAATGAACGCGGTATCTCAAAAGAAAAAACAATTGAAGCGATTGAACACGCGCTTGCAACTGCATACAAAAAAGAATTTGGAAAACGCGATCAAGTTATTCGCGCGCATTTTGATATGAATGTCGGCACAACAGAATTCGAACAAGTAAAAACAGTTGTTGATGAAACAACAGTTCGCTTCAAAGAAGAAGGTGAGGAAGAAATCGAAACGAACGAAGGGCACATGCGACACAACGACACGATGTCAGAAGACGTTAGTGAAGATGGTGAAGTTCGTCTTCCACTCTTCTCTCCTGAAAAACACATGTTGCTTGCCGACGCACAAAAAATTAAGAAGGGTGCTGTTGTTGGAGATGAACTCATCTTCCCTCTCGACACAAAAGAAGATTTCGGACGCATTGCTGCGCAAACTGCAAAGCAGATGGTGATTCAAAAAATTCGCGAAGCAGAAAAAGAACACTTGTCGAAAGAATTCGGTGAGCGCGAAGGAGAAATTGTGTCAGGTACCGTGCAACGCATCGAGCGCGGAAATATTTTCGTTGACCTCGGACGTGCAGTTGGTGTGCTCGCATACGACGAACAAATCCCCGGCGAACGGTACCGTGCAGGTGAACGCATTCGCGCATACCTCTACCGCGTCGAAGAATCTGCACGTGGCGTGTTCTTGCGTCTCTCACGATCACATCCAAACTTCCTCGTTCGTCTCTTTGAAAACGAATCCCCTGAAGTTGCACAAGGCACCGTTGAATTGAAAGCGATCGCACGTGAACCAGGTTCACGATCAAAAGTTGCGGTCTTCTCAAACGACTCACACGTTGATCCTGTTGGCGCACTCGTTGGTCAGCGTGGCGTACGCGTTTCAACCGTAATGTCAGAGTTGGGTGGAGAAAAAATTGACGTCATCGAATGGTCAGAAAATCCTGAACACTTTATTGAAGACGCACTCTCACCTGCAAAGATTATTTCTGTCGATATCACCGACGAAGAAGCACATCAAGCAGTCGTGCGCGTAACCGATGATCAGCAATCACTCGCAATCGGCCGCGGCGGACAAAACGTCCGCCTTGCCGCAAAACTCACCGGCTGGCGCATCGATATTCAGTCGACCAGCACAGCTGAAGGTGCTGAAAGTACACCCGTTGAGGCCTCTTCACCTGAAACAGAAATAGTGACAGAACCCGCCGAAGAAACTCCAACGGTATCAGCAGATCCAGAAACAGCTCCAGTGGCTGATGAAACACCAAAAGAAGAATCAACTCCTAGTGAAACAGGCAAACCAGCAACTTCAGAGGAGATAAAATTTAAATAAAATCTTTCCTTGACTTACTAACTTCTACTTTACATGAATTTGTGGCATGACGTCTCAACAGGAGACAATACACCGGACGAGGTGAACATTGTTGTTGAAATCAACAAAGGTTCAAAGAACAAATACGAAATCGACAAAACAACGGGACTCATCGCGCTTGATCGCGTGATGCACACGTCACAAGACTATCCTTTCGATTACGGTTTTGTTCCTCGCTCATACTGGCACGACAAAGACCCTCTCGATGTGGTGGTGTTGACGACGCATCCATTGATGCCCGGTATCCTCGCTACGGTCCGTCCTGTCGCCATCATGAACATGCTCGACAACAATCAAGGCGACGACAAACTCATCTGCGTTCCTGTTGATGATCCTCGCTTTGAACACGTGCACGATCTCAAGGACATCCACAAACACACACTCAAAGAAATAGAGCATTTCTTTTCAACGTATAAGAAAATTCAGAATAAGCCAGTTGAGGTGACTGGTTTCAAGGGTGTTATTGAGGCGAAGACCGCTCTCAACGAAGCGCTTGCGCTCTACAAAAAAGAATTTCCAAAAGCATAGCTACAGAGCCACCGTGCACAAAAACACCCTGCATGAAGCGGGGTGTTTTTGTACTCCAGAGACATGCCTCACGTAACCTTCACTTTTGCTACGTTCATATATACAATGTTTCCATACCAATATAATCATTACGTCTATGAAAAAAGTATTACTTCTTATTGTCGGACTCGCACTTGTTACACCATTGGTGTTTGCTCGCGCGGAGGATGATGCAACAAGTTCATCAGTGTGGTCATCTGTTCGCAAAGCAAAAGATGTGAGCGCAGAAATGCAAAAGCGTCAGGACCTCATGAAAGAAAACATAGAGGAACGCCGCGCAGAGTGGACAGAAAAGAAAGATGCAATACGAGAAGCCGCAGGTGTATTTATTTTCCGTATCAAAGCACACTTCGGTTGGGCAATTGAGTGGTTGCAAAACATTCACGACCGCATGCTTGCACAAGTTGAAAAGATTGAAGACGAAACAGATGCAGATCTCTCTATTGCAAAAGAACACCTCGATGATGCACAGACGCACATCAATGACGCCGCTGACGCCCTTGAAGATATTATCGTAATTGCTGATGAGGACGATGAAGCAACAACAACCGTGAAAGACAAGGTTGCTGGCGTTCGTGCCCAATTTGCAACGGTAAAAGAGCACATCCAAGCTGCGCGCGAATCACTCCGCCTCGCAATGCAGGAGATTAAGGCAAACTGGCCAAAGAAAGATAGCGAAAGTGACGAAGATAGTGAATAATACTAGTACCTTTACCCACTAATTAACTAGCAGTATGGAAATGGAAACAAACATAATACAGCAACCAGCATCAAACAACGGTCCAGTTGTTGGAATCATTGTTGTGATTATCGTGCTTTTGGTTGGTGCATTCTACTACTTCGGCGCACTCCGCCAGCCAATGTTGCCTGTTGAAGAAACAGCGACGACAACCGATGATTCTCTCGAGACAATCGAAGCTGATCTCGAATCAGGAGATCTCGACAATATCGACGCAGAGTTGAACGCGTACTAAACAAAAACGGTTCGCATCAAAAAATCCCGCCTCATGCGGGATTTTTTGATGCTTATTTTCCAAACGCTTGTCGCATGCTACACTCTCCGCACATGACAAAAGCAAACATCACCACAAACAACAATGCAACGGTAACTATTGAAGGCGAGCTCCCACACGAAGCCCTCAAAAAGCACCGTGCCGCATCCCTAAAACACTTGGGAAGTAAGGTTAAAATCGATGGTTTTCGTGAAGGTCACATCCCTGAAAACATCCTTATTGACCGCATTGGCGAATACACCCTCCTCCAAGAAATGGCCGAGCGAGCACTTTCTGAGCACTATCCCCTTCTTCTTGTTGAACATAAGATTGATGCAATCGGCCGCCCTGATATTTCAGTAACAAAACTCGCAGCAGGAAATCCTCTTGGTTTCAAAATTACAACAGCAGTCATGCCTGTCGTTGAACTTCCCGACTACGCAACGCTTGCAAAAGATGCAGCAAAGAAAATTGGAAATGAACCTGATCTCGTGACTGAAGAAGATATCGATAAAGTTGTCGGACAACTTCTAGCAGAGAAACAAAAAGCAGAATCAGAAAAAACAAATCCGCCAGCTGGCGGACAGAAAACAGAAAACAAAGAAGAACTTACAAAAATGACTGATGATGTCGCAAAAACATTTGGTCCTTTTGAAAACGTTCAACAGCTTCGTGCAAAAATCCGCGAAGGAATGGAGGCCGACAAAAAACGTCAACACATTGAGAAAAAGCGCGTGGAAATCATGGAGGTAATCATGAATGAGACAAAAGTTGTCATTCCTGACGTTCTTATTGATGCGGAGTTAAACAAACTCATGGCACAAATCTCACACGACGTTGAACACATGGGTATGAAACATGAAGACTACCTCAAAGCGATCGGAAAAACTGATGAGGATTTGCGCAAAGAATTTCGTCCCGACGCAGAGAAGCGCGCGAAAAGTCAGCTTGTCTTGAATGCGATTGCGTCAAAAGAAAATATTAAACCAGATCAAAAAGAGTTGGACCACGAAGTTGAACACCTTTTGTCACACCACATGCCAAAGGGCGCTTCCGTTGGTGAACGTGAACGACAATCAGCAACCATTTACGTTGAAACACTCATGACAAATCAGAAAGTCTTGGAATTTTTAGAAAAACAAGGAATGTAAGTCTCTCGTGTTAAACACTCAGTGTTTAACACGGTTGTTATTCTCTAATTCGTGCGAATTAGAGAATAGTTGAGAAGTTGAAACTAAAGAAAATCTGGCGTACAATGGTCTAAATTACAAGCTTGATTCGTGATTCTTAATTCTTGCTTCTATTCTATGCTTATCCCAACAGTTATTGAGAAGTCCACGTACGGAGAGCGCGCATATGACATTTACTCGCGCCTTTTGAAGGACCGCATTGTTTTCCTTGGCGGCTCAATTGATGACCACTCGGCAAATATCATCATTGCCCAGCTCCTTCACCTTGAATCACAAGACCCTGATAAAGATATTTCTCTCTACGTTAACTCTCCAGGTGGCTCTATTTCAGCAGGACTTGCCATTATTGATGCAATGAACCACATCAAACCAGCTGTTTCTACGGTCTGTGTTGGTATTGCCGCTTCAATGGGTGCATGGATTTTGGCCGCAGGTGAGAAAGGAAAGCGTTTTGCCCTTCCCAATGCCGAGGTCATGATTCACCAACCTCTCGCATTCGGTGTTGAAGGTCAGGCAACAGATATTGCCATCAGCGCAGAGCACATCATCAAACTTAAGAAACAAATGGTTAAAATCTTGGCGGAGACAACAGGTCAGAGTGAAGAAAAGATCCAAAAAGACGTTGATCGAGACTTCTATCTCTCGGCTGAAGAAGCCAAGAAATACGGTGTCATTGACGAAGTAATGACGAAAAAGGGTCAAAAGAAGAAATAGCACAAAAAACCTCGCCGAAAGCGAGGTTTTTTGTGCGTTCCCTTGCCCTATTCTTCTCGAAAGCGTATGATGAGAACATTAGTACTTAGAGAACGCCGAACACTTGAACGAAACGAAAGGACACACCGTACTATGATTTCCTCATCAACAATTGCTAAAACGCTTTTACACTCGCACGATTTTTGTCGTTTGGAACCATAGACATTTCAAGTGACGGCGGTTAATGAAACCGTATGTCATTACAACTAGCATTCTTCCTCCTCGCAGTCACAGGAGTCGTTGGTGTTGGTTTGGGTTACTTCATCCGTTACCTCGTCGGACTTGGTAAGCGTGGATCTGTCGAACTCGAAATCAAACGAAAACTTCTTGAGACACAGGAACAAGCAAATAAAATAATTCAGCAGGCAGAAGAAGAGGCGGCACAGACGATAGAGATAGGTCGCGAAGAGTTGCGCGAACGCGAAGAGAAGGCCCTTAAGACAGAAGAACGCCTCATTAAAAAGGAGGAGCTTTTGGATAATCGTCAGCAAGACATCGACGCGTCTGCAGAAGAACTGAAAGAAAAGGCTGAAGATATTGAAACACTTCGCGAAGATACCGAACACGTGAAGGCACAACACGAAGAGGCACTCGTGCGTGTTGCTCGTCTCACTGAAAACGAAGCACGTGAGATGTTGTTGCGTGAAATTGAAAAGAAACACGGAGAAGATCTCGTCATGCGCATGCGCAAACTTGAAGTTGGTGGCCGTGAACAACTTGAAAAGAAAGCGCAGGATATTCTGGTGACTTCAATTCACCGACTCGGCAACAATGTGTCATCAGACATCATGTCGTCGACAATCGAACTCCCTTCTGAAGACGTCAAAGGAAAGATCATCGGAAAGGAAGGACGCAACATCAAAGCGTTCGAGCGCGCATCAGGTGTTGAAGTGGTTATCGACGATACACCAGGCTCAATTATTCTTTCCTCATTTGATCCTGTGCGTCGTGCAGTTGCCAAAATGGCCTTGGAGCGCCTCATAAAAGACGGGCGCATCCAACCAGCGCGTATTGAAGAAGAAGTTGAAAAGTCACGTCAGGAAATCAATAACATCATTAAAGAAAAGGGTGAGCAAGCAGCGTACGAAGCTGGTGTGTTCAATCTTGATCCACGCATCATTTCAATTCTTGGACGACTTCACTTCCGTACAAGCTACGGACAAAACGTTCTCGCCCATTCGGTTGAGATGGCGCATCTTGCCGGCATGCTTGCAGAAGAACTCGGAGGTGATGTTGCTATTGCGAAAGCAGGAGCACTCGTGCACGACATCGGAAAAGCAGTTGATCACGAAATTCAAGGCACACATGTTGAAATCGGACGTCGCATCTTGCAAAAGTTTGGTGCTGACGAGAGCATAGTGAAAGCGATGCAAGCGCATCACGAAGAATATCCGTACGAAACAATTGAATCGATTATCGTGCAGGTTGCTGATGCTGTGTCAGGTTCTCGCCCCGGTGCACGACGTGACACCGTTGAAAACTACTTGAAACGCTTGGCTGACCTTGAAAATATTGCGAACTCATTTGAAGGCGTTGATAAGTCATACGCCATTCAAGCAGGACGTGAAATTCGTATCTTTGTTCGCCCAGAACAAGTGACTGACATCGAGGCACAAAAACTTGCGCGCGATATTGCAGGAAAGATTGAAGCGGAATTAAAATATCCGGGAGAAATAAAAGTAAACGTCATCAGAGAAAACAGAGTGATAGAGTACGCGCGATAAAAAGAAAACCGCCCAGCTCCAGTTCAAAAACTAGGGCTGGACAGTTTCGTTTTGAAAAGCTCAGAGACGATGTCGCTCTTTGTGGTACTTGAGCCACGCATCCGCCTGATGTTCGACACTCCCTGCGTCCTTGCACCGAACATTCATCTCCTCTGTCTTCGTATTGTCGAGAAGAAATGTATGGTCAGGAAGTGGGAAAATTCGAATATACTCGGTGGACATGTTCCCCAACTGCAATCGCCACTGCCCCGCAAGCCGTCTGTCCAAAAAGTCCTCGAAGGGCTGTACCCAGGTGAGCGCATGCTTGGTGATTGGCGGTGATGGCACAAGAGAAATCAAGTCTTCATTCCGTCTTGATGCTGGGCTCATATAGCTCCTCTCTCGAAAAAGACCGTCTATCTAGGAACGTTGTACCTTATCCGCAGGTATTTTTCAATAGAGGGGCCAAAAATCACATTATTGAGCACACACACTATATAAAAGAATTAAGCCGTTGGTCGCAGTGCGACCAACGGCTTTTCTTATTCTTATGCGCACGCATCCGCATGACTCTCAGCCTCAAATTCGGCATCGTTGTTTCTCTCGGATTCCCAACTCCGAATGATGCGCTCCACACCCTGAATTCCTCCAGTACAGAGCCAGACACTTCCCACATCACCTTCTCGTGTGCAATCGTGGACTTCATGCATTCCACGGTTATCGACCTTCACGACTTGATAGATTTCTCTGCCGTAGTAGCTGTACGTCCATCCTCCATACCGACTCTGAGGATTCCAAAGAAACAGCCTCCTTCCGTTCAGGGTTTCAACATAGAAGGCTTTTCCTTCTCTAATACTGGTCATTTAATCTCCCTCAATTGAAGATCACCTACTAAAAGTATACCCAGCACTAAAGCATTAACGAAATTGATGTTGGTAGTACACAACAGTTTAGTGCTGGGTATACATTGTACCCATATTTTAAGCCACAAAATATGTGTTTTGGCGAAAAAACGGCCCTGTTAACGTATCCACACCTCCCTTGCGGCTCTATTTCAGGGTGGGTATACTTTTACTAGTCGAAAAAACAAGTAATTTAAAGGTGTAATTCAATCATCGTATGAACAAAGCAGCACTTGTAGAGAAGATTGCAGAATTCTGCAACACAAAAGCTGATGCAGAACGCGCAGTTGAAGCGCTCATCAGTGAAATTACTCGATCACTCAAGAGTGGTGAGGATGTTTCAATTGCAGGACTCGGTATTTTCAAAGTGAAGGATCGTGCAGCTCGCACAGCCCGCAACCCTCGCACAGGCGAAATGGTGAAGGTTCCTGCAACACGCGTTCCAAAGTTCAGCGCCGCAAAGGCATTGAAAGACGCAGTGAAGGGATAGGTTTAAGTTTTGTTTTTCTCACGCACAAAATCGCCCAAAGAAAATATTCGGGCGATTTTTTGTTTGAGAAAAATGCGCGCTTCCAGGGGCACGATTTCACTGCTATAATCACCAAATCGCGGGCATGGTTTAGTGGTAGAATGACTGCCTTCCAAGCAGTAGACGGGAGTTCGATTCTCCCTGCCCGCACAAACAAAGAAAAGGCCGGCTACATGCCGGTCTTTTCTTATGTTTTGCGAGGCAGAGCAAGCAAACTACTTTGCTTGCGTGGAGAATCGAACGACGGAGCATGTTGCGAAGCAACAGCGAGTCGCGTCCAGCAGTACTTAGGAGCGAAGCGACTTAGTAACTGCGGGACATTCTCCCCCTTACCTAAACCATTCCCGCCCACCATGTGGCCAACCGCGCATCAAGAGAAGCGCAAGCGGTGCACCCCAGTTTGCCCAGCGTTCAACGAAGTCCCATATAGGCTCGCCAACAATTGGTCGCATAAGCGCTGTCCAGAAGCCCCACAACACTGCCCACAAAAGAGCGATGCGAATCGGCTTCACAAGAACGAGAAGTGCAATCAATATATCCATGACACCAACAAGCGTCAAAATAGTGAGTGCAGATTCACCTGTTGCACCAGTGAGTTGTGTGACCCATGGTATCCAAGACGCCTTGCCTTGGAGTGCAAACACACCGTGACCAAGAAATTCTCCAGCAACTGCGATACGAAGAACCCATTCAATTGCTTTTGTGTTCATTTTACGTCTATTCAAAATAATAAAAGACCACTTTTAGTGTACGCCGAATATTATTTTGAACGAGCGCTGATGTGTATAGCTTCTTCTGCCCATTTTTTAATTTCTTCTGTACTCTCTAAAACATCAGACGGCACTTCGTAATAATTTTTTAATACTTGTTTTTCGTTTGGACGAAAACAATCCATATCCTTCGCAATATATTTCTCTCGTGTTTCTTCGTTTGTTTTAAAATACAAAACGCCATCAGCAATCACCGCAAAAAAGATGCCTTCCGAATATATGCCATATCCCCCAAACATTTTACGCACGTGAATATCAGGAAGTCCTTCAAGTTGGTCAACAACAAAATCTTTAAATGAGTCGTCCGTCATATTTGGATATTAACTTAGTATTTTCCTCTCCATGTGAGTGAGCTTATCCTGTTGAAACGACTTGCGAGCGCGACGGCGCGAGCACGAGGAAAAATTCAGTAGAATTTTATCCGTGCGTTTCAAAAGGACTAAGCGAACAATTGTCGGGGCGCCGAGAATCGAACTCGGGCTATTTGGTCCCAAACCAAACGTACTACCGCTATACTACGCCCCGAAAAACAACTACCGCACAAACGCGCATTGCCCTACCACTGGTCTCGACAACTATATCACCTGTGTTCCCATTTCTCCAGTTTTTAAAGCTATTTTCTACTTCAACTAAAATCCCCCACATTCTCCAATAGCTCAACCCGAGCTTTTTTTGAACTCTCATCAATCCAAACAGCTATCACATCTATCTGATACGGTGTTTCAGGTGAAACGTTATGATCTAATAGGTATGTCTGAATGGCGCGCGCGAGTCTTTTAAGTTTTTCTTTGTGGACGTTCTCTTCTGGCCTAAATTCATCCATTTTCGTTTCACGTGAAACGAAGTCCTCTACCATTTCACATGAAACAGCTTTAACTTCAACAAATCTAAGTGTTTTTCCTTTCTTTGCAACAATATCTATTTCTCCCCATTTCCTTAGATAATTCCTATCCAAGATCTTAAAGCCTTGTTTCATGAGAAACGTTTTTGCTATATTTTCCCCTAAAATACCTGTTTTTGACGATATCATTGTGTAAATAGGCTAGTTTCAACCCGTTAGAAGCTACTTCTATGGCGTTGAATGTTTAAATTTCATAAAAATAGGCATATTTTGGTGCTTCTAACGGGTTTCATGTGTAACGGTTTCACGTGAAACGTTTTTTATAAAAACCCTTATTTCCCAACGTATTATTAAATATAAAGTTTTCATAAAGACATGTCTTTTACACATATCCCCGTACTTGTCCCCATTATACCCTTACAAAATAAAGTTTTTTTAAAGGACATGTCTTGACTAAGTCTTAATGTCCTTTTAGAGATTACAAAAACCTCTTCGAATATATTAAGGACATTCCTAACTCTACCCCCCAACACTTCAGACTCCTGCCATTGAATCAAAAATAGGGGACGCTACCTTTTTATATAAATGATTTTCTTCTCTTATATTAAATTTGTTGTATACTGGCCTTCGTGCAAAGAGTACTTTTGCGGGCATGGTTTAGTGGTAGAACACGTCCTTGCCAAGGACGAGACGGGAGTTCGATTCTCCCTGCCCGCACAAGACGTTCGCATGTTCCTGTTGAAACGCACGGATAAAATGAAGCTTCATTTTTCCTCGTACTCGCGCCGTCGCGCTCGCAAGTCGTTTCAACAGGACAAGCTCACTCTACCGTTTAATACAAAAGGCAAAACGGTAGATCCCCAGAACATTCGACTCTGTCTGTATAAGTTCTCCCTGCCCATGTACCTCGTGACCAGCTTCCTTGCGTAGTACACTTAGAATAGATTGCTCCCGTAGTGAAATGGATATCACGACAGGCTTCGAACCTGTTATTGGGGGTTCGAATCCCTCCGGGAGCACCAAAACAATTCTTGGCAGTTTACTCACCAAACGCCAGTATCAATGAAAGCAATCCCCAAAGAGGTTCGTGCAGTCGTCGCCCTTCTTCAACACAAGGGCTTTGAAGCATACCTCGTTGGAGGTTGTGTGCGTGACATCATTATGGATCGCACGCCAAAAGATTGGGATGTGACGACAAATGCAACACCTAAAGAAATTCAAGCAACGTTTCCACATACGTTTTATGAAAATGAATTCGGTACTGTTGGTGTGGTGAATGATGACACAACAGACGAGACACTTAAAGTCGTTGAAGTAACGCCATATCGCAAAGAGGGGACATACACCGACAAACGTCATCCTGATTCTGTTGAGTTTGGAAAAGATCTTTCTGAAGACCTCAAGCGTCGTGACTTCACGATCAATGCAATTGCATACGATCCAATCGCTGAACAACTCATTGATCCATTCAAAGGACACGCTGACATTGAACAGAAACTTATTCGCGCAGTGGGAAATGCAACAGAGCGTTTTGATGAAGACGCCTTGCGTATGCTTCGCGCTGTACGCATCGCAACTGATCTTGATTTTGATTTGGAAAAGGAAACAGCGGCCGCTATCCAAAAAATGGCTAAAAATATAGCTCAAATCTCTGGTGAGCGTATTCGTGACGAGATAACAAAAATACTTCTTTCAAAACATCCTCGTCGTGGTTTCATCATGTTGCACGAGTTGGAACTCCTCACACATATCATTCCTGAACTTGAAGCGGGTGTTGGTATCGAACAAAACCAAGCGCACTCGTTCCGTGTGTTCGAACACATCTTGGGAACGGTTGAAGCCTCGGCGACAAAAAATCTTTCACTTGAAGTGCGTCTCGCTGCGCTTTTTCATGACATTGCAAAACCACATACGCGCGCATTTGATGACAAGAAACAAGATTGGTCATTTCACGGACACGAAGTTGAGGGATCAAAACTTGCAAAGAAACGCCTGCAAGAACTTCGCTATCCAAACACTGTCGTAGAAAAGGTGGTGAAGCTTGTGCGCTGGCACATGTTTTTCTCTGACACAGAATTGATTACGCATTCTGCAGTGCGTCGACTCATTCGAAATGTGGGAACAGAAAACGTTGAAGATCTTTTGATGCTTCGCGTCTGTGATCGTATCGGGACAGGTCGTCCAAAAGAACGACCATATCGACTTCGCAAATATCAGGCAATGATTGAAGAGGTGATGCGCGATCCAGTTTCTGTCGGCATGCTTAAAATAAATGGCACAACGTTGATGGGTATGGGAGAGAAGGCAGGACCACGTGTTGGGTGGATTTTGCACGCACTCCTTGAAGAAGTTCTTGAAGACCCGCAACTCAATACAGAAACGTGGCTTATGGAGAAGGCGGAAGAGTTCAGGAAGCTACCTCTAAGCGAATTAAAGCGTCTGGGTGAGGCGGGAAAGGACGCACGCGAACATGCAGAGGAAGGGGAGGTAAAGAAGGTTCGTTCGCGATATCACGTGGAATAACAAAACGCCCCAGACAAGCGTCCAGAGCGTGAGGTTTTTAGATGATTCCGTATGAGAAGCGAAAGCTCTCACAAAGCGCGTGAAATTAAATTCGAAACCGCGCCGGTTTCATCATATATGGCAAGGCGTTGCCTTGCCTAGTGAGCCGAAGCTCGGAAGTAAAGAACTATAGCGTTCTAAGGACATTGAGACCTGAGGTCCCAAGTAGGAGAAAAAGTAGTGGGGTACTATATTTTGTTGTGCGAACATGTCCTTGAGAACTTCTGGTATCTATTCTAAAGGACACCCATACTCTGTGTAAAGGACATCTGTGGACATCCGAAAATACCTTTATATACCAACCTCAATTTCTAAGGGACAATGGTCAGACCCAAAGACCAAGGGGAGTATTTCTGCCTTCTTCAGTTTTGGAACAAGATCTGGAGAAACAAAAAAGTAGTCTATGCGCCATCCAACATTCCTATCTCGTGCGCGACTCTTCTGATCCCAATATGTGTACACTCCCGTTTTGTTCGGATAGAAGTGTCTGAAAGTATCTACGAAACCAGCGGCAATAACTTCATCAAGCCATGCTCGTTCTTCGGGCAAGAACCCCGTATTCTTTTCATTCTCTTTTGGACGAGCAAGATCGATCTCTTCGTGGGCAGTATTGATGTCACCGCAGAAAATGACTGATTTTCCTTGTTTTACAAGGCTATTTACGTGTTTAAGGAAAGCATCATAGAAACGAAGCTTATATTCGAGTCGTTCTGGGCCTTGGCCCCCGTTCGGGAAATAGCCATTGATAAGCACAAAATCCTCAAAAACGGCTTCAATAAGCCTTCCTTCTTCATCCAACCCATTCTCCAAGATGTCGTAGTGCACTTCGAGAGGCTTCTTCTTCGTGTACATTGCGACACCGCTGTAGCCCTTACGTCCTCGTGAGGAGTTAAAAAAGGGGAAATAACCTAGAGGCATTGCAACTTCGGGAGCAAGTTGCGCACTTTCGGCCTTTATCTCCTGTAAGCAGAGGATGTCTGGTTTTTCTGTTTCAAACCATTTCCAATAGCCTTGTTTATGGAGTGAGCGCAACCCGTTGATGTTCCACGAAACGATTCTCATACAGTAATTCTAACAGCATTCAGAGACCGAGTCTCTAAATACACAGAGACTCGGTCTCTGGGTCTATCCCCAAACGTATTCGGTGTGGAAGTTGTTGAGGACTACAATGAATAGGTAGCTGAATTTGTAGTTTATTATCATTTTAGTGCACGGCTATGAATATGCATATGTCAGGGAAGTGTTCGCACTCAAGAATTGCCGGAACTCTCGTTCTCATCGGTGCAATAAACTGGGGCCTTATCGGTCTCGGATATTTCTTCGGTGGCAATTGGAATGTGGTGAATCTTCTTTTGGGTAATTGGATGTGGCTTGAAGCAGTTGTCTACATTCTCGTGGGTGTTGCAGGTGTCATCCGGCTTTTCGGATGTGTTTGCAAAGACCACAAGATGGCAGAAGGTGGTGCTCCAATGGGTGGAGGCCAGATGTAGAAAGTTTCAGCTCAAAGAAAAAATCCCGACGTCACGCCGTCGGGATTTTTTCGTATCTTTTTTAGTAGTAGATTCCGCGCAAAGCATTAATCCATGCACTAATGAGCGATTGAAACGGCTCTGAAGGACCGTCATAAATGTCTCGAATCGGATCTCCAGTTCCTTGTATTCCTATTCCTCCACCACCTCCACCACCTCCACCACCTCCACCACCTCCTTCTCCAGGGTCGGGGCCACCGTCTGCTGGTGGTTCCTCCGGTATCTCTTCACGCCATTCTTCTGTACATGTCCGATTCAAAAACCGGCTATTTGCACCAAAAAGATCGTGGGTTGGTCGAAGCTGTCCCCCTGTGCCATCTACTTCTGTACAAATACCTGTGTCTGCTTCACAAAGGTATGCATCCTCAAGAACGCCATTATCATTGCGTTTCAATGGACATACGGTTCCTCTCTGCCACACATACTCTCCTGACCGGTTCTTTGAACAGATGAAAGATGCCTCGAAACGCCCCGGGCCAACTGTCGTTGTTCCACACTGCACATCACAAAACTGTGCAGGCTCACACGAGTCTCCCACAAATGGGTTGGGGTATGGATACCTACTGAAATCACCTGATGACTGAACTTCAATGGGCGCGGACGCAGCGAGAAACACGATAAGTGCAGAAATGGCGAGTAAGATTTGTTTCATAATGATGCGTTAGTGTTACCTCCTTATTCTACTTCCTATTTTCACCTGTGTGAAATGAGTTATGCCAATACACAAAGCTTAATTCGAACGCTTCCCGTGGAAATTCTTGTGTACTTCTTTCAAGTGCCTATCAGTCACGTGCGTATATATCTGTGTCGTGGCGATATTGGCATGTCCCAAAAGCGCCTGAACGCTTCTGATATCTGCACCGTTGCCCAAAAGGTCGGTTGCGAACGAATGACGAATGATATGCGGTGTCACTTTTTTGCTGATACCTGCTTTAATCGCGTACTGCTTCACCAAGCGTTCAACCGAGCGGGGAGTGAGGCGCAAATCTGAGGAATTTTTCGCATTTTTGCCAAGTTGTGCGAATAACGCATCATCGGTATCCGCTCGTTTGTCCAGATATTTCTTTACCGAAGTTTTAGCCACATCTGATACGAACACAACACGCACTTTGTCGCCCTTTCCGCGCACCGAAAACTCCCCGCGTGAGAAATCGATGTCGCGCGACAGAGACACAATCTCTGATACACGCATGCCTGTTGAGAAAAGAAGTTCGAGAAGCGCTTTGTCGCGAAGGGATTGAACATCTTCACCTGACGGCTGTGCGAGTAGTCGATCAAGGTCTGTGTGTGAGATAAGATCGAGATCTCGATCACCGGTTTTCGCGAGTTCAATAACTTCAGGTTGTACAGTCTTGATATTTTTTTTACGAAGATATTTGAGAAATGCTCGAAGCGCAATCAAATAATAGTTTTGTGTTTTCTTTTTGAGCGTATTGTCTGTTGTCTGTTGTCTGTTATTTGTTGTCTGTCTATTAAGCCACAAACGGTAGTCGCGAATAATTGATTCTGTAATGTCCGTTGGGGAAGAGATTTTCGCGTATTCAAAAAAGCGCGTAAGGTAGCGGTCGTAATTTTCGATCGTCTTAATCGAGCGTCCGCGTTCGATTTCGAGATATTCTAGAAACTCTCTTTTGTACTTTTCCATGTTTGTTTGCCCGAGTGGCACTTGGAAGCTTCGCTTCCAAGTGTGTGCCGACACTACTTGCTTCGCAAGATCTGTCCGCACTATATATTGTGCGACGCTTCCTTTACTTTCACAAACAATTCCTGTATAAAACCTACAGAAGGTCTACTCAGCCCGAAAAGGAGAAACGTATGCCTATCTTGTCTTGGGTTCTCTTGGGAACCATTTACCTAGTCCTATACTTGCTCGTCGGAGGGGGTTTCGTTCACTTTGGCAGGTTTATACACCAGTCAGAGCCTGATAAAGATCCCTCTCTGCCGTGGCAAGACAAGTTGTTCTATGGACTGCTGAGGCCCGGACAATGCCTCGCGTGGACATGGCCTTTTTCAGTTGTAGGGCTGCTACTCATGCTGATTCTTTTCGTTTTCTATCGCCTGGCGCTAAGTATCGTGAGAGGGACTGTTGCTTCCTATCGATTCGTTGTCAACGGCTACGAGAAGCCGGCCTAATCAACACCTACACCTACCCCCGCTATCCATGCGGGGCTTCTTTTTGTGCTACTTGCGTCCTGCATAAAAGTGTGCTAGTGTACTTACATGAGGCGTCGAGCCTCTATTTATACGAAAGGGTGGTATACTCACCCGACGCAAGAGAGAAACGTTTTCAATACCAGCCATATGGCACTTACAAAGAAAAAGAAAGACGGCATCATAAAAGTCACACGACGCCACGACACCGATACCGGTTCTCCGGAAGTTCAGGTGTCCCTTTTGTCACGTCGTATTGACGAGCTTTCAAAGCATTTGAAGAAGAATCGCAAAGACAAGCACTCACGTCGCGGCCTTTTGGGTCTTGTTGCAGACCGCCGTACACATCTTGAATATCTCAAGAAGAAGAATCCTGCCGTCTACGCAGATTTGGTAAAGAAAATTAAGGAATAATCTCTCCTGTGCGTTTTTCATAATTATTTAGAATTCGAGTTGTATACTCGAGTTCGCCTCTATTTATATGAGTATCATTAAACACAAAGCACAGCGTGTCGCTGTCTATATCGACACACAAAACTTGTATCACAGTGCGCGCAATCTCTACGGAGCACGCGCAAACTTTGATGCAATCGTTAAAAATGCAATCGGAGATCGAAGTCTCGTGCGCGCAGTTGCGTACGTGATTTCAACAGAATCCGGTGAAGAAAAAACATTCTTTGAAGCACTTGAAAAAATGGGAATTGAAGCAAAGACAAAAGACCTTCAAATTTTTGCTGGTGGTGCAAAGAAAGCAGACTGGGATGTGGGGCTCGCAATCGATGCGGTGCAATTGGCACCAAAGCTTGATGCAGTCGTTCTTATTTCAGGCGACGGTGATTTTATCCCGCTTGTAAGGTATTTGCAGATTAATGAAGGTTGTCAGGTTGAAGTTGTCGCTTTCGGGCGCTCAACATCATCGAACCTTATTGAAGCAGCAGATCACTTTACTGACTTGGATGAAAATCCTCGCGAATACCTTATCGGTAATCGTTCACAACGTGGACGTGGTCGCGGCGGAAAACCAAAACAAAATCCGACCGAATAATGTCGCATCAAAACCCCCTGTTACAAACAGGGGGTTTTGATGTATGGTAGATACGGAAGGTCTCTTACAGAAAGGGGAAGTGATGGACAGCCCACAGCCCTTGGTACGACAGAGGGTGCGGAGGGTTATCGTATACATCCTTTGTTTTCTGGTGTTTCTGATTCTTGTGAAGATGCTTATCGCAAAACCAAAGGAGTCAAAGAAAGCCTTCAAGGCTCCAGCACCCATCGTGGAACCAGTGCTCCTCGAGAACGAAGCCGTCGCATTCACATGTGGTGTCTACAGCAGAAAGCTTGGTAGCGGAAAGAAGTATGTCCAGTTCGGAATCCTCGAACGGCTCACTTCGATGCCCGTTATCCGAGAGACTTCTCGCCGACCTCTCGTGGGAGAGCAGGTGAAGGTCGAGTGGCATTCAAACCCCACCAAGGTCTGGGTTTCCATCGACTTCGACGAGTGCCCGCCATTATGATTTCCGTCTACGGAGATAACGGCAGCTTCACAAGAGAAGTCCCCTTCGGACGACACGGTTTCAAAAAAGTTGTGTACCGAAAGCGCTTGCTGCGCATCATCGCTCCGGACGGGACAAAGTTCAAGATGGGGAGTGTCGTGCGACTTGTCATTAAGGAAAAACGCCGAAGCCATGGACTTGGAGAAATTCGCCTTGAGGCCCTTGGGCGAGTCGTCGACTTCGATGTACTGACCAAATCAACGATGGTTCTCCGTGTCTGTTTTTGGGAAAGCCGAAGGAAAAACATCCTTTCGGTAAGTCCTGCTGAGATTGTTCTTGTTTCGTATTGAAGCGTCCAGCCCCAGTTCAAAAAACTGGAGCTGGACGCTTTTTTGTTTTACATAGAAAAAGAACTGTAATTTGCTAAACTCAAAGGAGCACACCACCATGGCTGATCAATCTTTTACACCACCATCATCAGGAGGAGCACAGGGAATGCCAACCGATCTTCCTTTCACACCCACTCCATCTGCAGGTATCAAAACTATGCCGATGAGTCCATCTGAAGTACCTCAAAAACAAATTGAGGAAAAGCCAATTTTGCAAGAAATTACCTCTGCTCCACCTAACACAGCGCCCCTGGAGGCTAAGCCTCCAAGTCTTGGAGGCTTAGCCTCCAAGACTGAATTTGCTCCACTTCCACAAACACCTCAACCACTTCAAACTCCTCCTCAACCACCAAACCGCATGACACACATCGTCATGCCACAGCCAATGCCGCCCATCCCAGCGCCTGTTCCTCAAGAACCTCAACACCCCTCACAAATAGAGTCGTTCATTCCTGAACAAAGAAAACCTCAAATAGTTTCCCAACCAACACCTGTTCCACAAACACAACCTCGTGAAACAACAATTCCGATTCAAAAAATTCCTGACGTTCCTCGCACACCTGTGTCATACAGAGAACCAATTCTTGAAATAGACAAGGTACCGTTCGTTCCCGTGACACCACCGCCTCCACCTCCAAAACCCGCGCCACTTCCACCAAAAAACACAGCGATTCGCACACTGCAAAGCGACATTGCGGAAACAGTGCAAGGACGTGGTATATCTGTTGCCGATATTGCGCTTGCTGAACAAAAAAGATCAGCGGCGAGTGGCGAGCACACACACGAACCAAAACAACCAACCAACTGGTGGGCCGTTGGTGCGATGTTGTTTGTATTGTTGGGTGTCGGTGTCACTGCTTCTATTTTTCTCTTTGCACCAAAAACTCCTGTCGACATACTCGACACAGGATCTGGATCAAATTTTCCTGCAGACAAACAAACATCACTTGATGTGACCGAAATGACCTTTGATGGATTCACAAATACAGTGCGCGACACATTGTTTGCAGAATTTCGTTTGGGCACATTGATGAGTGTCAGTCTTTTCGAACAGACAAACCTTGGAGAAAATATTTCAGTAAACACCGAACGGTTCTTTTCGATTACGAAAAGCCGTGCACCTGATCGGTTGATTCGCTCGCTTGAAAAAGAATTCGTGTTTGGTGTCGCAACCGTTGATACGCCGACAGGATTTCTTGTCTTCACCACACAAAACTTTGAGAATACGTTCGCCGGAATGCTCGAATGGGAACCATTCATGGTTGATGACCTTCCTTTTATTGCACGCACGATTTTGCCTCCACCTATCATCACGCCTGAAGTCATCGTTGCAACAACAAGCACCTCGACACTCTCCGCTTCAACAACGCCGCCTATGGCGCCCGAGCCATTTGTCATACCTACTGCGGTCTTCAAAGATATTATTGTACAAAACGAAGATACACGTGCGGCTGTCTTGCCTGATGGCACCATTCGTTTGTTGTATTCATTCCCTGATAGAAACACACTCATCATTGCGCAAAGCAAAGAAACACTGACCCTTATTCTCGAGCGCATCAATACGGCACGCTTCACACGATAAGGTGTGCAAATATTACACCTATGAATACCCCAATTACATTCGGCAATATGGGCGAGGTAGCACCCCTGCATCGAGGCTGGGTTGTCGGACGCTTTATTGAAATGGAAAATCCATTGCACTCAACCGATGTTGAAATTAAATACCACGTCGCAAAAAAGGGAGAGCACAATGAAGTTGTTGCTTCAAGTAAAGCACAAAGTCTCACTATTCTTATTCGCGGGGAGTTTAAAATTAGCTTTCCCGAACAAAGCAAGGAGTTTATCCTCAAAAAAGAAGGTGATTTTATTTTTTGGAATCCCGGCATAGGACACGATTGGGAGGTGCGTGAGGATTCTTTGCTTATTACCGTTCGCTGGCCTTCACTCTAACTATAGGATGTACGTCCTACACTAAACGAGCCTTGCGCGAGAGGCGGTAATCATCTATCCTTGCTTGGTATGGATCCCGTTAGAGATATTCTTTTGAATGTTTCTCGGGCATACGAAATATAAGCATGGTAAGATAAACTGCTGTTACCAAATAATCAACGGAAACGCTCGGCGTTTCCTATCTCTAACGGGATGGATACATCACATTTTAAACAAAAATTACTCGACGAAAAGATACGTCTCGAAAGCGAGTTGGGCTCAATTGCCAAAAAGGATCCCAATAACCCATCTGATTGGAGTGCGGTTACCGACGAGATTGATTCTGAACCATCTGCAGACAAAAACGATCGCGCAGATGCAATTGAGGATTTAGAGGAGAACACTGGCATCACGAACGAGCTTGAAGCACGCCTCAAAGATGTGAATGATGCGCTTGATCGTATTGAAAAGGGGACATTCGGCAAAGATGAGACTACAGGAGAAGACATTGCTCCAGACCGACTCGAGGCAAATCCCGCAGCACGAACGAATATCTAAATACCAATATATAAAAGGCTTCCCCCGCGTCGCTAATCGCGAGTGCAGGTGTTTTTTGTTACTTCGAGGAAAGAAGCTCCATGAGAATCTGAGGAGCAAGCTTCTTTCCGAGATCGTCTTCCGTTCGTCTTAAAAACTATCGGATGCTCGGCGTCCAATAGTTTTCTTTAATTTATTTTTATCTCGTGTGTGTATACTCCGCGCATGTCATTCGCAAAAGTATACGGTGCGCAGGTGCAGATGCTTTCTGCACACATTATTTCTGTTGAAATAGATCTTTCCCGCGGTTTGTATGCATTCACGGTTGTCGGACTACCCGACAAAGCGGTTGAGGAATCGAGAGATCGCGTAAGCGCAGCGATAAAAAACTCTGGATTCGATCCACCAAAGTCACGTAATCAAAAAATTGTGATTTCACTCGCACCTGCTGACATGAAAAAAGAAGGGCCGAACTTTGATGTTGCAATCGCGCTTGCATATCTTTTGGCGGAGGATGATATTCGTTTTAATCCTGAGAAAAAGTTATTCATAGGCGAGTTATCACTCGACGGTGATGTGCGCGGTGTACCTGGAATCTTGCCTCTTGTGTTGAAAGCGCGAGAAAAAGGTTTTACCGAGGTGTTTGTACCGCACACAAACGCAGACGAAGCCGCTTTGGTTGAAAACGTTTCTGTCTACGCAATCACAACACTTAAAGAAGTCGTAGAACATCTGAATGAAAAAGAAAATGAAAAGATACAAAAGAAACTACTCCTACCCGTCACACCAAAACGGTACGAGCCACGTCACACAGAAACGCAGACCGATTTTCGAGATATCCGCGGACAAGAGTCCGCGAAGCGCGGTCTTATGATTGCCGCATCGGGCGGGCACAACATTGCATTGTGGGGCCCGCCTGGTACAGGAAAAACGTTATTGGCAAAAGCATTCGCTGGTATTTTGCCGCCACTAACATTCGAAGAAATGCTTGAGGTGACGAGTATTCACTCCGTCGCGGGGACGTTGCGCGAAGCGCTTGTTGCGTCCCCGCCATTTCGAAGTCCACACCACACGAGCTCATATGTCTCTCTTATCGGCGGCGGTTCAACACCAAAACCGGGTGAGATAACACTCGCACATCGTGGCGTATTATTTTTAGACGAGTTTCCTGAGTTCGATAAACGAGTTATTGAAAGTTTGCGCCAACCACTTGAAGACCGTGTCATATCTGTGTCGCGCGCAAAAGGTTCGGCGCATTTTCCTGCAGACATTATTGTTGTTGCCGCACTCAACCCATGTCCGTGCGGTAATTGGGGAAGTAGTAGTCACACATGTATCTGCACACCACACTCACTCGCACGCTATGCGCGAAAATTGTCAAGCCCGATTATCGATCGCATCGATATGTGGATTGAAGTTGCATCTCTTGATCACGAGGTGTTGTCACGCAAAGCAGAAGGGGATACGACTGAAACAATTCGCGCACATGTTCTGTCTTCGCGAGAAAAAGCACAGAAACGTTTTTCAAAAACGCGGCTACGAAAAAATAGCGACATGTCGGTCAAAGATCTTGATTCCTTTGTTCCTCTTTCTCCTGAAACGAGAAGTGTGTTGAACGCGTCTGCAGCAAAACTTAATCTCTCTGCACGCGCATATCACCGCATCATCAAACTCGCACGTACGATTGCTGATATGGAAGATGCCGAGCATGTTGAGACACCTCACATTCTTGAGGCATTGCAGTACCGACCAAAAGCCTTCGGTGTATGAAAGCAATCACATTACAAACAGTATCCCAGCAAATTTACCTGATTCGCGGAAAACGTTCATGATTGATAGTGATTTAGCAGAGTTGTATGGAATATCAACTGGCCGTCTCAATGAGCAGGTTCGGCGCAATCATGAACGTTTTCCTTCCGATTTTATGTTTGAACTTACACCAGAAGAAACCCGCTGTTTGAAGTCACAATTTGTGACTTCAAAACCTTCCGTCTCTTTGATATTCCAAAGTGGAATATCAAAAGAGGAGGGTTTGATATCGCAATTTGCGATATCAAAGGGACGTGGGGGCCGTCGAAAACCTCTATTTGCCTTTACCCAGGAAGGCGTTGCTATGCTTTCGAGTGTTTTGCGAAGTCCTCGTGCGGTTCAAGTAAACATTGCTATCATGCGAGCTTTTGTACGTCTCCACGAAATACTTTCAACACACAAAGAGCTTTCAAAACGGCTTAATGAACTTGAAAAGAAATACGATGATCGTTTCCGCATTGTCTTTGAAGCAATACGAAATATGATGCAACACCCCGAACCACCACAAAATAAAATTGGCTTTTGATGTAACGCAAAACCCCGTCTACCGTAGGCAGACGGGGTTCCGGTCGTTTTGGATATTCTAGATCAAAACCTGTAGCACATGTACCCCACATGCTACTGGCTCCACCCTAGAATGGGTTTGTTGCACCACGAACCTCAAAGTGCAGGTGCGTTCCTGTCGCTTTTCCTGTTGCACCCATGTACCCAACCACTTGTCCTTGTGTCACCGCATCACCAACTGAAACAGCGTTTGAGCTGTTGTGCGCATACAATGTTTGCGTACCGTTGCCGTGGCGAACTACCACATAGTTTCCATAGCCACCGTTCCAGCTTCCATCAGAACGACTGATGATAACTTCACCAGCTGCAGCAGCGTAAATCGGTGCACCGTAGGCTGATGCAAGGTCAACACCGTTGTAGCCGTGAATACCCTGTGTACGCACACCTCCTGCAACTGGTCGCATGAAGTACCCCACATACGTTGGACCACTGTAGGTAAGTTTTGTTCCTGATGTTGGTGATATCTTTGGAGCAGCGACTTCACCGTTTGGAATGATAAGTTCCGTGCCAACAGCAAGCGCGTCGTCTGAGTGCAAACCGTTAAATTGTGCAATTTCGTCTATGTCACCACTATATTTCTTTGCAAGAGATGCCAATGTTTCACCTTTAACAACTACGTGTCGAACGCCCGTGATAGGAAGGATTACCAACTTATCACCTGGTTGAATAGCTTCTTTTGGACCAATGTCGTTTGCCCAGCGAATCGTATTCATCGTCACATCAAACATTGATGCAATCTGTGACAAGGTGTCCCCCTCGTGCACGACGTAGACTGAAATCTCACCTGGGTTCTCCGCAGAAATACCTTCGCCCTCTGGAATTGGGCTACCGTCAGCAGAAAGAGCTTCGCCGTCAACGATCGTAATATCACCACCACCGACAGCTACCTTTGGGTCTGGATTCTTTACGCCTTCCAGAAGAACTATTGTTTGAGAGTTGTATGTAGCACCAGCACCTTCGTCTGCGTCTGCGCGATGACCCAAAAAGTCAAAAAGGGCTGCGGTTGTTAAGCCTGGAGTAGCAATAAGGAGAATAGCGCCTATAGCCGTAAGATGCCGGGACGCATTCCAAACCGCATATTTTGTCCGATCCAAGAGCTTTTTCGCGGGATCGGAGTCTGGAGAAGAAAATCTTATATAGTATATCTAGATACTAAAGCCGCCGTTTCAATCATGCCCCCCGTGAAGGGCTACGCGTACAGTCATTCGGAATAGTATCCATTTTATAATTCATCTGCCATTCAGACAATGGACGTGGGAATTATCTGTGGGATAGTGGGGTACCCAGAAATGGCTCCGTTAAGCCACGTTTTTCAAAAATAAAGGTGGATTTTCTATTGACATAAATATTAAGAAATGGTGAAAAACGGGTTGGTTAGGCAAAAAGTAACCTGAGGGAGGATTGACAGATGTGTATTTTGTGATATTATGGATACGAATGTTCCCAACCAAAGCGCTTTTGCTTTTGGTTCATCGAAACGGAGGATGGAATGAGCAGATTCATCTTGTACTTCGCAATCGGATCCGCGCTGGCCTCGTTTTTCCTCATCAGCTACCGGCTCAGAGAGATTGGCGCCCACCTCAAGACAATCGCCGAGAAGAAGTAGCCTCGCCCACAGAAAGTTCCGCGACTTTCTGTGGGCTTTCTGTTTCTGAAGGTTTAACCTTCATTTTTTGTTTTCTGTTTTCTGTTCTTTGTTTTCTGTTCTTTGTTACATGCTACATGTTTCGCGTTTTCTGCTATGATGCGCGAAACGATGTCGCCCAAACTCAATCCCGCACAACAAGAAGCTGTCGAACACAAAGATGGTCCGCTTATGATCATTGCTGGTGCTGGTACAGGAAAAACACGTGTCCTCACACACCGCATCGCACGTTTGATTGAAAAAGGTGTACTGCCAGAAAAAATTCTTGCAGTGACATTCACCAACAAAGCGGCGCGCGAAATGCGCGAACGTTTGCAAACATTGCTTGGCTATCCTCTTGAGAGATTTTCTTCACGCAATCCATCTCCATTCATCGGTACATTCCACTCACTTGGTATTTTGATTTTGCGCGAGAATGCAAAGTTGCTCGGCATGCCGGTTCATTTTTCAATACTTGATCGTGATGATTCACTTTCAATTATCAAACGTGCGGCAAAAGGACTCTCACTTGACCCAAAACGATTTCCTCCTGCGGCAATTCTCAATACAATTTCAAAATACAAAGGAGAAACGGTGTCGTTTGAAGAGTTTAGAAATGAATATGCGCATGACACATTCACAAAAGCAGTTGCATCTGTGTGGGAGAGGTATGCATCCGAAGTGCACAAAGAAAAGGTATATGATTTTGATGATTTGTTGTCAGAAACTGTTTCACTTTTGAAAAAATATCCTGATGTGCTTTCGCAATACCATGAACGTTGGAATTATTTGCATGTTGATGAATACCAAGACACGAACACCGTGCAGTACGAACTCATTCGGCTCTTATCTGGGGCCGTAAAAAACGTTTGTATTGTCGGTGACCACGATCAGTGTATTTACACGTGGCGCTCAGCAGACATCAGAAATTTGGAGAAATTTGAGAAAGAATTTACGGGGACAAAAGTGGTAACGCTCGAAGAAAACTATCGATCAACACAAACCATTCTCACCGCAGCAAACGATGCAATTCGAGAAAACACCGTGCGCAAAGAAAAGAATTTGTTTACAAATGGACGCGATGGAGAAAAAATTGAAGTGTACATGGGAGCAAACGAAGTTGATGAGTCTGGTTGGATTGCATCTCGTGCACAGGAATTAATTGATAGTGGTGTGTCTGCACACGAAATTGCAGTATTGTTCCGTGCAAACTTTCTTTCACGCGCGCTCGAAGAAGGTTTTTTGAAAGCGCGCGTTGCATATCAGGTGCTGGGCGTACGATTTTTTGAGAGAAAAGAAGTGAAGGATGTGCTCTCATACATCGGCGCAGCGTTGAATCCTGAAAGCGCGACACATATTGCACGCATTATTAACACACCGGCACGTGGTATCGGAAAAGTAACGTTGTTAAAAATACTTTCACACGACACAAGTAGTATCCCTGCAAAAACACAAGAAAAAATCGCACACTTTAGATCTCTTCTCTTACGCATCGCGGAGTACGCACTCTCACACAAACCGTCAGAGACAATTGCATACACCATTAAAGAAAGCGGACTTGAACATGAACTCAAAGGAGAGGGGGACGATGGTGCAGAACGACTCGCAAACATTCGTGAACTTGTGTCTCTCGCAACACGGTACGACACCCTACCAAACGAAGAAGGTATTCGTGTATTTCTTGAAGAGGCAATGCTTGCGAGCGATCAAGATGCACTCAAAGAAAAGGAAGATACAGTCAAACTGATGACAATCCATGCCGCAAAAGGTCTTGAATTTGAACATGTGTTTGTTTCTGGGCTTGAAGAAGGCCTCTTTCCTAATGAACGAAGTGAAATGCGGGACAAACCCGAAGAACGTGAGGAAGAGCGCCGTCTTTTTTACGTTGCCCTTACACGCGCAAAGAAGCGTCTCCACCTTTCGTATGCGATGATACGTACGATATTCGGAAGTCCAACCGTAAATACCCCTTCACGATTTTTGACAGAAATTTCTGAAGATTTGGTTGAAAATGCAACGCCTGATGATAGCGGATGGGGGCTCGGTGGACGCGAACTTCTCTCAAACTGGTAGTTTCTTGCTTAAAGTGTGGCAGATTGGTAGTTTTTTGCTTGAAGTATGTTTAGTGTACCCACCCTTGCGATGTCGAGTGTCGAGCTACCTATTGTAATCGATAGAACCCAGATATGGTGACTTCAACTTTCAATTTTGACGATCGTCAAAATTGAAAGTTACAGGGAAAACCTTTTCCTCAGGACTTCATCTGTGTCAATTTTTTCAATAACGATATAGGCAATTTGGTTTTCAATATTTAAGATCTCTCTGAGCGAAGCAATCACTTCGTCGCATGGAAAGGGCGTGATCCAAACGCTCCGTTGAAAATACACAAAACCACACCTTTTCAAAACATCTCGAACAAGCGTTCTCTTGCTCCTTTCTCCTTCTGATATATCAAATGCAACAGCCCGCCACTTGCCGTCCCAAGGAACTTTTTGACTTACTCGGATATCTTTTGTTTTGTACTTGCCCAACAAATCCCTGCCCGATTCGCTTAAAATCACCATTGGTTTTCGGCCTTTCCGTGAAATAACAAGATGTCCTTTCTTTTCAAGACGTTGTATTGCTGTGGCAATTTGAATTTCTTGTTGTTTTGCTTTTCTTGCGTTCATTTTTCGAAGAGTTTTCAGAATCAATACAGCATTTGGAGCTAAGATGGCGAGGGCAACAATTCCCCCAAGAGCCACAAGGGAAAGGACTGTCTTTACAACAACGCCTTTTTTAAATTTTTTCATGAACGGTATTAGATTTTTAATTTCAATCTAGACGATCGTCTAGATTGAAAGTGTAGAGGAAAGAGATAAAAAAAATTTAAAGTTTTATTGGGGAAGAAAAATCAAAAAATTGAAATATAAAAGAGCGGTATACTATCTGACATGCAGCACCATCACGCAAAAAAACGACTCGGTCAGCACTTTTTGAAATCAACCAAAGCGCTCCATGCGATGTGTAACGCTGCGCACCTCTCACAGAATGATGTCGTACTTGAGATTGGTCCTGGGAAAGGAATTTTAACGCGCGAATTATTACAGAGCGGCGCACGTGTTGTTGCTGTTGAGAAAGATAGCGATCTTTTGCCGATCCTTACTGAAACATTTGTTGAAGAAATAAAAAACAATCAGCTCACACTCATACATGGCGATGTGCGTTCGTTCGATCCAAACACACATGGGCTTGTTGAGGGAGAATACAAACTTGTCGCAAACATTCCGTACTACATCACCGGAGAAATCATCTCCACATTTCTTGAACATGTTGCAGCTCCATCAACAATGATCTTGTTGGTACAAAAAGAAGTTGCTAATCGCATTGTTGCGCGAGATAAAAAAGAAAGTGTGCTTTCAATTGCAGTAAAAGCGTTCGGTACACCACGAAGTGTTGAGCGTGTTTCAAGAAAATATTTTTCTCCACCACCAAAAGTTGATTCTGCGATCATCGCAATCGAGAATATTTCACAAAAAAACTTCGCCTCTGTTTCGAAAAAAGAATTTTTCTCACTTCTTAAACTTGGTTTTGCACAAAAACGAAAGAAGCTTGCGGGAAATATTTCGTCACGCATTTCAAAAGAAAAATTCGCAGCGTGGTGCGATGCGAATTCTGTTTCTCCCGATGTTCGTCCTGAAAATCTTTCAGTTAATCACTGGTTTTCTCTTGCGCAAATTCTCTAAAACACGTTGATATTACTGCATTCTTTGAAGAAGAGATGTTCCCATCCCGACGAGATATCCGTTCGCTCCCGGCGTCACTACTGAACATCCAGTTGAGCTAATTTCTGCACACACCGCATTTTGATACGGGAAGAAATTTCCGAGCACATTTACTTCATATCCCGGAATAATCATTCCGTATTCATACAAACGAGAAATAAATCCTGTGAGAAATCCAAAATCTACACCAAGACTTTCAAGCGCTTGCGCAAGATATGGCCAAATAATTGTGTACTGAACATTTTTACTAATGTCATGTACGGTAAAGATAATAAAACCACAACTACATGTGATGTAATCAACATCAACAAGATACCCGCCGAAGTTTGTAAGCAACTGTGCTTCACTCTTATGCACAGGAATCAAAAATGTCACAATAAAAAGAAAAGTGAGTGCAAGTGATTTGAAAATATGTTGTGTGCTGTGCATATTAATAAAATGTAAAAATAAATGGCATAAAGTTGCTTCGTCCCCCGACGGCATTCGTCACACCAATCTGATATTCCATTTCAAACTGTTCTTCTTCATAAAAATCTGCGTTCTCTTCCAAAAATTCTTTTGGAAATGGTCCCTTGATCGTGACACGCATCGTCATGCCGTCAGCTGATGATACATTATTGAACTCCTCAAAGGCAGAGCCGACTTTGTTTCCTGTCGGAGAAAATCCGTACCCCTTGATTGTGACAACGGTGCCAACACCACCTTTGCTCGGCGTAATCGACTGTATGGTTGGTGTGGTGCCCGTCGATCCCGTACTTCCACCACCAAATTTTGTACCTGTTGTGTTTGTGTACACCGTTACACCTCCTGATGCCGAAGGTAGTGTTTCGCCTGACATGTGTGCTCGTGTGCGCTCTCCAAACACACCAGTACCAACCGTGAGTCCAATGGGGAAGAGAATTTCTGTTGCGTGAAGTTCTTGATACTTCGAAACAGCCGCTGCAGTCAGAGGACCAAAATACGTACTTTCATATCCTGGAGAACCAATTCCTGATACAGAAACTTGTGTAAGTACGTTTGTATTCAGCACTTTTTGGAGTTCACGAACGTCTTCGCCCGTCGAACCAATCGTTAGTGTGCGCGAAAATACGGCCGCATGTGTGACTGAAATAGAAAAAAGAAGGATGAGTGCGAGAGAAAGAAGAGTTGTTGTACAAAATTTCTTCATGTGGGGCTTATTGTACTATACCCCGCACTAAAATGGCTTATTTACTCGTCAAGGCGTTGCCTTGACGATGACTAGACGCCCAGCGTCTAGTCAAAATTGATAGACACTCGGTGTCTATCAAAAGAAGTCTTGTATTATCAACGCTTGCTCGTTGGAGATAGGTTTAGTGCGGGGTATACTTTACAGCATGAATGGGGGTTCTCCGTCTTATTTTTTGCGAAGACACAGCAAACCAATTGCACTTCTAATTTGTGTCGTTGCTCTTATCACCGCAACGGTTATTGCGCGCCAAACAGAGTCTTCAGGAGCTGGCTTTATTCTTAAAGCAGGCCCTCAGGCAACACGTGTTTCTGTCACTGAAGTAGATACTGACAAGGACGGCCTCAAAGATTGGGAAGAATCACTTTTAAAAACCAATCCAACCCTTATAGACACCGATGGTGATGGCTTACATGACAAAGAAGATGTTGAAAAAGAAGAGGAGGAACGTCGTGAGGAAGAAGAAAGACGAATTTCTGAAAATGTGGCCGCGGTCCAAGAACCAGAAAATTGGAATGATTTAAGTTACTCTCAGCAAACATCCCGCCTCTTTCTTGCGCAGTATCTTTCGTACAAAGATCCGGGCGAACCTTTGGGGGATGATGAAATTACCTCGATTGTAGAAAATCTTCCTGAATACGAAGCGCCCGAACGAGTGTTTGTTCCATTTTCAGATGATGACATTGTCGTAACAGAAGATAATTCAGAGAGTGCGCTTCGCGCATATGGAAATGCACTCGCACTTATTTTAGAAAAACCAGCAGATGGAGATACCCCGAACGAATTACTTGTGCTGCAATCATTTGCATCAAGTGAAAATGGAGACACATTCGTAGAACAAGTCGATGCTGTTGTAGCACAATATACGTATGTACTTGATCGTATGAAAGTATTGCCAGTTCCTGACATGCTTGCTGATGAACATCTCTTGATCATGAATAGAATGGGAGTTGTTCGAAATGACTTTGAAGTGATGTTGAAACTTCAGAAAGAACCTTTCGTCGCAATTGCTGCAATAAGCGCATACAGTCGAGACTCAAGCGACATGGCAAACGCCTTTGATGCACTGCGCGCTGCGTTTGATGAGAGCGGTGTCGAGTTTGAAGATTCAGAGCCAGGAATCTTGTTTGCACAAGAATAATATGTTGCGTTTCTCATCACAAAAAAGCCGCTCAACCCTCCTCACTATCATTGCGGGCTTTGCTATTTCGGTCTTTCTGCTTATACCGTTTGTACAAGTGTCAACGGTGAAGGCAGATTTTCAAGACAACCTCGAGGAGTGTGGTGAAGCCGCTCTCATTTCGCTTATCGGCATGCTCATTTCTGCCGCAGCAACACGTGTACCAATTGATGATTGGCCAAGTTGGATCAAAGAACAGGTGATGGACTGTGTCGCATGGGCAGCAAAGGCTTGGATCATCGAAGACATGACCGGACAAACCGTGGCGTATGTTCAAACTGGTATCAACGGAAATCCTGCATTCGTTCAAAATCTTCGACAGCATCTCACACGACAAGCGGATGTCATTGCAGGATCATTCATCGAACAAACAGTTCCGTTTCTCTGTTCTCCATTCCAAGCTGACATCCAGTTAGCACTCATGAATTTGTATCGAAATGCAAAAGGTGTTGGATATTACCAATATGCAAGTTGTACACTCACCGAAGCAGTTGAAAATGTTGATGACTTTATTGGCGGAGATTTTTCTGCGGGAGGATGGGAAGGATGGTTTGCGTTTGTTGGTGATCCGTACAACAACCCGATCGGCTCCTACATCGAAACATCAAACGAACTTGCATCACGTTTGAATGCAGCAGCTGAGGAAGAAAGAACGGAGCTCGCATTTGCTAGTGGATTTTTGCGCAAAAAAACACAGACGTGTTATGCGTACCCTCCAGAAGGTCAGACTGGAGCTCCGCAACAATTTACAATACGAGATGGGCAATCTTTGGAAGAAGCTTTAGCAGAAGCTGGTATTGATAGTGCAGCTGAATACGAGTGTGATCCTGCACAAACAATCACGCCAGGAGAGACGGTAAAATCTGGGCTTGAAAGTGTGTTCAAAACAAACCTTGACCAAGTTGTTGCTGCAGATGAGTTGAATGAAATTATTGCACTCTGGCTTGGGTATCTTCTCTCTGATGTATTGACTGGTGACGAAGGTCTTGCGGGATATACAAACGAAGACTTTCCTGAACACGAAGGTGTGACAGAAGACGGAGATCCGTACGAAGATGATTTGCCACCAATTCAAACAACATGTGGAACAGGAGGTTGGCTTGAAGCGGCTCCGGGCGTCACACAAGAGTTCGAACCATATCACTTCGAACGAAATGGTTTGGTACTTGATGCACAACCAGGCAATGCAAATATTGCATTTGAACTTGATACACCAGCTGAAGCGGGTGAGTACTACACAAAAGTACAGGTAAGTATTGATGTAGAGATCGGACCTTGGTACGAACCAATGCCAACCGATTTTCACCAAATCATGTATATCCAACGCGAAAGTAACCCAAACAATTACGACTGGCGTGAAAACAACCTTGGTATTTTGAACCTCCGTGGTCCTGGTCAAAATAAGTTTATTGCAGGACACAATTTGAATCTTACGATCGGTGATTGTACAAAATCAAAGAGCTCAAGCTTCTCGCCACAACAAGGTCAGCGTTACACATTCGTGTATGGATACGACACAACACAAAGACTTGCGTGGGCAGAAGTAAAGCAAGGAAATCAGATTGTGACATCTGTTGGATTTAGCCCGACGGCAGAATTCATTGAAGCGATCCACCCGTTGCATCGTGGCAATGAAGGGTTCTTCATCTCAATCGGTGGTCCAGACGGATACCACGCTCCTGAAGTGCCGATGTACGGATGGAAGTTCTACGACCTCGTCGTCGACTTTGAATAGTATGAGTACAAACATTACAAAAATCCTTGGGGTGGTGATCGGAACATTCGCGATCTTTGTAATGTTTTTTGTTGTGGCTCCAGAGAAAGCAGAGGCCATTGAATGTCCTATTGGGCAAGTTGATGTTGGTGGAAGTTGCGTGGACTACGAAGAAAACCCCGAGGACGTCTCTTCTGCAAACTTAGACAACACAGAACAACCCCCAGAGTTTGGTTGTTCATTTAGTGCTTTTGATTTTTGGGGAGGTGTAAAAGGTTGTATGGCAGCCGTGTCTTACACCATCATGTCCTTCTTTGCCATATTTCTTGGTGTTGCAGGACTCCTTCTTAACGGTGCGGTTGAGTTAACAGTTAGAAACATTGGTCCGTTTGTGAATGGTGTAGGGGATAGTGTTACTGGAATTGAACTTGCGTGGAAGTTGTTTAGAGATCTGGGCAATATCGTTATTCTTTTTGTGCTTTTGTTCTCTGCAATTGGAATCATCTTCCGCACTGACAACATTGTTCCGCGCAAGACACTCGGAAAAGTAATTATTGCTGCGTTTCTTATTAATTTCAGCCTCTTCTTCACCAAAGCAATTATCGATGTGTCGAACGTGTTTACGTTCACTATTCACAATGAAATTCAAAAAATCAGTGAAACAAATGACGATAATCTTGTCATTGGTGTTGCGGGCGCATTCATGAATGGTCTAGATCCAATAACGATATACCGTAGTTTTCAAAAAGAGGCCGCTTTAGGAAAACCTGTTGAGAGCCATATTTTCCAACAAATGATTTTTGGGACCATCGTTCTGTTGGTAGCAACGTTTGTCTTTTTGGTCATGGCAGCGATGCTTTTGATTCGTTTTGTGATTCTTTTGTTCCTTTTGGTAACTTCTCCAATTGGTTTTGTGGGTGGTTTAATTCCTAAACTTCAAAAATATTCTACTGATTGGTGGAATGCTCTTCTTGGGCAAGCAATGTTCGCTCCAGTGTTGATGCTTTTTATACTTATTTCAATCTTGCTTATCAATAGCCCTGGTTTCAAAGACGCATTAAACTACAGTCCCGACTTAAAACTTGTTGATAGCAATGTTGGAAGTTTTCTTGGATTTGCTGGGAGTGGGGTAACAGGCATCATTCAATATGTTGTGGTGATTGGCCTTCTCATCACAGGACTCGTTGTTGCAAAGAAAACAGCGGGAGATCTTGGAAAAGGCGCTGTCAGTTGGGTATCGAAGAAAGCAGGTTCATTGGCATTCGGTGCAACAGCAGCGGCAGGCTCGTATAGTATTGGAAGGTTTGGAGGAAAGCTCGCCGACTCACAATTTGCAAACACACTTCAGGGAAGCTCTAATTTTGCTGCGCGCCTAGTTGGTCGTGGTCTCATTAATACTGGAAAATGGACTGGGAAAAGAAGTTTCGATATTCGAGGAACATCTGCTGGAAAACAGTTGGATGCCGAAAAGGGTGCTTCTGGATTTATTGAGCGTGAAAAAGCAGAAAAGAAACGAATTGAGGAAGCGCGCAAAAAAATTAAACCTGATGACACAAGTGCAGCTGAACGTTTGGCTCTTAAGGCTGACCTTGAGTCGGGCAGCGTTGAGCGTGAAAAACTCAAGGCTGAGATCAAAAAACTTGAGGGTGTGGAAAAAAGCACTCTTACTACAGATGCTCAAAAAGCAGATGCTCGAGAAAAACGAGAGCGTCTTGAGAAAGAAAATGCAGTATGGCTTGCTCGCGAAGAGCGTTTGGACAAACTCGAAAAACAAAGTCCTGCTGTGCAAGAAGAGCGCCAGAAACAGGCACGAAAAGAAATTGCCGATTTGGCAAAAACACTTCAAAGCCATCAAATCCGTTTCGTTCAAGACATCATGAACGAAAAGAACGATGATAAACGAAAGAAAATGCAGGATAGTCTAACTGGAAATGGGGCAAGGCTCGCAAAAGCAATTGAAAACCTTAGCGCTGCAAGTAAGAACATGGGTGATATCCAAAAAGCAGGTCAACTTGAATGGGCAAATCGTATGGCTAACGAAGGTGGTCCAATAAAGGCTGCTGCAGATAACATTAGAAAGGAGCTTAATAAATCAAAGGGTAAGAAAGCACTTGAGGATGCTATTGAGGGGATGGATAAAGAGGGCGGTGGAAAAGATAAGGGAGAAAAACCTGAAAGCGAAACACCTGCTCCAGATAAAAAATAAATTTACGTATGGATGAACAAGATTTTAATAAAGTAATACAAAACCGTTTAGCTGAACTACCAGAAAGTGTTCGGTCGGCAATTGCACATATAAATTACCCTCAACAAGTTCAAAACCTGATGCAGCGCTTTCAGCTACGGCTCGATCAGGCGGGAATCGTTGATAGAGAAATTATGCTTGTTCTTCTAGGCATGGAGCACCCCGACATACTCCTCAATAATCTTGTGCGTGAAGGCGGAATTGCGCGTGATGTTGCAACACAAATAGTTAATGATCTGAATGAAAATATTTTTAAAGCAATCAAACAAGATCTTGTGGAGACGTACACAAAAGATCAACTGGTTGAAGAAATTTTGGACCCAAATAAATCGAGAACGGTTTTGCCCGATAGATCTGCCACACAAAGTACACCAAGCCAATCTCCTCAAGTGACGCTCGCACAACCAACCCCAACTCAACCAACCGGTATTGATCGTACGATGCCAAATGACATTGCAAAAACAAAGCTTGAACAAAGCTTTCGTATTCCTCCTCAAACAACAACAGTTCCTCTGCATGGCGATATCCCAAAAATGACACCCCCCGCACGCCGCACACTAGATCCCTATCGAGAACCCACGCAGTAGGAGATGGAAGATAGAATATAGAAGATAGGAAAACTAAAATATATTTGATGTGTGTCGTGTAGAGTTTTTAGATGGAAACTCCACTTAAGGATTTTACAAGCTTACGAGTGTGGCAACACTCTCGTCATTTTGCTGTAAAGATTTATAAAATTACCAGCGCATTTCCTCGAGATGAGATTTTTGGTTTAACGAGTCAACTTAGGCGTGCTTCCGTATCAATTGCTTCAAATATTGCGGAAGGTTTTGGCAGATTTTCGTTTAAAGAAAAAGTTCAATTCTACAATATTGCTCAATCCTCACTAATTGAAACGCAAAATCAGCTTATAATTTCAAAAGATGTCGACTATCTCCCTGAAAAAGAGTTTCATATGGTATACAATGAGTCTGTGCTTATAGCGAAGATGTTATCTGCCCTCGTTAGGTCGTCTCGATCAAAATTTGGCTCTTAACCCATCTTCCATATTCCATCTCCTATATCCAACTCATGCGATTCGAAGTGCCACAATTTATTGAAGTCGAGGACAAAATATTTGGTCCTTTAACGTTCAAACAATTCGTCTACCTCGCCGGAGGTGGTGGTTTGTGTGTGATTATCTGGATTTTCGTTCCAAAAATCATCGGTATCTTTCTTATTCTCGCTGTTGCTGGTTTTGCGCTCGCACTTGCGTTCTACCAACCCAACAATAAGCCGTTTGTGGCTCTTCTTGAGGCCGCACTTCGCTATGGAACGGGAGGAAAGCTCTATATTTGGAAAAAAGAAGAGAAAAAGGCAGTGTCATCAGCAACTGCAGGTCAAAAGGCTCAAGATGCGGCCGCAAATCTCTCTGTCCCTCGTCTTTCAGACAGCCGTTTGCGCGATCTTGCATGGAGTCTCGATGTACATGACTCACTCTATAGCGATCAAGCAGAAAACAAATAATAGAAAGGTATTTCATACACAGAACGTGTTGTGGATGCTCATTCGTAGGTTAGAATAGAACTAATGGCTCAAACAAAAGCCCAGTCGGCGCAGGCCTTTGTACCTGTGAAAGAAATTCGTAATGGTATTGTCGTTCTCAAAGACGGCTCTCTTCGCGCAATTTTGCTCGCTTCGTCATTGAATTTTGCCCTCAAGTCTGAAGACGAGCAATCGGCTATCATTTTGCAATTCCAAAATCTCCTCAACTCAGTTGAATTTCCAATACAAATCTTTATTCAGTCACGCGAACTCGATATTCGTCCGTACCTAGCACTCCTTGAAGCACAATTAAAAGAGCAGACCATCGACCTCATTAAGGTACAGACACATGAGTACATCGACTTCATCAAAGGTTTCACTGAAAACGTTAATATTATGTCAAAGAGTTTCTTTATCGTGATTCCATACAGCTCCGCAATGATTAAAACTGCGGGTGGTATCAGTGGTGTCGTGGGCGGACTTGTTGGCACAAAAAAGAGTCGTGATCCAAAAGCAGCACTTGATCTCTTTGAGGAGGGGAGAAGTCAATTGGAGCAACGCGTCAGTGTTGTCTCACAAGGTCTCTCGCGCACAGGTATTCGCGTTGCACAACTTGGTACTGAAGAGTTGGTCGAGCTCTACTACAAATTATTTAATCCGGGTGATTCAGAAAAACCAATTAAACTTGGACCAACTTCATAATCTATGGCATTCCTCGATATTTTTAAAAAGAAAAAGAATGATGCGCTCGATATTGTTCCGGTGTTGCCGAAAGATATCTACGAAGCGGGTGTGCTGGAATTGCAAGATATAATTGCACCGTCAGCGTTGCGTATCACACCACGTGAACTATCACTCGGAGATAAAATAGTTCGCACGTTCTTTGTTATTTCATATCCGCGATTTCTTCCTGACAACTGGATTTCTCCAATTATCAACCTCGACAAGGTGTTCGATATTTCTATTTCAATTATTCCTGTTGAAACATCGTCAGCGCTCAAAGATTTCCGAAAACGCGTTGCCGAAGTACAAAGTCAGATTCACACACGTGAAGAAAAAGGTCTTGTGCGCGATCCGATTTTGGATGCTGCGTACCAAAACCTTGAGAACCTCCGTGATCAATTGCAGCAGGCAACAGAGAAACTTTTTGATGTTGGTCTCTACATCTCGATGTATGCAGATAGTGAGACAGAGCTTGATAAAATCGAGTCTGAAATCCGCTCAATTCTTGAATCTCGACTCGTGTATGTGAAGCCAGCACTCTTTCAACAGGAGCAGGGATTTAAGAGTGTGATGCCAATTGGAACGGATGAATTGGGTGTGCACTCAAAACTGAACACGTCTCCGTTGTCGAGTTTTTTTCCATTCGTCTCATTCGACCTCACGTCGGACAAAGGAATCCTGTATGGTGTCAATCGTCACAACTCAAGTTTGATTCTCTTCGATCGTTTTTCAATGCCGAACTACAACTCAGTGACATTCGCCACATCTGGTGCCGGAAAATCATACGCAACAAAATTGGAAATTCTTCGTACACTCATGTTCGACACTGAAGTGATTGTTCTCGACCCTGAACGTGAATACGAATACATGGCAGAAGCGATGGGTGGGCGTTACTTCAATATTTCTTTGACATCAGAACATCACATCAATCCATTTGATCTTCCTCCTGCACGTGAAGATGAAACTCCATCAAACGTATTGCGTTCACACATTGTGACGTTGGTTGGTCTTTTCCGCATCATGTTCGGCGGTCTCACACCTGAAGAAGATGCAATCATCGATCGCGCAATCACCGAAACGTACGCACTCAAAGACATCACCGGTGAAGCAGACTTCACCGGAACCGAACCACCACTTCTTTCTGACTTTGAATTGGTGCTTGCGGGTATGCAAGGAGCAGAATCACTCGTACAACGATTGTCGAAGTACACGAAAGGAACGTGGGCAGGTTTCATCAACAAACCAAGTAACGTCGACATCAATAAAAAGTTCGTAGTGTTCTCGGTGCGTGACATGGAAGACGAATTGAAACCAGTTGCTATGTACCTCGTTGCAAACTACATCTGGAGCGCGGTGCGAAAGAATTTGAAAAAACGATTGCTCGTTATTGATGAGGCGTGGTGGATGATGAAAGATGAAGATACTGCATCACTTCTCTTTGGTCTCGCAAAACGTGGACGAAAATATTACCTCGGTATTGCAACAATCACACAAGACGTCGGTGACTTCTTGCGCTCACCATATGGTTTGCCAATCATCACCAACTCTTCAATTCAGTTGCTCTTGAAGCAATCTCCATCATCTATTGATGTTGTGCAGCGCACCTTTAATCTCACTGACGAAGAGAAGTATTTGTTACTTGAGTCAGAGGTAGGAGAGGGAATCTTCTTTGCTGGTCTTAAACATGTGGCAATTAAGAGTATTGCCTCATATACCGAGGATCAAATCATTACATCCGATCCATCCCAAGTTTTGGCCCTCAAACAGGCTCGTACGGAATGGAAAAACACTAAGCGGGGTGCTGAAGCAGCAGGTGAAGTGGCTCCATTGCCTCCAATTCTTCCTCCAGCTCCAGCGGAACCCACAATTCCGCAAGCCCCAGGAACACCAAACACCGATCTTAAGGGTATTGTCTAAATACTATGGACGAGGAACAGAAATCCCAAAGGCGAATATCGAACGTAACCGCCGTATTGATGGTTATTGTTGCGGTGGTTCTTGATCTTATAAACCTCATTCCCGTTGTTGGTGTTTTGGTTGGTAATATCCTCGCTCTTTTAATATTCGGCTTGTGGTATCTCATGCTTGGAATCCCAATTATGGGGGCACGGCAATTTGCACGGTGGGGAACAAGTTGGCTTATCGATACCATATCTGTTGGTTATCTCCCCGGCATTACGCTCGGTGCTATACTTATTATTGTAGTAACACGTACCGAGGATAAGACCGGAATAAGCCTTATTGATAAGGTAAAGCCAACTTCGGCAGGAACGCTCAAAAACGCTCGGCGTGCGGCAAACCCAGAGAGAACATTACAAGCACGAGATCGATTGGAACGCCGATTGGCGCGCCGAGCACAAGAAAGTGAGGGTGCGGCAACAAAACCAAAAGAGCACCCCCAAATCAAAGACATTAATTACCCCAAGGCGGCATGACGTACGAATCAAGAATCAAGAATCAAGAATCAAGAATTTGCGTTTTGTTTTTAGCGTGCTTCTTGTTTCTTGCTTCTTGCTTCGTTTTCGCGCGGAGCGCGATAGCACAGAATACTGCAACAGTTGATTTGGTATGGGAAGCAAACTCCTACGTGCCACCGTTCTATAAAGGTAAAGCCTTAACAACAACCGATGGAGATGTTGATGTATATGCATTTGTTCCAAGTACGTTTGGCAATCCGCTACGCGCAACATATACATGGGAATTAAACAGCCAAGTACTTGGCAGTCTCTCGGGTGTAGGTAGATCATCATTGCGTGTTTCAGGTTCTCCTTTTATTGATGATCGTGCAATTAGAGTGCGTGTTGTTGGAGAGAATGGTCGTGAGGGTTTTGGATATGTACGCATTCCGGCGGTAAAACCAACTATCATGGTCTATGTTGATTCACCACTTGCTGGTGTGCAATTTGGAAACGCTGTGGTTACTCGTTTAGAAGCACAAACAGAGACCGATCTTACACTAACCGCATACCCATACTTCTTTTCAACATCAGATCGCAATGAAAATCTTTCATATACATGGAATGTAAACGGTGTTGCGTCAGAAACACGAGGACCAACACTTGTTGCGCGCTCTGAAACAACAGGGACGTCAACGGTAAGTGTTGAGATAAACAATGTTTCTAAGATTCTTGAGCGTGCTTCGAAGATATTCTCTGTCGTTCTACAATAGAGTTATAAGAATAGAAAACAGAGAACAGTATATACTCAAATGATAAATTTCAAATTTCAAATTTCAAAAAAAGCTCCTTCTTTCTTTTTGTTATTTGTTATTTGTTATTTGTTATTTGTGATTACGCTCCCTGTGTTTGCACAACAAAACCCACCAACGGTAGATCTCCTTGTTAAGGATTTACCGGGAATTGGCCCTGCTACAGATCTTAAGGGCTTTCTTCAGGGAATATTTAAACTCACACTTGGTATTGCGGTCACCGCCGCTATAGCAATCATTGTGTGGAATGGTATTCGCTACATGGTGAGCGATGCGGTTGGTGGAAAAGAGGATGCAAGGAAATGGATTGGAGAAGCGTTGTGGGGATTGGTACTCGCATTTTCTGCTGTGCTTATTCTTTCAACAATAAACCCACAGCTTACACAATTTGATTTTCTTACAACACTGCAAGAAGTGCGTGAAGCTGCTGGTGGTCCGCCGGGGGGTCCTCCCCCTCCTCCACCTCCACCAGGAGATACTCCTCCGGACGGACAATTTACCTATCAACCTAGAGTAGCTCCACAACGACTACATGCGTCTTCTCAACTAGAAACATTATTAAGTTGTATTGCAAACAGGGTTCCGGGAAATGTTGGAGAGATTTCGTCAATATCAGACGAAATGATTACGTCGGGTCAAAGAACCTTTGAGGAATGTGCCGCCGGTGGACAATCTGTTGGATGTGCCCACAGAGCGGGTTCGCTTCACTATGGTGGATTATTTTGTGTTGGACAGTCATATGCTGTCGACTTTGGAGACGAACAAAATATGAATGTTCTTGGTGATGCGGCCGTATTGTGTAACCCAAACGTTGCAGTAATAAACGAAGGAAATCATGTGCACATAAGTTTAGGAGATAGTGCGGGTTGTGGACCAGGAAACTAGCCATGAAAAAAGCACTCATCATCACGGGTATATTGTGTGTCATCATCGCAGGGGTGCTTGCGTTTTTGTGGTATTCATCAATCAAACCTTCTGCAACAACATCATCTGACGCCGGTTCGTCTGATAGAACCTTTTCACCATTCAGTTCATTTGTAGATTTTCTTACGGGAGACGACAGTGAAACAGAAAACACGGAACAGATAACAGATAACGGAGGGGAGTCGACAGCTCGTTCTGTGTATGATTTGTTGTCTATTACACCTGCGTACGAAGTAACTGACGCACTTGTTGCAAACGCAGTTATTGTATTCACAGGAACAACAACAGGAAATATACTTCGCTATGTGGAGCGCGAAACAGGACATATTTATGAACTATCACTTCTTTCTGGTGTCCTGCGACGCCTTTCAAATACAACCGTGCCTCGTATTCAGGAAGCATATTTTGGAAATAACGGTTCTTTAATTGCACTGCAGTACTTGGGCGAGGATGGAGAAACAATAGAAACATTTGTGGGAAGCGTCACAACAACTTCTATTGAATCGTCGAGTGAGTTCACGGGAGATTTTCTTGCACAAAATATTCAAACCATAACACTCCATCCAACACAACCTGGTGTTTTCTACACTCTAAAAGCAGGTGGTGGTACTGCGGGGCGGTTGTTTGATCCCGTATCAAAACAGATTGCTTCTTTATTCTCGTCTCCGTTGTCTGAATGGACGGCTTTGTGGAATAGCGGCACAAACATTTATCTCCATACAAAACCCTCTTCGTCAGCTCAAGGTTTTGCATATGCAATCGCGCCTGGAAGCGCTACACCAGCGCGTGTTTTTACAAACACGTTCGGCATAACCCTTCTTCCAAACCCTTTTAATAAAAACATCCTAGTTGGATCCTCAAAAGACACACCAAAAATGTCTCTTTTTAATAACACCGATGGTTCCACGGTGTCACTTGTGGGCACAACGTTCCCTGAAAAGTGTGTGTGGAAAACGGCAACGGTCCTTGTGTGTGCAATTCCAGAGTCGGCTTCTTCAATTGATTCATGGTACAACGGCAGTGTTTCATTTTCTGATAGTGTTTGGAAAATAAATGTTGAAACGGGGCTTACTGATTTCTTGTTCGATAGCGAACAAACCCAAAAAGAATTTGATGCAACACATCTCTCAGTAAGTTCTGATGGGACAATACTTTCTTTTATAAACAAAAAAAACTCACACCTTTGGGTTGCAAGTCTTTTACCTCGAACCGATACAATTGATGTTAATGCTGAATTTGAAGAAAATTACTAAACTACTTTTTTTCCTCGAGTCGTTTACGAATTACATACTCTTGTCCAATAGAGAAGATGTTGCTTGTTGTCCAGTAGAGCGCGATCGATGCGGGAAGTGATGCGGAAATAAAAACAATAATGAGAGGAAAAATATATTTCATTTGGAAATGCATTCCTTTCATAAAATCTGCACCGAATGTTCCTTTCGCACCCGCTTGCGGTTGCACCGACTTCATCAAGAGTGCTTGAATAAATTGTGTAACACCAGCAAGGATTGCAATCGGAATACTTTTTATTGTCACATCAACAATTCCAAGAAAGAGTGTGCTTGCATGTGTTGGACCTGACACAAATGAGTAAAGAAAATCAGGATTCACTACAGGTAGCCCTGATTTCAAGAACATAAAATAAAGGCCAAAAATAATAGGAATTTGGATACCAAGGAAGAAGATACTTGCAAAAGGATTAATCTTTTCGCGGCGATATACCTCCATTATTTTCATCGCCTGCTGTTGTGAATCGTTTTTGTATTGTGCACGAAGTGCATCAATTTCTGGTTGCACTTTCTGTGCGACCATCTGCGTTCGGAGTGATTTTTGAGCGAGTGGAAAAAGAACACAACGAATAAGAATCGTAAAGAAAATAACTGCAATACCAAGATCAGCCCAAGGAAACAGCTGCATTAAAAAGACGAGTCCGTTGTAGAGAGGTGTGGTGACAAGTGTTCCAAAAATTCCTGTAGACATATGTATGATTTTACACCAATTATGAGAGAAGGGAAGTTAGTTCTTTTTGAAGTGTTGTGTGTGTTTGTTCGTCTGTTTTTTTCTTCGCAAAGACCACATATGTGTGTCCGGTGTCTTTTTTGAGAAGCGTGTGGAGTATGTGATACACACGACGACGAATAAGATTTCGTGTAACTGCTTTTGCTGCAACTTTTTTTAAAACAACAACAGCAAAACGTGATGGTTCGTTTTGTTGTATGTTGTTTTTTGTTACGGTGAGATACGTTCCTGTAACCCGTCGTCCGTTTTGTGTTGTTTTTGCAAACGTTCCCTTCGAAATTCGTTGTCGTTTGGGGAACATGAGGAGATTACGCTGAAATTCGCTTGCGGCCTTTTGCACGACGACGCTTCAACATATTTTTTCCTGTCGAAGACTTCATGCGCTTACGAAATCCGTGTGTTTTTGCTCGTTTCTTCTTTTTTGGTTGATAGGTTCGTTTCATTGTGGTCTTATGTTGTTCTTTTTGAACGGTTACCCCCACATTATTAACATAGTTATCTCCCTTTCACAAGTTCCTGAAATGAATCTCACAGTTATAATAGTCTTCGTATTCTCACCTATATGCATCAAGGACCAGAAACAATTGATATCCGTACCCTTTGGAAAGAAGTTCTTGATGGTATCGAACCTACCATCTCAAAAGCTATCTTCAAGACATGGTTTAAAGACACCCATATCGTCAAAATAGAGGATGGTACGGTGTTTGTGGGTGTACCTCACATGATGAGTAAGGATTGGCTTTCTACGAAGCTGCATAAGCCTATTTTGAAGGGTTTACGGGAACATTCTGATAGTATTCGGGCCGCAGAATACATTATTTCCACAAAAGCCCCTGATGCTTCCCAGTCATCGGTTATTATTCCTTCATACTCAAATGGCGTAGGGGAACTACCTCTCAAAGATCTCTATATCAATAAACTTGATAACCTCAATCCTCGCTACACATTTGACTCTTTTATTGTTGGATCATTCAACGAACTCGCACACGCAGCGGCACAAGCAATCCTTGAGCGTCCCGGAGCTCGCTACAATCCATTTTTTGTCTACGGACAAACAGGCCACGGAAAAACACACCTTATTCAAGCTCTGGGAAATGAAATAAAGAAGCGAAATCCTGAAAAAAGAGTGTACTACGTTTCGTCAGAGCGCTTTGCACAGGATTTAGTGAATGCAATTCAACTCAACACGGTGGGTGCCTTCAAAGAAAAGTACCGAAAGTATGATGTCTTCATTATGGACGACGTACAATTCATTTCAAATAAAGAAAAAACACAAGAAGAGCTTTTTCATTTGTTTAATGAGATTTACGATAGGAACGGTCAGATTATTTTTTCTTCAGATAGACACCCAAACTACATTCCAAGCATCGCAGATCGTCTTAAGTCGCGTTTTAACGCAGGTATGACAGTTGATATTCCTGCTCCTGACTCTGAATCTCGTGTTGCAATTATTCGTTCAAAAGCAGCGGAAAACAATGTAGTTCTTTCAGATGAGGTTATTCAACAAATTTCAACAACAATCGATGGCAATATTCGTGAGTTGGAAGGAATTGTGAACTCGTTGATTGCTCATATGATTTTGAAGAAGAAAGATTTGACGGTGTCTGAAGTAAAAGAGGCAATAAAGAACAATATCAAACCAAAACGTCTTGTCTCTGTGAAGGATGTGGTAAAAATTGTGTCTGGTTTCTATAACCTCGATGAGGAAAGTATCTATAAAAAGAGCCGTAAAAAGGAGGTTGTGAAGCCTCGTCAAGTAATTATGTATCTCCTTCGTGAAGACTATAGTCTTCCGTATCCTGCAATTGGTGAGAAGCTTGGTGGTCGCGATCATACCACAGTGATTCACTCATACGAGAAGGTGTGTGAGGATTTAAAAACAGATCATCAGTTGGAACAAGAGATCACACAGCTCCGTGGAATGCTGTGAGTTCACAGTGGAGATTATAATGAAAAACCTGTGTATATGAATGGAGAAAAAATAACAAAACAATCCTATATGAAAAGTTATCCAAGTTTCTCTCACATACAAACAGATGTTGTTCTTTTTGTCAGTAGAGAAAAAAGTATTATGGTGTCACATATAAAAGACTTGTACACATATCCGACACCTTAATAGTAATAATAATTTTCTTATATATAAAATAATACGTATGAAATTCAGTGTGAATAAAGACAGTTTTCAAACAGCAGTACTTAAAGCAGAGCGAATGACAGGAAAAAACCTTTCGCTCCCAGTACTTCGTTGTGTACTCTTGAGTGCAGAAAAAGATTCTGTTGTTATTCGCGCTACAAACCTTGATTTGGGAATTGAAGTAACTGTACCTGCACAAGTACAGCAGACCGGTGTTGTTGCTGTGCCTGCAGATATTCTCGGAAGTCTTCTGTCGTCATCAGGAAACGGCGGTACACTCACTGTTGAGCAAGAAGGTAGTCATATTACAGTTACCACAACACACAGCACCACAAACATAAGTACCTATCCTAGAGAAGATTTTCCACTTCTTCCGAAAGTAAACGATACAGAGATGTTTATTGTTGTAGGAAAAGAGTTTGCAACAGCTCTCAGATCGGTTGTGTGGGCCGCATCAATGGCAAGTATTAAACCAGAACTTTCGAGTGTGTATGTGTATGGAAACGGGGATGAGCTTGTATGTGTTGCTACAGACTCCTTTAGACTTGCTGAGAAGCGTGTGCGAGCAAAGACAGGAAAAGAATTTGAATCTGTTCTTATACCACTTAAAAACAGTATAGAACTTATTCGTTATACTGAAGGACTCTCTGGAGATATAGCGTTTTTTGGAGATACACATCAAATTGCTTCAAAAACAGAAGACACATACATTACATCACGTGTTATTGATGGGGTGTTTCCTGATTACAAACAAATTATTCCAAAAGAACACAGTACAGAAGCTGTTGTATTAAAACAAGATCTCTCTGACACACTTAAACAACTTCGTATTTTTTCTGATCAATTTAATAAACTCACTCTCACTATTAATCCAAAACTAAAAGAGTGTGTTTTAAAAACAACAAATAATGATGTTGGAGACAGTACCGTAACACTTGATGCCGCGCTTACAGGAGAATCAGCAGAAATGCACTTTAACCACGCATATATTCTCGACGCACTCCAAGCAATTCATACAGACAGTGCAGCACTAAATTTAAGTGGTGTTGGAAAACCACTTACAATTCGTTCAGTAGGAGATACGTCGTTTTTGTACATTGTGATGCCAATGAATCGCTAATATGTTTCACATCAAAGAACTTTTTGATCGGTACAAACATATAACCCCTCCAGATGCCTCTATACGCTCCGCTGTTGTGAAGGCACTAGCACCTTGGAACATCCATACACAAGAGCGTTCTGTGCGCGTTATACACACTGTGGTGTACCTCGATATAGATTCAGTATCAAAGAATGTTGTTTTTTTAAATAAAAACAAAATACTCTCTGTAATTGCAGAGAGTATTGGAAAAGAAGGTGTTGTTAAAGATATTCGTTAGTTGTTTTTCTCCTCGTCATAAGAATCATTAGATGTTTGGATAGGAATAAGAGCATCTCCACCGAAACCTTGCGAGATGGCCCATGTGCGCACAGGAGCTTCCCAATACTTAAATTGAGGATCTGAAGAGGGGGTTGATGGTACTGGTCCATCAGGATTATCTTTATCTACCCAATACAAAATTGAGTGTACATCTTGCTCGACATACCACTTTCCGTTTTTACGAGTTGTGTCTCCTCCCTGCCAAATACCTTGCAGTATTAGTTTTGAAGCATCTGATGGTTCAGGTGGAATAAACACACCACCAGGATATTTTTCAATCGCCAACTCCATCACACGATGCCACATCGGTGCAATGATAAAACCAGCAACTTTCTTCTCCATTGGTGTGTTGTCATTATTTCCCGCCCACGCACCAACAGAAACACCTTTGGTGTATCCAATAACCCACGCATCACGATAGTCGTTTGTTGTACCTGTTTTTACGGCGACACCATACCCAGGGAAGTTAAGTGCTGATGTTCCACCGAACGCAGGCGCACGCGCCACGTTATCAGAAAGAATATCAGAGATAGTACGCGCGATGTTTGGAGTTAACACCGTTGCACCAACTTCTTTAAACTCTTCAAGTACAGCACCTGTAGTATCTTCAACTTTTAAAATTCCTGTTATTGGAAAACGTACACCGTCGTTTGCAAATACACCATACGCCGCAGTCATTTCGAGAAGTGTTACTTCACCACCACCAAGCACAAGAGTAAGACCGTAGCGAGATGCGTCGGTGAGGGTGGTGATACCCATATTGCGAGCAGTCTTGATTGATTCATTAATTCCAGCAAGGTATAAGGCTTTTACCGCAGGAATGTTTACTGATTGTGCGAGCGCGTTGCGGATAGTCATAGGTCCTCGATACACACTGTCGTAGTTTCCGGGGCTGTAACATTCTCCGTCGCTTGTGAGATCGGATACAGGACACGCTGTTGAAAATTGTGTAGGAAGATCAAAGAGGATTGTGTCTGGTGTAAAACCTTTTTTAAATGCTGTTGCATATACAAACGGTTTGAACGAAGAACCTGGTTGTCGGTGGGCTAACGTTATATTTACATTTCCATCGATAGTTTTATCAAAATAATCACGTGAACCAACCATGGCGAGAATCTGACCTGTTTTTGGGTCAGTTGCCACAAGACCGGCGTTTGATGCATTAAAATTCTTTTCATTCTCTAATGCACCTTCTAAAAATATTTTTTGTGCTTCTGTTTGAAGTTCAAAATCAAGTGTGGTAATTACACGCAATCCCTGTTCTTCAATGACACGCTGACCGTATTTGCGTTCAAGATATTCACGAATATAAAATACGAAGTGGGGTGCTTGGAGACGTGTATCTGGACGAGCTAAAAATTCAACTTCTTCAGCGACTGCCACATCATGTTCTTCTTCGTTGATAAAACCGTACTCAAGCATTTTTGCAAGCACGAGGTTTTTTCGATCAGATAAAGCGTCCACATGATTACCATACGGAGAGTAGTACGTAGGCGACTGTGGAAGTGCGGCAAGGTATGCAGACTCGGCGAGGGTTAACTCACCTGCGTTTTTATTGAAAAAAGTTCGACTGGCCTCCTCGATACCGTACATGGTGCCACCATAGGGTGCTTCGTTAAGATAGAGTGCCAAAATTTCTTCTTTTGAAAGTACTTGTTCGAGTTTGAGCGACAACACCCACTCTTTTATTTTTCGAGAAATTGTTTTTTCTTGAGTAAGGAGTGCGTTCTTTACCACTTGTTGTGTGATGGTTGAACCACCTTGGCTGTAGCCGATTGACGTGAGGTTTACTAAAACTGCACGAATGATTGAAGAAATTTTAAGACCGTTGTGTTCGTAAAAATCAGCATCCTCAATTGCTACCGCGGCGTTTTTTGCATGGCGTGAAATGTCTTCAAAGGGAACAACAGTTCGTTGAATGTTTTCGTGAAGGTCGTAGAGAAGGTGTTCACCGGTTCGATCATAAATCTTTGTTGACTGTTCGATTTTTCGTTCTTCAAACACATCAAAGTCGGGGAGGCGGAGTGATGCGGCCCATAACAATAAACCACCAACAAAAAAGACTGCTACTGAGCCAACAAGCCAGAGCAAGGTTATATGTTTTTTGGTGAGTCGCGGCATCTAGATTTCGAGTATACCCCGTTGAGAGACCTTTTTCTATAGAAAAACACCCCGCAGCACTTTGTGCTGCAAAGTGCTGCGGGGTGAAACCCTTAGGTTTTACTACTCATCAAGACCTCCCTCATCCATTTCGTCGGGGTCGTCCATTTCTGGATCTTCAACATCTTCGCTGGGCTCAACAGGGCGAGCCTTGTGAGGGGGTTCTTCAACCTCGTCCTCTACAGGAAGTGTATATGTGGCTGTGTCGTCATCGTCTCCAACTACCACGTCGTCATCAAGTGTAATACCTTGATTCAAAATATCATCAGGCATGGTACAAAAATTCGTATTAGATAAGTAACAATTTTGTTTCCCCACAAGGGAACGTCATCTTTTTACCAAAACTACAGGGTGAGTCAATACCCTAAACAACACGAAGTGGATAAGTCAACTTTAGCGAGAATGAGAAACAAGTGCGGTAAGTGCCACTGCAATCGCATCATATTCATCATCGCGCATTTTTTTATCGGGAATTTCAATAAGATGATGGAGCATTGCTGCGACATCTTCTTTTGATCCACGACCACTTCCTGCGACAGCACTTTTTACTTGTTGTGGAGCAAATTCTTGTATCTGACAGTTTGCATTTTGTGCAACATACAAAAGAGCACCACGAACTTCAGCAACATGCATTGCTGTTTTTTGATTGTTACTGAAAAAAAGTGTTTCGAGTGCAATCACGTCGGGTGAAAATTGATCAATAACAGACACAATACGTTCAATGCCGGCATGAAGACGTTCTGCAAACGGAAGGTTCTTACCCGTTTCAAAACATTCTGAATGGAGGAGGGCATGTGTTTCTCGAGTACCTTCAAGAATTGCGATACCAAGTCTGTCGTATCCGGGATCTATACCAAGGACTCGAATCATAAAGAAATAACAGATAACAAAGAACAGATAACAAAAAACAAGGAACAAGACAGATTTTTCTGTTCTTTATTCTCTATTCTCTGTTTTTTGTTTTCTGTTTTAGGCTGCATTGGTGTAGATGTCTTGAATATCGTCGTGGTCGTGAAGGTCTTCCATAAGTGCACCAAGCTTTTCTTCGTCATCTTCCGAAAGTGTAACGGTGTTGTTTGGTGTGTACCCACCCTCGGCGTTTTTAGTGAAGGCCCACATGACAGATCCTTGTGTACCAAGTGATGTGTTGTGTTCTGACAAGAGATGTTTTATTTCTTGCACCGTACGATTGTTGTTGTCGGTGAGTCCGGTGATGATGAGGGCACAGCCTCCGGGTCCGTATGCTTCATACAGTACTTTTTCATCTGCCTGTGCACCCATGGCGGACGCAACAGCACGTTCAATATTTTCTTTTGGCATGTATGCCGCTTTTGCGTTTTCAATTGCAGCACGAAGCATGGGGGAGTTTATGTCGCCTTTTGCAAGACGAGCCTCAACACGAATAAGTTTTGCGTATTTGGTGAAAAGCTTACTACGTTTTGCATCAGTCGCACCCTTCTTTTCTTTAATTTGTTTCCACTTATTGTGACCTGCCATAAAAATGAGAATTAGGAATTAAGAATCATGAATCAAGGAAAATCCCATACCGTCATTCCGCCCTCTAGGCAGGTAAAGTATATCAAAATACACAAAAGGCGGAGAGGGCGGGGTTGCAAAAATATAGTCGTTTCACTCCTTATTTTTGGTAAGACGAAGGCCCGCTTGAGGCGGGCCCACTGAACACTAGGAAGGTTTTAAAATTTTTCCTCGCATGTATCGCACGTGTTTGTGCAGGAAGCGTGCAACGACAACTCCCATGACGTTGCCACACACATAACCACCAAAAACTCCGAGAAGATAAACAAGCCAGTTTGTGTCCCGAATCGGACCAGGGTGGAACGCTGTTGCTGGGAAGATCGGAGCGATGAGGACAATCAGTGTGAAAAACATGCCAGAAATCTTTCTGATCCTGAGTTCGTCGATACAGACGGCGACGCTCGTTGCCAACACAGGCAACCAGAGATACTTGAGGGCAAGAAACAATCCCCACAAGATCCACTCTACGATGAACCAGCACGTCCCAGGCACGTCCTGCATACTTACCCCCTTAGGTGTGAAGAGAACACGTCCTACAGTATTGTACCACTACAGAAGTGTTCCTTGATTCTTTCCACGTACATGTAACTTTCCTTTTTCAGTGATTGCACGACCACGGGGTGTGCGCTCAAGAAAACCTAATTGCATCAAATAGGGTTCCAATACTTCCTCAATTGTTGCGATGTCTTCAGAAAGGGAAGCAGAGAGTGTTGAAAGTCCGGCAGGACCACCATTAAAGTTTTCAATCAACACCGACAAGAGTTTTCGATCTGCTGTTGTGAGACCAACATGATCCACTCCAAGCAAATCAAACGCTTTTAAGGCAACATCAAGCGACAAAGGCTCTTTCGTGACCTGTGCAAAATCACGCGCACGCTTCAACAGATGATTTGCGGTGCGCGGGGTGAAGCGACTGCGTCGTGCAATTTCCCTGAATGCATCTTCCGACGCCTCAATACCCAACAAATGTGCAGAACGTCGTACGATGTCAAGAATTTCATCTTCAGTATAAAAAGCCAAACGGAATGTGCCTCCAGAAAATCGTGAACGAAGCGGTGACGACAACATTGCAACGCGTGTTGTCGCTGCAACAAGTGTGAATGGAGGAAGTTCAAGTTGCACGGTGCGCGCTGACGGACCCTTACCGATGATGATGTCGAGTCGCCCCGACTCCATGGCAGGGTAGAGCACTTCTTCAATCGCGCGATTCAAGCGATGAACCTCATCGATGAATAAAATATCACCAGGAGAAAGATTAGTGAGGAGTGCGGCGAGATCACCCACTTTTTCAATTGCAGGGCCTGAGGTCACCTTCATGGTGCCACCTAATTCTGTTGCAATAAGATGTGCGAGGGTTGTTTTTCCGAGTCCGGCAGGGCCGTAGAGAAGCACGTGCTCAGGTGATTGGCCGCGTTCTTTGGCAGCTGCAAGTAAAATACGGAGGTTTTCTTTTATGTGAGGCTGGCCAATATATTCTTCCCAAACATTGGGACGCAATGCGGCGTCTAACGATGTGTCAGATGATGAAAAAGGGGGAGTCTTGGGGGTGCGTGGCGAGGGTCTTGACATATAAACTGGAACATGCTAAGATGCTCCATAGCGTTTCCCAAGGATTGGAAGAGACAAGCGACGCAAAAAGCGCGCAGTGTCGTAGGTTCCAGGTGAGAAATCTCTAAGTGAACATCATGCCTTCCCGCATGCGTGTGGTCCGTGAGGATCTGTTGGTTTTCCCGATTTATCGAGAAAGCGAACAGTCTCCTTAACAGACGGCGCGGCTTTGCTTAGAGATTTCTACTCTGCGAACAACTCACACTCCTCACTATACACCTTTCGAAATGTTTGCAAAGGGCTCCGCGCAATGCGGAGCCCTTTGTGTATCCTGTCAAACCTTCAAAATTTTTAATCAGTGATATCAATCACACGAATTACTTCTTCGAGAGATGTCTGTCCTTCCAAAATTTTTATGATGCCGTCTTGAGCCATCGTGAAGAATCCTTGCTCGGCGGAAACCTTCTTAATTTCGCGCTCACTTGGACTCATTTCAATCACGTCTTCGATTTTTGCATCCATAAATACGGCCTCAAATAAGCCCATACGGCCTTTGTAACCCATACCACCACATGCAGGACACCCACCGCCAGACACCCACATATGATCGCGCTGAAGTCCTGTAATTTTTTCTTGTTTTGTTACTGTTTGAAGCACCGTATCAATTTGAATTTTTGTTTCTGCATCAATCGAAACTTCTTTTTTACATTTTTCACACAACTTACGCACAAGACGTTGTGCGAGTGCAACACTCACTGCAGAACCGAGCACGCGTGGATTAATTCCAAGATCAATCAATCGTGTGAATGCGCCCGCAGCAGAGTTGGTGTGCAATGTTGAGAACACCAAGTGTCCCGTAAGTGCGGCGTGAATTGCAATCTCTGCAGTTTCGTTATCACGAATTTCACCAACCATGATGACGTCAGGGTCTTGTCGAAGTGCCGCGCGAAGTCCTGAAGAAAATGTATATTCTTTTTCTGCATCAACTTGTGTTTGTACAACACCAGGAAGGTGGTACTCGATTGGGTCTTCAATTGTCAAAATTTTAATTTCTGGCGTGTGCACTTTGCGCAAAAAGGCGTAGAGGGTTGTCGTCTTACCAGATCCAGTCGGACCAGTGTTCAAAATAAGTCCATTTGGCTTTGCTATTTCTCGTATAAGAACATCAAGGAGTTCTTTACGCATACCCAACACTTCAATAGATGCACTGATAGTGTCGGGGTTCAACACACGCATCACGATTGATTCGCCGTACTGTCCCGGAAGGATAGAGGTACGAATTTCAATATCTGCCTTACCCATGCGAATACTGAAACGACCATCCTGTGCTTCTTGTTGTACGTTCAACTTCAAACCGGAAAGCAATTTGATACGAGAAAGGAGAAGGCGATACGTTTCATGATCGAAGAAAATAACATCAGTCAAAATACCATCGAGACGCATACGCAAACGAACACTCGCTTCCTCTGGTTCGATATGGATGTCTGATGAATGTGTTGCAAGTGCACCTGCAACCAACACTTCAGCGATACGTGAGGTACGAAAGGCTTTTTTCAGTGTGAGTGTTTCTTCAATATGTTTTTTTACAGTCTCGATGTCATGTACATCAGCGACAAACTTTTCAATTTCGTCACTTGAAATATCGAGCATGCCGCGGCGGCTTGCTGTGGTTGATGCAAAGTCTTTGTATCGTTCCCATGCAAAGACAAGACTCTTTGTAGAGGTGAGAAAAACAGAAGGGGTAAAACCCTTATTTGTAAGGGCATCGAGCGCTTTTTGTGTTTCTGGATCGTTCGGAGAGTGAACGGCTACATCGAGTGCTTTTTCAGCAACATTAAACGCTGCAATGTGTGCTGCGCGCGCAACATCTTCATGAATGAGCACAAGGGCGTCGGGGCTAATTGAAATACTTGTCAGATCAACGTACGGAATACCGTACTTTTCCGACAACGTTTTCATGACATCCTCTTCTTCTTGTTCGCGGAGTTGTTTATATTTTCGCTCCTGTTTTGATTCATTGAACTCGGGCATACTCGTTCTAGTGTACCACTTTGTGTATGAAAAAGATGAAGCCGCAGGCGCGTGGCGCGCCTGCGGCGGTGAAGGGAATCAGATGTTGTACTCGTGACAGATCGTCTCGAGTTTCCTCGCGAGTGCGGGGAGATTAGAGCGACCCATGGCACTGGCGAACTCCACATCATTCCGAGCGTTGAGGATGTTGGCGTATGCCCTGTGATTCCTAGCTCTTGCGATCTTTTGTAGGACACCCGTCGCGAGATCCAGAACCAGCTTGACGTGAAGGCCAGCGACATCGAGCCCCGGCGCCTGTCGTACCAGCGCTTCCATGAGACCCCCTTTCGGTTAGAACTGCGTTGTATGTAAAACAAGACCACCTACCGAAATTTGTACCATGTGCCGAAAGAGCGGTCAACATAATACGAGGTGTACAATATGTGGATGACGACGGTTTCTATTACATCGCTTCCCGTGATGGATCAGTTTGCAAAAGATTTTTTGCTACGCATTTCTCCAACTGATACTGCGCGCGTCATTTGTTTACAAGGGGACTTAGGTGCGGGTAAAACGGCATTTGTAAAAAGTATTGCGAAGGCATTTGGCATATCTGAGCACATCACAAGTCCGACGTTTGTTATTCAAAAGACATATGAACCACGAGAAGGAGATTGGAAACGACTCGTACACATTGATGCATATCGGCTTGAGTCTTCGGATGAACTCGCAAAACTTGATTGGGACAAAACACTTGCAGTGAAAGGATCCCTTGTGATGTTGGAATGGCCAGAAAAAGTTGCCGACATAATTCCAGAGGATGCAACAACACTTTCATTTATGTTTGTTGATGACACAACGCGAGAAATCACTTTGTAATATGCCGAAAGCACATGCAAAAAAGAATACGCGTCCACGAATCGTACTTTTGGACACACATGCGATTATTCATCGCGCATACCACGCGCTACCGGACTTTTCTTCGCCGTCAGGCGAGCCAACGGGGGCGCTCTATGGTCTTTCCGCAATGATTTTGAAAATTATTGCTGATTTGAAGCCTGACTATATCGCGGCAAGTTTTGACCTCCCCAAACCTACGTACCGTCACGAAGCCTTCAAAGATTACAAGGCAAAACGTCCAAAACTTGATGACGCGCTTGTAGTGCAGATTCAGAGAAGTCGCGATGTACTCGATGCATTTGGAATTCCTTTGTATGAACAAGAGGGATTTGAGGCGGACGATGTGTTGGGGACGATTGCTGAAGAGTTAAAGAAAGAAGAAGTTGATGTCATCATCGCCTCAGGGGACATGGATACGTTGCAGCTCGTTGATAATGAACGTGTTCGCGTGTTCACGTTGCGTAAAGGAATTCAAGATACGATTTTGTACGCAGAAGACGACGTAAAGGAACGTTTTGGTTTTGGTCCTGAGCTCATTCCTGATTACAAAGGATTGCGCGGTGATCCATCAGACAACATTCCTGGGATTGTTGGTATTGGTGAAAAGACAGCAACAATACTCATTACGACATTTGGTGATATTGAAAGCATCTACAAAAAACTTTCGAAAGATGAAAAAGCATTTACCGATGCTGGGCTTACACCTCGTATTGTAAAACTTTTGAAAGAAGGAAAAGAAGAGGCGGAGTTTTCAAAACTTCTTGCAACAATTCGCAAAGACGTTCCAATCACTTTTATACTCCCAAAAGAATCATGGAGAGACACGGCGAATGTCGCGCGTCTTGATGCGTTTTTTGCAAGCCTAGGTTTTCGTTCGCTATCAGCGCGCCTCAAAGAATACTTTGGCGCACCTCAAGGAGCGTTGTTTGCGACAGGGGATGCAGAAGTAAAAGAAATACCGAAAGAAACGATGTCAGACACAGAGCGTGAAGAGCTTCGTGTAATGACGTGGGTTTTGAACTCAGACATGACCGACCCCACAGAGGATGATGTACGTGCATACACACATACAGAGACACTCGACGACGCGAAGAAAAAACTTCTTGCGGAATTGAAAGAAAAAGATCCTGCAGGTGTTTTTGAACACATTGAACAACCACTCATCCGTGTCGTACGAGAGATGAAAGAGCGCGGCATTATGCTTGACCCGTCATACTTGAATGATTTGTCAGAAACGTATCACAAAGAGTTGTCTGGATTTGAAAAACGAATTTGGAAAGCATCAGGCGAAGAATTCAATATCAACTCACCAAAACAGTTGGGCGATATTTTGTACACAAAACTCGGGCTTCTGGGCGCGAAGAAAACAGCAACAGGACAGCGATCAACACGCGAAGATGAATTGGTAAAAATGCAAGACAGGCACCCAATCATTAAAGACATCCTTGAGTATCGAGGACTTCAGAAACTTCTCTCAACGTACATCGACGCATTTGTGAAACTTCTGGGCACGGACGGACGACTCCATGCGCGTTTCGTGCAGGCAGGCGCAGCAACGGGGCGTATGTCATCACAGAATCCGAATTTGCAAAATATTCCAATTCGTACGGAAGCGGGGCGCGCCGTCCGCGGGGCTTTCATTGCGGAGAAAGGATATACGCTTGTTGCGGGGGATTATTCGCAGATTGAACTTCGTATTGCGGCAATTCTCTCAGGCGACAAAAAACTCATGAAGACGTTCAAAGAAGGGGGCGACATTCACACAGCGGTGGCTGCAGAAATTTGGAATGTTGCCCCAGAAGATGTGACACCAGATATGCGCCGTACTACAAAAGTGATTAATTTTGGCATTATTTACGGCATGGGAGCGAATGCGCTTGCACACACGGCTGAAATGACACGCGCAAAAGCGCAAGAGTATCTTGCTGAGTATCACAAAAACTTTCCGGGGCTTTCGGCATACCTCGATGCGCTCAAAGCAGAAACACGAAAGAAAAAATATACAGAAACATTATTTGGTCGTCGACGATACTTACCTGCAATCGCATCATCACTGCCACACCTTCGTGCTGAAGCAGAACGTCAGGCGGTGAACGCACCAATCCAAGGAACATCGGCAGATATTATTAAACGCGCAATGATTTCAATAACGAACCATTACGCTACCGACGGGCTTTCTGATGCTGTACGTCTGGTGTTACAGATTCACGATGAACTCGTATTTGAAGTGCGTGATGATGTTGTGGAAGAAGCGGTGCCTATGGTACGCCGCATGATGGAGGAGGCACTTCCCAAAGAGAAAACAAAAGGCGTACCAATTATTGTTGACATAAAAATCGGAAAGCGTCTTAATGACATGAAGCCAGTCAAAAACTAGTATGTTGTACGCTATTTACGGAACAGACACGGAAAAAACATCGCACGAGGCGCAAAAGATTGTCGCTGGACTCATAAAGAAAAAACCTGACGCATCGGTGTTTGTATTGAGTGATGAAAATATATCCCCCGCACTCCTTGATGAGTATCTTGGGGCGGTGGGATTGTTCGAGGCAAAATATATCGTTCGTATTGAAGGACTCCTTACGAATGAGGATTTTTCAGAACTACTCCTTGGACGACTGCCATTGTTGAAAGAGAGTGAACATATTTTTGTGCTACGCGACGGGGCCTTGGCAGCACCTCTCAAAAAGAAAATAGAGAAATATGCGAAGGAGGTTCGTGTGTATGATGCAAAGGAAGAGAAACAGGAACGCTTCAATGTGTTTTCTTTAACAGAAGCACTTGGTAATCGTGACCGTAAACGAGCGTGGATGTTGTACCGAGAAGCGCTTCACGAAAATCTTGTGCCGGAAGAGATACACGGCATCTTGTGGTGGCAGATAAAAACAATGTTGCAGGTTGAAACAGGGGATACGGAGGGCATAAAACCATATTCAGTAACAAAGGCGCGTACGTTCTTAAAAAAATACTCGTCAATTGAGTTACACACACTCGCACGCTCATTTGTAAATCTCTATCACGACGCACGACGCGGTATCGTTGAGTTTGAAATTGGGTTGGAGAAGTTGCTGTTGAGCCTATAGGTTTGCCAAAAAACTATTTAAGTCTGTATCGGGTTTGAAAATACGCACGTTTTCGTCCTCCCCAGGAATCTCTAGTTCTGCGATTGCTTGATCAAGATATTCTTGTTTTACGTCGTGTCGTTCTTTAGTAATCCGACTCCTCTCTTGACGTCCCTTTTGTACTTCAATTGGTGTATCGAGAAAAACAACAATAGGCTCAGCTCCTACTGACAACGCCACAGCCCTGACCTCTTCACGATGTTGATGTTGGGTGTTTATGTTATCAAAAACAACAGATTTTCCTTCTGAAAGAAGCATGCGGGTTCGTTCAAGACACATATCAAGAAGCATTCTCCAATGTCCACCATTGTCTTGATTTAGATTCAACTCTTTTTCTTTTTCAAAAAAAAGCCCATCTTGGCTCACGAGTGTCGCACCGGTGTGCGCAGCAATTTTTTTTGAAAGAGTTGATTTACCTGAGAAACCAACCCCTGACATGATATATAGTCTTGGCATTTTATTACGTGTCCGCTCGGTAGGGATTGAACCTACGACCCTCTGCTTAAAAGGCAGGTGCTCTACCACTGAGCTACGAGCGGATGTTTTGACACTTTACAACAAAAAACCCTTTTAGCCAATTGTATTTTTAGGTTTTCGTTACATGCTATGGGTTATATGAGCACTGTCGTTGTTCTCGACAACATCCGAAGCGTACACAATGTAGGCTCTCTTTTTCGCACATGCGAAGGCGCGGGTGTTTCAAAACTATACCTGTGTGGAGTAACACCCGCGCCGAAAGACCGTTTTGGTCGCATTCGACCTGATCTTGCAAAGGTTGCGCTCGGTACAGAAAATCTTGTCCCGTGGGAAGAAGTAAAAGGCACGGCAACATGCATTTCAAAACTTAAAGAGGAAGGTTTTACAATTGTTGCTGTTGAACAAGACGAACGTTCAAAAGATTTTAAAATGTTTACAGCAAAAGAAAAAACAGCGTTTGTGTTTGGGGAAGAAACAAAAGGCCTTTCGAAAGAACTTGTAGATATGTGTGATGAAATTCTTGAGATTCCAATGCAAGGAGAAAAAGAATCACTTAATGTGTCTGTCGCCGCTGGGATTGTACTTTTTTGGGGTTGACCCCACAGGCCACGTTAAAATTATCGGACGCTCGGCGTCCGATAAAAAGTATTGGACGCCGAGCGTCCAATACTTTTGATTAAGCTACCCTTAGCGTCGCTCAATCACGTCAACAATTTTTCCATTCTCATCAACAAGTGCGACGGCTTCGCGCTCGGAACGCCATAAATCTGATCCTGATTGCAGGAATATTCTCCACTCACTACCCAAAAAGTCAGAATCAACATAGTGGAGATCGTAACAGCCCCCATAATCGGAGTAATCTTCAATAAACGCACGACAGCGTGACGGAAGTCCGCTTGGAGTATCGCCTTCTGTACACATGGGCACATCTTTTATCGCATCAATGCATTCATCGTAATCATCAACGTCAGAAAAATCTTGAGGAGTAATGCGGAAGAGTGCGAGGTTTTCATCACGCAATCGCGGGCATGAACGCGAAAGAGAGGGAATGAAATCATAGCTCTCAGTGAGGTAGCCCGTACATGTGTTTGTAAGAAAGGATATATCAAAATCATCTCCGTCACCTGACACAACAACAGCACGTTCGTTTGGTGCTAAGAAAATATCTTTTACACTGCGGCGCAAACGTGATGGTGTGTAGTATGAGGCGCCTTTTGGAATTGTCTTTACGCGATCAGACACTAAACTTTTGAGTTTCCAGCCCGTGATGCGCACAGGCGAAGGGAGCCGAGATGAAGCGTGGATTGTTATGTACTCTGCATCAGCTGTATCTTCGTAGAGATTTCCATTGGTAAGGGAAATGTATTCTGCGTGCGGAGATTTATTTTCTTCACGGAGCGCTTCCTCGAGGTTGTCGGTCAGAATTTCAAGTTCTTCTGTCACGCGAGCGAGCTCACCTAAACGATATTCTTCAGAATCAACAATACCGTTGCCATCTTTATCGTATGACCGTTCGTATGACCGCTCAAGTTGGGTATCTCCCGAAATCGAATGCGTACCACCATCGGTTGAAATAAGGGGATTTTGATTCAGGATAGAAACGATAAAAATTCCGGCAACAACAAAGAAAAGTACTTTAATGATATCAAGCATGTTTGTGTATGTGCATGAGAGCGCGAATCTCTTCACGAGTTACCGTTGCATCATCCCAAGTTAATTTGCTTCCATTTTTACCCATGATGAATGGATCAGTGCCTTTGCCAGTGATGAGGACCGCAATACGTTCATCGCGGTGTTTTGTATGCATATCGTAGGCGGTAGCGAGCGCTTCGCGAATTGCCTCACGTCTGTCCATGATAACGCGAACTTTCATTTTATTCTCAATACCTTCAAGCATTGCGTCAGTAATTGCTTCGGGGTTTTCGTCGTATGGATCTTCGTTCGTGAGAATAACCGTCACTGCATTTTTTTCAGCGATACCCGCCATCGTTCCGCGCTTCCATGTGTCTCGGCCACCACCCGTGTTTCCTAACACAGCAATATTTTTTGACTCTCTAAAGATGGTGTAGAAACTCTCAAGTGAATCAGGGGTGTGTGCGTAATCAACAACGACATCAAACGGCTGGCCTTCGCGAATGTATTCAACACGTCCACGAATAATGCCGACAGATTCAAGACCTTGTTTGATTACGGAAATCGGAACACCTTGGCTTTCTGCAAATGTTGCTGCACCAAGTGCATTCGTAATATTAAAAATACCTGGAACATGAAGACGGATTTGTGTGTTGCGGAAGGTGAAGGTAGAACTTTCGTGTGAGAGTTCGTACGGAGCGCCATCAGCAAGTTTATAAGGAACTGGTTTGTCCGCGCCAATCGTTAAAAACATATCTCCCTCCTTATCATCGGCATTTGCAACCATCACCGTGTTTACTTTTCGTGGCCACGTTGCGTCGGTCAATAATTTTGCGATCTCGAGTTTTGCATCGCGATACTTTTCGTAGGAGCCGTGCGACTCAATGTGTTCGGGTGCGAGGTTTGTAAAAATAAGCGCATCAAGTCCAATCCACTTGTGACGAAATTGTTTGACGCTCTCTGATGTAAGTTCAAGTACAACCCACGTACAGTTCGCATTGATTGCATCGCGCAAAAACTTTTGTACAAAGAAACGCCCGGGGATTGTCATCTTGCGGAGGTTTGGTTTGCTTTCGCTTCCAATCTTGAATCGAATCGTTCCCAAGAGCGCTGTACGCATTCCGTTTGCTTCAAGAATCGCATTTACAAATTCAGCGGTCGTTGATTTTCCTTTGGTACCGGTCACTCCAACAATAAGAATTTCACGAGAAGGGAAGCGATAGATGAGGGCACCTAAGAGGGTCAAAGTGAAGTGGTAGGCGGGCTGGAGGGCCGAAAAAAGCTTGCGGGGTATGAGTTTTTTGATAATACGAAGGATCTTGTCGAGCATGGCTCCATACTAACGTACCTATCCACAGGAGCTGTTATTGACAAATTGGTTGTTTTATGTATAATTTGCATGGGTGTAATATTCAAAATTTTCATTCTACGAAAGGGTGGGAGAAATGAAAAAGCTCTTGGGGTGGCAGTTGGCAGTCACGGTTCTCGTGTACGCGCTCACCAGTCTCATTCGCTTCTATAGCATTTCTTTTGCTTTCGTGCCTCTGGTCATGGTGATCACCCTAATCGTCCTCATGGCATGTACGAACAGGAGCCTCGGGAAGTTCTCTGATCTCCCGATTACGGCGGCAATCCTCGGCGCCTTGGTGGCAGGAATGTACACGGGATGGGGGCACAAAATTTTTTGGGTCAACCTCGTGTACTTCGTTGCCGGCGGCGGCTTACTTCTGACCGTCTGGAAAGAGATCATGGAGGAACTGCAAACGCATTCTCTTCGTACCCTTGGTGTAGTCCTCCTGGGGATGTGGGGGGCAAGTTTTGCCATCGTGAACCGAGACCTCGTTCTCGTTCCCGTGAGCATTCTCGTGTTCTGCATTTTCATGAGTTTCGTGGATGAAATTCTCGCGGCCTTTGTTAAGGCTTGCGGGGAAGGCCACACGTTCTATCCGTAGAATGACTGACCGAACAAATCAAAGGCCGACTCGTTTCGACGAGCCGGCCTTTTTCATTCCCTACAAGCTAATAAGCCACAAGCTATTATTTCTTTCCTCCCAAAATCTGCAAAAAGGACTTGTTGGTGCGATGTTATAATAGGTCCATGAACCGTAAAAGAACCCATCGAATCTCAGGTATTCGTGGAAAAAAGTTCTTGCTTGTTGGACTTGGTATTCTCGGCGGAGGTGAATCAATAGCGCGGTTTCTCAAACAGCACGGAGCACAACTGACAATCACTGACCTAAAGAACAGAGGAGCACTCACTCCCGTGCTCAAACGTCTTGGCACAAAGGGCATCTCACTGACGCTTGGTCGACACGTAGAATCTGATTTCAAAAAAAATGACACTGTTGTCTATAATCCGTCAGTGAGTATTGAGAGTTCGTGGGTGAAACTCGCACAACGCAACAAAAAACATATTGAAAATGACCTATCACTTTTTTTGGCGCTTATGAAAGACCATAAGGATTTTGAGTATGTGGCGGTGACGGGAACTCGTGGAAAAACCACGACGACCGGTTGGATCGCACATTTCCTCCGTGGCTCTGTGGTCGGGGGCAACATGCCGTCACGCGGGTTGTTTAATCTCATTGATAAAAAAGGAAGGCCGTTTATACTTGAACTCTCGTCGTTTCAGCTTGAATTTATGCGGAAGGGGCTTCCAGCGCCGCGTGTCGCAGTCATTACGCGCATGTTTGTCGATCATCTCAATCGCCACGGCACGTTCAAGCGGTATATAGACGTGAAGGCGCGAATTTTTATGAATCAAACACACGCCGATGACATCGTACTTTCTGCTGATGACCCGCATACACGAGATTTCCTGAGACACAAACAACACGGACGGGTTTATTTCACCTCGCTTACAAAATTACCAAAAGCAAAAAACGGCTTGTTCCTTTTTAGGAAACATATCTACTTTCAGAAACATGGTCGAACTACGAAGGTTTTTTTAACTCCGGATTTTCCGGAGCATCAACTTTCCAATCTTCTCTCGGCTCTTCTTGCTGCATACCTCTATACAAAGTCGTGGAACGGGTTTAAAGAACGAATACAAACGCTTCCCATGCCGATTTTCAGGCAGCAGGCGGTATATGTATCAAAAAAACTCACGATTATCAACGATTCGGCCGGAACGAGTCCGGATGCGACAGTCGCTGCGCTGAAACACTTTTCAAAAAAACAAAAAAGAAACAGGCCGCTTGTGCTCATTGCTGGAGGCACGGACAAGATGCTGGAATTTTCTGACCTTGCAAAAACGATTGTGTCGTTGGTGAAACAAAAACATCTCTATTTGCTTGAGGGAAGCGCAACGGATAAACTCATTGTGTGTTTGCAGACAAAGCGATATTTCAAAAAAACAAAACCTCGTACATTTGAATCACTTGATGCGTTATGTAATACGCTTTTTTCCGGAAAGAAACCACGTGGGTATGTATTATTTTCTCCAGCAAGCGCGAGTTTTGAAAAGTTTAAAAATGAATTTGATCGCGGGCACACCTTTAACCGTCTCGTAAAGAAATACCTATGGAAGGAGTAGAATCATTTTTTGGGAAAAGAGAGAACTATCAAGACGCATTTCTTTTTGAGGCATACTCTATGGTTCATGGAAGAGTTCCCACAGGACTTCAGAATTGGGAAATGGCGCAACAAATTGTTGAGGTTCTTGGAGATGAAAATTGGGTCCCCGCTGATGTAGCACGGGAGTGTATCTACTGCATTGTTCATCATGTCACCTATCCTGACAAAGAAACTAAGCAAAGTGTTACTTTGATGGCAGAAGAAGCAGCACGTTCAGTATTTCCTGAATTAGCGGGTATTAACGAAGTTCACATAGATCAAATAGAGCGGGCATACCAAGCACGGAAAGAAGAGGATAAAAACAATTCCACAAGCTAAAAACTCTTATTTCTTTCCTCCCAAAATCTGCAATGCTTCTTTTACGCGTTCACTTGTTCCAGAAAGTTCAGCAGAAATTTTTTTAATTGCCTCGCGCGCCTCGTGTTGTGAGTATCCGAGCGAGGTAAGTACTTCAAGCACATCACCGTCACCCTTAAACTCATCGCCGAGAACACCGGTGTATCCAATTTTATCTTTCAGTTCAACAAGAATTTTTTCTGCAGTTTTCTTTCCGATTCCCGAAACCTTCGTGAGGTATGCCAAATCATTTTGTGCAATTGCACGACGAAGTAAATCAGGAGAAGCGAGCGACAACACGGCAAGCGCGGATTTTGGTCCGATACCTGAAACGCTCAACAACATTTCAAACAACGAGAGTTCTTCGGTGTTCGCAAAACCAAAAAGATCAAGTGCGTTCTCGCGAACAGAGAGGTATGTCCACACCGACACCGTTGCTTTCCCTGACAGTACCTTCGCTGTCTCGTTTGAGATATGGACGAGATAGCCGACGCCGTTCACGTCGAGAACGATTGAACCGAGGTCGTGGGTGATGACGGTTCCGGAGAGGTGTCTGATCATGACTCCATCATACAAAAAAGAATCAAGAATCACGAATCAAGAATCAAGCCCTGATTCATAATTCTTGCTTCTTGCTTCGGCATTTGCTATTGTGCTTTCTACATATGCCAATTATCCGAGCAGCAAAAAAGGCCCTCCGCTCGGGAGCTAAGAAGCGTGTCTTTAACGTACGTCGTATTCGCGCAGCAAAGACTGTGGTGAAAGATCTCCGTGCGCTCGCAACTCTCGGCAAAGCAAAAGAGGCTCGTGAGAAATTGAGCGCCGCATACAAGGCACTTGATAAGGCCGTAAAGCGCGGTGTTATGAAGAAGAACGCAGCCGCTCGTACGAAGTCTCGTCTCTCAAAACTCGTTAAGAATTCAGCGAAATAAAAACACCAGCCACGCGCTGGTATTTTTATTTCTGTGGTGGTATTCTCGTATCGGATTGCACACAAGGAGGCAGACAATGTCTCAAACGAAGACAACGTGGTATGTCGAACCAAAGCCCGGCCACACGGCAACAACCATCGGTCGAGAAGTCTCCGGCGAGAACGAGTGTCGGCAGGTGGTTTGTGCCGACGGCAAGAAGCACGATCTCTATCGGATGGAGTCGTGGGCCGAGGTCAAGCGTCTGCTCGACAGCGCACAAGAGCATCAGCTCAAGTTCAAAGTTCTCAAGCAGGAAGGGAAGAGACCGCCGCAACTCTTCAATCCAGAGAAAGTATTCTCTCGGAAGTCAGACGAAGTGAAGCGAGTTGCAGAACAACTCGCCCACATCACCGGCTCCAAGGCCGCTCGAAGTTGAGCGGTTTTTCTTTTTTTAAAAAAAGACCGCCACTCAAAATCGAGTGGCAGTTTTCGGTTCGGCTAAACCAACAGATGCACTTGTGGTGATGGGATCATATTCATAGAGATCCGAATCATCCAAGAAAAAATAACGAACCTCAGTGAACTCGGAAGCGATATTCGGCACAAGAGTGAGAAGAGGCACCGAGAATTTTCGTACCCCGCGCTCTTTTTCTCCCTCAGGGTCGCGGGGAGTGATGAGGAACCCCTTGCACTGTTCGTATGGGAAGCACACAACATACAACCTTGTATGATCCAGAAAAGAGGATTGGTGTTTGGCGATTCTAAAAAGATCTTTTTCACCAATCCTTTCTTCTCCGATCACGGCGATTCTTGTAGGAACTGACCTGTCGGGTGGGTACGGAAAACGGTACACGCGTACCGGTTTGTGTATCGGTTTATCCGATAACACCGTGCGCAAACGATCAACAAGGCGAATCAAACCCATGAGCTGCCTCCGAACGTAGGATCAAAATCTACAGCGATAGTAACGTGTTTCCGAAGAAGACTCAACTAATGTGCTCTCGGTATGAGATACCGAGGTTCCGCACTCGCAACCAGAAACAAGCTAGCTTGTTTCTGATTAACTCATTTGTGCTCTCGGTAGGACGCTTCGCTATCTCACTCTCTGGAAACCCACGGTTTTCCAGCACCTTCCTCCACGGGGAAACTACAGTTTCCCCGACCTCCTTCAGGTTCGATTCCTACCGATATTGTTAAAAACAAATTGTGCTCTCGGTAGGAATCGAACCTACATTGCAAGCTCCGCAAGCTTGCGTCCTATCCATTGAACGACGAGAGCGAAATAAGGGTGACACGCACAAGTGTAGGGCGAAGAGTTCGAAACGAGAACTCGGGAGCACGAGCTTGTATGTGGTCCGACTGACCTCTCGTATGGTACTCCATACAAGAGCGTGGGGACACTCTAGCAAAAACTGCGGCCATGTGCCACTAAAATCCAAGTCTGTCCATTATCTTTTCCGAGATTGATGGAAGAACTTCGTGCTCAGGCAAGTAGTCAAGAAGTATGTCGCGTACTTCATCGGCATGTATATCTGACGCAAGAGGAATGGTGATGTGTGGCATGAACAATTTTTGCGATGTCAAAATAAGCATGTTTGGGTGTTCGTGCTCATGCAGAGCAAAAGATTCGAGGGTGCGGTATGGGTAGAGTGTTGTGTTCATAAGAACACCACGGTCCTGAATCTCGCACGTAAGTTCTCCGGGGTGACGTAATGCGTGAAGCACAATGGCAACAGCCGCAACAACAATGACGACGGCAAACAAAAGATCATTGAAGAGAATTGCAAGAACAGCACCCCCGACGGCAACAATACCGACAGACCAGTACCAATCATTCGAACGCTCGCGATGTTCGTACTCGGGTGTTGTCCATGCAAGGAACGTTTTCATAATTCTAGAATAGCACACCACAAGATAAAGTATTTCTCAATTTTTCACTTTCTGGGTACACAAGAACTGCAAGAATAAAGATATGTGTTCAATCTACCCACGAAAGCCAAATACCCATTGTTTGATTTGTAAAAAAGAGATTTATAGAAGGCCGGCCCAATTAAGGCTAGGGTCTGGGAAGGTCTTTTGTAGTATTCGTTGTTATGGTATATCTTGCAGGAGGGAGGTTGCCTGTGTGATGTGCGGAAAGCTGATATTGGGCGGCCTCCATAAGAAAACATGTTCGCGAAGTTGTGCTAATAGAAACCGCACCGGTTTAGGTTATAAAATTGGCAGACCGAGAGACAAGGCCCGATTATTGTCAGATGTAAGAGAGCGTTTGGGATTGTTACGTGGCCGGGCTTGTGAGCGATGCGGGTATGGTACATTTGAGGTTTTACAAGTTCATCACAAGAATAGAAATAGAAAAGACAACCGCCCAGAAAATCTGGAATTAGTTTGCCCAAATTGTCATTTTGAGGAACACTATCTCCAAAGAAAATAGAATACGGAGGAGTCGCATAGAGGCCTAGTGCAGCGCACTTGAAATGCGCCGTGCCGAAAGGCACCGTGAGTTCGAATCTCACCTCCTCCGCATGACGATTCTTGGTATCGATTACGGAACAAAGCGCATTGGGGTCGCTCTTTCTGACACATCTGAAGTACTCGCATTTCCAAAAGAGACAATTCAGAACAATAAGAAAGCACTTGAAGCATTGAAGGAGATTTGTGTGAAAGAAAAAGCTCGACTCATCGTACTTGGACACTCAAAAGATTCTCAAGGCAACGACAATCCGGTGATGGAGAAAATTCATCCGTTTAAAGCAGAACTTGAAACAACACTCGCTATTCCTGTTATTTTTGAACAAGAATCATGGTCATCGGTTGAAGCAACGCGATTTCAGGGTATGAATGAAAATATTGATGCATCTGCCGCCGCGATTATTCTCCAGCGATTTCTTGATAAACAACGAGAAACAAGAAAGTGATAGATAATTGGTAAGCTGGTAAAAATTCTTTGATTTCTTACACATTACTAAATTACTGATTTAAAAATGATTAGTTACGATGATTTTAAAAAGGTAGATATCCGTGTCGGTAAGATTCTTTCTGTTGAAGAAGTCCCTGAAACAGACAAGCTTCTTAAGCTCTCGGTTGATTTTGGGGAAGGGGATGTACGACAAATCGTATCGGGTATTAAGTTGAAGGTTGAAGATCCACAAGCGCTCGTTGGAAAGAAAACAACATTTGTTGTGAACCTTGAGCCACGCATGATTAAGGGTTTTGAGAGCAACGGTATGCTCTTTGCTGCGGGGGGAGACGAACATTTCTCATTCCTTGTGCCTGAAAAAGATATTCCCGAAGGATCGAGAACAAACTAGAATCAAGAAGCACGAATCAAGAATCAAGAATCAAGAACACCAATCTCCAACTATGACGGCCGTCATAGTTGGAGATTGGTGTGGGCTTTTCATAATTCTCACTTCATGATTTTTGATTCTGCATTTGGGTTGTATACTACATGCATGTCGTTCTCCAAAAAACTTTTGAGCGCATTTCCTGTGCCAAAGTTTCTCACTATGCCTGCAGTAGGGCTCGATATTTCTGATCACTCGGTAAAGTTTGTTGAATTTGAAGGAGTAGGTGTGCATCGCCACATTAAACGTTTTGGTACAAAAGAAATTCCTGAAGGGGTGATTGTCGGAGGTACCATTGCGCGTCGCGATGAACTTATTGCAACTTTGGCAAGCCTTCGCGAGGAACACAATATCCATTTTGTGCGTGCGTCGCTTCCCGAAGAGCCTGCATACATTTTTACGACATACGTTCCGAACGTAGGAGATGACGAAGTCCGCAGTCTTCTCAAATTCAAACTCGAAGAAAGTGTCCCAATTGCGCCAGCGGAAGCCGTTATCGATTTTGATGTATCCGATACAGCACAACAAGAGGCGGACGGAGAGCGTTTAGTAACCGTGTCTGTATTTCCAGAAAAACTCGCGCAAGATTATGTTGATCTTTTGAATGCCGCAGGGCTTGAAGCGCTTTCGCTTGAGATTGAAGCGCAGGCCATCGCGCGTGCTGTCGTTCCCAACATGTTTAAAGACACATGTATGGTTGTGGATGTTGGTCGCACACGATCAGGAATTTCTATTGTGAGTGACAGCGTCGTTCGTTTTACAACAACGGTTGAAATTGGAGGAGATGGACTTACCGCGGCGATTGAAAAAGAGATGAGAGATGCAAGTTCAGAGGATATTGTTGCACTCAAAAACACACAAGGACTTCGCTATGGAGAAAATCAAGTAATCAAAACAGCATTTATGAACTTCGCGCGTTCACTTCGCAACGAGATTGAACGCTACTACATCTATTGGCAAACACATTTGCAGGCGAAAGAGTCGAAGTATATGAAGTATCCAAACATCACCAATATTTATCTGTGCGGAGGGCATGCAAATGTTGCGGGGCTTGATGAATTTCTTGCACATGAACTGTTTCTGAATGTCGTTCGTGCAGACGTATGGACAAATGTGCTTGATGTGGAAAAAGACGTTCCGCCAATTAGTCGACCTGAGTCTCTTGGCTATGCATCAGCAATTGGGCTCGCGCTTCACGAAGGAGAATAAATCGTATGACAAACCTACTTCCAACACTAAAACGAAAAGAGTTACGAGGAGAGCGATTCAAACGGCTGTGGATGTCTGCTGGCATGGGACTCTTCATTACCTTTGGCATAGGGAGTGTGCTCCTTATACCCGCATACTTCAGTGCGACAACACGTGAACGTAATCTTGAAATTCGTCTCGAATCTATCAATGAGCTCATTAAACTTAAACAAGGGGCGTCATCTGATGTGACTATTCGCGCAACACAAGATCGTCTGGGAATGCTCGACGCAATGTTCCAAAAAACAGCACCCTCAGATGTGCTTTTCAAAACAATGGAAGAGGCACCCGCAGGCGTCACGGTGTGGCAATACGCATATAATGTGAGTGACACGCAGAATGTTGTAAGTATTTCAGGCTACGCAAATAACCGAACAACACTTCTCGCATTTGGGGAGTCGCTTGAGCGCACGGGGCTGTTTGCGCATGTTGATATTCCTATTTCAACATTGGCACGTAGTGAGAACATCCCCTTTTTGCTCACCATGACGCTTGTACCGCGCACAAATTAATATGAAACCAAAACGCACACCATTTTATTTTTTCATCCTCATGGCCCTCGGGTGTGCGGGGATGCTTAGTATATATATTTTCCTCTGGACGATGACTGAGCGCACACACGAGCGTGTCGCAACATTGACGAATGATGTGGCGCTTGCGACGGAGCGAGAAAAACGAGCGGACGACACGGGGGATTTTATTGAAGATATTCGTGACGACGGAGATTTGGTGAAATCATTTTTTATTTCACGTTCAAATGTGTTGGTAGCAATCGAAACACTTGAAGGACTCGCACTCACCACAGGAGCCACAATTGATATCACACGTGTTGAAAATGAGGGCCAAACACCAACAGATCCAGGACGACTTCTTCTGGAGCTTAGAGCCGAAGGTACATGGGTATCTATTTCGCAGTTTGTTGCTCTTCTTGAACACCTTCCATTCCACACAAACTTCACGTATTTCGCGCTGAACACGAGTCCGGGTGGGGAAGAACCAGCTCCGTGGACATTGCAAGCTCGACTTAAAGCACAGCTTGTTGATTAGTATATGAAAAACTCTCTTAAAAAAATTCTTGGCATACTCCATCTTTCAAATCTTCATCTGTCTCCATTTTCAGCATGGACCGTGCTTGTCGTTGTCTTTTGTGTTGTGAACATCGTGCAACTCGCATTTGTTATCAACGCTGTGTTCAATATGATGTACGGTGATATGCGCGCCCCAGGGGTAGTAACGGTTCCTGTTGTTGAAACAATCGAGAGAGGACACCTTAAGGATGTCATCGTAGAGTTTCAACAGCGACAGACGGCGTTCGAAAGTTTTAAGACATCGTTTGTTGTGCCAAACGACCCTTCAAGGTAGTGTGCTAGGGACTCCCGTATGGCAACCGCTCCCGTATGGAGTACCATACTGTGAGAACATTCGGGCCACATAGCGTAACGGGCTCCCATCATCTCGGTCTCAAGTAAAAATGTAAGTGAGCTTCCATTTTTACTTTCTCCTCGATGACTACGCCCTAGGGCTGCGTGTCACCCTCACTACCTCCCGTAGTTCAATGGATAGAACAGGAGACTTCTAAGCTCCTGATGTAGGTTCGATTCCTGCCGGGAGGACT
>ERZ1292625.152-Hain-H41-01um-R1-152-length-115682-cov-27_pt4 | contig 105097 bp, 160 predicted proteins | sample MGYA00564400_ERZ1292625 | MGnify/ENA primary metagenome ERZ1292625 (study PRJEB36523, sample SAMEA6512639) | groundwater metagenome | collected 2019-01-08 | study: AquaDiva: Metagenomics assemblies of 32 groundwater samples
TCCCAAGCAACTACGCTACATTCCTCCGGCGCTAGACTGACACCGGCTTGGCTGATGGGAGCGGCCCGCGAGTCGAACGCGGCCAGACACGTCATGCTGCACCGGCAGCTCGCCGCTCCGCAGGAACCACGAATGCTGAGGAATCGAACCTCCATCACCAATCGGGACTTCCACCCGAAAGGCCGGCGCGAACACCACACGCACGCGAGCACTCGTGGCCGGTCTCTCCCGACGTCACAGGTCTTTCCCCGTCGTCCCAGGTATGTTCCCCGGCTTCAGCCCTTCTTTCGCTCGGGCAGCGTCGCCTTGAGCCTTCCCGCGTGCACCAGCGGGTTTCAGCTCCCATCGAATGTCCCCGTCTTTCCGGGGTGTCAGCCTGCTGTAGCTTCGGCAGCTTCCACGGTGCAATGACACTTTGCGCTTAGGTCACCACCATCGAAAGATCCTCGTCTCTCCGAGGCGTCACGCCTAGCCCTTTTCAGCGGCGTTCCTGGGGCTCGTGGTTTAGGTCATCAGCCCAGACGACCGCCGGTGTCACTCGCCGGCAAGCTCGGTGGCGCGTGCCCAGGTAGGGAATTGCACCAGTCGATTCAGGCCCGTTGTTCCGGTGGGCCAGTCCGCCGGGTTGCTTGCACAAGTCCCGAACGCTCATCAGCCTTGCAAGAAGCCTGAGCATGATTGGCTCCGGGCATTTCACCCCGGATAGGTCTTTGCCAGACGAGCCCCTGCAACGGACCCAGGGAACCGACGTGCGCATCGACGATACCGAACCGGCGAAGAAGCTGTCGAAAGCCGGCCGGCTTGGATGACCGGGGTCAGCCTTTCGGTCATGACGACCGGTCATCGCGGTATCTGCGCTCGTTCTTGCCACGATTCCTCGACGAGTCGAGAAGGCCGTAGCCACCTCCCACCGTTCGCCAACGCGAGGTCGTGGTCACCCCATGCACGTCCTCCGCGTGCACTCGGTCGGCTTCCCCACCGACACTGCGAGTCGAAGCCAACTCTCGCAGTACGTACGCGCGCGCGCGTAGTGGACCAAGCAGGAATCGAACCCGCGACATCCTGCTTGCAAAGCAGGCGCTCTCCCAACTGAGCTATTGGCCCAAAGCGCACGTCCATGACACGGGCATGAACGTGCCCCAGAACAGGGGTTATGAACAATGCCATCGACCCGTGGTCCCGCCCCAGGTACTCGAAACCCAGGACCCGCCGCGTAATCACTTACGCCCGGCGCGGGAGTGACGATCCGTGTTGTCAACGAGCCGTCAGCGCGTTCCCCGATGGCCACGCCATCCTTACGGGGGCGGTGGCCTCGGGTTCAGCGCTCACTCTTGAGTCTAGTTATCGCATAGCTTGCGAAGAACGTCAAGCTCTAAAGCAAGAAATCGCGCAGCTCCTTGCGCCACTGACGCAACAAGCCCGCCGCGTCCACCGGGTCCGTGCGGCCCGACAGCACCGACGACCCCAGGTTTCGCACCCGAGAAGCCCAGCCGTCCAGCACGACCTCCGACGCCCCGTCCAAGCCCAACGCCTCCTCGACCAGCGCCTCAATCGTCAGAAAGTGCTTCACGATGCAGTCCGTACACCGCTTCTCCGGATGCAACAGGTGGTCCTCCAGCAGCACAAGGTGCTTGTAGACCTCGCGGACGTTGTGCACCGCCGCCGAGACCGGCAACAGCCCATTCCCGTCGAAGTCGCTCCACGCCATGGCCTCGACCAGCGTCACAGCGCTCCGATCACCGCGCCGAACACCCCGCCGACCACCCGCTTCAACGTCTCCACCGCCCGGTGCTCCTCGCGGACCGCCACCGTCGCCGCCCGGATCTCCGCCTGCGCCTTCAGGTGGCGTAGATTCGACTCCCGAAGCGCCACCGCCAAAGCATCGCCCGCCGACTTCGCCGCCGCGAGCTTCAACGCCTCGACACCCGCCTGCGTCGCCAACTCCGAAAAGAACGAGGCATCCTCACCAGCGGCCTCAAGGACATCGCCCGCCGCGTCAGCAATCGCCCCAAGAATCCCGCTCGCGATTTGGTTCACCTCAGACCCCCTTGGGCGGCTCGCCCGCCTTGGCTTCCAACTGCTCGACCACCGACGTCACCTTCTTACGCAGGATGCGCTCCATGGCCGCCCGAAGGCCCCAGGCGTGCGCCACCATCGCGAACGCACCCGCCGTCACCCCGTAGCTCACCGCGCGGCCCACCGTCAGCGGCAAGTGGCTCAGCCCAAGCCAGTCCTCTCGCACCGTGTCCAAGATCCCCGGCGTCGCGCACAAGCCCACCCCGAGAAGCACCGGCGCCGCCTTCGTCAAGACCGGACCCCACCATAGCTCCTTCCAGCCGCCACGCTCCAGGATCTGGCTCAGGATCTCCGCCATGAACCAAATGCCCCAGCACAGCAGACTGCCCGCCGCCACCGGCGCAGGAACCGCATCGCGCAATGCCGCCATCGTCTCCACGGGACCTCCTCAGCCCACGTACGCGAGCACCTCGAACCTGTCGTCCGCCACCTTGTGCCACGACACCGCCAGCATCGACCCCATCGGCGTCGGAGAAAACGAGTCCTTCTCGTTCGTCCACGCCAAGTGCAGCGCCATTTGACCAGAGTCCCGACGAAACAAGTGGCTGTTCGCCACGTCGTCCAGCTCCAGGCCGAACTTCCCGATCACCTCGACCGCCTTCGCGTACCCACGCTCGGCCTTCTCGAACCGGCCGTTACCGTCCAAGCCCGCCGCTTTCAGCGCGTCCACGATGCTGTCCCGAGTCTTCCGGTCCAGCCGGGGAGCCAACACCGACTCCAACATCGACAACGTTCCCATCACCACCTCCTGCGCCGACTCCACTTCGCCACGCCAACCCAAGACCACGTTCGGGTTCTTGCGACCAGGATCCGCCGACAGCGCCAGACGATCCTCGACAACCCCTTCGCCGTGCGCCATCACCAACTCCAGCCGCTCCACAGGCACCTCACGCTGACCACCGACTACTTGGTACTCCTTCACGCGCCCCGCGTCGAGCGTCATGTGCACGTACCCGCTCCGAATCCGAACCTTCCAGACGTCCCGACCCGTGTCCGACCCCGCCAGATCCCGGCCCAGCGCCTCCGCACGTTCAAAATCCGACGTAAGAAATATTCCAGACGGCACCGTCGTCGCCCGCTCATACCGCGCACGGTCCTTCACCGGACGCGCCGTGTAGAGCGTCAGAACCTTCGACTCCAGCTTCCGGGACGTCGAGCCCGGTCGTCGCAGCTCCGACACCAAGTCGAAGTACGCCCGCTCCACCTCCGGCTCCGTGAAGAAGTCCCGATCCCCCGCGTCCAGAACGTCGTCAACGTCCCCGTCGTGGAAAAGCGTGAACCCAGGTGTCCCGGATCTCGGACGGGTCGTCCCACGGAGCAGCTCGACCCCAGCACTCAGCACAGGCTCAATCGGGACCTCATCAGCCCCACCCGTGAACCGCTTCCGCTTCTCATAGTGCGGCGCCAGCACCACCGTCAGCCCAGGCCACTCCAACACCCGGCCGACCGCAGCGCCGACATGCGACGCGAGCTTCGCCATCGCCGCGCGAGTCCCAGAGACAATCCGCGCGAAGTCCGCTCCCCGCTGCACCTCCGACGGAGGCTCGTCCAGAATGTCCGCGATGTAGTCGAGCAGGTCCGTCTCGTAGGCCGCCAGATCCAGCACCACCCGGCCCACGGCAGCTACTCCCGAGTCCGGCGCTTGTCCTCGGCGCGACGATGCTTCTTGGAGCCCATCTTGGCCTCCCGGCGCGTCAGCCACCGGCCCGACTTCGCCCCCGCCTTGCCCGTGCCAGACGTCTTCGCCTTCTTCAAGGCTTCGAGCACCAGTGACTCGATGAGCGTCACTGCGAGACCCCGCGGCGCTTCTTCAGGAAGGACATGAACGATGACCTCTCGGAAGCCTTCCGACGCTTCTTGAGCCCGGCCACCATCGCGGGACCGCCGCTCTTCTTCCGGGTCTCCCAGCCCTTGATCGCCGACTTCGACCGATCGGACATGCCGTACCCAGCGCCACCCATCATTGCTTCCACGATCGTCATTGCATCCTCCTACGGCCCGAGGCCGCCAAGTGCGCCATCTTCTTCGCGCCCCACTTCTTGCGCCCGAGCGCAGCCGCCAGAGCCTTCGAGTCCTTCACTCCAGGCTTCCCCGAGAGCTTCTTCACCAAGCCCTTGAACCGACCCCCAGAGCCCAAGGGCGGCATCTGGTGGCCCAGACGCTCGGCCAGCGCTTGGATCAGCGTCGGCACCTACTTCTTCGCTTCCCCAACGAGCTTGATCAGCTCGTCCAACGTCCGTAGACGCAACACCTTCGACTCCGCGTCGAGCTTCGCGTCCGTCTCAACGTACTTCCGGTACTCCGGACCGATCGTCGACACCCCAGCGTCCACCCCCCGGATGAACGCCGCGTTCGCACAGCCCGAGAACGCCAGACCCACCCACAGCATCAAATGCACCTTGTTCATGAATTCCCCCGGCCCAGCCGCTCCAGCGCCGGCTTGGACTTGCGTATGACACCAGCAAGCTCTCCGGCGTAGTAGTTGGCCTGCTTCAACGCCTTCGCCAAAGACGCCAAGTCTTGGCTCAGATCGGCTCGGAACTCCAGCCACGGATCAGGGTAGCGAGCACGCTCGTCCGCGTCGAACGCAGCACGGTCCAACAGGCCGTTCAGCTTGGCCAGGAGCTTCCTGTCGTCGAAGCTGACCGGAGCCGCGAGGAACGCCCCCAGGTCCGACACCAGCGACGACAGCTCCGTCGCATCGGCCGGACTCATTGCTCGGTCGGCTCCCCCAGCCCCCTCGGCCAAGGCCACCTCCAGCGCTTCCATCGTCCCAACGCTCATTCGGCACCACCTACGTAATCAGTTACGCGTACTCGCTGTAGCGCTCCGGCTTGCCGTCCCACAACCGACCGTACCCATAGTCCAGCTTCACCCCAGGACCGTTGTGCAGCGCGAGCACCTTCCGCTTCTGCGCCGGCCCCGAGAACCGATCCTTCAGCGGCTCCGACGTCCCCGTCATCGACACCGCACCCGGCGTCCGCTTCGACTCAATCGGCCGAATCGTCGCCATCTTACCTATCGTGGCGCCGGTAACTACTTGAAAGAACTCGACGTTCGTTTGTTCGTATCCCCAACTATACACCAGCACGTCGCCATCCTTCAGCTCCGTCGCCGCCGGTGCAGCCGCCTCATCGACCGACTCGCCCACCGGACGGAACCCAGCCACCGCGTACGCCTGCGCCGGTATCAGGATCTTCCCGTCCCCCGTCACAAGCACCATGTACGGGCGCCGGTCCCCGTTGACACTCGGCTCGTTCGGCAGACCGCTCGGCCAGAACCCCCACAACTCGTCCCCCGCGCGCATCGACCGCAACTGGTAGCCCACGTCCCCGAGCATCTTCATCGACCACCCCAGGTCGCGCATCGGAGACTGCAACACCACCACGTCCCCAAGCTCAGGATGGTGCACACGCCCCTGGTAGCGCGCCTGCATCGACAACGCCAAGATCGCGTTCCTCAGCAGGCCCCGGGACGCCCGGTCCGAACGGAAGTCCAACGGCTCCTCGCGGCCCTCGGACACGTCCGATGACTCTCGTGTCAAGCGCAGGTAGTACCCCGTCTGACGCTCGAACACGTCCGCGAGGTTCTCCACCCCGACGTCGTCGAACGACTTCACCGGCTTCTTGTCGTAGCCCCGCAGCATGAAGAACGCCACGTCGTAGAGATCCGATCCGTTCAGCGTGATCTCGACGTAGTTTCCCTTCGACGGCTGCTTGCTCGGCCAGCCAAAGGCCAGACCGTCCTTCAGGTACGTCATCCGATTCGCACCAAGCATCGCGCTCAGACGACCCGTGCCCCCGAGCTGCTGCGCGATCGTCTTGCCGATCTCCACGTCCTCGCCAAGCGCCAACCGCAGTAGGTCCAGGGACGAAGTCGTCGCGACGTCGAGCCCCACGTCCTCCCGCACCGAATCCCCCGTGCGCAGATCCACGAACCCACGCCGGTCCACGAACAAGATCCGACCGCGAATCACCATGACGTCGCCCACAGACATCGACGTGTGGTCCAGCCGGAGACCGCGAATCAAGTCTTGGGCCTGCCCGTCCGGCGACCACTCCTCCGCCTGCATCATGCCGAACACGCGGCCAGGGTCCGACTCAGCGACGTTGCCGACCTTCACATGCGTCTTGTTCAGCGCCTCCGGGTCGGGCAAGGCATTGAGACGCTTGGCCAAGTCGTAGCCAGAAGTCAAGTTCCGCTGCACGTCCGGTCGCGCGTACCAGACCTCCGTAGCGCCGTGTCCGTACGCTCCAACCCCCGTCACCTTGGCCGCGCCCGCCAGCGTCTCGTACTGACCGCCACCCCGGTCCTGGCCAACCAACCGCAACTTCTTGCTGACTTCTGAGTACGGAATCTCAACCGGGTGCAACGGATCGCCCACCAAGAGGACGCCCTTCACTGCGTCGACACCGATAACAGCCGCCCGCCAGGAAGACGCCTCACGTGTCGGCCAGTAGGACACCCTCGACCCTACGTCGAAGCCCTTCCCATCCATGTCAACCCAGCGGCCCGCACGGGCGGCTTCGGATGCCAGTTCTACCGGCAGGTGCACACCCTCCGTCGTCTCAGCAGCCCACGCCTTGAATGCCTCCGTGTGATCGTCCTGAGCTTTCTCCAGCTCATCGTTCAGATCGTCGAGGCGATTCATCAGCGATGCAAAATCACGACCCTGGCGCACCGCGATCCGAATTTCGGACTCCAACCCCATGATCTTGCTCCGCAGACTCACCATCAGCTCGGCCGTGCGCCTGACCTCGCGTTCCCCAGGAGAACTCGTCGACTCGGCTACCTCATCGGTGAGAGCCACCAGCGTGCTCATTCCTCGGCCTCGCCACCGCCTGCCAGCGCGTCCGCCATCACCAAGATCGCGATCTTGAAGTCGTCCAGCGTCGCCTCCGCGTTGTCCTTCTTGAACGCCTCCCAGACCTTCAAGAATGCCGTCTTCGTCGCGCCCACCGACAGGTGCTTCGCCGCCCGCTTCGCCGCCGACGGCTGCTGCGTTACCAGCTTGAACACCTTCTCCGACAGCAGTCCGAAGCCTTCCTTCACTGACTCCATCGGTGCGTCGCCCAAGAACGCCAGGAGATACCCCGGCAGATCCTTCGCCAGCGTCGTCAGCCGCTCCTCAATCGCCACGATTCGGGCGTCCGGCGCCTTCCGGTCCGAAGCCACTGACCACGCGTTGCTCGACGCCAGCTCCGCGACCTCCTGGAGCATACGCACGTACTGCGCCAGCGACGTCGCCAGCCAGCGATCCTCGCGGGGCGAGGGCGACTTCACCGCCTGCTCCTGCGCCTTGGCCAGACGACGCTTCGCCTTCCCGTACGCGTCCACCACGTCCTGAACGTCCGAAGGGTCGTTGCCCAACGACGAACCACCATCGTAGTAGGACGGCCCACACTCGTCCAAGAGCCCATGCTTGGCCTTCTTGCCCGCCAGTGCTTCTGTCAAGAACCCCATCACCACCTCCAGAAACGAAAAGAGCCGAGCGCCATCAGGCACCCGGCTCCTCCGGCGTAATCAGTTACGCGCCGACGATTAGAGCGTCGGAGCCGCCTTCAGCGTCGGGTTGTCGGTGTACATGACGTCGAGAGCGAACTCGAACGCCACGCCCGTACCCGCCTTCGTCGACTCGAACACCAGCGCTTGACCCTCCGTCAGCGCCAGCGTCGCCCCGGCCAGCGTCAGCTTCTCCTTGCCCGCCGCGATGCTCACCGCGGACGTCGCCCGAGTCACGTTCGTCGCCACCACGGTCGACCCGTCGATGCCGATGATCTTCAACGTGAACGTCCCGAAGTTCGTCCCATCCGCCGCCGAGGCCGCCAGCGCGTAGATGAACGCCTCCTTCAGCAGAGCGCCCTTCGCGCCCGCGATCAGGATCGCCCGCTTCAGCACCGCACCAGCCGACGCGTCCTTCAAGTCGATGTGCGCGTGCTTCTCCACCGAAGACTGCGTCAGGCCCGACAGCAACAGCTCGAAGAAGTCGTGCTGCGGAACCACCGCGCTGATGACCGGCGCCGTCAGTTCGATCTGCTTCGACATCACCAGCGTCCGAAGCTCGGACTCGTTGGCCAGAAGCCCGCTGAGCGTGACCTCGTCCGTCCGCGTCGCGGCGTTCGCCAGCGACACCGAGTTGAAAGGCTTGGGCGGCACCAGCGCGGCCCCAGAAACGTTCTTGATCGTGACCTGCATCGCTATCTCCTCCAGTCGTTCCGTTTGGGGTCGCGGTTAGGCCGCCTTCTTCGCCGACGCCATCCGCTTCTTGTAGTCGCTGAACTTCGCCTTCTCCGCCGCCGTCCGCTTCGACACCACGGCCGCCTTCAGCTTCGCGCCCTTCGCGCCCCACTGGAGATCGTGGCAGGCGTCCTTGTGCTTGATCTTGCAGCCCTTGCCCGACGCATTGAGCTGCGAACAGCCGCACGGCTGGCCTCGAATCGGCTTCGCCGACTTGGCGTTCCCCTTGGCGCTGCTCACCGCCTTGCGCTTCTGGTCCGAGCCCTTGAAGTGAAGGCTCCAGATTGCCCTGTTCGGCTTCCCAAACCGGCCCGTCTCCGGGTCGTGCCAGGGGTTCCCCCGGTCCTCGACGATCTCCCCGGACTCGTTCAAGCGCCACGGCACCACGCCGCCGCAGTCCTCGCACACCTTCGACCCGTCCGCCTCCAGGCGCGACTCGATCTCGATGTCCAGCTCGGCCGCCGCAGCCACCGCGTAGTCGCCCCGCTGGAGCGCCGTCTCGTACACCGCAAGCATCGAACCCAGCACCAGCTTCACGTCCGAGTGCTCGATGAGCCCGTAGCTCACCGCCGCCTCGACCGTCACCGGCACCAGACGTGCGTGAGGCTCCACCGACTCGCCGAACACCGACACGCGACGCGGCGTCGAACGGGCCGCCCCAGGCCGCATGTGCCGCGGGATTCCACCGAAAATTGCTTCGTCCAAGCTCACGTCTGACCTCCGACCCACGCTGGGGTTCTTCGACGGAGCCAGTATAGACCTGCCCGATTCCGGGTTGCAAGCCCAGACGTCAAGTCGCTGCGTAACCAATTACGTCGGGCACCAACGCCAGCAACGACCGACCCCCGCAGGACGGCTCCCCGTCGAACCGCGCTCGGAGCCCGAGCCCAAGAAGCCAGACGACCTCCACATGCTCCTCAACCCCATCCGCCCGGAGCACCTTCCAGTGCCCGGCACACGGCGGGACCCCCGCCAGCCATATCACCCATCGTTCCATTTACGCCATCACGCCTTTCGGCGCTTCCTCTTCCGCTTGTCCTCAAACACGTCCACGCCCAAGATCCCCGCCGAGGCCATCAGGTCCCCGAGCGACCGACGAACGACCTTCCGCATCCACGACGTCCCCAGCACCAATCGCCCCGCACGCTCAATCGCCCAGCTATCGCGCATCTTCGACCATCCGAACGGCTCGCGCCACGCCCAGACCGACCCGACCATCGATCCGTCCACGCGAATCTTCGTCACGTTGTACTTGTAATCGACACCGCCGAACGCGAACTCCCACACCGTCGGGGAGCACGCCGACTGGAGAACCGCCAGCGTGCGAATTGCCTCCGGCGACGGGTCCCACGCCCGAGAACTCGTCGGGAGCAACCGGCGACGCGGAAACCGCGCCGACCACGTCACCCCACCCACGACCGCCGTCATCACGAACTCAGGACCCAGCCTCAGCGGCGGCGGCACAGCCAACCCCCCACACGACGGAGGTTCCACGCCCCGACGGCCACAAGGCACACCCACGCCACCCCAACGGGCACCAGCGGGCGGAGACGCCGCGGAACCGACCTCACGTCGACTCCAAAAGAGAAGTGGCCGTTCGTCGGAGCAGGCACTACAGCGACCTCGCCAAAGCGAACAGGTCCGCACTCAGCGTCGGGTACTCCCGGACGCACAGGACCGCGTACGTCATCAGAAGACCTGCGTACAGCTTGCGTCGGTCGGCGTCGAGCGCCGTCAAGTCGAGCACCAAGTACTCACACCCGTCGTGCTTGCCGCCCGGAGCGCTCGTGCCGTCCGTCCGGGACACCACGTACCCGCGAGCATCCATCCGTTCACCGACGGACATCACTGCCGCCACCCCCGAGGCGTACGGGTCGTGCGTCAGGTCCAACACGAACGCCGCGCACGCTCCAGACGCCGAGGCCAAGCTACTGCCGTCGAGACGTGTGACATGGAACTTGCGGTACAACCCATGCCCCTTCGACTCAGGCAGGTTCATTCGCTGGGCTCCTCTCGGCAGACGCCGGGTACACGTTCACCCGACCATGCTCCTCGACCACCTTCAGCAAATGCGCCGAGCACACCAACACCGGCGTGCCCTCTTTGCCGCTCGGCTCGACCGGACGCACCTCGAACGCCACCGTGCTGCTCCCGCAGGCCACGCACGCCAGAACGTTGTCACTCATCAGCCCACCTCTGCCAGATCGTACTCATGGATCTCACTGCATCCCTCTTCTCTCCGCGGGTCATCGGCGGCCATCTCATCGATCTTCGCGAGGACCGCCATCCCGTGCAGACGACCCCAGCAGACAGATTCGACGCCTTCAGGCCACCCTTCATCTGCGTGCTCGCGGTACTCATGCAACTCCGACTCGGCACTCGCCATGGCCTCAGCCTCCGTCGCGTGCGTCTTGAGCCCCATCTCAGCGCTGTAGCTGAACCACGGGCGTACGACCTTCATCTTCCCACTCACCATTCCGCACCTCACGCCGGCACTTCCGGCCACCCAGAGAACACGCCCAACACACGCGCGAGGGCGAACAACCGAGCGGCCTTCACCTCGACACGCGCCGTCAGTATCTCACGGACCTCCCGTCGCGACATGCCGGCCATCTGGCCCAACGCCGTCGCCGTCAGACCGCGCTCATGCGCTGCCTGGACGCATCGCTCCGTCAGCTCCAGGACGTCCGTCTCCGCTTGCACCCCAAGCGCAAACACCGGATCGACGAGGCCGAGTACGTCGCGCCTCAGCTCATCAAGCGTTGGCTCCTCAGTCTCCACGGCCAGCTCCCGTATCGTCCAAGCACACCGCCCACGGACCATCGCAACCCGCAGGCTCGACCTCCACCAACGCATCATCGTCCGTGAAGTGCAGCTTCAGCACGTACGCACTCGTCGAGGCCGCGACCCACGCGCGACCTGGAATCGACATGCGCGTGTCCTGCCCAAGATACGTCAATGCCGCCAGAGCCCGTGCGTACGCTTCGGACTCCCGACGCGCCAGCGACAACTCAGCCCGTGATGACTGGAACCGGGCCGTTGCAATCGCGTGTCCTGCGATGACACCAATGCCCAGCCCAACGATCACCGCAAAGGTCATGCGGCCTCCGCGTGTGGCCCGCGTTCGCTAATCATGCGCACGATGCGCCGCACGTCCTCGGCAAACGTCCGGCCTCGCGAGTTCTCGGCCATCTCCACGAAGCCATCGGCCGCGACGTCACGGCCGTTCATCCGATGCGCGTGCGAGACCCAAGCCACACAGACAGGTGTCATGTACGGCTCGACAGCAAAAGCTGTCTCGGCGGCCAGCAGAAGGTCCGCACACCGACCTTCCTGGTACGCGCGCAACGCGCGATGAACAGCTCGCATCGCGAGCTGGTCGCGAAACTCGACCGAGTCGGTGTCGCGCACGAGGCACGCCAGGATGGCTTCGCCCTCGATCGGCTCCCATGGCGCGACGATCAGGCGCTTTTCGCGTCGTAGCCTAGCTACGATTGACTCTACATCGCCGGCGAACCCAGGGCGAAAGAGCCAGAGCCACGCACCGCAGACCGCGGGAACGGGGTACGGCAGCGCCGTGCTACCCCCGCAACATTGCAGTGCTGCCCACTGCTCAGCGTCGAGCAGGGCACCCTCTGCAACGCCATCATCACCGTAGCGACGCACCTTGAGATACTTGCCCGGTTCATTGGCACCGAGAATGACCGGCGCCCGGTCGAATACCCCCTCGCCAGCCCACGCCGTCGAGACGCCGACAATCCGGCAGCCTCCAAGCGCCCACCAGAATGTCCCGTAACGACTCACTCGACGTCATCCTTCGGAACCGACAGCACGCGATCGTCCCAGGTATCCCACGAATAATTCTCGAAGTTACGCCGATACATCTCATGCCGGACATCGGAGGACACCCTGTCCAGTGCCGCCGCGAGGCTCTTCCCGCTATCCGATGTCATGTGCCGCACACCTGAGCAAGCGCTGCGAGTTCATCGGACGAGGCCACCTTCCGCATCCGGACACTGTGCTCCGTGCTCGCGTGATACCTGCGCTGGCTCGATTCGGCGTCCATATTCTGTCGTCGGTGGCTCTCGGCATTCTTCGCGAGAAGGCAACGGTACGCCGACTCGGCCGCCAAGATCGCCGACTCCTCCGTGTCACCAACACCGCGGGCCAGCACGAGCGCACTCGCGTGGATCTCGCTCAACTCCGCACGGTAGCTGCCATTGAATTTTTCAACGTATATCTTCATTCAGTCTCCTTCCGACCACTCCACCACTTGCGCGGCGAGTCCTGGAAATCAACCCAGGTCTCCCCAGATTGGGCCAGCGTCAGCACGGAACGGCACAACTTAGCCATCTCTGCGCGGGATGGGCTGGACGCCACTACGTACGCGCCAAGTCTGTCCACGGACAGCTCGACCACCCACTCCGTAGCCGAGTCCTCACTCGGACGCACAGACACCATCCACGGGCTCTGTGCCGTGTCAATGACACCTTCCGATAGTCCGAAAATCACGACTCCTCCTCGTACTTGGCCAGTAGCTCCTCCAGCTCAGCTCCACGAATCACGGACTCGGGGGCCGCCTCTATCTCAGCCAAGCGCTGCCGCGCGATGCGCTCGTCCCGTGCATCCTCGCTCCCGTCCTGAACCACGATGCGTCCGAAGTCCGGGTTCACGCGCTTCTCGGCGTACCTGTGAATCAGCCCCCTGGAGTTCAACTCCCTGGACCCGGCCCCGTGCTGAATCTCCCACACCACACGCGACTGAACCTCCTCCGGCGTCCCTTGGCCGTCCAGGATCACCACCGGGACCCCGACGTTCCCGCACATCACGCTCGGAGCGCACCTCCGATACCGCTCACGCGTCACCTCCAGCCACGACCCCGTCTCGTACACCTCACTCGGCCCAGCCCGCTGCCGAATCCGCTCCGCAGCCACCTCGATAGGCACGTCCAGCACGATCACCAAGTCCGGGACAGCCCGCAGACCGACGTGCATGGCCTCCAAGTGCCCCCGCGGGTAGTACGTCTCCTGGTACACCAGCGTCGACACGAACGAACGGTCCTGCACGATCGAATCGCCACGCTCCAGGAACACGCACCGCTGATCGTCGGAGACCATCCGATCGGCCAGGAACAACGCCGCGTGCGCCCGAGGATGACGACCCGTGACCAGCAAGCTCCGCAGCAGCTTGCCGACCGGATTCGACTCGTCGGGTTCGCGCGACCGACGCACCACCCGTCCAGCACGCGTCCACCAAGCCTCCAGCAGATCCGCCTGAGCGGACTTGCCCGAACCGTCGATTCCCTCAAACGCTACGTACACGGGTACAGCTTCCGCGAGGCCGCCAGATCCAAGCCAGCCAGTACGTGGTCTTCAGGCCACGGCGGGTCGTGCGACGCCAGCACCTCCAGCATGTCCTGGAGAGCATGGATCTCGGCCTTCTGGCGCTCGGCGTCGGCGACTACCGTCAACTCCGCATCAACATGGCGCTTGAGCAGCGAACGGTACTCCGCCTCACACGCCGCGATGGCTACCCCCGCCGACACCGGCGACTCGCCCCGGAACTCCAGACCGTCGCGCTGCATCGTGGCAACGAACAGCCCGCTCCCGTCGATCATCTGAATGACTTTCATGCTTCCTCCCATGGAACCGGCACCAACTCCTTCGGCAGATACAGCGGATGCTCCGGATTCCCGGAGCCCGTCAACCGCAAGTACGTCAATCTCACACCGTCCTTGACCAGCAGGCCCCGGACCTCGGCGTCACGGTCGCGGAACTTCCCGTGGTTGCCCCAGGCCGCGACCACCAACTGCGACGTGAGCGCCAACTGCCGTATCCACGCGTTGTTCTGCGGACCCACCGCAACGCTCTTCTGCCGCTTCATCGCCGCCGGCAACGTCGCTCGCCACGCGAACAAGTTCAGCATCAGCAGCCGGTCGAAGCCCCAGGTCTGCGCGTAGCCCACGCACCGACGAATGGTCGGGTCGTCGAGGTCGTCCGTAGCCGTGCTCGGGTTCAGGCCAATGAACGCGCACGTCCGATCGCCTGCGCTCCATTGACGCCAGAGCGTGTAGCGGTAGCGCTCGCACGACGAGAACATCGCCGGCTCTGTCGGCAGGTAGTTCACGGCGCATCCCCAGGATGGACGTCGAGCTTCCCGGCCCAGAACATCTTGACCGCCGCCCGGCGCTTCTTCTTCAGAGCCATCTTCTTCGCCTTCTCCGCCTGCGCAGCCCTGCGCCGACGCTCGACACACCTTGTCCCAGCACGCTTCTGGTGCTTCCGCCCAGGCTGCTTCGCTCCAGCGAGCCGGCGGGCTTGCTCATGCGCCGGCACATCCGAGTCAAAGTCCTGACGCACCGCGGCTCCATACAGTCACAACCGTAAATCCAAGCCGCCGGGCCTTCTGCACGCAGTCCGCCGTACCGACTCCTCCAGGGAACGCCACGACCAGATCGGGCCGGAAGTGTTGCAGCATCCGCAAGTTCCTCATCGGACCGGCAGCATTGCGAAACTGCTTCCAGTCCGCATCGAACGTCACTACCGGAATGCCATTGGATTCGGCGTACTCCTTTGCCAACCTGTCGGCTCCACGCGCCCCGCCCTGTGCAAGCTCGACGATGCGGTAGGCGTCCAGAGTCCTCGTCAGCAGCTCTCGGTCGCTGAACTCGCGTCCGCCAGTGACCACGATACGTACTGGCCCTTCAGACGTCATCATACCTTCACCGTCTTCGGGCCGGAGTAGGTTCCGGCGTCGAGCTGCTCGGCAACCTCCTTCGCCTTCGCGATGATGTCCAGCCACAACATCGGATGCCCACAGACGCGGACCTTGGCCTTGCCGAGCTTCCAGCCAGGGTAGCCCTTCGCCGGCAACGCTTCGCAGACGCCCACCGACACTGTCTGACAGCCGTACTGGCCGATCGACTCAGTCAACGAGTTGAACCCATGCTCCCCAAGAACCATCACAACCCCTTGCGTAATCAGTTACGCGACGAACACATGCCAATACGAACAGTCCGTGACGTCAATCCGAAGGTCATAGCCGTGCACGCGCTTCATGTCCTCGGCGAGCCAGACGTCGCCCAGACGGCTCGCTCCGGTGCAGCGGTAACGCCTGCCAGCGTACGTGCACGTCAGTACACGGCCGGCCAGCCACGCGTAGTCCTTCTTCACCGCCGGTCGACGCGCGTGCTCCAGGAACTCCTTGGCCGCGCGCTCATCCTCGTCCGCCGCCGGAAGGAGCAACCAGTCGTCAACGTGCATCATGGCGCCGTGAACCGAAAGATCGTCTCGCCCAACGCAATACGACGCGCGTGCTCGTTCAGCGCGACTTGCGCTTGTTCTTGCGTGATCGGCGACACCAGCCCCCACTTCCTCGTGATTTCACCGTAGTACAGGTCAAGCACAAGTTCACCTGCATCGCTGTAGTGGACAGACGTCGCGATGCCTGCGGGAACAGACAAGACATTCCCCACCGCATTGATATACATTCTCATCTCGCTCTCCTCTCAGAAGCCGCTCCAGCTTGTGACGTAGTTCTTCAGTGCCACGTCGATCTTCTTGGCCAGCGTCCCGTACGCAGGCGCCGAGACCGCGAAGTGCGGTCGGATGATGGCGGACGTCCCGCCGCCGAGCACATGGACCTTCACGCGACCTCCAGACGCGCCGCTGCAAGAGCGGCACGGAACAGAACCACAGCGACCGTCGGATCGCCGCCGGCAAGCCGCAAAGACCGCGCCCGCGCAGCCTCCGCAGCACCCTCCGCCATGACGCGGTGCTCCGGCCGATCACCGGCGTCGATCCACGCACAGAGCAATGCGTCCTCGGCTCCGGCCTTGAGCTTGAGCAGCTCAACAAGGCCACGATCGACTTTGATTCCGTTGTTCATGGCGTGATGATGCTATAGTTTAGGCAAGATTGCAAGAGAAAAACGACAAGCCCGGCGTAATCAGTTACGCCCGTCGAAGGCACGTGAGGCACGTCACCGGTTCCTTGGACCGGACTACAGGCCAATCGACGTAGCAGCTCATCAGGTGGTGCCCAACACCTCGGCAGTACGCACACGCCCGCACCTCTATGTGAGAATCATGAGGGTGCGGGCGCCACACCAACCTCGGATCATTCGCTTCCATGTCCTCAGCCACCGACTGCCTCCTTCGCCGCTTGCAGGCAATCAGGGCAGGTCACGACCCATTTCGGACCCCAAAGCCGCACCGCGACCGCCGAAACGGTCTGACCACAGCCAGACAGGTACTCGACCGGCCACGCCCACGTGAGCACCGGCGGAGGCTCCTTCTCGACCGTCTTGAACCAATGAACACGGCCGTCATCGCCACGCAGCATCCGCGCAGCGTAGAACTCAGCACTCATGGCAGCCTCGAACGCGTCAAGTGACGCCAAGCGTCATAGGAGAACGCGACGGAATAGCAACTGACTAATGCGACCAGGAACGGATCGCCGGTCACCAGTAACCCGATGACCGCCGCTACCGCCGTCACGCCACCCCATATCGCATTCTTACGGGCGCTCGCACGATACCACTCCCGCTGACTGTCCTTCATGACGCCTCCTCGGGCCACACCTCTTGCGCGTAGGTGCCCAGCAGCGTTATCAGCCGGTCCATCTCCGCACGAGACTTCACCCGGATCACGATGTCCCCCAGGACACCCGATCCAAAGTCGGCCTCGACGACGAACGCCACCGCCTCGGGCGGGCTCCGCCCAGGCACCGGATCGGGACTCCACGCGCACACCGAGTAGCCCAGGACGGTCGGGCCAATGAGCGGACGTCCGGTCGGGCTCGCTGCTGGAATCGGCTTGCGTACGCGAGTCATGGCGATTCCTCCGGCGTGTACAGCCGTGCGACGATCTTGATCTTCAGCTCCAGATCGTACCGGAACTCCCAGCACGTATCGCAATCACCGCAGTAGCAGTAGATCAGGTTCTCCTCCGAGGACCCAACGTGCGCCCCAGAGAGATGATTGTCCGACGTCAGAGTCCGGCACCTCGAAGAACCCCAAACGACCCTTGTACGGCACGAACAGCATCGGCCGCGGGTCACGCAGCACGAACCCGTACGGTCCCTGAAACCACGGCGAGTCCGACGCCGTCACACAGCCCGCGATCTCAACCGACCCGACGAACCCGCCACGGCGCAGCTCGTCAAAGAACGGGAACGTATCCATCAAGCGGATGCGCTGCTGGAACTCTCGCGCCTGCCGGTACTCCAGACGGGTCATCCCCGCCGAGGCATGGATCAACACCCGGCCGCGAACCTTCGTCGGCCACGTCCGGTTCTCGATGGCCTTCCCGCCGTGAAGGATCAACCAGGCCCACGGCTGACGAATCGAAAGGGCTAGCATCCCGCCTCCACAGCGTAATCACTTACGCGTTTGCGACCGTCGCCGCGAGCCCGCTTCTTGGCAGCACGGTCGACCGTGCGGCGGCTGCTGGCCCAGGGGTTGCTCTTGCCCCGACAGCAGCCGAAACGGCAGGTCAGGCTGTCCTTGCGCTTGTGTCCGTAGGGCTTCATGCCAGTCACTATCGCATAGCCCGCGCCTATAGTCAACAACTTTCGTCACGGACTTCGCCTATGCAAGCAGCATTCCAGATATGGTGTATCTGAGTGTAAAAAAATCATCCACTACGTCAAACTACTCGACATCTGACACCATTTCTTGGCCAAAACGCCTCCACAGACCCCAAGAAGCGCCGTCACCTGTATCAACCGCCCCCTGGACACCACCCAGAAAAAACAGCCCCCACACCAACAAACAGACCCGGGGTATTGGTGTCTACTACACCCCCACCAAAACAACCCCCGGGTGGGGGGACTGAGAGTCTTTGGTGGCATAGGCCCAAGGGCACTCCGGCCCAGGGCGCGAGCTTGGATGGGACTACTTGGGGACCTTGCGAACCTGGAGCACAAGACCAGCAGGACCACGGTACTCGCGCTCTTCGAGGAAGCCTTCGCGGAGGAGAGAAAGGTACGCTTGCGTGCTCGCGAGGAGACCAGCAGTGACCCAGGTATCTAAGGTGGGGTCCGTGAGAATCTCACGGCGGAGACGGCGGGACTGAGCCGAGAGAGGCTTCACACGACCTTGGGCGGATCGCGGCGCGTAATGATGGCGTCGTGGACGTCCGTCGACCGGACGAACACCGTATGATCAGTGACCCCGATCTCGGGACGGTGCGCATTCGGGTGCAGCGCAGCCGCCAGGAACTTCGGAGACACGATCGCATCGAACGACGTGCACGTCGAACAGTCCGTCTCGAACTCAATGCCCACACTCGGGTTCGACAGCTTGAACACCCCGTCCCGTACGGACAAGGACACGACGTCCTTGCCAGGAGTGAGCTTGGCCAAGACCTTCAGGCCAGCGCGAAGCGCCTTCGCATCCCAGATCATCGCCCGAGGAGCCGCCTCGGCAGCGACGAACAAGGACGCCAGCGGCTTCGCCAGCTCCCCAGGGGCCAGCCCCAGGGACTCCGCCTGACCACGGGCGCGGTGAGCCCGCAGCCGGTCCGTGACGACCGCGTGCCCGTTGCACGCGAAAAGAGCCGGCTTGGGTTCAGTCCGATGACGGGAAGGAAGCGTTAGGAATGAATCGTTCCTGCCTTAGTTATCGCATAACTTCCCGCGTGTGTCAAGCATCTTTCGCAACGAACGGCGCCGCCAGATCCAACACCCGCCAAACCTTATGGAGATCGAACTGGTCGGCCGTCCGCACACCAGACTCCATGTCGATCCAATAGGTGTGGCCGAACGTCTCCAGCCTATCAAGCACCTCGACCACATTGTCCGGTCCGATGCCTCCAGCGTAGCCCACCTTGCAGCCCGGCATTGGTGCGAACTCCCCACGGACGCCTCGGCCGCCGCTCCGATCGATCCGGAGATCCGGCCCGCCGGCCTGAAGCGCACGCGACTCCTGACCGCACGCGTGGTACGCGTATCTCCGGACGCCCGGAACGCCCCGGATGCCAGCCAGCCACCAAACCGACGGATACCTCGGACGCCCGGAACGCCCGGACACCAGCACGCCCCACTCCACGAACGGGAACTCCGCCGACAGAGCTAAAAGACTCGGGAAGGTCACGCCGTCGTCAGCTCCAGAAATCGTCACGCCCGTCAGTCTCATGAGGTGAAGTCTTGTGACTCGTACAGGCGACGATTGCGAAGGTCCAAGTCGCGAGCGCTTGCGTGCTCGCACGCTTGCTCGAACGTGTCGTGGAACGCTCGATACGGGGACGAGACACCGACAGGCCCACGCACCATCCCAGTACGCCCTCGCGGGCTTGGCTCCGTCTCCACGGCCTCGAATGCACCGAACCGCTGCCTGCGCAGTACCTGCTTCGCGACGGGCGCTGGCACAACCGAGCCCGCGATGGTGTCCGGATGCTCCCGGCCGTGGAGCTTGCCTGCGCACGGCTCGCACAGCCGACTCCGACTCCCGTTCCGACGCACCGGCGCTCCGCCACCCAGACTCGCGTTGCACCGGAAGCAGCAGATCCCGTACTCGTGGAGCGACACCAACTGCTCCGGCGTCGGAGCCATCTGCGGTGGGTCCATCACGACAGGACGACCACCAAGCACCTTGCCGGCGGCCGGCGGCACCCCAGTCACGGGCTCGGCAGGCGCCTCCGAGTCCCAACGCCCTCTGCGGACCGTCAGTACGCGCCACTGCTCACTCTGCGACCACAGAGCGCACTGCTCGTACATCAGCACAAACCCGTTCGGCTCCACGCCGTCGAACTCAACCTCGAACACCTCGATGTGACCCTGGAACGGCCTGCACGTCACGCGACCATCAGCGTGGCCGTAGTAGTACGGCATCGGATCGGACAGGTCGTAATTGCGCATGTCCAGGGTAACACCAGTGACAGGCCGACTCGCGTCGTGCTTCAGCCACGGAATCAGACGGCAGTCCCAGAACAAGAACGTCTTGAGCCGATCCGCAAAACGGAGATGCCAGACGCCCCGGACGCGTTTCACGCGAAACTTCACCGCCTGACCAGTCTTCTCCCAGGCACTCGCCGGGGACAAGGTCGGCTCGGCGAGGTACGGATTCGGCTTCGTGAGATACGAATTCGACTTCACTTCCTGCGGAACCGAATACATCGCCGACGAACGGCAAAGCTCAATCGACGGCATCACGTGCTCGTGTGACGCCGGCCCCGTCTTAGCCGCACCCTGCGGCGGAGCTGTGTACGCCTCGGCTTTGAGCTTGCAGTCACGCTTGCCAACGATCTCGCGGCCATCGGGCAACACCAAGACCAGTTCGCCGCCAGCACCGAAGTATGCGCGCGAGCCCGGACGCTCGGCCGCCGCCACGCACTGCGCATACGTCAGGTCAGGCACAGCGCCAGTACCACCAATAACGGTGACCTCGAACGCCACCACGCCTCCGATTGATCGGAAGGCCGGGATCCCGCCGGCAGGCCCGACAGAAGGGAAAGGCGAGTACATGAGCGGTTGACTCAGGTCGTGCATCCCTACGGGCAGGTAGATGTTGTCTCTGCTGACAGCACCATTCGGAACGTAGACCTGATACCTCACAGGTCGCTCGTCCACGAACAGCAACGGCAGCGGGCCAGACCTCGGGATACGCAGGAATCGGCCCACCACCCGAACGTCAACCGGCCAACTCATCGGACTCGCCACAAGACACCTCCACGTAATCAGTTACGCACCCGCAGCCAGATCATAGCACGAATCCGACAGCGACGGAAGAAAAACTACGTCCATACGGGACCTTGCGCGTCGGGACGTTGTCCCCGAACAGCGTCCGCAGGTCATCCTCGCACCGCGCCAGTCGACGATCGCAATGCCTGCGATACGCCAGCTTCCGAGCCTTCAAGCACGCCAACGCCTCCGCCTGAGTCGGACAGACGCGACGTGCACCGCAAGACGTCCACCGAGGCTCCGACCCGATCATCCGCTCGCCATCGAAGCCCCGCTCCGCGTACCAGAATCCAGACGGCGTCACCTTCGTCACGAGGTACTCGACGTAGCTGATATGCCCGTCGTAGACCTCGGCCCGGTACAGAGTATCGTTCAGTTCCATAGCTCACCTCACCCGACCGTGCCACACCATGCCCGACCCGACCGTACCTAGCCCGACTGCACACCGCACACCGCCCTGCATGACCCCGGATTGCCTCGCCAGACTGCAAACCCGACCGTACAACGCCCCGCCATGCCCAGCCGTGCATAGCACGACCTCACGGCACGCCTCACCGGCCAGTGCCTACATCACCAAGCCCCGCGTGACCTTGCCAGACCGCTCCTCGCCCAGCACTACGGCGCCCGGCCATACTGCAAACATTACAACGCACAGACAAGCCATTCCTCACCATGCCGCGCACCACATTGCTCTGCCCAGCCCAGCCTCACCGCACTGCAAACCTTACCCGGCATCGCCCAACACCGCATTGCCACGCCAGACGGCACACATCACCAAACCCGACCATGCCATGCCCTGCCTGGCATTGCCGAACAGCGCCGAACAGCACCTCACTGCACACCGAACCTTACACCGCAATGCACTTCCACACCGCGCACTGCCAGACCTCACCGTGCCCAGCCAAGCCATTCCTCGCCATACTGCAAACCAAACACGGCCATACACCGCACTGCCTTGCCTTGCACCACCAAACGGCACGCCTCAGCTACTTGAAGCCTCGAACTTCGTGACCGTGAACTGCCCGAACGGACCCGTCTTCTCCGGTCGGAAGTCCCCGATCCCCGTCATGATCCCGGACTCGTCCAGGATCGTCTTCACCATCCGCCAGTCCATGTGGTCGTCCATGACCCGCACCCGGAAGGCCAGCGACCACGCGTTGATCCGCGCCCGGTAGCGCATGATCTTCCCCTTCGTCGCCGGAATCGTCACCGGCCGCGCATCGACCTCGAACGCGTCGGCGCCAAGCACCTCACCCGTCTGCGGGTCCAGGAACGGAATCACCTCCGGGTCCTCGTCGTCCGGCCCGAGCACCAGCACGGTGCCAGCCAAGTCGTACTTCATGCTCGACCTCGACCCCACCTTCTTGTGCCGCTTGCCTCCCGCGACGATCGTGCCCATCAGGTACGTCGTCGGCGCGTACAAGAACCCCCGCGGACTCACGTAGGCCGTCTTCCGCGCCTGCTCCCGCGGGTCCTCCTCCTCCCGATGCTTCGGCCGCATCGTGCTCTTCCCCGACGCCACCTCGGCCGCCTCCGCGAACCGATGAATCAGAATCGGCGACACGCTCGTCACCTTCACGTCGTAGTACGACACCTTCATGCACTCACCCCACCCTTACCGGACCTCCCGGTCCGATCCCGCAATGCACCAATCTCAGTCAGCCAGCGCAACGCCTCTCGCAGCGCCAGCCCGAGACCAGGAAACGACCTCGCCGGCATGACGTGACCGTTGAGACTCACACCCTCACTCGAATTCCGAACGTGCTCCAGCAACTCCGCGCGAAGGTCACGAATGTCAAGCATCGCCGACGTCGGCTGTTGCCCGATGACCGACGGTGCGCACTCTGACGAATCCCCGGCCGCAAGCCCGTGCGTCGCACACGCATACGGCGCCAACTCGTACACCGAGCACCGACCGTCCTTCAGCAGCAAGCACGGCACCCGTGACCCGTGCCACCGGGTCGCGTACACCACCGGACTGCCGGCCGCCTCGTACGTCGCCGCCTCCAGCTCGGCGCGAGCTTCGATCTCCTCACGACGCCCCACGATCTCGCCCTCGTGAGCCAGCACCAGCAAGACCGCCTCGTACAGTGAGACACCGACCGCCTGGAAACAGCAGCCCGGCGCTGCCGCCTTGCACGACCCGCAGATCAGCTTCGTAGCCAGCCCTCGCCGGATCATCACCCGAAGCTCCCGCTCATCGGCCAGCATCCGAGTCACTCCCGCAGCTATAGCCTCGCGTCTGGTCGCCACAAACCTCCGCCGCGTAATCAGTTACGCGCTATTGAATGTACGTCTTCGATGGTGCCGGTCCACCCGGCGCATCATCCGACGGCAACGCCTCCATCGCCCGTGCGAGAAGCCCAGACAGCCGATCGTCCAGCAGCTTCTCGTCCACCTCGAACGCAGTCACTGGCAGCACCCCATCGCCCGCTGCAATCCGCGCCGACACCGGCGGACCCTTCGACGCCAACATCAGCGCTTGAAGGACCATGGACGACACACGCTCGACCAGCCCCGGCCCCAGGTGCGCCGGGATGTTCCCGCACCCCACGTGGTAGGTCCTACCCACACCACACGTCGCCGTGTCCGGGACCGACCCGTACCCAGTGATCTCCACGACCTCGACCATGTACCTCGCATCGCAGAACCGAGAACAGCGCTCCGCTCCCGAGAGCGCCGACAACACCGTTACAAGCATGGAACTCCTTGATCGTACTCCCGTATCGGAACCCACAGCGACCGCCCCCGCTGCACGGCCCGTGCAGCTACCGTCCCCGGCACAAAGCCGCCATCCGACGCAAGGGCCTGAATCTGCCCAGTCCGACTCCGGACCAGCCGACGCGCCCGCGACAGAACGGCCTGGAATGGGTACTGCATGACCCACGCCCCGTACCGTTGGGTGACCACGACCACCCGGCAAAACTCCGGGAACGGCTCCCTCAAAGACAACGCGAACGCCTCCCAGCCCTCGCCTGCCCCGATTTTCAAAGCCGTATTCACCCGGCGTTTATCGCATAGTTGCGAGGACGTGTCAACCGCGAATCTTCGTCATCGCGTACTTGCCACGGATCTCCGCCGCAAAGAACTTCCCCACCGACGCCGACTGCATCAAGTCCCGGTAGATGCGCTCCGGCACCCCCGTGTAGCGGTACACCGACCCCGTCTTGAAGGCGACCTCCAAGACGTCAGACTCCCAGCCCACCTCGGAAATGTTCGACGACTGTACGTGACGGCGTTCCATCGTCGTCAGCTCCCAAGGCCGACGTCAACGCCGGTGGCCTGGAGACGACGCAGAAACCGTACGAGCGCCTTGGCCGTGTCCACGTTGACGTACACCACGTTGTCCGACTCCGAGACCACGTGCGTGCTCGTCGTCAGCACAACTGACCCATCGCCGCGATGCCACTGCGCGTACACGCCGTCGCCAAGATACTCTTTCAGATCGTCCATCACCGCCCTCCAGACAGACCGACCGGATCGGCCAGCAAGTACACTCGACCAGGGACAACCGTCGTCATCCCAGACACGCTTTTCAGTGCCGCCAACTCGTGGCAAGCCTTCATCAGCGCCTCCGTCGTCGAGGCCAGCTCCCGTTGAAGCCTGGAGTACCCTTGGGCGAAGCACTCCTCGCCCGAATGGCACAGGCCATCCTTGGGGTCCGAGATCCCACACCGGAGCGGCCCAAGCGCCCGTAGACACACCGGGCACTCAGCGCCCATCGAACACCTCCCGCAGCCAGCGGGCGTCCATCCGCTCCCGCATGTCCAGACGCGCATCCCGGATCGTCTGCTGGACCGACTCGAACGCCGCCCCGTCGAACAGCCCCTTGACGTGCGTCTCAATCAACGATCGGAGCACCCGCGGCTCCAGAGCGTCCAGCTCCCACGCTTCCTTCAGCCCCGTCTTGCGCACGTAGCCCGCGAACCGGGCCGACGTCTCCTTCGCCGGGAAGGGTGGCGGACGGTACTGCGCGATCTGCTCCCGAGTCAGCGCGATCCGCTTGAACTCAATGTCCGGCATGTCGCCATAGCCCGGTGCCCCGTTCTTGTGCGCGTTCTCACGGATCTGCCCGATCGTGCGCTCCGCCGCCTCCGGAATCTCCAGCCCGTCCGGATCGTGGTCGCCGAAGTACAACACCGTCGCCGTGCCAAAGCCACCGCGCGGGTGCGCCGCATGCGCCTCAGCCAGCTTCTCCATCCAATCGTACAGCATCGACACCGACGGGTAGCCCTTGCACGCCTGCCAGGATACCCCGAGCCCCTGGCACGTCGGTTCGAACACCCCCGCCAACGCCTCCTTCTCAATCCACACCGAGACGTGGTTCGCCTGACCGTACCAGCGGTCCGCGTGCAGATAGGTTTCAGGCCCCTCGCGCACGTCACTCGCCGTCGCGGCCAAAGCGTCGTCCACGTCGTCATGCATCGTCTTGAAGCGCCCCGCGTCGACCTTGCGGCCACGATCCTCCAGACAATCGATCGGCAGGTCACCCGCAATGCGCGCGTTCACAAGCGTGTCACCAATCCGCTTGTACTCCTGCTGGCTCGACTCGCAGAGCCCACGGGACACAAACTGATAATACGCCTGACGCAGTGAAAGGTTGAGTCCTGACGACGCATAATCGCTAATGATCTCGCGCGCCATCGCCACAATCTCAGGTCGGGTCAAACGCCGCACAACGCCTCCTCAGTAGCCGTCCACGCCGCACACCGCATCACCCCAGGACCGCCACAACCCGATCGGGTCCGTGGACGTCCCCACGGGCGTCCCCGTCCGGTCCAGCACGCCCCACTTCGGACGACCATCCGCCGCCGATAGCATCGGCCCGAATGAGTACACCGGCCCGAGCACGATCGTGTCCGGCCGGAGCCAGCAGAGGAACCGCTCGACGAACGCCATCGCACGGCTCGGCTTCATCGGCGTCGACTCGCCGTACTCGCCCACGAACACGATGCCATCGACCGGATCGGGCGACCCGTTCGGCAGCACCCCCATCGGGGCGCGCGTGACTCGGATCGTATCGGTCACTTGCCACCCAGGGCCAAGTACAGACGGTTGTTGAACGAACACGCCACCCGGTGATTCTCCTGGCCGACAGGACAATGACGATCGGCGAACGCGATCGTCACAAGCTCCGCCATCAGCGCACGGGCATCGCACCCGTGCCGAGCCCCGAGGCAGAACGCCTCCGCCCCATCGAACATCCCGGCCTGGACGGCCCAGGTCATGGCCTCACGGACGACCGGGTGCAAGTCGAACCGCGTGACGTCCCGCGCGTCACGGGAAAGGACGAACGACGCCGCCGCGCCGCCGCCGAGCGTGACGGACTCGCCGAGCTCCAGCGCCCGGATCGCCTCGCACGCTTCCGGGTCCTCCGCGTTGTTGGCGATGAAGTCATGGAAATCGACGATCTCGCCGTCGAGCCGGTAACCGATGTTGCTTGCGTTGCTCATGCCGTCACTATCGCATACCCTCCGGATGAACGCAAGAAAAAAACGACATCACCCCCAACGAACCCATGCAGCGACCGCCAAGCCGCACACGCCCGCGTGCCACAGCCCGTGCGTGAGACAGAAGATCGACAGCACGACCACCATGCCCCACGTCACTTCGTTGCCGTCCATGGTGCTAGCGTAACTGATTGCGCTACGGCCGGGGAGCGGACGTGCCAGCGCGCGTGACCCAGGCCGTGCCGGCGCACCAAGGACAGGGATACGCCTTGGGGTCCCGACGCCCACCGCAGTCACACGGCCGGCTGTCGCCAAGCCACACCGTCACGTGATTGAAGGAATCCTCCGCAAACGTCGCCAAGGACACCACGTCCTGCGCCATCCGCAGGAGCCTCCGAGCGACACGCAGATCGTTCGTCATGCCCAAGGACACGGTCGCGCGAAGATGGAGCGCGCCAAAACCCCGGGGGCGGGCGAGCGCGTCAGCTCCAAGTCTGCCCGGTGAACGCCGTGGTGTACCCGCACAGCGCCATCCTTGATCTCACACTGCACCATGTGGCAACCGGACTCCAAAAGGACGCGAGGCCATTCCTTGGCCAGCCACCCGTCCCACGCGTCTCGGAACAGGTCCACTACGCCACCTCCTGACGCTGGGCGATCAGAGCCGTCCATGCGGACACGTTCCGTTCCAGCTCGGCAGCCCGCGCAATCGCCGCATCCCGGTTCGCGATCAAGCGAGGCAGCATTGCCGCCATGACCTCGTGCTCATGCTCGAACAGCGCCGACGCATGGCAGTCCACGAACCCACCGCCTTCGTCCAGATCGACAAAGGCCCGGCCACCGGGACGGGGCCAATCGACCACGATCACGCGACAGATACCGTCGCCCGACTCCATCCACCGAACGTCACCGATCTTCACAGAACCCCCAAACTCACCCGCGCTTGCAGGAGCCCAACGACCACGTCGACCAGCGATGCGCGATCGGCCTGCGGGATGTACCACGTGTCGTTCATCCGACGAATCTGGTCAGCCAGCGCCCCACGCAACGCGTTCAGCTCCTCCGGCCCTTCGTCGGCCAAGGTCACCCACTCCGTCGGGTACGGCATCTCCACCGACAGTTTGCCAATGAGGAACGCGATCTCGCGCTCCGTGAGGATGCGCTCAAGCTCGAACCGTCGAGCGTCCTCATCCGACAGCGGACGGGCGTAGGAGACCGCCCACCGGAAGTCGGGATGCGTCGCCGACTCCCACCCCTTCGGGACCGTCGCGAACCCAGGCGGACGGTTGCGACAGCCGTAAATGATTGCGTCACTCATGTCGCAACTATCGCATAAGCTCGCTTTGGATGCAAGAAGAATCGCCATGGGTAATGACGATTCTCGCGCGTCACACGACTCGTGCACCATCACGCGCAGGCCGTCCTCAGCTCCCGCAATCGCCTCGAAGTCGTCAAGCTCCACTGGTGTCGCTGCCAGAGCAGACAGCAGCCTGCGCTTCGCATGCTCCGCGTCGACAGCCTCGACGTCGCAGAGCACTGTCACCGTGTGACCGTCCGGACCATCGTGCCAGACACGACGAACACCGGCAGCTCTCCTCGGGCCGCTATCATACGCACGCCTCCAGCGCGATCCAATGCAGCCGCGTCGCCGCCGGCAGCGCCCGATCTTCAGGACATCCATCAGACGTCACAGCCCGTGACGTCGGTCAGCGGCTCGGACTCCTCATCAGAGGCAACGAACTTGCCGCCCTTGTACCGGACACTCTCTCGGTGGACCGTGATGCCTCTGACGTCACCACAATCCCATGAACATATAGTCGTCCGACCCACACCACGCAACTTCGCAAAGAGCGAATCCGCATGGGCCATCAAGATCGCCTCAATCTCATCGGAGTCGAAATAGACCTCTTCCTGGGTCGTTACCTTCGTGTCTTGCTTTACAATCGCCATCTATCCCCTCCACTCAGTGGACTCCGCAGCCCCACTCGACCTGATAACCGCGATCTCGTCCGGAGTCAGGCCAAGCGCGAGTCCACGGTCAATCACGGCCTGAACCTCATTCATGCGCCTCTCCGCACGGTCATCCTCCACAGTGGACTGGACCACCGTCACAGGGCCAAACCAACTTGTCCCGACCCACAGAAGCTCAGTCTTCAGGACTTGACCGTTGCTACCCTGCACGTCGGCGCCTTTCGCCAAGCGCAGAGCCGTCGCCCTCTTATCGCACACGGCCTTGACGACCGGGTATCCTCGGCCCTCCGTCCCGTCGCTATTCACAAACACGACGTAGGCGATCTTCTTCTTCGTATATTCCATCGCATCCTCCAGTCGCCTCGCTAAACAAAGCCACCGCAACTGGCACCCTTGAGAGCGTAGCTCATGGCCCAAGCCTCCGGTGAATCTCGGGCGTCGCGAAACGACGAGACGGGCTCAGCGGCGGAACCCCAGGGAGCCGCTTCGATACCCAGCCGTCGCGCTCCTGGCGAAGCTGGTACTCGGATTCCCACTTTCGACCCCGTGGGTACGGGTAGGCGTACGGATGCTCGGACGTCATCGGCATCCCCCGAAGGATGCGATCGTCCACCCGCGACCGAAGCCAGCGCAGCGCCTCCGCCTGCGTGTACTCCGTCGCCCAATCCATCCGGACGACGTCGCTATCCCGCGGGCCACTCGCCCAACGCCAGAGCTTCAGGACATTCCGAACGGTTGGGGTGAACGCCGTCATGGCGACGCCCGTTCGACGATCATCATGCCGCCGAAGTGCATCGGGATCTTCGCCCGCTGCCCAGCCCGCTTCAGCCGCATGATCGGCGTGCAGTCCGCCTCATCATCGTTTCCGGCGTACCACTCGGCCACCGAGCACTCGCCGACCTCCGTGGGGTCATCGGCATCCCAAGTCCGAAGCATCACCTCGCCGCGCGCAGCCGCAGCCTTGCGCGTCGCGAAGGGACCCTCGAATCCCAAGTACCACACAGACCCAGATTCGCCGTGGTAAGGGCGAGGTTTTACAGGCTTGATAACGTCGTTCATGCCGTAACTATCGCATAGCTAAGCTATTGGGTCAAGAAGTTTCTTGCGAAGAATCGTAATCAGTTGCGCTCATCGCAAGCGTGATCCATGGCACGCCGTCGGCCACGCCTCGAATCGCCACGTCCACGGATCATCCGTCGACCTCAGTCCCCACCGGCCCCAGCCCTTGCGGTACGCCTCGACCGCCTGAACAGGATCCAACCCCAAAGCCCCAGCCTCAGCTTCGTCCACCGTCGACAACCGCGATGGTGTCGCGTTGATCATCCGTACCGCCAAACGGTGCTGCCCCGGCTGCATCGCCTCCGCCGTCTGGTACTTCCCGTCGTGCGACACCACCATCGCCGGGCCACCGTCCAGACGCATCAGCCACGCCCCGTCGTCAAAGACCGCCATCAGCACCCCCGGAGCGGGCGAGCAGAATCGCAACGGCTCCGAGCACGGCACCGCCCCGCGCCACGGCGGACTCGCCTCCGCCAAGCACGTCCAGGTGTCCGTCGGCGGGTTCCACTCGTAGTTGCTCGCGTCATGCCAGTCCGGCGCCAGCACCCGGTTCTTCGGGTTGACCAGCGACCTCGGGAACGGCGTCACCAGCGCCCGGAGCACCACCCCGTCCATCGCCGCCTCCCAAGCCGAGATCAACGCCCGCGCCTGGAACGGCAAGATCGGTAGGTGTCTCATCGCGCCGGCCGAATGTGGTACACCGGGTTCGACTCGCGCAACACGTACTCCAACTTCTTCGCGTCCGGGAACACGATCCGCGACCCACGATTCGGCGTCGCCGTGATCTCCATCTGCGCCGTCGCGTACCTCGGCACACCCGTCGGCCACCACGCCGTAATGCTGAAGCTCACTCGGTCCATCACGCACCGCACGTGATCCTCCCCAGCCGAGCCGATCCCGCTGTTCTCCAGCACCAAGATCAACTCCCTCGGCGGACGCGACGTCCCATCCGCTTCGTACGACCCCAGCGTAAAGAACTTCAGCCACGTCATCGCCGCCCGAATGTCCGGTGAGTACCGATCCCGCTCCGGGTCCCCCGTCGTCACAAACGGCGGCAACGGGTCCGCCCCCGCCAAGAACTCCGTCCCCAACGTTTGCAACGCCGCCGCCGTCGCCAGACCCGGCACCGACCGCGACTGCGCCAGCTCCTCGTCGTTCGAGAACACCACCGAGAACGTGAACGGCGTCGTCTCCCGACCCGCCCACTTCACCAACGACTGATTGCCCCCGATGACCCGAGACTTCGACCACCCGCTCTCCGACGAATACTCCACGCTCTCGGGGAACCACTGGAACGCCAAGACCGCCAGCGTCCGATCGCGCGCCACGCCGTCCCGGTCCATGGGGATGATGTACGCGTCTGCCCCCCGGAATCCCAGGGTCTGCGTGCGCGGAGAAGTCAGGCTCACCAGTCCAGCCATACGGCTCCTTTATGGTGACTGCGTCATAACGGCGTCCACGGCCCGCGGGCGCGGCTCGAACCGGCTCTCGCCCGCTCGCCAACCGCACTCCGGGTGACTCCGGGCCGGAACGATCCGCTCCAGCACTGTACACGTCCCCGTGTGCGCGTGCTCACCCCGAGGCCGACGCATCGGCCCAGCGAAGTTGGTGCAGTTCAAACACATCCACCGTTTGGCATTCGCCTCGCGAACCGACGCGCGCACCCGCGCCGCGAACTCCCGCTGCTCCTCACGCGCCTCCGCGTACAGCGCGTTCCGGGTCCACGTCTCCGCGATGGCCTGCGTCATGCCCGACGACGCCCGAGCGTCCCGGAACACCCGGCCCTTGACGATCCGTCGCAGACGGCTCCCGTCCCACTCCACCAAGCCCCAGCCGTCCGGGACCTCCTGGCGTCGAACCACCCCAGGCAACGCCGCGATGTACCGCAGGCTCCCCTCGCGCGTCCCGTTCAACCGCTGCCACTTCCCAGCCCCGAAGTCCCGCCCCAGACCCCGCTTCAGGTGAAACGCGAACTTCTCCGCGTCCACCGTCTTCTGGTCGGCCAAGAAGTCCGCCCGAGTCGCCTTGACCTCCACGACGATGCTCATGTCTGTCAGGCCCGCCCGAGGCACGTCACCCGTGCACCAGAACTTCGCCGTCGAAGGCGCCATCCACGCCGCCGCGCCCGCCACGTCCACGATCCCAGCCCGCAACGGCACCTCCGTCGCCACCGCCCAGAACCGACGCTCGAACAGCCACTCCGCCACCGCGAGCTTGATCCCCCGGTGATCCTCGCGCTCCCCGCGCCGGTACACGACCAGCGGCGCCGACGGGCTCACGATCATGCCGCCTGCACCGCCGACGCAATCACCCGATCGCTCACCACGTAGAACGCCAACGACCCGCGCCCGCTGAACTCCTCCAGGTAGCTCTGAAGACTGCGCTCGCGGCCCACCGGACCCAGCGAGTACGTCACCACCGGCGGATGCGGCTCCTCGACCCCAGATACCTCGCCCCCCGTGAATTCCGGCACCGACAGCTCAACGTCCAAATACGGCTCGCCACAGTCCCGCCACGGCTGCTCCAGCCCCACCGGAGCGGCCTCCTCACGACGGAACACCTCACACACCGTCATCGGCGGCGGAAATGCCGTCAGCAGCCTCGGATTCAACCTCGGCACCACCAACTCCTCCAGCAGCCGTGCCCGAAGGTAGCCATCCCGCTTCAGCGCGAGCCAGAGCCCGCCCATGCGCGACACGTCCTCACCCCGCTCCCAGACCCGGTACACGTCCCACGACGAATCCGGCTTCTGCGCAATCACCATCACCCGCTGCTGTGCCTGCACTTGCTAAATCTCCCCGACCCACCGGCCATGCACCTTCGCGTTGAACCCACCCAAGATGGTGTTCATGTTCATCTGCGTGTTGTCCGTCCCCTTCAAGAACTTGAAACGGAAGTACGCAGCATTCTTTTCAGTGACATTCGGTATCCACGCGACGTTAGCTGGCGTCACCGTGTCCTCAAACGTGAGGTTGACCTGATATAGCGCGTCCGCGAGCGCCCGCTTGAACGTGACCTTGCACGTCGTATTCGAGTCCTCCAGCGTCACCGTGTCCACGTTGAACGCGTCCGTGATGGTCCCCGGGTACACGTGCGTCACGAGCGCCTTGATCTGCGCGTTGGCGTAGACCTCGTGCGCCGCGGGAGTCACCGTCTTCGCCAAGCCCCGGCGCATCAGGATCTGCCGGTAGGTGTCGAGGATGACCCCCTTGTTCGCCCCCGCCTCGCCCAAGATCAAGCCCATGTCCGCCACGCTGAACCGTGGGCCGATCAACAGGCTCCCCAGCACCGACGTCGCAATCTGCACCTCGTCAGCGCCACCCGCCGAGAGCGTAATCGCTTGCGCGAGCAGAGACCCCAGCGCCAACGGCTCCCGGTCCGTGTACCGCCGCCGCTGAGCGAACACCTGCACGTTGTCCACACGGAAGTTGCCGCTGCCCGTCCCCGTCCCGTTGAACTTCAGCTCGACCGTGAACCACCGCGCGTCCGCCGCGTCCAAGTGCGCCGTCGCCGCCAGCCGCACGCACATCTCCGTCCGAGCCTGCGCCCCAGACGTCGGCAGCACCATCTCGTGACTCGCGATCACCGTCACGCCGTCCGCCTGGAACGACCGCACCAACAATGACGCCGTGCCGTTCACCACCGACGTCGGCAGCGCGTCCACCACCATCAGCAAGAAGTCCCCCGGAGCGCACGGGAACAACGTCTGCACCCCCGCATCGCCCACGCCGCCGCGCGAGCCCACGAACACCCGCGCATCCTCGGCCGTCGCCGGAATCGCCGCCTGGAGACACCGCCCGCCCACCCCCGACGTCTGCTGCGAGAACACCCACTGCGCCGGGTAGGCCGTCGTCGTCCCCACCCGCGCGCCCCAGCCGGCCAGCTTCTCGACCTCGTGCGTCGAAGACACCACGCCGTTCCGATGATCGAACGCCGGATTCGGCACAACCGGAGCCCACCCCAGATCCGCCGACACGTCCGCAAAGGCCAACCGCCGCAACCTCGGCGTCACCGCCGTCGCCGCGATCGAACCCGACCCAGGCACGACAACAACCCCCAGCGGGAGCGCCGTCGCCTTGTCCGTCGCCCACTCCCCCGATGCCTCATCGTAAGCGACCACCCGGAACGTCGTCGTCGCGTTCGTCGTGTACCCAGGCAAGAGGCACACCACGACCGTCTTGTTCTCCAGGCCCGTCAGGTTCAACGGAATCTCGTTTGGCGAGCCGTCGAACTTGCGGACCGTCAGCGTCTCGCCCGTCGCCGCCAGCCGGAACGCCGCCACGTGGTCCTTCGTGTCCGGGTCGGCCGTCAGCTTCACCAGCATCCCCGAGTTCTGCGTCTCCAGAACGAACCCCCGGTACACCCCCCACGGCAGAACGCCCGAGACCAGCCGGTTCACCCCCTGTGAGACGTTCGGCTCCTTGTAGACAACCCCGAACGTCCCCGCCGTGAAGTTATGAAGTACAGTAGCCATTATTGCTTTTCCTTGAGGACCGTCACGTGCGCCGGGAGCACGTCAGCCGCCTGGACGAACAGCACGTCCGCCTCGTTCGAGTGCCCGCCCGACGGGTTGGTGTAGACGCCCCCCAGCGGCGACGATACCACGCGCAGCACCCGAGCCGCCGCGTACGTCGCCGACGGAACCTCCCGGGGAACCAACGTCAGCTTGTTGATCCCCGTCACCGGCGGCAGCGTCCCCGCCACGACCAGATCGTCCTTGTCGACCACGACCGACGTGCAACGCTCCACCCACCACTCGTTCGTGCCGTCCGTCAGCTTCCAGTTACCCAGAGGCACCGCCGACGGCGAGGGCGGGATAGGCGACGCGTGCTCCCCCGCCCCGTACGTGTACCGCACCCGCAGCGTGTGCATCGACGTCGCCGTGTGCGGGAGTGCCGCGGGCGTCACCGTCTCGACCACCAACGAAAACTCGTACGCCGCCGCGTTTTCCCACAGATACGTGTCAAGCGCGATGACGTCCCCCTTCACCTCGTCAAACCGTGCGATCTGCGGCGCCCAGCTCGTGAAGCTCCGCTGCGAGTCGAAGTCCACGAAGATCCCCGAAAACTGCGCGAACGGACGGTACGTCACGCCCGACGTCACCGACTGGTCCACCCCAAGCACCACGATCTTCGAGTTCGACCCCGTGTACTCCACACGCCCGACAACCGCCGTGGGGAACGCCTCCGCGAACGTCCTGTCCAGCGGCCTCAGCTCTCCGTAGCTCGACGAGATCCGAACGTCACGCGCCCGGAACGTTCGGTTTGTACCGTCCGCCAGCGTAATCGTGTACGTCACGATCGTCGTCCCCGTTGCCCCATCCGATGACGGCGCCAAGTTCGTGCAGACCACCCCCAGTCCCTCGCCCAACGGGCGACCCTCCAGGTACACCTTCGACGTGTCCAACACCCCGAGCAGCGTCGTCGCCGGGCTCTCCGAGTCCACCGCGTTCGCCACGCCGTCGCCGTAGGCCACCGGGAAGCCCCGCCACGGCACAACCCCCGTGAACAGCGTCGCCGGCCCGCCGAACGTCGCGTTGATCTTCGCCACCAACCCCGAGGACGCCACGTGCAGCTTCGTCGGCGTGAAGCTGAACCCCCGCGCTCGGCCGAAGCCCCCGATCCCCGCAGCCGTTCCCTTGCGCCGGTCAACCCACTCGTGCCGACCGACCAGCGCCCGAGTCACGCCGTCGAGCATCCCCTGCACGAACGCAATCCCGTAGTGCTCCGCCAAATGGTGCAGCAGGTCCGGAGGCACGAACGCCTCCCCCACGCCCAGGCTCACCGTCGCCACGTCCGCCGCCGCGATGTCGAATTCGTACAGGAGGCCAAAGACCGTGCCGTCCGCTCGCGCCGTGTTCAACGGGTAGCTCGACCGCACCCGGAGCACCACCCACGCCTTGCCCGCGCCATCGACGAAGCTCCAGCCCGGACGCACTGCCGCCAGCGGGCTCGGCGCGTACAGCAAGGCATCGTCGAACAGCGTGACCTCGCCCAGCGTCGCGCCAGCCTCTTTGCCGACCACCGACACGTCCACGCCGTTCGCCGGAGTCCGTGTCTCCCAGGCCGAATGAACCCCCCAGACCGACCGCGCCGCCCGTCGAAAGCGGTTCAGCGCGTGCCCCAACGCGTACTGCCACCGCCGGAACACACTCGCCCCGGCCAGCTCATCGTCAGCACGCATCTGGCCCGTGGTCAGCGTCGCCCACATGACCTCGTGAACCCAGTCCCGCTCGCCGAACGGTCCCGCACCAAACCCAGCCGCGACCAACACGGCAGGGTCAGCCCAAGGAGACGACCCAGGCAACGCCACCCCAGCCGAGACCCCCTGCGGGTCCAACGGATTCAGCGCAAGATCAGGCATCGATCGTCACCACGACCCGGTACGACCGCCCCGGAGCCCCACCAGCAAACGTCACGTCCACGTAGTCCGCGTACCCCACTCCAGACGGGCCAGCCACAACACTCGTCACCCGAGTAAGCGAGCCGCCATCCGTAGGAACTATCGTATATTTCGCGACGTTCGTCAAGTTCCCATTGATCGTCATCCGCTCCGAGAACGTCACCCGGATCACCTGCGCCGAAACCTTCGTCGCCGACGCCACCGAGGGCTTCACCCCAAACCCGACGAAGTCGGTGTACCCGTCCGTAATGCCCGCCGCGCCCGTCACCGTCAGACGGTAGCTCTGCCCCAGCGTCATCTCCGATACCGTCAGCGTCACTGACTTCCGATCGGCCGCCACCGTCGCCGCACTCACCGTCGGGACCACCCCGTTCGCCGGAGCGTTTTGCGTGATGACGTACTTAGTCACGTCCGTCGTCGACCCGCCCACCTCCAGCGGCACCGAGAAGTCCAGCCGAATCGCCAGCGAGGACGCGACCACCGCCGACACAGGCACAATGTCCGGATCGAAGTGCTCCTGCTCCTGCACCAGAATGACGGTCGGAACCGTCAGCCCCAGCGGAACACTCGGGAGCCCCAGGTCGAAGACCGCCACCTCAGAGCGCCGTGTCGAACTTGAACAGCACGTCGTTGAACACGATGTAGCTCGGCGTGCTGTTGGTGTCGAGGTTCACCTTCGCCGTGTCGATCGCCAGCATCGTCGCCGACCCGAAGTACCCCAGGCAGAAGTTCGTCTGCGTGAAGACGTAGAGCGGCAAGCCAGGATACTTCGAGTTGTAGTCGCGGCAGTTCGAGAGTGCCGCCGGCGTCCCCCCGAGCAGGCCCACGCGACAATACCCAGCCGCCGCCAAGTCTGTCGTCTGCGCGTACTCCACCTGCGTCCGGTTCAGGCAGTTCGCGTCCGACGTGTTCTTCCCGAAGCTCGCCGTGTTCGACTCCAGGTCCGGAGTCCGCGACAGGAACACGAACGGCTTGGTGTCCGCCGCCGCGTCGAACGGGATGTACCCGCCCGTGTAGAACATCTGGTCCAGGTCCGCCACGCCCCCAGGCTCGTTGAGCGCCGCGTAGAGGTACGTGTAGACGTTCGCCCCGCCGTTGTACGTCTCCGTGTTCGAGGCCCCCACATAGAGCATCGCCCCGCCGCCCGGCGCCGCCGTGTCGTTCCAGTCCGTCAGCGGCGTCTTCTTCGCCGACCCGCCGAAAGCCCCAGGGCCAGCCCCGCCGTTGCTCCACTGGCCGTTCATCGACACCTGAATCCGCAGCGTGTTGGTGCTCAGCGTAATGTACGCCTGCCACTTTCCCCCACCCGGATAGGCCGTGACCGGCTCCACGACGAGGTAGCTCCCACTCGGGGAATCCGCCGACGATGCCCAGCTCGCGACGTAGCCCGTGCCCTGCTTGTAGAGCGCGGGAACCCCGGTGTCCTGCACGATCTGGAGGCAGTTCTGGCCCGAGTTCGCGATGAAATTGTAGATTTGGTACAGGACGTCGGCAGACGTTGTAACGCTATAGCTCCGGTACTTCGCTCCCACAGAACCCTCCTACGCCTTCGGCCGCTTCACGATCACCAGCTTCGTCTTCACCAACACCGTCACGCCCGGCACTGTCGGCGCCACGTCAGCCGGCATGAGCACCGGCGTCGGGACTGCTGGCAACGTGAGATCGAACACCGCCATTGCCCTACTCTATCACGTCCCGATCGGCCGGAGCAGCACCGGCGTCGTCAGCGTGCCGTCCCCCGTCACCGTCTTCAGGCACATCCCGATCGACCCCGTGTAGGTGCCCGCGCTGCTCTTGACCCGATTCGCCGCTGTCCCGAGCTTCACCGCCGCACCCGTGACCACCGTCTGCCCGCTCTCCACGATCAAGTCATACCGGCCGCCGCTCTGGTAGACGACCTTCTTGGTGCCGTCACCCACGACCGCCGTCAGCGCCACCCCGCACACCGCCGTCGAGTTCGCCGCCGCCTTCTGAAGCGTCCCCGCCGCCACCGGCTCCAGGATGTCGCCAACCGCCACCGTCTGTCCGCTCGTCACCACCGCCGAGTCCACGACCGCCGACGCCTCGCGCCCCAGGAACGGGCGGAACGTCTGCCCATCGACGACCATCCCCCCGCCCCGGAGCAGAACCATCCCCAGGCCGCCCAAGGACACCCGCGTCGCGATGACCACGGCCGCATCGTTGTTGGCCGCCCGCGCCGACACCGCCGGAGCCGCCAACGTCGAGTCCGCCGTGTTCCCGCGCGGGAACACCACCGCCGCCACCTGCCCGAGTGCCAGTGTCACCGACCCCGCAGGGATCGTGAACGTCGCTCCGCCCCAGCCGCTCCGGATGATGATGACGTCGTCCCACGTCAGCACCCCCGACGCGTAGGTGAACTGCGCCAACGACACCACGAGCGCGCCCCGGTCCTCGCGCACCGCCGCCAAAGCCGCGTCCACGGCATCCAATGTCGCCTTGAACTTCTCAAACCACCTCTCGTCCTGGTAGTCCGGGTACTGAAACCCCATCGTCGTTGTCGTCGCCATGCCGCCTCCGCGTAATCAGTTACGCCGCTGCCAGGGTGATCGTCGGGTTGCCGCCCCAGGTCGGGATCTTGTCGGCCGGCAAGGGCAAGTTGCCGTTCCCGTCGATGAGCAGGACCGGCCCCGTGATCTTGAACGTCACCTTCACGAGCCCCGGAATCGGAACGTCCGTCAGCGCCGCGTAGCCGTCGGCCAGGAACACCCCGCTCCCGAACGTGTACGCCTTCACCATCGCCGCCAGACGGGCCGTGATCTCCGCCTCAATGTCCGACTTCACCGACCCGGCCGAGTACGTCCCCGACACCGCGAACGTCACCGCCACCAAGAACGCACTCCCGTCCGTCACCTCCAGCGTGACCGTCGGCTCCTTCTTCGTCTCCAGCTCCGCCTGAATCGACCGCATGAGCCCCTGGGACGGCGCCGACAAGAACCCCGCCGCGTCCCGGCTCAGAATCGGCACCTGCACCACGTTCGACTTCGCGTCGTGCGCCAGCAGCAAGTCCACGTGGTCGTAGATGGACTGCAAGTACGGCTCCACCGCCGCTTTCAGATCCGGCACCGCCACGACGATCGCCGCCTTCGCCGTCGAAATCGCCTGGAGCGCCAAGTCCATGCTCCCGCTCGCGATGAGGTACACCGCCCCAGACGTGACGTTCACCGCCGCCGAGGCCGCCTCTGTCACCAAGGCATTCACCCCCGTCGTGATGGTCGTGAGGTTCCCCGCCGCCGAGGATCGCTTGCTCGAAATGCTCGACGCCTGATCAAGCACCCGCTGAATCCGCGTCAGGAGATCGTCACGGTCTGCCGAGGTCAAACTCGAAGAACCCGCTACCGTGATATTCGTCACCTTCGTCTGCGCCGCCGTCGCCTCCGTGACCAGCAGCGTCCGCGCCGACTCCAGATCCGACAGGTTCCCGTTCGCCGTCTGCACCGTCGACTTCACCGACGTCGCCTGCGCATCGTGGTCCGTCTGAATGTCCACCAACGCCTCGTTCAACTGGACCAGCGCCGCCGCACGGTCCGCCTGGAGCGCCGTCACCTTCGTCGCGATGAGGTCCGTCTGCGTCTTCACCGCCGTCACGGGCGTCCCGATCGTCGACCGCACCAACGCCAAGTCGTACGCCAGCTCTGCGTCTGCCCCCGCCCCTCGGAGCGACACCGCCTTGGCCACGCTCGCCCGCCCGTACCGGGAAGACGAGAACGCCAACGCCTGCGCCTCAATGTCCGCCGCCGTCACCGCCACGCCGCGCGTCTTCCACGCTCCCGTCGCGTTCGTCATCGCCTGCGCGACCGTCTCGTCCGGCAACCCGCCCGTGGCCGCCTGCGCCTGCGAGATCGTCAGCGCAATCTCCGTCGACCCCACGACCAGCGCCGACACCGCCGTCTTGATCAACCCCTTCGGGATGTTCCCGGCCAGCCCCTTCGACACCACGTACTCGATGAGTACCGCCGCGCCCGAGACCGGGATGTTCCCCGACGTCCCCGAGCCCAGCATCACCTCCGGCGTGTCCGCGATGTAGAACACCTCAAAGTCGTTCGTCGCCGTGTAGGGGATGACCGCCTGCTCCGTCCATGCCGACCCCAGGATCGTCACCTTCACCGACCCGTGCTTCAGGTACTCGCCCTTCGTCCGGTCCACCGGAAGCTGGAACCGCTGGTTCGCCGTCCCGTCTGACGTGTACGCCACCGACTTCGTGGTGCCCTCCGTCACGGCCACCAACTGCGCGTCCGTCACGTTCGCCAACCACGTCGTCGCCTGCGAGGTCGTCCACGTCAGGCCGTCCGACTGGAACTGGAACCCCGCCGGCAACGTCACATCGAACCCGTACGTCGCCCCCAGAGACACCGTCAGATCCGTCCCCGCACTCGCCGCGCCCTGGGGCGAGTACCCGAGCTGCTTGGCGATCCGATTCGCCGCCAGCCGCGTCCTCACCGTCCGACCGAACGCGTCCCCCACGTTGCGCTCCGCCGTGAACGTCACGCGCCACAGCGCCCGCGACAAGAGCTGCAACAGGATCATCCCGTGCCCTGCGCCCAGGAAGTTCGACCACTCCTCGCCGAACAGCGTCCGAGCGTCGTCCACCAATCCCTGAAACAACGAGGCCGGATCGCCCCCGTAGTACCGCACCGGCAACAAGTCGCGCGGGTCCACCTCAACCGTCGTCGTCGCCATCAGCCCCCCAGCGCCAGCGTCGCCTCGCGCAACGTGCTCTCATAATCGTAGGCGATGTCAATGTATAGCTTCCCGTCCGCGTCCACCGACGGCGCCACCCGCGTCAAGGTCACGAACGGAAGCCACACCGCCAGCGCCTCCGATAGCTCGGCCATCACCAACGACGAGGCCACCGGCGTCGACTCGAAGATCCCACGCCACAGGTCCGTCCCGAACCCAGTGAACCCTTCGATCTCGCCCAGCCGCGTCGTCAGCAGCAACCGGATCATCCCGACGATCGCCTCATCCCCGACCGCCTTCGCCGGGAGGCCCGTCGCGTCCAGCGTGAATGGCACGCGAATGTCCGACAGCGCCATATCAGCTCCACGGCACCGGCGTCGCCAACGGCGCCGGAATCCAAAGGCCCGTCACGGCCCACCCGTGAATCGTCGCCGCCATCAGGCCCGCCGCCGACACCGCGTCCAAGGTCGGAGGCATCGCCGGTAGCACCAACGGACTCGCCGGCGGAGTCGCCACCCCCGGAGCCAGCGGCATCCCGGCCAGCACCCCCGCGTACGCCTGCACGCTCGCCTTGACCGCCTGCATCGCATCCACCAAGAGAAGGCCCCCGAGAACCCCCCGCGCCGCCGCCTCGGCCGCCACGTGAGCCCCAGGCATCACCGTCGGAAAGAGTGCCGATCGGAAGTACGTCCCCACCGCGCGAGCCCACTGCTCCGCCGCCGTCGACCCCGCATCCGGGAAGCCCTCCCCAGACGTAATCCGAACAATCGCGTTCGCCAGCGTCGTCGGCATCAGCGGCATCACGACGCCTTCACGTTCTGCGCCGCGTCCGCCGCATCCATGGGCACCACCGCCGGACCGATAGGACCGAACGGCGAGGCCACCTTCAGCTTCGACGTCAGGTAGGCGTTCATCTTGCTCAACGTCAGCACCGGATCCGTCGCGCTCGCCCCCAAGAAGGTCCCCCCCGGCGCCGACACGTACGCCTTGTCCCCGTCGAGCACGATCTTGGCGCCGTCCGACGTCTCCAGGGTCACCACCTTGTCGAGCTTCGCCTTGACCCCGCCCGGTGTCTCAATCCGTACCGCCGGCTCCGCGTCCGTCTCGTCGAACAGCAGCTTCAAGCCCAGCTTCGTCACAATCCCTCGGATCGTGTATCCCGCCCGGCCCGCCTTCCGCAGATCCACGGGCAGACCGTCCTGAACGTACCACCCGCCTACGTAGTACGGCCTTCGCGCGTCGCCGTCCTCGAACATCACCAGCACGAGATCCCCAACCTCCGGCCCAAAGAACCACCCCGAGCCCTTGCGCGCCCACGGCGCTATCGGCTGCGCCGGAATCGGATCGTCGCAGATCCGCGGCACCACGACCAGAATGCCCCCCGCCTCATCGTCGAACGTCTCCTCCACGCGACCCCGGTAGAACCCGTAGTACCGTCCGAAGCGCTCCAGCCCCAGACGCGTCAGCGCGTGGAAGAACCCCTCGAACGGCGTCTCGTCGGAGAAGAACTGGCCCATCAGACCGCCACCGGAGCCACAACCCGGCCCGTCGCCGGAGTCAACGTCAGCGCCGCCGACGCCCGCCCTGGCACCGGACCGTCCGACGATACCGACGGCATTCCGAACGCCGCCGCCTCCACCTTCGTCGTCCAGTCCGAGTCCGTCACCGTATGCTCGAACCCCGTCACCAAATACCCTCCAGGCACGTCGAACCTCGGCGAGACCGTCCGAACAGCCACCTTCTCGCCCAACCCCAGATCCGGCACCGCCGGAGACTCCCACGACGCCTGAATCCCGAGTCCCTGCGGGGCCGCCGATAACGTCTGTGACGCCGCCTCAACCACCGTGAACGAGGCCGTCTTCGGAGCCGACGCCACCGACTTCGACTCCAGCTCACGACGATCCCGAGGATCGTCCTCCGTCACCGCCTCGCGACGCGCAGACGTCCCCGACGCCGGCTCGCCCGTGCTCGGCAGCAAGTCCTTCCAATTGCGGTCCACCGCCAGACCCGGAAGCCAGTACATCCCGTTCGACGTCTGAAAGTTTGACATCGGATACACTAATCCAGTGGCCAAGCTCGACGGGAGCACCGACCCCGGCTCCTCCGTGAACATCCGCTGGCCCGACAGCACCGCCGCATCCGCCTCCAGCGGGCGCACCAACAGCAGCTCCGCGCTGTCCTTGTCCTTGCTGACCCCCGTCGCGAGGTAGCACTGCGCGTCCGAGGCCACCGCGATCAGGAACGCCCCCAAGGTCCGCGTCCCTCCCTCCACGTAGAACGACGTCTCCTGCGCCGGCTTGCCCTTCTTCTGCGCTTGGATGCTCTTGGGCTTGGTGTCGAGAAGCGCCTTAGCGCCAGACGACACCCTCAATTCTTCGCCGAGCGTCGGGATGGACAGGTTGTCCACCGCCGAGAAGTCGATCCCTTCGTACCCCGCGTCCCGGTGCAGCTTGCTCAGTATCTCGCGCCGAGACAGCCCCGGAAACGCCCCCGAGACGTAACGCTGGAGCGACTTGAGCCCCACACCAGACGCCCGTACCGAAATGCTCAGCCCGTCACTGCTAGACGTCACCCCCGGCGGCTGCGACAGCAACCCCTTGTAGAGCCGCGTCTGCCGACGCACCGCGGACGCCACGCCCGTCTGCAACACTTGCACAAACAACGTATTGAACAGATTGAGTGCCGGCGTCGCCAGGAACGCCCGCCCCATTGCCCGGCTAAAGTCCAGCGTCAACGAAATCTCCGGCGGCTTGTTGAAGCTCTCCGCGATCGTCAACTGCGTAATCACCGGCCACTCCTGCTCGCGCCCGCTGCGCACCGCCGAGTCCGGACCCGCCACCAAGACAATCCGTCCACCCGACGACGGCCGCAGCGGCATCGGGCTCTCCCCCGCCGCAACCTGCTTCGCCACCGGCTGCCCGACGTCTATCCACGCCCGGATCGCATGGCCCGCCCACATCAGCGACCCGCCTTCCGGAGCCACACCGTCTTCACGTACCTCGGCGACGGCACCCGCAACACCTGCGTCGGGTACAGCCCCGTCGTCATGTCCGGGAGGTCGTTCTCCAGCGCAATCAGCCAGTCCAGATCCGCCGTCTGGTAGTACCGCTCCGAGATCAAGTCCAAGCGCTCACCCGCCGACACCACATGCGCGATGTCGTCCGGCTGCACCTCCACCCGACGCACCGACGGAGGCGTCCAGAACACCACCCCACGGTCCACGTAGGCCGTCGCGAAGTTCAGCCACGAGTACATCCCGACGACTTGCTGGAGCATCAGACCCCCAAGCCCTGCACCAACAAGCCCGGACGCTCGCGGTTCACCGACACCGACACGTTGGGCCGCGCTCGCTCAATCGTCGTCCGCGTCGCCGACATTTCCGCCCGGATGACCGCGATCAAGTCCCGGAGATCCGCCCCCGAGTCCCCGCCGCCGCTCGTCGGAGAACCGATCGGGACCACCGCCTCCGGGCCGCGCTCCGCCATCGTCGCGTACGTCCGACCCGTCGAGGCGTCCGTCAGGTACGACTTCCGCATCACGATCCCGCCGTTGGCCATCTCTTTCATTTCACCTGCCCAAATTTTGGACAGACCAGTCATCGGCATCGCTCCCGCGCGCACCTGCTGGGCCTGTGACTCGAAGAACTTGAGCTGCTCCTGCGCCTTCGCCTCCGTAATCGACTTCGCCGCCACCGCGGAGGTCAACCGTGACGAGAACGACGCCCGCTCCCGGATGATCTCGAACTCCGTCGCGTAGTCCTGTGCCGCCTTGGCCATCTTCTTCGACCCGTCCAGCTCCAGCGCCGCGCGCTCCACCATCACACCCGCGATCTTCTCGCGCACTTCCGTCTCGCGCTCCATGTCCGCCTTCAAGGTGCTCGTCACCTCCTTGAACGCCCCGTGGACCGAGATCCCGCCCTGTTGCAGCCGCTCCCGCACCTTCGCCCAGGTAGACTCTTCCACGTAGACACCGCGCGCTAGCATCGCCTGCCGAGCACGATCCAACTCCATCCCCTTGCCCGAGTGCGACATGTTGCTGTCGCTCCAGTCCCGAGCCCGACCCCGAGGATCGTTGGCCATCATCCCTTCCATCACGTCGAGCCCGGTGACCGCTCGCGCCACCGACGGCTGCAACGCCTTCACCCGAATCAACGACGCCTGCAACGTCAGCTCTTGCGCCTGGAGCTTCAGCTTCCCCTCCAACTGCTCGACCTCGATCTGCTTCAGCTTCCGAGCGTAGTCCTCCTCAGCTCGCACCATCGGGTCGCGCATCCGCTCATTCATCGACTGCAACGCACCCGCGACGTCCGCCGCCCGAGCCCGCGCCGGCAGCAGCCCCGTCTCTGAGAACTTCGCCAAGTCCGCCGCGCCGATCCGACCCCGAATCGCCAACTCCTGCAACGCCGGCAGCACCAAGCTCCGCTGCGTCGTGTCCAACGCCTTGCCGTTCCGAGCCATCTCCGCCAAGTTAGCAGCCAAGTAGCCCCGCTCGCGCACCTCCGTCTTGATCCCGTCGATCATCTGCAACGCCTTCACGCGCGATGACTCGAACGGCGCCATCTGCGCCCGGATCGTCGCAACAGACTCCTCAGCCGTCGCCGCAATCTGCGCCGCCTCATCGTTCAAACGCTTCAAGGTCCCCCGGAACACCTCGAACTGCGTCGGCAACTCCGTCTTGTTGAACCACGTCCCGATGCGCTCCCCCAGCGAGCCGCCAAGCCAACCTCCGAGGAATGCCCCGAGCGGCCCAGCCACCGCCGTCCCGAGCGCCGCCCCCAGCGTCGTTCCCGCCGCTGCACCCCAATCCGACGCCTTGTTCTCTTTACCCATGACCGCGTTCATCGCCAACGGAACCGCACCCGCCGCCGCACCCAGCAGACCGCCCCGAGCAAACCGACTCGCCGCTCCACCCTTGTAGCCCTGCCAAGCATTCATCGCCGTGTCGCGCGCCGACAGCTTCGCCGAGTCCCATCGGCCGAAGCCCATGTCCCGTGCGGTCCCGTATCGACCCGACATGGTGTTCGCCGCCGGAGCCTTCCCCATGCCTCCGCCAGACAGGAACCCCCAGAGCCCCGGCGCCGCCCCCGTCGCCCCAGACGCCGCCATGCCCGCTCCGCCGAGCGCCAGCTTCGCCAGACCGCCCATCGACGAAATCACCATCCCCCGAATCGACGACGACAGCAGCATCCCGCCGATCAACGCCTTCCCCAGCGTCTCACCGTGCTCCCGGAAGATCGTCTGCACCTTGGCCAGTGACGTCGTGCCTTCCACGCCGCCCCACCAATCGCCCAGCTTCGACCAGAGCCCGCCGACAACCGCCTTCGCCGCCCTCCATGCCGTACCCAGCAAGGTCCCGAGCGCCTTGGCCACCCGGCCGATCGTGTTGCCGTCCGTCACCGGCGTCGACAAGCCCTCCGCGATCGAATTCCACACCCGATCGAACAGCCCGCCGTAGTCCACCCCCGCGAGGTAGTCCACGCCCTTCTCGAACCATCCCAGCAGGACCCCGCCCCACTTCTTCACCAGCGTCAGACCCCGGTCGAAGTTCTCCACCGCGAACGTCCACGCCGAGTGCAGCCCGTCCGATAGGCCCTGGCCCACGATGCTCCACGCTGCGCCCGAGGCCAGCATCGACTTCGCCGACACCCCGAACTCCTTGGCGAACCGCTGCTTGTTGAACCCCGTGAACGCCCGGAGAATGTCCACCGCCAGACCGTTCTTCGCGTAATCAATTACGCCCGCGAACATCTTGCCGCCGCCCTTGGACAGAAACCCGAGGCCCATCACGCCCGCCCCGAGCAGCGCCGGGATCTTCGCCAGCCCCAGCAGCTTCGTCGGCAGGCCGCCCAGGATCGCGTTCATCGCCCCCAGCGGCGACAGCAACGCCTTCACCGGGAACAGCAAATGGTGGAACCGGAGCCCCATCGCCCCGAACGCCGTCACCGTCGGCGCCACGTTCGCCGCCAAGTCCAGAACGCCGCTCGCCAGCGGACCGAACCCGTGCAGCAGCCCCTTGACACCAAGCGTGTTGACCTTCAACAACGCCCGCGTCAGCGCTCCCAGCGGCCCGCGCTCCTCGGCCAGCTCCAGCGCTGCGTCGCCCACCCGCTTGTACGCGTCCCGCTGGCGCGTCACGAACTCGCTCAGAATCCCCTTGCGCCGGAGGAACCCGCGCATTCGAGACTCGAACCCCTCTTTCATCATGTTCAGAACTTCGTCGAGCGTACGGCCCGTCCGGTGCGACTTCTTCGCCGCGTCGTCAAGCTCCTGGCCTGCGTTCTTCAACAACTTCGGCATGTCCGTCACGCGCTTGTTGAACTTCGACAGCTCCGCCGAGGTCGCCTCCAGAGGCACCTCCAGCTTCATCGCGAACTCCGACAGGTGCTTCATCTGCGCACCCGCACCCGCGTCACCCCGGCCCGCCGCTACCTTCAGCGACTCCATCCGATCGGCCAGCACCCCAATGAGCTTCGCCGGGTCCTTCGCCCGGATCAGCTCTTGCGCCTTGGTCGCATCCCCAAGCACCATCGCGAGCTGCCCCAGCACCGAGTCCTGGCCACCCTCCAGGCCAGCAAAGCCCTTCTGCCACGCATCCTGTGCGTCCGTCAGCGTCTTGAAAACCCCCACGGCCTTGCCGACACCATCCTGAATACCCGCCTTGCTCAAGGCCCCGCCCAGGATCGCAATCGACCGCGACGCCTTCGTCATCGACTCCGGTGTCGTGTCCCCGATCTTCAAGAGCTGCGTCTGAATCTCCCCCACCTTCGAGGCATAGTCCTTCAGCACCGTGTCGCCCTTGTCGAACTCCCGGCCCAGCACGAACACCTCCCCGTAGAGGTCGCGAGCCGCCTTCTCCGACAGGTTCGACTGCTTCACCATCCGGGCCATCCCGCCCACAGCCTCGTCCGCGTTCAGCCCCATCACCGAGAACGTCCGGATCGCCGTCGACAGGTTCTTGAACCCAAGCCGCGTCGGGTCCCCACCAAAGTGCTGCTGGAACGCCTTGGCCGTCTCGATAGCCGTCCCCTGGTCGATGTTCATCCCGACGACGGCCTTGGAAATTTCGCGCTGGGCCGCCCGGAAGGTCTTCGACCCGTCCTTCATCCCGACCCACGCCTTCGCCAGATCCTTGTTGATCGCGATGGCCGTCGACTCCAGGCCGTTCGACAGCTTCGGCGACGCATCCGCCATGCGCTCGACCGCCGCGCCAATCTGGTTCAGCCGATGAAGCTGCAACCCCTCCAGGAAGCGCCCAAAGCGGTTCGACTGTGACTCCCGGCCGAGCCGCTCCATCGACGACACCAGACGGTCGAGCCCTCGCTCGGCCTTGCGTACCGTGCTTTTGACGTTACGGTCTACGGCCTTTAGTGCAAACCCTATGCCGTACATCATTGTCATCGGCGCACGCCCAGCATCGCGCCAAGCATAGCACGGACGCCCCTCGCCGACCCGCCGTCCTTCTGCCGCCGCTCCATCGCCGTCACCAGCCTGCGCCTCCGGCCGTACGCCAACCCCATCACCTCAGACGGGGGCCAGCCGTACCCCTCGCCCAGCGCCAGCAGGTCCGCCTCTAGTCGGCCGACGTCCCCGCAAGGCCACAGGAAGTGACGGAGAAAAAATCGCGAAGCTCCAGCTCGGCCTCCGACCCCTTCCCGCAGGCCACGCGCGGACACACCACCGTGAAGTCCAGCGGCAGCAGCGCGTCCTCGACCCGCTTGATCTCCTGGTAGATCAACCCCCGGTGCAAGTACGGCATCCCCTGGAGCGCGGCCATGTCCGCCTCCGGGATCTCCAGCATCTTCGTCTCCGGGTGGCGCTTCGTGAAGTCCCGCGAGAACGTGTAGTCCCCGTACGACACCAACCGTGAAAACAGCGTAATCGAATTACGCTTTCGATCGATCTCGGCCTTCGACTCCGACTCGTCCCGGCCCAAGAACTCCAACGCCGACTCCGCCTCCCATCCGAGCAGAACCCACCGAGCCGTCCGCCCCCCAGGCAAGGTAATGGTGCGCTCGTAGCGCCCCTGCCCGTCGCCCGCCACGAACGACGACAGCATCACCCGATGCGTCGACTCCACGTCGCAATGCGGGCACGTCAGCGGCAGCTCGTACACGTCCCCGAGGCTCAGCACCCGAAGCCGAATCAGCATCCACATGCGGTCCGTCGAAGGCAGCGCCCGGAGCGCCTTCGCGATGTCCGGCTTGGTGGCGTACGGCCCAATCCGGTCGATGCAGTTCGTCAACACCTGACCGATCCGTGACTTCCACGCCGTCCCACGCGCCGCGAGCAAATCGTCCTCGCGGCCCGTCATCGCGTGCAGCTCGACATCGCGGTGTACGGCACCGTTCTCGTCCACGTACCCCACCGGCAGCAGGGTCGTTTCCATCGTCGTCTCAGGCTCAAAGCTCACTCGACACCTCACTCAGCTTTCTCAGAACGTCATCACGCAAGGCCAACGGCCAGCTCGACCCACGCGAATGCACCAACGCGCGCATACCCGCGGCCCGAGACACCGCCTTACGGGCCGCGTCCGGCGTGGACGGCGCCCAGGGCACCGGCTCCCGCACCCGCTCGTAGTACCCGCGACCCGTCGGCCGATAGAGCCCGTACGTCACGCACACGCGAAGCCAGTACATCACTTTCCAATAGCCCACGCCCAGCGCCGACACCAAGTACGGCACCGTCCTCGGCTCCGATAGCAGGTCGTCCAGCCGCTCCGGCCAGCTCGTAGTGAACGCAACAGCCATCCCAGACGGCAACCTCGACTCCAGCCGAAGTAACGCCTCCTGCGCCGACACCAGATGCTCGCGGGCAAGACTCAAATCAGGGTCGGTCGCCATCGACAGGCATGATCTCAGACCCGCTAGGGCAAGTCAAGGCAAGTTTGGGCAAAGTACCGGCGGGTGGCTTTGAACCACCTATGCCCGAAGACGGCGCATTTACAGTGCGCTGGACGTCCGATCGTCCACCACCGGCATTGAGGCAGGCCGGACTCGAACCGGCACGCTTGTGGCATCAGTTTTTGAGACTGACGTGTATACCATTCCACCACTGCCCCGGTACGCGAGATGGGACTTGAACCCACACGTCCTTGCGGACTCCGGCTTCTGAGGCCGGCGCCTATGCCAATTCGGCTACTCGCGTAGAGTGGGACTGTCCGCCGTCCCGCACGTCGAACTAGCGCGCACGGCGCTAGGAGCGCGGATAGAGCAACAGGACCGGGGAGGAAGCATTCACGACTCGAACCTTACGATATTGCTGACCGCAAGTCAAGAAGAATGCGATAGTCCCCGCGACCATCGCCACAGCCGCAGCTTCTCTCGCAGCCGTGTACTCAGCGTCGGTCCCGGCGCCCGCGACGGCACCGTCATCCACGTCCACCCCTGGGGATACATCGGACCCAAAGAGCCAGTCATCGTCGCTTCCACGATCGTCATGTCAACACCAACGTCCGAACAACCTCAGTCGCCACCTCGGCACGTACCGTCACCACCGACGTCAGCGGAGCCGTCATCCGCCGGAAGGGCAGCGCGCCGTCGACCTGCACCGTCGTCGCCAGAGGCACCGTAATCAGTTGCGCCGTCGCCAGCTTCGCCCGCACGGCCTTCTTCGCCGCCACCTGCCCCCAGAGCGGCGAGCCCGGCAGCAACACCTGCACCGTCTTGGAAATCTTGGCCTCAGCGCCTTCCCAGACCACCAAGTACTGCTTCTCGGCGCCCCACGCGAACTTCGTCGTCGTGCGGTACGTCCCAGGCGTGCTCCACGCCGCAGCAGCCAACGTCGACTCCAGCGCCATCGCCGCCAGATCGTAGACCTTGCACGTCATCGTGAGGCCCGTTATCAGGCCAGCGACCTCGACGAACAGGTAGTCACTCTCGCCAGCAACCGCGATCTCCATCAGCGCACCATGACCTCGGTCCGCGCGTCGATGGCCGTGCTGTAGGTTCCAGCCAGCCCGAAGTCACTCGTCGTGATGTACCTGCCCGCGATCAACGTGAACTGCCCCCGGTAGACCCCAGGGATGCCAGGAGCTTCCGTCAGTGACACCGTCGCCACAACCGTCCCGTCCTCTAGCCGCACCGTCGTCGTCGGCGTCAGACCCGTCGTCTTGCCCGGCGCCTCAAAGGCCAGGAACATCGTGCCAGACTTCACCACCATCAGAGCGCCCGCCCACCCATCGCCAGCAGAATCGCCGCCGCCTCGGGCGTCAACGACGCCGACACCCCCGCCGGCAGGTCCAGCACCTCAATGTCCTCGTACGTGATCTGCGATCCGTCGGGAGGCACGATCTCGACCTTCCACACGCCCGTCGTCGCGAACGTCGCGCTCGCGATGTACTCGCCCGTCGAGCCAACCTCGGCCACTGTCACCGTCAGCGCCGTCACGACACCGTTACGGTACGCCGTTTTGGTGAAGCTCCCGTTCGCGATCCCAGACTGCTTGGCCGTCGGCCCGCCAGGGTCGAACACGCTGAAGTGCCACGTCAGCGGCACGTTCACCTTTGCGTACCTCACGAGCTACTTGTCCAGCGCGAACCGCCATCGGCCGTTCCCGTCCAGCGCGGGCGGCGACACCACCACGTAGCCCTTGGACTGGTAGACCGCGACCTTCTGGTCTGCCGCCGCCTTCGTCACTGCCGTACCCATGACCATTGATGCACCTCCGACGCCAGCTTACCACGCGGCGTCGCTCAGTTCACCGTCTTCTTGGACCGGGGCTTCGTGACCGGCGCAGGGGCCACCGGACGCTTCGGCGGCTCGACCACCGACGTCTCCACGTCCAGCGGCTCCACCGTCACCTTCACGAAGTGCTCGCCTGGGAGCGCAAGCACCATCGAAAAACCCTGCCGAAAGTCGACCAGGAACGCCGTCCGCTCGTCGTCGTCGAGCCGCACCGCCCCGAGCTTGATCGGCAAGACCAGCCGGTGCGACGGCGCCTCACCGAGCAGCCGCGCCAAGTGCAACGCCGCCTTACTCTTGGGCTTCGACTTGGACTTGGGCTCAGCCATGGCTCCAACCTAGCCCGTGAGCACCAAAAAGGAAAGCCCGACCGGAACACCGATCGGGCTTTCGTCCAGCCAGGGAGATTACGGAATCGCGACCAGCGGCTCGTGAACCAGCTTCACCAGCCGAGCCGTCGTCGAGGCGCTGTCCTCGTCCTCGCAGCAGATGCCGACCAAGCACTCGAACGTCCCGCTGCCGAAGCCCGCCGTGTCCTTGGTCCCCTTGCCCGCCGTGCCGCTGACGTACACGCGGTCGCCATTGTTCCACTGCTCGGAACCGACCTTGTTGACCTTGACGATGCCGCTGTCGGCCACAATATCCGTCTCGGCCACCGCAATGCCAGCCACCGCGATGCCGAACACGAACGCCCGTGCCGCCGAGCTGTTGATCGCCAGATACACGCCGTCCACGTCGTTCGCGTGAGTCGACGCCGCCGGCACGATGCAGACGATGTCGCCAGCAGCAATCGCCGTGTTGGTGCCGCTCGCCGTCGAGGCCGACAGGAACTCCTTGCCGAGCACCAGCTCATCGCCAGCCGCAGACCCGGCGCTCAGCGTCGCGTCCGTACCAGCGATCGTGATCGCTCCAGCATCGACCGAGAAGGCCCCGCCACTCACGTTGTACGTGAACCCGCCGACCGTCTGGCTGTAGCTGCCGCCAGTGCTGATCGCGAACGCACCCGTGACCGTCGTCGCCTTGTGCAGCGTGATCGCCTCGCTGGCATTCGTCGTCACCAGCGTCAGATAGCTGTTCGAGCCCTCCTTGATCGTGAAGGCCGTCGCGCTGTTGTCCGGGATGGCGATGCTCGCCGTGCTGTACGCCGCCTCGAACTTGAGGCCGACGCTGTAGCCGCCCTGGAACCGTGCCGCCGTGTACCCCGCGCTGCCCCCGTTGGCCGTCGTCGGAGCGAACGTCACGCCATAGTAGTTGGCCGACGAACCATCCGACGCGTGACCCTCCAGCTCCACCGTGAGTGCGCTGCACACACCAGACGTCAGGGCCGTCCCGTCCACATTCGAGAGCTGCGCCATGATGGCGCTGACGCCCGTGCCCGTGGCCGATGCCGCCTTGGCGATAGCCGTCAGCGCTGCCGAGTCGGCGCTGAGCGAGATGCCGGTGCCAGCGTCAGAACCGCAGACCAAGAGACCGGCCGTCGCTCCGACATAGGTCACCGCCGCGAAGCCGGACGCGTAGCCGATCTTCGCCGACTGCGACGTGCCGAAGAACGTGTACTTGTCGTCCGCCTGATAGATGTTCCCGATCTCGGCCGACGTCGACCCGATGTCGAGGCCAGTCATCGTGATCCCGGAGGTCGTCAGCGTCAGGCCGCCCGCAACGCTCGAAGCCGCAGTCGCTACGAGGCCAGCGCAGCGCAGGGCCAGATAGCCCTCGAACGTGATGTCCGACGCCCCAGGGTCCTTGTGCGTCTTGCCGACCACGAACTCGTCCGCGCTCTCGTCCCACAACACGCCAACGTAGCGGTCCGGCGTCGTGTGCAGCGCGTACACGCTCGTGTTGTCCGGCGTCGTGTCCCACGCCCGGTCCACCGTCGCCACCTTCGACGTCCCGTTGTACGCCGTGATGAGACGCTGCTGACCCGCGCCCGTCCCAGACGAGATCGCGATGCTCCAGTTCAGGTACGCGTCGTTGGTGCCGCTCGCACCGGCCGCCAGCGTGATCGTCGTGCTCGCGCCTGCCTGCGCCGTGCCCGTCGCGTCAGCCGAGCCCCAGGTCGTGTAGTACCGCTCCACCAGCACGCCGCCGTCAACCGCCGCGCTCGGCTCCGACGACACCACCAGCAGGTTGTCCTTGTAGAGCTGAACCGTGCTGTCGATCTCGATGCGAGAGCCGCTGACCGTCACCGTGCCCGTGACCGCCAGATTGCCGCCAATGCTGACCGCGCCAGTGCCGAGGAAGCTGAAGCTCGGGTTCGACGTCGCGTTGCCGAAGTTCACCGTCTCCGCGCTGTCGGTGGTCGTGATGGCCAGGAAGTCGTCGCCACCAGCGTTCTCCAGCACAAAGGCGTTCGCCGTGTTGTCCTTCAGCTTGAAGTTGACGGCACCGCCCGTCATCGTCCACGTGCTCGCCGCGTTCGACGTCAGGTTGATCGCCGACGCCGTGATCGCGTAATTGCTTGCGCTTACGTTGTACGTGAACGCGCCGGCCGTCTGGCTGTAGCTGCCCGAGGCCCCAATGCTGAGCGCGGCGCCCGTCACGTCCAGGCCACCCGTCGCATCGACGTTCCCGACGAACGTCACCTGCCCGGAGCCCACCTGCGTGATCGTCGTGTTGTCCGTCGCGTTGCCGAGGCTCAGCGCCGCCGTGTTGGCGTCGCCCAGGTAGGCCGTGCCGTTCGTGCCGCTCCCGGTCTTGGCCCCGCCCCGGAGGTACAGCGCACCACCGTTGGCCCCGCCCGACGACCCGATCGCGCCGGCCGATCCGCCCGTGACCGTCATCGCACCGCCAGCGCCCGGATTCTGCGCCGTGTGACCCGCGCCACCCGTGCCGCCGTAGATGGCCGCCGCGCCGCCAGCTCCGCCCGCGAAGTCGTTGGTGCCGTCGATGCCCGCCCCGCCAGTGCCGCCGAACAGCGTCAGCGTGCCACCCGCCCCAGCCGAAGCCCCGGAAGCGTCCGTCGCCGCGCCGCCCGTGCCCGCCGAGACCTGCCACGTGCCGCCCGTGCCGCCCGCAGTCGACGACGCCGAGACACCACCAGCAGGAGACGCCCACACGAACGTGCCACCCGCAGAGCCAGACGCCGCAGCCGTACCACTGACCTGCGAGTTCGACTTGTAGGTCATGTTCAGCGCGCCAGCCGACGTGATCGCCAGCGTGCCCGAGGTCGTCGTCGACAGCGTGACGTTCGCCGCCGTCGCACCAATCGCCACCGTCGAACCCGCAGTCACAGTGAACTGACTCGACGTGATCGCGTAGTTGCTCCCGCTGACGTTGTAGGTGAAGGCACCGACCGTCTGCGAGTACGACCCGCCCGTCCCGATGCTCAGCTCGCCGCCCGTGACGTCCAGGCCCGCCTCAGCGTCGAAGTTCGTCGCCGCGCTGATCGCGCCAGACGCCGGACCCGTGATGACCAGATCCGCACCAGCCGACATCGCAATCGTCGCCGTCTTGTTCGCCGCGCCGGTGCCGCCCGAGAGCTGCAACGTCGGAGTCTTCGACGCCGTCTCACCGATCTTGCCGATCTGGAGCGTCGGAGCCGCCGTCGCGTACGTGCCGTTGCCGGCCGTGTCCTGCTCGAAGTAGAAGCTCACGAGGTCCGCCGACGAATCCGTCACGAACGACGCCTTGGTCTTGTTCGTGCCATCGCCTCCGCCGAGCACCAGCGACGGGTCCTCATCAGTGACCCCGAAGTCCTGGTTGATCGTCCACGACAGGTTGTCAGTGCCGGGCACCGCGCCGCCACCGCCAAGCGCCGCCCACGAGCTATCGTAGCCCTCGAACTGCCCGGTCGTGCTGTTGTACACGATCATGCCGTTCGCGGCCGTCAGCGCGTCCCGCTGCGCCGTCGTGACCGAGACCATCTTCGGCGCCACCGTGGTCGAGCCCAGCGTCAGCGCCGATCCCGAGGTCGCCGTGATGCCAGCCGTTCCGACCGTCAGCGTGCCAGATCCCGCCATGGTCAAGTTCTTGTCGGTCGCCAGCGTCATGTGCTGGCCGATCGTCACCTTCTCGGCCGAGTCCGTGGTGCAGATCGTGATGTACTTGTTGGTGCTCTGCGCGATCTCAAAGGCGTCCGCCACGTTGTCCGGGACCGAGATCACGCCGCCAGCCGACGGCACGTGGTACTCGGCCGCCTGAATCTGGTACGCCTGCACCACCTCGCCGGAGCTTGAGGTCCCCGTCTTCTGACGGCTGTCGTACTTGTTGGTGGTGTCGTACTTCTTGAAAACTGCGGGAGTGCCGAACGCGGCGGGACTGGGCATGAGCGCACCTCAGTGTGACGGCCAAGATGCGGCTGCGTTCGAGGCCGAAAGGCCCGTGGCTCAACGGTACATGACCAGCCCAGGCCGGTCAACTACTCGGCGTCGGACGTCGCCTCAAAGCCCATTACGTCGTCCGCCAGACGTGCGCAATCTTTCGTCAGCCGTTCGATCTTGGTGGAGAGCGACTTCACGTCGTCCTGCAAGTCCTTCGACTCGGCTTGAAACTGCTTTTGGTGCTTCGCCTGGATCTCGCCGAGCTGCATCCCGATGTCCTTGGCTTGCTCCTGGAGCGGCTTCGCCTCCTCGTCGTGCGCTGCTTGGCTCGCCTTCAGCATCGCCTCCAGCTCAGCGCGCGTCGCCTTCAGATCCTCAGACGCCCGGTTCAGCGCCTTGCGCTTGTCGGCGTACTGCTTCCGAAGCTCATCGGCACTCACCGCAGGCACCGCCTTCAGGCCCACCGGCGACCGTGACGGTGTCGGCTTCGACTTGCTCTGAGGGGTCTTCTTCAGCACCATCTTCAACCTCGCTTGAGCCGAAAGGCTCCTTGTCTCACGAATTGATACATGTCCAGCAGCCGCTTGTCGGCCGACTGCTGGAACACCAAGTTCCGCTGCTCGGCTTCCGCCGGACTCAGGTCGAAGACGTAAACGGCGAGATTCCGATCTCCCGGCTCAGCGCCCAGGTAGGTCCCGTGCTTATGGTGCAACAGGTAAGCCGCGAAGGCTTGATCGGTCGTGCTATACATCGTGTCGGTCTGCGTCCGGCGCCGTTCAGCGCTCCCAGCAGTCTGCGCCGGTCACACGCGACCGTCAACCCGTTCTTGGCATTTTATGGACAAAGCAAGTGACAAGCGGTGACTCCGGCGTGTACATCGCCGTGGACGTCACCGTACCCACCTCGACCACCGGGTCCGTTGACCCCAGCGTGGCCGCCATCAGCCCAGCCGTCGCCGACAGAAACATCCGGTCGCCAACCGCAGGTAGCGCAGTGACCCGCACGCGGACGTCCCCGAACAGGTAGACCACCCCAGAGACGCCATTCGCTACGTCCTCGGCCATGACGCCAAGGACGTGCTTCGCCCCAGTGTTCGCGTGCGTCGCCCGAACGACCGTGCCTCCGCCAGCCTCGACCACCGCCTCGCCACGAAGCAACGTCGAGCCCGCGCCGTTGATCCGCCGCACCCAGACCGGACGCGACCACCCGATGATCGTCGGCATTCTAAAACCAACCCCCGCCAGTGAACCCGGAGCCGCAGACGTCACGGGGTCTAGCGGGTTGCAACGCCCACGACTCCAGGCCGCCCAAGCGTATCACCGACGACCGCCCCCGGTCTACCCTGCGACGATCGGAGGCCACCGCACCACGCCCTCCCCCTGGCACTCCGGGCAGTAGTCCAGCATGGCCACGCCCAGGATCAGCGCCTCCGCAGCGATAAGCGCGTCGCCCGTGCCCCCGCAGGGCGAGCACGGCTCAGGGTCGCACGGGGCGTCGCCACGCTCGCGACGCCATGCCGCGTAAGCATCCACGTGCGCACGAGTCCGCTCCGCGCGTTCGAGCCCGCTCGACCCGCCGTGAGCAGTCCGGATTCCTCCGCCGCCACGGCGTTGTTGCTCTTGCCGGCGTCCCAGTCGTAGCCCGCCATGGCTACGACGCCATCTTCGTCACACATTCGGGTCCCAAACCCGTCGCCAGCGACTCGGGCACGGTAAGCGCCCGGCCACAGCGTCCGCAGCGACCCTCGTGCCACACCTCGACCGTCCCCGGGAGGTGATCGGCCGCGAGCGCCGTCCACAGCCACACGAACGCCTTAGCGCTCGGGGCTTCCAGCGTCACCCGACTCCGCGATGAGCCCACGAATCGACCGTCCGGCTTCAAAGTCCCGAAGAACTCGTAGTCGGACTCGTTGTCCGTGCCCGTGAGCACGGAAACGAACGTCACCGCCTTGTCCTTCGACTGGCGGAGGCGGTACGTGAAGCGTGTGCCGGTTCGGGTGGAGCGCACCGTGAGGCGCGCGTTGCCGGCCAGGGCAAAGCCCTTGACCGAATCAATCGTTGTTAGTTGGCCGTTCATGTTCGTAACTATCGCATAGGCTACCGCGACAGTCAAGAACTTTTCTGAAGTGCCTGGAATTTTCCTCAGCGCAGATTCATCAGCAGGTCCAGCGGCGACGACGCCACCGCCGCCCACGTCTTCCCACCGAGCACGACCTGCACCTCCCAGCGGTACGTCTTCGGCGCGGCCAAGCCCGACGTCTTCGCAGGCGTGAAGTAGAACTCGACCACCCCACTCTGAGGAAACGGGATCGCCGCCTCCGTGACCACCGCCGTCGACAAGCTCGCCGCCGCCGACGTGGACGAGTCCAGCTCCTTGATCGTCAAGTACGCCGCCGCACCCGTCAGGTTCATCGGCAAGCTCGTCACCGGGTCCACGACCTGCACATTCAGCGTCAGATCCGTCCCACGTACCAGCCGCAGCGCCGTCGAATCAGCCATGAAGCGCCTCCCCCCTCGCCTTTGGTGCCTCCCCGGCCGCGTACTTCGACCGGATCTTCCCCACGTTCAGGCCCACCGCAGGGGGCGTCAGCAAGTCCACCGCCGGCTTGGTGTCCTGCGTCAGAATCCCCACGATCGCATCGGCCATCGCCGGGGCCAGACCCGCCACAGCCTGCCCCATGTCCGACTGGAGCTGCGCCATCCCATCGTGCCCCAACGACGGGAACGACGCCATCGCCACCTGCCGAGCGATCCCCGGCACCGACTCCAGGATCTTCCCGACGACCTCGCGGGCGTACGCCGCCGCCGCAGACTCACCCGCCGTCGCCTCCGGTAAGACCCACGACGCGCCCTGGCGCACGTACAGCCCCGCGTCAATGGTGACCTGACCGTCCGACGCCTCGAACAACCCGCGGCTCGATGCGTAAACGATTACGCTCCCGCTCGACACGCGGTCCAGCACCTCGCCCGTCCGCCTCCGCTCAGCCTCCAGCAACGTCTCCACGCGACCCCCTCATGCCGTCAACGACACTTCGTCCACCCAGCTCGGCGTCAGCTCCAACTCCTGTATCGAAACGTCAGCCGCCTTCGCGTCCAGATCCGAGCTGCCCTTGAAACTCGTCGGGATGCACCCGCCCAAGAGCCACGCCTTGACCGGGATGCGCACCAGCCCCGTGTCTCCCAGCTCCGAGCCAATCGCCGCCGCCGCCATCAGGCCCAAGGACACCGCCGACGCGCCACCCGCCACCGCCTTCGCCGGGCTCCCAGCCACGCCCGCTCCAGCCGCCGCAAAGCCCCCGGCCCCCGCCGCCGCCGCGAAGCCCAAGCCCACCGAGGCCGCACCACGCTTCGGGTCGAACCCACGCGACAGAAAGTGCAGCAGCATCAGATTCCGCCTCGGCCGACCCACCCCCGCGATCGTCCGCACCATCCATCGGTACAAGTCCGAGTCCATGATCCCCATGCCCCGCGTCAGCGTGATCGGTGAGGCCGTCGCACGCTTCACCACCGTGACCGAGTGCATCGACGTCCCCGGATTGATCGTCTCCGTCACCGTCTGCAACCCAGGCCCCGTGCACGTCGCGAAACCCATCACCGGGTTCAACGCCCAGTACGGCACGTCGCTCAGCCGAGTCGTGAACTCCGGGGTGACGTCCGCCACCCAGAACAGGTGTGTCTGGATAAGGTCCAGACCCGCAGCGCGGGCCATCGCTATGCCTTCGGAACTTCCAGGTGCAGATACTCAACCGAGACGTCCATCTCCGAAAGGGACACGTCCGTCCCCGTCGCGTCCAGATCGCCCGACGGCTTCACCCGCAGCGGGAAGCAGTTGAACAACAGCGTCTTCTTGGCCTTGTCCTTCTTCGACAGGTCCAGGAAGCCCGACGCCGTCCGGAGCTGCCGCGGGAACTGCCAGATCGTCAAGTCCGACCGGAACTCACCGAGGCCCTCGAACAACCGCTGCACCACCCAGCCGTAGAAGCCCGTCCCGAACAGCGTCACGCCCTGGTTGAACGTCGAGTCCGACACCGTGGGAATCCCAGGGAACTTCTGCGTCCAGGTGCGATGGCCCTCACGGTACTCCGCCGCGTCCGTCGACACCTCCGGCATCGTGATCTGAGAAAACCCAGCCTCCGTGCCATCCGCCGACTTCTCCGGGTGCAGGAAGTCCGTCTCCGCATCCGGCGTCCCCGCGGGACCCGCCGCCGACGCGTGGAAGTTGCAGTTCTGAAGGAAGTCCTGATTGCTATTGCGCGACATCGTCTACTCCTTAGTATGCGTCCGGGCGACTCCACTTTTCGACCGTCACCATAGCATACGGCGTCGCCCCGCCGCCCGCCCCCGTCGTCGTCACGGACAGCTTCTCGCCGAGCCCCAGGTGAATCGCCGCCGTGTAGTGCACCGCCACCTCCGACAGCCCCGTCGCCCCGGCCAGCCTCCGGCTCGTGCCCGCCGCGTCTACCACCGCAATAGCCCAGCCCGTCGCCGAGGTCACCGCGATCCGTACCTCGCGCACTACCGCCAGCGACTCGGTCTGCGGAGGCGTGAACAACCCCCCCTGCACCAAGTCTGCCGGGAACGTCCGCATCAGGTCCAGGTCGGTCGCCGCAGCCGCCACCGGCCCCGCCGTCGCCGGAGCCTGACCCCCGAAGTTGGTGTTCGCCGCCATCCGCTGCTCGATGAGCAGAGACGGGCGCGATGGTGTCAGCTCCGCCATCGACTAGCTCTTCGCCGGGACCGTGCCGATCTTGAAGATCAAGAACTCCGCAGGCCGCGACGTCGCCACGCCCACCTCGCAGATGACCTGACCCGCCGCGATCGTCCCCGAGTTGTTGTTGCTCGCGTCGCACACGATGTAGTACGCCTCGGCCTTCACCCGCGACGCGAACATCCCCTGCTTCATGTAGGTGTCCAGAAGGCCATCGCCCGCCCGCTGAATCGAGTCCCACAGCTCCGCTCCGTTGTTCTCGAACACCTTCCCCCAGAAGGCGTTGTAGAACACCGTCGAGATGAAGTTTTGCGTCCGCTGAGCGTTCACGTACCGCGATACCGACGCCCGGTTCCGTACCAAGCTCGACGCCCCGAACACGCACCGGCCCGTCGGCGGCAGATCGATCAACGGGTTCACCCCCGCGTTCGCCAGCGCCGTCGCCTGCACCACCGTCATCACCCGCTCCAGCGCCAGCGCCGTCGAGCCGAGCTTGCCGTCCGTCGCCCCCGCCGGGCTCTTCCCCACCGACCGGGACTTGTCCGTCCGTGCCATCACGGCCGCCACGTGCCCCAGGGGCGGGATCGTCTTGTACGTCCCCGGGTTCAGCGGGTCCGCCACGACCACCCAGGGCGCGTAGATCGCCCCGTACGACGTGTCCGAGGCCAGCGTCAGATTGCGGTACGTCAGCGCCGCGGCGTGGCTGTAGCCCGAAGGCGTCGTCAGCAGCACATAGGTGTTGAACACCGTCGCCGCGAACGCCAAGCAGTCCACCGCCACGTCCGTCGTCCCCGCGAAGTCCGGCAGCGCGAGGTCCAGGTTGTAGTTGAGCTTCTTGAACGCGTAGATGCCCTCCTCCGCACCATCCACGTTCAATGCCGCCGCCGAGACATCCGCCCGCGCGACCGCCGCCCCGTCCGCCCCAGACGCGAACGAGAACGTCACCGACGTCGCCGACGGAGACTGCACGTACGTCGTGGTCATCGTCGAGTTCGCCTTGACCAAGGCCAGCGTCTTCACCGTCACGACACCCGTCGTGTAGTTGATGACCGCCGCCACCGAAGAGTCCAAGGTCGTCGCCCCAGACGGGTTGTTCCCGACCAGATTGCCGTACCCGTCGTCCTTGATGGTGTGCGCCCGGTCCCCGTCGTCCGTGAACGCGATCTGGAACGTCCCCTTCGCGATCGGCAGGTAGTCCGTCGCCACAACCGCCGCAAGGTCCAGCACCGTCGCCGAGCCGCCCTGCACGTCCGTCTCCGACCGCGCCCGACCACTCAACGCCGCCGGTGCGTCCAGGCCCGTCGGGTCCACCGTCAGCAAGAGCGACCCAGACACCGGGTTGCTCGACCGATTCACGATGTTCGGCATGAAGTAGGGCGACGACGCGTCCCCGACCACCAGACCCCGGAAGTCCGGCTCCGCCGGCTGCGCCACCCCAGCCGAGTCCAGCTTCAAGATCCGAAGGATGTACCGCGAATACGTCTGCGTGCTCTCCGTGAAGAAGTCCGGGTCCCCCAGGAACATCGCCCGAAGGTCGTTCCCCCACGCCCCCTCAGAGTAGGCCGTCAGCGTCCACATCATCTCCGTGTAGTCGATGCGCGCCTTGGTGACCGCCTCGCCCAGCTCCGACGCCCCGTTCCAGTTGTAGCCGTCGGAGACCGCCGTGTAGTCCGCCCGAGGCGTGCCGTCCGCGATGTACGTCAAGAGCTTGATCGCCAGCCCAGGACCGGCGTTCGCACCGTAGTTCGAGGACATGGTCATCGACGTGGCACCACCGACCAAGATGACAGTCTTCTCCTCGCCGTTGATGACGACGCGATCTCCAACCTTGATGTCGGTGCCGAACGTGGTGCCAACCCCAGTCACCACCGCCGAGCCAGAACTCACCTGCGCCGTGCCAACACCGGCCGAGGCCGTCGTGAACACGATCGCCCCGGTCGTGCGGTTCACCGTGTTGGTGCCCGCCGCGTCGAAGTCCCCCGTGAACGTCCCCGCCGAGTCGATGTTGATCGTCCGCTCCACGCGGTCCGCGATCCGGCGGTAGCTGACCTTCACCGTCTGAGCCGCCGTGCCCGCGTTGAACACCACAGCGATGACGCCCGTGTCGTAGTTGACCGTGCCCGAGTCGATGGCGCCACCGCCCGGTACGATGAACGTCCCGTCCCCCTTGTCGTAGTAGATGGTGCCGTCAATGTCCGTCGTGCCGTTGACCTGCATCCGCACCGAGCCCGGCTCCAGACGCTTCTGAGAAGCCGTCGCCCCCGTGTTGTACCCAGCAGCGGCCGGTGTATACGTAATCGTTTGCGCGCCGTTCGCCATCGTCTGCGTGCCCTCAAAGGGCTTGCGAGCGCCGATGGTCCAGTGCTTGATGATCACCGTGTCCGTCGTCTGCGGATCCCGCGCGAGGTTCACCGAGAACTGCCGCGTCGGCACCGCCGTGTGGTTCGACGCCCCAACCCAGCCCCGAGCGCCCGTCGGCGCGCTCGTCAGCGTCGACAGCTCGTCGTCCACCAACTCCGTGACCTTGACCGTCGACTTCGCCGCGCCAGACCCCGTCACGCGCGACACGACCACCGCCGACCCGCCGTCGTTGAAATAGTCGTACGCGGTACGCGGAACGAGCGACTTCGGCGTCAGACCCCCGAACTTCGACTCGAACTCGCGCCAGCTCCGCACGTAGCTGTTCAACGGGTCGTTCGACGGTCCCTGGAGCGTGAAGCCGCACAGCGCCAGCACCGCCGGACCCAGCGGAGGCGCCGCCGGAGCCGTCTCCTTGCGGAACTGCTGGACATTCACACCAATCGTCAGCTCAGCCATTCGGGGCCTCCAACTTCACGTCTTTCTTCTTCTTCGGCTCCACGTGCAGCACAGGCACCGGCTCCGCAGGAGCCTCGGGCGTCGCGGGCGCCGGTGAGGGGGTCGGCGCAATCCCAGGCAAGCCCTGACGCACCGACCGCCGCGGGAGCCCCAGTCGCATCGCGGGCAGACCAGCCACCGCCGACGGGTCACACGCCACCCACTGCCCAGGACCCGCCGTCTGGCCGTCGTGCAGCGCAACCGGCGCTTGGCTCGCGTTCAGGTAGTAGCGCACGTCACTTCCCCTTCACCGTCGTCACGATAGACGTCGCCGCCTTCGCCGTCTGCGCCACATCGTACTCCAGCTCCCCAGCGATGACAACCTCGAACCGGGAGTGCGGCCGGTCCGCCATCACACCATCGTTCGAGCTGCCCAGGTCAAACGCTTCACGCCATATATCATACTGACGCTTCACGCCCAACGAGTCCCCGACCTCAATCGCGCTCCGACGCTCCGGGATCCGCTTCCAGAAGTGCTGCGCCATCGCGTGCACGTGAAGGTAGTTCTCCGACCGCAGCCACACCGCGTACTTGAAATTGTACGCCCGCGCCCCAGCCCGGAACTCGTACTCCGAGTACCCCTGCTTCGATGTCGCACCATCCCGGTTCGTCACCGTCACGACACCAGCCGCCTTCGCCGCATCCGTCGGCACCCGGTAGCCCACGTCGTAGCCCACCCACCGCGCCGTGTCCGCGTCCAGGTCGTCCTGACGCACGATCACCACGCACGGCAGCACCGCCGGGTTCAGCACGTCTCGGGCATTGCCCCAGAGCAGCGGCACGTGGCCGCCGAAGGACGTCGGCCCAGGCACCCCAGGTACAGACAGCGTGTAGTACGGAACGAGCGGCGGAGACCCCCGCCCCTTGAACACCGGGTCCGGAACTTGGCGCTCAACGCCCCCGAGGTAGAGCGCAAGCCCTACATCGTAGTCGGAGAGCCAGACGTCCCCGGTACGGACGCCGGCATCACCAATCGCCACGGCTTACAGGGTGTCGTACACCATCTGCTCGAAGCCGATGGACTGCGCCGCACCCAGCCACGCCGTCGCACCATCCTCGTCGTCGTCCTCCGGGAACTCCGGCAGACGGCCATCGTCCATCAGCGACGCCGCCACCGACAGCACCCGGTCCGCCGCGACGTCCTCCGTCATCCCCTTCGTCTGGAGACGCTCGGAGATCCGGTCCAGGTACGACGCGAGAAGATTCCAGCTCGACGCGTCGGACACGTCGTCCTCGTCGTCGTCCTCCGACAGCGCTTCGGCCATCATCATCCCGAACTCCGTCAGCTCCGTCTCGTCCTCGATCAAGTGAGAACGGGCCTCCGTGAGCCCAATGATGATCTTGTCCCAATCGATCGTGCTGGCCGTGCTCATGCTACCTCCAATGCTCCAAGAACCGCGACGCGGCTGCCCCATCATCCCCGGTGGCCCACGCTGCGTCAAGCGCCGGAGACGATTGAAACACGAAGACCGCCCACTTGTCCAGACGTCGTTGCGCCTCTTCCCGCGCCCGCACCAACGCCGGCCGCAGCGCCGGTCGCACCGTCTCGACTAGACCCACCTCGGCGTCAGCGATCATCGACCGCACGTTGTCCCGGACCGACAGAGTCACCGGAGACCGCGCGTCCCGAAACACCACGCCCGCGTCCAGGCCCCGGATCGCAGCGCGCGTCCCTGCCACGTCCGCCTGCTTCCGCTGGCGAAGCCTCTCGACGTCCTCACGGTCCCAACGCCGCGCCTCCAACCACCCGTGCGTCGCGCTCAACTGCACCGGGAACGTATCCGTCGTCCACGGGCTTTGCGCCGTCAGGTACGTCGCCAGCTCCGTTCGACGCCGAGGATGAAACCAGAGCGCCGTGAACGCCCGGTCGAACTCCCCGACTCGTCTCGGCGGCACCTCGACGAAGATCCCAGCACCTTCGGAGGTCAATTTCACCACCGTCGAGTCCGCTACCAGCCGCGCTACCGGATCGCCGCTCGGCAGCCGCGCCACGAACTCATCCCGCATCACCCGCGCCAGCTCCAGCGTAATCGCTTGCGCTGCTCGGTCCAGACGCTTGACCACCCGACCCAGCGTCCGGAGCGTCTTGCGGGCCGCCGACGCGTCCACGGCGAGCTGGAACCGGACCGTCATGCGTCGTCGTCGGTCTTCACCTTCAGGCTCGCGACCACGTCGTCCACCTGCGACATGTACTTGGCGTAGTTCTTCGCGAAGCTCGGCGAGCGCTTGCCGATCTCCTCCAGGTAGGGCTTCACCGCGTCCAGGGCCACCTTCAGCGAGGCCACCAAGTCCTTGACCTTCTTCCGCTCCGTCGAACGGCGCGGCGGGCCGCCCACGTCCTCCAGCGTCTCGTCCGGGTGCTTGAAGTCGAGAAACGCCGTGTACGCGTCGTCCCGGAGCACCTGGAGCGGCTTCACGAAGTCCGGAATGATGTTCGCCACCAACGACTTCTCGCGGCCGAAGTCGTCCACCGCGTCCTTCAGATCCTTCAGCGCCTTGAACGCCCGGTCGAAGTCCGTCAGCTTGGGTCGACCCTCCGCGACCAGCTTCAACGCCGCGCGCTCCAGGTCCGTCCACTGGTACTCCGACTTCTCGCCCACCGCCGAGGCCGCCCGTGCGATCTTCTTCGCCGCCGTCTTGATATGCGCGTCGATCTGGTCGTCGAGCTTGCCGGCGATGTCCACGCCCTTCGCCGCCTTCACGTTGGCGTAGAAGTGCTTCACCACCAGCCCGTAGTTGACCGTCATCTTCCCCAGCTCGTTGTCGAGCGTCGCCAAGTCGCTCGGGTGCAGGTTCCGAACCGTACGCCACCACTCGAACGCCAGTTCGTCCGGCTTCAACCCCGCCAGACCCATGAAGGTCGGCATCGGGAACAGCTCCTCGCGAGAGAAGTAGTGCGCCCAGTTCAGGATGCGATCCGTCCCCAGAGACGCCAGCGTCACCGAGTCCTCGGGAATCGGCGCCCGCGTCGACACCAGCGTCCCGCCCGACAAGGCCGTCTCAAACACCTTCTTCGCCGCCGCAAACTTGCTCATCGTGCCCCTCCGTGTCTCGCGCAGACCGCCAAATGCGCCGGCCAGCCAGGGCGCATGATCCCGGTCACCGCATCCTCGCCGCAGACGTAGCATACATGAGTCCAGACGTCACGGGGAAGCCCCCGGTAGCTCGGATAGGCCAGACCATCGCTCGGCCCGCCGCACGCCCGCCCACAGACCTCCGCCCCAGAGTCCGCCGCCGCCCGTGCGTGCTCGCACGTCGAGCACAGCGCCATCCACCGCGCAGCCCGCAGCCGGCCGCTCCCAGGCACCCCCAGGACGTCCCCAGGGGCCGCCCCAGGCCGCTCCCGGACGTACTCGGGACCCAGCGCCGTCTCGCGCTCCCGGAACCCGCCTTCGTGCAGATCCTCCACCAGCCGACGCATCGGCCGCAGCTTCGGAACGATGATCCCGTGACTCACGGCCCGAGACGCTCCATCGGAGGGAATTCGCTTCTCAGCACACAGTCACACTTGTACGACAGCGGTGTAGATGACGACCCCACCGGGTCCGACGGCGCCGCGAACACCACGTCGAAGTGACGCACCCGCTGCCGATGGTGCTCCGTGCTCTTGCTCGACCAGAGCGTGATGACGTCGCCCTCCTTGGGCTCCACACCGCCGTTCTGCTCCAAGAGCTGACGGCCCAGGTAGATCGTCGCGTCCAGCCGACGCCGCATCCCCTCCTCCGACGGGTCCAGCGACGTCGAGTCCGCCTCGACCCCCTTGAAGATGACCCCAGGCAGGTACACCGGCAACTGGTACTCGAACCCCCGTGACACCTCCCCGTAGAGCGGGTGACGGTTGTTGATCAAGCTCCAGTGCAGCGCGTCCGGACCCCACACCAACGCCAGCTCCGTCATCATCGCATCCGCGAGCGGGAGATCGTCGTCGAGCGCCAGTATCCCCATGTCAGCCCATCAGCCTGATCAGCTCGTCCATGTCCGTGCCAAGCGACTCCAGGAAGCGCCCCTGCGGCCCAGGATCTACAGAAACCGGCTTCACCGTCTCCGCCGCCAGCACCTCGGACCCCAGAATCAGCGTCCATTGCTCCGACACCAACCGGCCCAGCACCTCCGCGAACGCCTCCGGGGTCGCCCGACCCCCCATCGCCACGTACCGTGCAAGCAACGGCTTCAACTCCGCCGCCTCGCCAGACAGCTCGCGCACCAATGACTCCGTCACGGCCGCTTGAATCGGCGCCGACGGCACCCGACGCATCCGCTCACCCCAGCTCATCGCTACCTCGCCGTAATCGCCGCCGGCTCTTCCGTGGCAATCGCCTCGTTCAGCGTCCCTATCATCAGGGTCGCGTCGTCCTTCAACCGCGTGCTCAATTGGATCTGGTCACCCGCCGCCGGGATGCCACCCTCGTACTTCGAGTAGATGGTGCCGAGACGGTCCAGCGTCGACGCCAACGCGTAGTCCCGCACCCAGGCACGCTCCTTGACCGGCAGCTTCGCAATGTCAAACGATGTAGAGCGATACCGGACCACGCACATGCCGCTCGACGTCGATGGCAGCACCACCAACTTTCCCAGGTCCCGGTCGTACGACACGCTCACGTCCACCGCCAGCATCCGGCGCATCTGCTCCGAGTGCATCGTGTCGATGACCATGTCCGACAGCGGCATCTTGGCACCAAAGCCATACCCGCCGTAGAGCGGGATCGCCGCCCCAGATACGCCCAGCTCCGCCGCCTGATACTGAAAGCTCGTCACCGGACCCGGTGGGATGACCTCGACGATCTGGTCCAAGTCCGCCGGCGCCGCGTACTCCGACGTCCCCGGAGAAAGCGTCAGCGTCGTCGACCGGATGATCCCGCGCAGACCGACGTACCACACCACCGCGTCGGCCCAGGCCCCGTCGTAGTCCTCCGGCTGGAGCGTCTTGACGATCGCGAGACCGTAGAGCACACCCGGCGCCACCCGACGCTTGACGTAATCAATTACGTCTGCCTTCGCCGCCGGAATCTCTGCCACGGCTTACTGCACCTCGCGCAGCGCCGAGACCTCGCGAATCAAGTCGACCTTCGCCGACGGAAGGCCAGCAGGCTCCATGCCGTTCGCCACCAGTACCGCCTTCAGCTCCTCGGGCGTCGACTGCATCAGGTTCTTCGGCAGTGCCTCCAAGAGCTGCGCCAACGTCAGCTCGGGCTCGACTTCCGCGGGAGGCTCCACGGGCGGCTTCGGCGGCTCATCCGCCTTCTTGGCCTTCCCAGGCTTCAGCGGCTTCGCCTCCGACGGAATCACCGCATCCGGCAGTCCGATCGGCTCCGGCTCGGGTGCAGGCACGACCGGCGTCTCAGGCACATAGGCCGGCGTCAGAAGCCCCGACGCAACCCACGAAGCACACCAGTCCGGCCCCAAGCCGTGCTCGGCCAGCCACTCCGACGTCACCTCACGGCTCGTCAGCCACACCGTCCGACCCGCCACCGAAAAGGGCACCGGCGGATTCGCCTGCAAGTGAAACAACACCATAGACCTCACCTCCGTCATCAACGTACCACAAGGCCACCCGACGGGCTACAGATCGAGAAGCCCCTGCTCCACTGGGCACTCCTCACTCGCCAACGCCGAATGCTTGCTCTTCAGCACCGCGAACTTCACGATCGCAAAGCCCGTGCTGATGACTGAATGACCCATGCGTCGACTATGGCATAGTCGCCGATGAAAGTCAATGTATATGGCGTGAAAAGTCACCGCGCACGCGGAAAGCGCCGAGAGGCGGTGACGGCAGGCTCCCAGAAGAAGCCAGCCGCCAGACGGACGAAACGTGGATGTTGAAGAAAGAATGGGCGGGGATGAATGACCTGGGCTTCCATCCGACACATGGGAACGTCACTGTCACCAACGTGTCGAATGATTTACCCCGGTCTAGATCGTCATGTTGTTCAAGGCGATCTTGCCGTAGAACTCGCCGCGAAGCGGGGTCTTGGCCGCGCGCATCCGGATGCCCTGGGTCATGGTCATGTTCCCAGGGTTGAGGAACATCTGCGTGAGGCTCGCCATCACGTAGGGGCTCCACACGTACCCGGCGTCGTGCACCGCGGAGCCCTTCAGGCCCATCATGATCGTGTTCGCCGCGAAGAGATGGTCCACGAACACCATCCACTCGCTGTTCAGGATCTGCATCCGCTTGATCCCGTTGCTGCTCGACGCGACGTCGTACGACGTCGGCTGCACGATCGCGTTCGGCGGCGCGTGCGGGTTGTTCCCGTTCTGGAACACCGTCTGATTCGCGTGCGTGCCGAGCTGCGAGAGCAGCGACCACACCCGCGCGTTGCAGACGATCCAGTTCGCCGGCGCGCGACCCGTCTTCTCGTGGATGACGTTGCTGACGTCCGAGAGCGGATTCAGCACCCGACGGATCGCCGAGAAGTCGTTGTCGTCGTTCGCCCCGACCGCACGGTCGTAGGTGGCCGACGTCCCCGACGCCACCGCCAGCTTCAGCAGGTCCGCCAGAATGTCCCGGTCGGCCTCGAACGTCAGGAACTTCGCCAGCTCAGCCGAGACCTCGCCCGCGCCCTCCATGCCGTGCAGAGCGAACAGGTCCTCGGACGCCTCCGGGGAGAGCGTCCCCTTCGCCTTCCGGTTCACCGCCTTCACGGGGATGGACGTGAAGTCCAGGTTGATCTCCGGGAGCTGGTCGTTCAGCTCCTGGTCGTACGCGTAGGTGGCCTTCACGAAGTTCCCGTTGCCCACGGCATTCGTGAACAGGAACCCGCTGATCTGACCCGTCGCGTAGTTGATCGCACCAGCCGCCACAGCGCCGGAGAACCCCCCCGCCCCGTTGTCCGTCGCCGTCTGGACCACCGTACCGCCCGACGTGACCTCGAAGACCGTCACCTTCGCGCCAGTCGTGGTGTCCAGCGGCTTCACCGGCTTGAAGGACACCGAGGCGTTCAGAGCCGCGCCCGCACCGCCGTACTTGTTGCCGTCGCCCGTCGCCAGCAGCTCGCCGGTCACGTCCTCCGACGTGTACTGGAAGTTCGCGTCGAACGTCTGGTAGATGTTCTGTCCCTTGACGATCGAACCCTTGCTCGTGCCGTACTTCGTCTCCTTGGCGAAGATCGCACCAATCGGCGCCAGCAACGGCTGCACCGACACGATCTCCGGCGCGATGAGGTTCGTCACCACGCGGCCGATCATCGGCATGATCTGCTTGGTGTACGGACCCATGTTCGCCGCCACCGTCGCCTCGCCCAGCGACCGCAAGTGCGCGTACTCGTTCTCCCAGAGCACGGCGAGCAGGTTCTCGTCGATGGCCTTGCGCTTCTCGGGCGAACGCTTGATCGCCGCCTCCAGCATCGGCTTGTACTTGTCCTTCAGCGCCTCAAGAAGGCCCGGCGCCATGAACGTGCCACGGCGCTCCTCGGACTCAAACATCTTGATCTTATTCATCTTGCACCCCATCCCACCGTTGTCAGCGTCGAGCCCCCGGACCAAAGGCCAAACGTCGGCTAGCTACCCATCGCTTCGATGGCACGCGCCATCTGGTCCACCGACATCCCCGCCACCTCCAAGTCGCCTTCGACGACTTTCCCGTCCCCCGGTGGGGCCGACTCTCCGAGCGCCATCGGGAAGCTCCGTCGAGCACGCGCCACCATGCGATCGTCCACGACAGACCACAGCGGCTTGTCCTCGGCCAGCAGCCCCAGACCCGCCGCCGATGCCCCAGCCACCCTGCGCCGCGCCTCCGACACCAGCTCCGGCCGGGCCGCCAGCTTCACCACGATCTGCTCGGACTCCAGCGCCTTCAACACCGTCTCCGCGACATCCTTGTTCTTCAGCGCCATGGCCTCAGCCTCGGACAGCTTCGTGCGCAGCTCCGTCAGCGTCGCCTCCGACGTGACCAGCTTGGCATTGGTGTCCGCCACCCGACGCTCCAGCAGCCGCGTCGCCTCCGACACGTCCGGTGCCGTCAGGGGGCCATTCGCCGCCACCCAGGCACGGAACTTCGCGTCCACCTCGTCCAACGCCGTGAAGGCCGACACGTCCCCCAGGTGCGCCCGTGCCGCTGCAACCTTCGCCTCCGGCAAGCCCACCAATGACTTCTCCACCCACAGCGCCACTGCCGCGTGCAAGAGCGCCTTGGACGCCTCGTCGTCGAGCTTCGTGCGTAGCGCCTCCGACTCCGCGAGCTTCCGGGTCACGACGTCACGCTCAGACATGAGCGACGTAATCTGCGCTTGGTACGCCGCGACCGCCGACGTGGACATCGCCGGCTCATCCACCACGACTTTTGCCAGCGCCGCCTCGCGGAGCGATCGAAATTCCTCCAGGATCGCCGCCGCCACGACCTGCTGCATCGCCTCGACCGTCATCGACGCCTTGGGCTCGGCCTTCGGCTCAGCCGAAGGGTCCACCTTCTTCTTGCCGCCAGCCTCCTCAGACAGCTCCACGTCGGCGTCAAAGAAGTCCATGCCCTCGCTGAAGTAGTTGGGGTACGCCACGCCCACCGCCGGGTCCGACACCACATCGAACGTCACCAGCCGGTAGTCCTCGTTCACCTCCGAGGTCCCGTCCGACAGCTCCTTCACCGTCCCGAAGCCCCGCGAGCTGACCCCCAGGTTCACCCCAGACTCGATCAGAGCCTTCAGCTCCTTGCCCGAGGTCGTCGGCAACACCTCGAACTCACCCATGATGACTTCGCGGTTGCCTTCCTTCACCAACTCCAGGTTGGTCAACAGGTGGCTGAACTTCTCCGTCCGCTGCTTGCCGTCGTCCGGGTGATCCATCATCCCGCAAACCCGCCGAGCCTCGATGGCCGGCTTCAGACGCGAAAGCTGCTTCTCCCAGACCGGACGCGGGTAGCGCCGACCGTTCTTGGTGGCCTCGCCGACGATCCCGAAGATGCCCCGAGCCTTCAGCCGCTTATCGGCCGACTCCGCGCGCTCGACGATCGTGAACGCCTCGAACAGCTCATCGTGGAGCAGCGTCTTCTTTGCAGGTGCCGACATTTACCACTTCCTCCAGCCGCGCCACCGGAACGACGACCGAGCCAAGCTCGATTTGTCCCGGCGCCGCATCCGCCCAAACACCCGTCGCCGCGTCCCAGAGGCTAGGAAGCCCATCGCCTTCCGTCGTCCGCTCGGGTAGGCCGTCGCGCGCTTGCGGAAGGTTCGGCGCTCAGCGAGCCCTAGTCCTCCGCAGCTTCCCCCTCGTCGTCGGCCTCCAGAGCCGCCGCGAACGGGCCGCGCTCCACGTAGCTCTCCCAGAACTCGTCGGACTCGTACGTCTTGTAGGCCGCCGTCACGCCCTGGAGCAGCTTCTTGGCTTCGTCGTCGATCGCCTCGACCGTCTTCGACCCGGTCGCCGCCGCACCCGCCAGCGCCAAACACGACTCCGCGTGCTCCGCGAGCTTGGTGGCCCCGTCCTCGTCGCCCATCTCGGCCATGCGAACCCCGATGCGCGCGTAGATGTCCGCCGCCAGCGTCATGCCGACCACGCGCTCCTCAGCGCGCTCGACCGGCTGACCAGGGGTGCCCGTCATCGCCAGCGACACCGCCTCCGCCAGACCCGCACCGTCCGTCTCGGGCTCAAAGCTCGCCGCAATCCGAACCATCGTCCGCTTGCCGAAGCGCTTCTTGAGCCGCGCGAGCATCCCACCACCGCGGGCCTTGAGCTTCTTCCACGCCCGCGCGAGCTTCTTCGCCGCCGCCGTCCGCTTCCACTTGATCTTCGAGAGCTTCGACTGCGCCTTGTGGCTGATCCGGTACAGCCGCGCCTGGAGCTTCTCCGTCCCGCGCAGCTTGCGACGCTTGGTGACCGTCACGCGCAGCTCCGACAGGTCGTCCTCCGACAAAGCGTCGAACCGCTCGCCCAGCGTGTGACGGATCTCCTCGTCCACGCTCAGTCCCTCGACCTTCGGGTCCGGCGCACCGCCGAAGCCCATCCGCTCCAACAGCGCCGCGTCAATCTGCAATGCCTTGCTCATGTCAAGCTCCGCGTCCGTCAAGGGTCCGCTCGATGAAAGACACCACGTCCGCGGCGTCCTTCGTTATTTTGCATACAGCGTCATGCGCTACCGCCAGATCGCTGACCGCCACCATCTCAGCCAAGTCCAGCAGCGACTTCAAGCCCGTGGCCACCGTGCGCGTGCAGTCTACCAAGCCCGGCAAGCCCTCTGCAAGCGCACCCCGAGGCTTCTTCGCGCCCCCGTAGCCCGCGATGGCCTGCGCCCGCTCACTCAGACCCACCCAGATCGGCACCAACGCCTGAACGCCCGCCCGAACCTGCCCCCGGTAGGACTCCTGCGTCTCCGCAGGCAACTCCGCCGTCACCACCGTGAAGCGTCGCGTCACGTCCGGAGCGCCTTCACCGACCGCCTCACGCACGCCCGCCAGATCGGCCGCAATCAGGACCGACCAGCGATCGGCAGCAACCACCACGCCGTCGACAAGATCGCGAACCAGTGGCCCAGGCTTCAACGCCTGCTCGGCAAGAGCACGTAATTGATTACGCGAAGTGACGGCGTCCCCGGAAAGCGCGCTCGTCACCACCGACAGCGCCATGTCCGTCAACGTCGTCTCCACGACCGTCACCGCCGACAGCTCACGGCCCAAGGTCAAGCCAGCAGCCCCCGAGTGCACCTGGACCGTCCGCAGCGTCGCGCCGTCCCGGAACTGCACCGACGACTCATAGACGTCCACCCCAGACGCATCCGGGTACTTCGCCTCGACCGCCGCTGTCACCAGCGCGATCCGGGCCTTCAAGCTCATTGGTGACTTCGCCACGAACCGTAGACTACACGCGCCAGAGAACAGCCGTCAAGGCTTCTTACCCTCGGCCTCGACAACGGGCCGCAACTCGCGACGACCCCCGTTCCGCACCACCGTCGAGCGTAGCTCCGACAGCATCACCTCGACCCGCTTCAACCGCGTGTCCATCCGACCGTCCAACGAACGCATGTCGTCCAGCTTCTCGGTCAAGCGCTTCTCGTGCTCCCGGTTGCCTGCCGTGAACTGCCGCTCGTCCCCCGACTGGCCCCAGGCCAACGACTCCATCCCCGGCTGCGTCAGCCGCATGTTCTCGCCGTCAGCCTTCGCCTGCTCCTTGCGCGACGCCATGAACCCCGACCACACCGTCTCCGCGTCCGACTCAGACATCCGTCCGATGTTCACCAAGATCCACTTCGGACTCGCGAACGCCTGCCACCGCTGCATCAAGTCCGCACGCGCCGACAGCACCTCCATCCGAGACAGCTCGAAAATCTGACTCGACATCTGCATCTTGACTTCGTAATCCGCACGGTCCGGGTCCACCCCGATCGTCCTCAAGTGCAGGTTCATGCAGTCGACCACCCCCTGCTTCAACGCCCGTTGGTTGCGCATCGTCATCCGAGCGAACCCCACGTCCTGCGAAATCAGCACGTCCTTCCTCACGTCCTCCGTCGACCCGATCCGCATCTTCGGCATCTTCAACGCCGCGTACGTCTTCGCCTGGAAGTAGTCGACTGGGCTCATGTCCTGGTAGTCCGTCCCCGAGAGCAGGTCCACGTCCACCAACGGTGACCCGCCCTTGACCGGCAGCACCAAGTCCTCGTCTGGCGCCAGCACGTTCTGCGCCACCCGAATCTTCCCCGAGGAGTCCACGTACTTCTTCCGCTTGAACCGATCCGCCACCTGCTCGATGTAGTGCCAGATCCGCGTCGGCTCCGTGTTGCCAACCTCGACCTTGAACACGTACCTCGCCGGGCTCCGCGTCAGCTTGTACAGGACCGCCCCGTCCTCCAGCAGCTTCAGGCGCTTCCACGGCCACCGCGCCGCCTCCAGGAGCGCCGTCCCGTACATCGCCGTCAGACTCTCGCCCCGGATGCGCCAGTGAATGACCTCCCAGTCGTCGAACAACTGCGTCTGCCCAACCTCGCGCTTCCCGTCCGGGCTCGACAACTGCCGCAGAGCCTCGCCGTACTGAAAGCTCTGAAATCCGTTCGGATTATGGGCGAAACCCATCAGCACGCCCTTGTCGCTCTCCAGTCGACGCACCGACGGCGGCGGCATCCACGCGAGCTTCACCAACCCGTTCTCCGGGTGCAGGATCGCCTCTGCGTAGTTGTTCCCCCGCTTCGCCAGCTCACGCATCAGCGCCCATACGTCGTCGTCGAACCGGAGCTGCTTGTGAAGCAGGTAGTTCAGGCCGTCGGCCAACTCCTTGTCCTTCGACTCGACCCAGACCGTCCGTCCGTCGTCCGCCGGTATCGTCGCCTCATCCGCGTAGACGTCGAGAGCCAAAGAAATGTCACTGTAAGACGACATTTCCTGATAGTCTGAATCTCTCGCGGCAAGCACCTGATCGATCGCCAGATACTCCGACAGCAAGTCGCGGCGCGGGCGCATCCCAGGCACCGCCGACAAGCCCGCCGCCACGTCCGACTCCAGGCCCCCCAGACGACCCGCCCGACGACGCTCCGCCTGAGCCGCCAGCCGCATGATCTCCCGGTCCCGAGACCGGAACAGCGCCGTCCGAATCGTCCCGATCAGCCCCACGCGCTAGTAACCCCCGTCATCACCAAGATACGTCGACAGCGGAATCAGCCCGCCCGTCACCCAGGCATCCTCCGCCCCGGCCACCTTACCACGCCGAGGCACCGATGCGTACGCCTGCGAAGGCCGACGCGTCTCCAGCTCATGCACCACGCACGCCACCGCGTCCGCGACATCCTTGGTGGGCTTCGACCCGTCTATCGACCGCCGAGGCTTCACGATCTTCCCCGACATCGGGTCCTCCTCCAAGTCCAGCAGCTCCCGCTGGAGCACCGGATAGGGATACGTCACGAGCCGACCCTCGTTGATCACCACCTTCGCCGTGTCGTAGACCTTCCGCGTCTTGTCCGTCGATACCAAGTCCGGCTCGAACCCCGCATCTTTGAGCCTCAAGTGGTTCTCCGCCGCCTGATACGAGTCCGTCGTCACCCGAGTTAGCCGAAACCCATGCCTCCGCAGGTCGACCAGCAGCGCCCTGACCAGCGCCAAGTCAATCTCCCCGTCCGGTGGAACAATGATTTGAAGCATGAAGTCTATCGTGATGACCGGCACCAACTCCTCCACCCGGTCCAGCGTCTCCTTGTTCCTCCGGTGAATCGCCACCCACCTCGAAATGTGCCCCACCGCCAAGCCCGTCGGGCAGTCCGTCGAGGAAGCATCAATATGGGCGTAGCGCTCCGCCTCCGGATTCACCAGAGGCTCCCACACCTCCTCGTGGTACTCCCGAGTCACCTTCTTGACCCGCTTCACCGCCAGACGATCCCACCGAAAGTCTCCAGCCCCACCGCAAATCCAACTGTAGACCGTGAACGGATGGTGCAGCGTCGGGTCCACGACGTCGAGCACCCGTTGAGGCGTCCGGAAGAACTTGCCGCTCGGGTTGATCGCGATCCCCGCCAACTCCTGCAACGCCCCGTGGACGTCCGTCTCGAAGTCATCCTTGAAGTCCTGCGGCACCCACGTCACGAGCTTCTGGTACTCCAACGGAAGCCCCTGGACCTCATCCGACGCCAGCATCCTCGGAGGCGTCGCGTCCGTCCCGATGAACACCGGGAAGCGCCCAGGCAGGTAGTCCGTCGCCGGCCGCACGTCGTAGGCTGCGTAATCAATTACCTTTACGCGATCGTTGTGAGTCTTCGCCCGGATCTGGCGCACCATGAACGACCGCCGCGTCGTCTTCGACGACAGCACGTAGAAGTGCGCGGGCGTCCAGCCCTTGCGCATGAAGCGGTTCTTGATCCGGCGAATCGCCATCAAGTACACCGACTCACCCCGGTCCATAGCCTGCCCATCTGCGTCTGTTTTCGCGGACTTACCGTGAAAATCTCCTTCGTCCACCAAACCACCGATGGCGTTCGTGCCCAAGGCTTTGTTCGCCGCCTCGGTCGCCGTCATAAACACCAAGCTCTTCGGGAACTTCGCCTGGAACCCAGACCCCTTCGGGCGCTTCATCCGAGCGAAGAACGGAATCTTCTCCAGCGTCGCCAAGAACTCCGTCCCGAACCCCGTGCCCGCCTGAGATATTGTCGTCGAGTACGCGAACAGCAAGAGCTGCGACCCGTCGGCCATCCCGTAGCTGCGCTGCGGGCTCCGCAGGCACAACAGCCGGTACAGATCGTAAGCCATACACACAGCCGTCAAAAAAGTTTTTCCGAAGCCTGTTGACCCAGTCAAGAAAAACTCGAAGTAGGCCCCCGTCTGGAAGTCCACGAACTCATCCCGCAGCTTCGAGTACATGTCGCGGCACAGTTCCTTCCCGTGCTCCGCGTGGTACAGCCACCGAGCCGGGTCCACCGGCGTCGTGTCGTACTGGTCGGCCATCAGCTCGGAAGCCACCAACGGGTCATTGATCGCCCGTAGGACCGCCGCTTGCTCCTCCACCGACAGTCGCGCGAACTCCTCCGACAGCAGATTCGCCTCAGCCGTCGGCGTCCGAATCGACCGGAACCGCCCGCATTCCTCGACTATCATCCGTTGTCTATGATTTCAGCGGGCCGAGCCAAGTCCGCCAGCGCCGCCAGATCCGCCGTGCCGTCCTTCGTCATGATCCGCGTCAGGAAGTCCGTCACCCTCCGCCTCGACTGCGGACTCTCCAGTTGCTTCACGACTTCCAGACCCTCGGCCCCGTCGCCCCCAGGCTCGTTGAGCGCCGCCCCAGGAGACGGCGGTATCGACCGGCCGCCCGTCATGTCCTGCACCACCGCCGAGGCCAGACCCACCTTGATCTTCAAGTCCGCCAGACGACCCACCAAGTCCGCGTGCAAGCGCATCTCGTCCGACACCCGGACCGCGACCACTCCGGCCTTCTTCTCCGCATTCAAGAGCTGCTCCACCCGCCGGTGCTGATGCTGCACCAACCAGTTCAGCTCCGTGAACTCCGACACCTGATGCGACGACGCCGCCAGCTCGCGCGCCACCGCCCGGCCGACGACCACCCCCGTCTTCGTCATCAGCTCTTCGCGATGACGCTGAAGCAACTCGTAGAGTGCACCCTTCGAGCACGGCATCCCACGCTCGCCTACCTGCGCCACCACGAAATCGCAGATCGCGGACAGCCGCGTCGCCGCCGTCAAACGCTGCACCACATCCGAGTAGCACGCCAACGACTTCAGCCAGTCAATACGATCCACGGATAGACCATAGCATAAGTCGCGAGTAATAACTAGGAGTTTTAACCATGCACCCCGACAACCGAAATCTCGCCGTCCGCCAGATCCCGATCAATCGCCGACTGACGCGCCGTGATGCTCCGCAGTACCTCGCCGCGTTCGTAGCACGCCTGCTCAACCGGGGTCATCTCTCGGCCCAAGAGCACGTAGCACTCCCGATCCGACGCCCCGACCTTCCCCAGTATCTCGCACACCAAGCGCAGCGAGTCATCGTCGCCCTTCCGAATCAGCCGGTCCAGGTCACGCCCGCGACGGTCCGCCGCCTTGCGCTCCTCCCGACGCTGGAGGTTGTTCATCAGCGCCTTCGCGGCGACCGTCGAACCCTTGTTGGCGTCTCGCGCCAACGCCCCCATTGCAATCAGTTCCAGATCCTTCGGCGTGGCATTCCCGATCTTGTCGTCGTCGTCAGCAGCACTCATGGCTCACCTCCGAGAAGGGACAGCAGACCCAGTTGCACCCCGTCCGGCGGGGGAGGCACCAACGCGTCAAGGACGGCCGCACGCTCTGCCGAAGGTCCAGAGGAACGCTCCGCGTGCGCAATCCTCTTCCGAGCCAATGCCACGTACTCCGACTCGCGCTCGATGCCAACGAACCGAAACCCATCCAATACCGCCGCAATGCCCGTCGTCCCCGACCCGACGAAGGGGTCGAGCACCAGCCCGCCGGGAGGCGTGACGAGACGCACAAGCCAGCGCATGAGGTCGATAGGCTTGACCGTCGGGTGAACCACGCCAACGCCAGTACCATCATAACGTTCAGCGGAACTTGCCTTCGCACAATAGAAAAATCGCGACGCAGACCCGGTATCACCTATGGCAGTCATCGCCATCCCGGCCGGTCGGCTCTCAGTACCGAGCGCCGAGCCCTTGTGTCCACGCCCAGTCATGCGCTTTATTGCGCCGACGCCGCTCGTCAGCTCGCCCGCCTGTTCGTCCAGCAGCTTGACCGCGCAGTCCGGAATGCACTGCCAAACATCCACAGTCTCAAGACCATCCGGGTCGGCGTATCCGATGTTCTTCCGCGCCGCAGTTCCTCCGCCCTTGCGATAGCCGATAGGACTGGTGTCGTTGTTCACGTAGCTCGGATTCTGCCCCTGCACCCGCTGCGTCCCCTGGAGGACACAGCCACCATTACCGTGCTCATCGGGCGGACAATGCGAGAGCACCACGTTCGCAGGCCAGCGACCGACATTGGGATCGGTGCCGCTTCCAGACCCATCACCCAGCGGCACCCCAGCGCCGTTGCCATAGATCCGGCCGGAAGTTTTCGAGAGTCCTCCGGGCACCCGCTTAGTGTCCCCGATACGACACGCATCAATGTTCAGCCCGCCAGTCCCGTACGTCTGCACGTTCTCCGCTATCGTGCCTATCGGGGGCTTCCGGGCCAGGATGATCAACTCCAGCGCCGGCTTCAAAACGGCCGCGCTCTTCGGCCACCCCTGCCTGTGCAGCCACGCCAACTGGTCACGGATCTCAAATCCACCATCCTCCAGCGCGCAAGTCAGCCGATGAATCGTCCGCGTCCCGCCGAAGGCCAGTAGGTGCCCACCGGGCTTCAGCACACGGAGCACCGCGCGAGCCCACGTGACCCCCGGTACGGCGGCATCCCACGCTTTCCCCATGAAGCCTCCGCGCTGTCGCCCGTCCGTAACGTCGTCCCAGGTCCGCGCCTTGCCGTCAGGACTCAGTCCGTAGGGAGGGTCGGTTACCACCGCATCGACCGACGATTCGTCCATCGTCGCCAGGACGTCCATGCAGTCCCCTTCGTGGACGACCCAGCTCAACGCAACACCAACATGGCCCACTCGCGCTGCCAATTCGGCGGGGTCCACCACGGCATCACGCATTTTTTCCCGCAAGCGTACACTCTTGGAGCCCACCGCCTCCCGTACTTCTCAAATAGCCGCAACCACACAGCTCCCGCCAACAGCCCTTGCTGCACCGGATCTCTGAAGTCCTGGTACAGCCACGGCGCGATCCTCGGCGCGTACTGAACGTGTATTTGATATAGACCGTACGCAGCACCATGGTCGCCGCGCACGTGCACGCGCTCGCTCGACTCGGCACGCACGCTCGCGAGCAGGTAGTACGGGTCAATGTCCGCCAGCGCCGCCGCCACCGTCACCGAGGCCGCAACCTCCGCCCGGCGCGTCGGCAACGCCCGCTCCGTGTACGGCGGAGGAGCCATCAGCAGCGCCGTCACCAACGCCAGCATCACCGAGCGTCCTGCCCCGCGCCCCGATGAGCATCCCGAGACTCCAGCCAGCGCCGAATCAACGACCGCCCGTAGCGCGGCCCGAGGACCACCAACGTCTGCGCCTCCCCGCTGCTCATCTGCTTCAAAACCGACTCCGCAATCTCAACGACCACCGGAGCCGGCCGCACGTCGTTCTGCTCACACCACTCTCGAAACGTCAGCACAGATCACCTCCACCCGCAGGGGTCGACGCTTTGTAGCTCGGCCGCAGCAGGTTCCCAAGGGCGTCCAGCGCCCGGAGCCACACCATATAGGGACTCGATTCGTCGAGCCAAGCCTCCGTCGGATCAAGCCCGAGTCGGGCCGCCTCGGCTTCGCACGGGAAGTGCGCCCGTGCCAACACCGGAGCATCCGGTTCGTCACTCCACACCAGATGCTCGCTCTGCGGCGGGATGTCCCAGTCGCACAGCGAGCAGCGCTCCCAGCCATCCGCCGCCACCGTCGCGAGCCACGGAGCGGTCACTACAGGATCTCCCCGTAGTCGCAAACGTCCCCAGGCCACACCTCGCACGCAAGGTCCAATGCCGACCGCGTAGCCAGGAACCGGCGACACGACGCGCAGGCCAACTCACATGCGTAGTCGTGTGCGCGAAGGCACCGCGTATCCATGTCGCAAACCAAACGTGCAGAACGATCACACGCTTCTGTGCAGTTGAAGCACATCCGCTCGTCCACTCGGAACCACCAGAGCGGGTCCACCCGATGAGTCGGCTCCGACTGCACCCCGGCAAGCTCCAAGTCGAGCGCCACAAGCTCCGGTCGGGCAGGGTCACGCACGAAGAGAAACCACAGACACGCGGCCACGAACGCGAACGTCAGCGCGTACATCATCCGGGTCGGGGGGTCAGCCTGCTTCATCGGTCGCCACCTTCTCGCAGTAGTACATGTGCCCACGCACCGTGATGACGTAGCCTCTCGCCGTTACACCGGGAGTCAGCTCAACAATGACATGCTCCGCCAAGCCAAGTGCCTCCAAAGCCCCAAATACACGTGCTGACTGCGCCATCGGCGCGTGATCGCGCGGGGCCACGCTCGCCACGAACAGCCGCTCCAGCGCCTTCCGCTGCGCCGCGTTGAGCCGGATGTCGGCGTACTTCACCGGATGCTCGTCGCTCATGCGAACAACGGCAGCTCCGGCGGCACCACCGGCACGTACGTCTTCGTGTGGCCAGCCGGGAAGTCGTGCGTCACCGGCAGCCCCCACGCCCGCATCGACGCCTCCAGGTTGTCCTTCACGTAGACCGGCACTCCCGCCCGGTTCGCGTAATCAATTACGCGCTCGACCCACTCCCGCTTCGGCTGGAACGCGCCCTTGCCCGTCGCCGCCCCAATGATGATCCAATCCGGTCGCGCGGGCTCCAGGTCCACCGGCCCGCACAAGGGCTCCACCGACACGAACCGCACCGCCGCCGGGTACGCTCGCACGCACGCCATCCGCGTGTCCTCGTTCGCCAGCTCCCCGGTGATGGTCGCCCCAACCCACACGTTCGGCGCGAACCGCACCCCGAGCTTCGCGACGTTCCAAGGCGCCTTCGTCAGTAGTTGGTAGGTGTGCCACGGCGCATCCGCCATCGCGGCGAGCACCGCGTCCTGATGCGCTCTCTCGACCCAGCCCCCGAAGAAGTCCGCCATGCTGCACACGAAGATCCGCGCAGGGACCTTCACCTTGCGCAGCTCTTTCAGCCGACTCGGATGGAACGTCGGCTCGAATCCGTTGGGGAACGCCTTGGACCCACGGAACCGCTCTGCGATTACAAAGGCGTAGCACGGTGTCTTGTCCGGACCGAAAGTACAGTCGTGCAGGCACCCAGAGATCGGGTTGATCGTGTAATCCGTCCACCCGATATTATTGTTCGGCCCGTTCACCGTCCGACCCCAGCGCCGCCGTCAGGCTCCGCAGCAACGCCAGCGCCAACGGCTTCGGCGACACCCCGAGCAGAAGCCCAGTCGCCGCCGCCAGCGCAACCACGTGCAGTCCGACCAAAGTCGCACTCGCCAAGATCACCCGCTCGCCCAGTCGATTCATAGCTGAAAGTACGCATTTTGCACCCGAAAAGTCAATGATATTCCACGTTCTGACGCCGCATCCCAATAGCCGGCCCAGCGAACTCGCACCGCATCGCGTAGTACACCGCCGACTTCGAGGCCGGGTTCTTCCAGATCCGCTTGACCTCGCGAACCTTCATGCGTGGCGTCTCCGACAGCGCCCAGCGCACGAAGTCGTCGTACCACCGGATGAGCCCCCGCCCATCATCCCCAGGGAACTTCGTCGCCCATCGAACGAACTGCGACACCTTCGCTCCGATCATCGACCGCATCATCCCGTCCGTGAACACCACCGCGTACGGCCCAGCCGGCGCGTACCGGCCCACCTGATAGAGCGCCACGTACGGATTGCCGTGTGCGTCCAAGTCAATGAGGTTCCAGCCCCGGTTGTGCTGCACCTCGAACGCCGTCGGGATCATGTGCACGTTGTCCCCGAGCCAGACCCCAGGCCGCGCGTGCTCCGCCTCGCGCTCCATCCCCAGGTACGCCGCCACCTCCGGGTAAGCCCGATCGCGCATCATCCCCGCGCCCGCAAAGCAGTCCAGCACCCGTGCCCCAGAGTCCCCGCCAACCCAGCCCACCGCCAGACGGCGCAGCGCCACCTTGTCGGCGACCGACGTGTTGTTGTTCTGCTTCTTCATGGGACCGGAAGTGCCTCGGGCTCGCCGTAGTTCGACTCGCCGTCGTCGAGGCCCGAGTCCCCGCGATGCCGATGCCGCTCACAGAAGGATCTTACTTCCCCATCCGTGGCAGGTGCCGACAGGTCACACGGCTTCGACCACGTCCTGCGCATCCGGCGCACCAGCGTCGCAGGCTCGGCGCACCCAGGCTGGCAGCAGTCGCGGATGGACAGGCCAGACCACCGCTCGCTCTTTGGGATGTCCTCCAGATAACGGCCGGACTCGCCCCATATCTTCAACAGCCAGGGCAGGTGAGCTACTGCGTTTTCGAGCTTGTAGTGTCCGCCGTCGATGGCGATGACCTTGCCCTTGCGCCAGAGCTTCGTCGTGTAGCTGAATCGCCATTCTGAGCCGCTCAGTTCCGAGTCCTTCCACCGCTCGCAGCACTCGATGGTCACGCCGTCGATGATGTCGTCATCGGGGTGCCACTGAGGCCGTAGGGCCACCGTTCGGGTCCGGGTCGTCGTCATTCCGTCACCGCCTCAATCCGAGCCCCGCCGAGCCCCGCCGTCACCAATGCCTCGCGCAGTCGCGCGACGTCCGCCTCCTCCCCCTGCACGATCAACCACGCACGCCCCGGAACCGGCTCCGCCGAGAAGTCCTCGAACGGCTTGGCGTCCGCACCCCCGATCAGGTCCGCCAACTCCTTCGACGTGAAAGCCGTCAGCTCGAACAGCTCCTGGTCGACCGACCGCAGCTCGCGTAGCACCTCGGAGAGCTTGGTGTAGTCCCAGTCCCCTTCGATGTTGTTGAGCGCCACGCACAGCGCTCGACGCTCCGCATCCGGCAACGGCCCCAGGTCGATCACCGGAATCTCCGTCCGCCCCAGATCGGTCGTCCACACGTCGAGCCGCTGATGACCGCCGACCACGAGGTCCCCAGACACCAAGACCGGGTCGACCATCCCCCAGCGCTCCAGAGACCGCTTCAGCGACTCCCGGTCCACCCCCGTCATCGGCTTCCGCGGGTTCTCCGGGTCCGGCCGCAGTGACCCGCACGCCCGGTGCTCGATCCTCGGCTTCTTCTCCGCCATCACCCCTCCGAGTCCACCAGCGACAGCAAGACCCCCGCGATGGCCCGGAGATCCGCTCGGTACGCCCGAACGTTCTCCAGATCCATCCGCCCGTCCGTCGCCACCATCGTCTTCGCCCACGTCAAGAGCTTGTCCCCAGACGCCTCCAAGAACGCCCTGGCGACGTCGGGTGACATTGACACGGACGGCATCTCTCGCGTGGATTCGGTCACTTGATCTGGTCCACGTAATCGCCGCCGTACTTCACCGACCCGTCGGGGTTCAGTACGATCAGACGGAGCCCGGTGTTCTCCTCAATCCGAGGCACCACCGCGTCCACGAAGTTCTCCGGGTCCGTCGCCAAGTAGTACGTCGCCAGCAGGTCCAGCAGCTTGCCCGGCTCCTCGCCGTCCGTGGCCCGCGCCACCGCGTTCAGCGCCGCCGTCAGGTTGTCGTCCTGCTCCGGCGTCAGGATGAACTTCCGCTTCACCAGCGAGTCGTCCCGCTCAGGCTTCTCGCCCTTCGGACCCTTGACCGCCTTCTCCAGCTCCCGGACCGAGTCGGCCTTGGCCTTGTCCAGCCACTCGTCGAGGTTCGACCCGTCGTCGTTCAGCGCCGGCAACAGCCGGTGAGCTTTCGTCCAGCCGATCTCTTCGATCACGTGCGGCGCGTCCGGCCGGTGCTCCGGCAGATTCACGCAGTACATCTCGTAGATCTCGCAGAGCTGCTCCGCCTTCCGGATCTCGAAGTCCACCTCGTCCTGCACGTAGTCCTTGAACTTCTTGAAGCCCCACTCCTTGAACAGCGAATCCCGCCGCACGAGGTACAGGTACTTCGCCACCTGAACGAACGACTGCGACATGTTCGCCTTCGCTTCCTTCAAGTGCTCCCGGATCGCGTCCGGCGTCTCGACCTCGGCCATGTGGCCCGGCTCCGTGCGCTCCGTCGCCCCCGTCTCCTCGTTCACCTCGGCCTCAGCCGCCGCCAACTTCTTTCGTGCCATTCTAAAACTCCCGTCAGTCAATCAGCCCCAGCCCCCGAGCCACTGCGGTCGGGGACGGCAAGGCCGTCTCAAGTAGCACCACCAATCGTGGACGTCCGCCGGCCTCGGCGTAGCACTTCAAGGGCTCGCCGCAGACCACCCGCGCGTCATCCGTCCAAAATGACTTTAGTGCGTCATTCAATGCTTTCATACAGTTATCGCGGTCAGGTTTTACCGGAGCCCAGTGCAGGCCGACTGCCGCATTCTTCAACCGCTGTGGCCTCGGCAGCACGATCAGCACGTCCATCCGAATCGGCCCGTCCAGCGGGGCCGCCGGAAGATGCGCCGCCGCCAGAGCCGCCACGGCCGACTCGAACGTCTCCGTCTTCGGGTCCTTGTGCGTCATCTGGAACGTCGACCCGCTCTTCGTTCGGATCGTCGCACGCCGAGCCGCGCCCTTCCCGCGGGGCACCATCGGGATCTCGAAACGAATCCTCATACCGGCGCCTCCCAAATCAGCGTCCCGTGGACTTGGCTCGCCCCAGGCCCCAGAACCGCCCGTGCCACCGCCGAACAGAACAACGGCGCCACACCCGCATCCGCGAACTCCACGTGCAGATACCGCATCCCCGTCGCCGCACCCGTATCCGCCCACACCGACATCGACGTGGTGTAGCCGCCCGCCGTGACCGGCACCAACTGACGCCGCGCATGGACCGTCCACGGCTGCGCAGGGGCCGCCAACGCCCGGTCCACCGCCGACCAGACCTCCACGCCCAGATCCTCCGGAGACACCATCACGCCGCCCTCTCGAAGCACGTCTTCGCTACCGGACACTTCCGCGCACGTTCACAGGTCGAGGTATAACAAATGCGCCTCGGTAACGTCGCCGTCGCCAGACCCTCTCGAATCGACTCCACCCGACGCCGAATCTCCCCCATCAGCCGTTCGTCGTACCGGAACAGCCACGGCCGGAAGGTCGTCGTCACCTTCTCCAGATGCTTGACCATCACGAGCACCAGAATCCATGGCCGACTCGTCAGCTTGCCGTAGATCGTCGCCTGCTCCCGGTGCTCCGGCTCCGGTCCCCGCGCCTTCTCGAACTTGAACACGTTCATCGTCTTGACCTCCAAGACGACCCGAGCCCCGTTCTCCTGGTACACCAGCTCGCCGTCCGGGTGACCCGAGATCCCCAGGTCCCGGTCCACGATCTGCGTCTCCAAGAACAAGAACTCCTGCCCCTGGCACACCGAGATCCGCGCCGTCCCGTCCAGCTCCACGAACGCCCGCGGCAGCCCGCAGACCGCCGGACGAGGCACCCACGAACCCGACCCGTAACCTTCCGCGTTCTCGTGCACCGCCGCGCAGTCCAAGCACTTCCAGCGGCCACACAGCATCGGCGCGAACACCTCGTTCTGGAGCCACCAGTGGACGGCCTTGCCGACCCCGAAGGTCAGGCCAAGATCCTCTTCCACCTCGCGCAACCGCTCCGTCCCCTCCAGGCCGCAGATCACCTCTTCCCGCGGACACAGGTACGGTATCGACGACGCCCGGAAGATCGTGTCCACCGTCGGCGGCGCGATCACGTCCTTGCGGACCATGCGATCCCGAAGGAAGCGCATGAAGTCCTTATCCATGCTTTCCGTTGCTGCGCTCATAGACCCCGCTAGTAGCTATGACATAATCCGCAGTGCGTGTCAACAAACTTCGCGCCAGCAGGCGCGTAATTGATTACGAATTCTGCGCCGGCAAGAACCCCAGCTCCCGAAGCTGGCCCGCCGCGAACTGCCGCCACTTCATCGGATTGCTCAGCCCGTGCTTCGCCTCGAATGGCGTCAACTGGTCATCCGGCACCGTTTCCCGCCGACCGCCGTAGTTGGTGTAGCCCCAGACCAGCCCCGACAGCTCCGTCACGAACAACGCCAGCGCGTACGCCAAGTGCAACTGCGGCGCATCCCCGTCCCCTGGCGGACCCCGAGACTCGACCTTCTCCTGGAGCGCCCCAGCCAGTGCGTCCACCGGGTCCTTCACCCCAAAGCCCTTGAGCGTCCGCGTCGACCCAGACACGATCCCGCCCAGCGTCTTCCGGTGCTCCGTCTGCTCCACCATGTCCTGCCACCGCACGCGCCCCAGGCCCGACCGGAACGCCTGCGTCAACACCGACTCCACCTCGACCGCCACCGGGTCCTTGCGCTCAGCCATTGCCCGACCCCAGCAACCGCTCCATCGTCGAGGCCGGCACCATCACCCACGTCGTCTCCACCCCGCGCAGCCCGCGAACCTCCAGCTCGACCAGCGGCTCGCGGCTCGCCGCCAGCGCCTCCGACGTCGCCTTCTGCAAGATCGCCACCCACGTCTTCGGAATCGACAGCCTCGTCTTGCACTCCACCAAGAAGTCCCGCCCGATCCGGACGTCCCCCTTGACCATCCCCGAGCCCGAGCCCTTCACGACCTTCCCGCCGTAGCGCTTCGCCGCGCGCTTCTCCTGCGCCTCCGATGTCCCCTTCTTCGTCGCGCTCCGCGGCGTGTGCGCCATCAAGTCGCCCAGACGCATCAGAAATCCTCCGGACGCGCCTGCGCCTCCAGCATCTTCGCGACCACCGCATCCGACAGTCGACGAAAGGCCGCCCGATCGGCTCCCAGGTAGCTCTTCAGCTCCTTCTCCGTCCGGTACGACCGGCCGTCCACACACCATGCCTCGTCCGTGTGCTCCACAAGCCCGTACGTCCGAGCCACCCGGTACACATACCCGTAGTCGTTCACTTGGCCCACCGGAACCAAGGTCTTCCCCTCCGACGCCAGCGGCTTCAACCGCAGCTCGAACGAGCCCTCCATCCGGTTCGCCGCCCCGCAGTTCTTGAGGATCTTGAAGTTGATTCGGAGGCTCCCCACCTCCGTCTGCACCTCTTCGTCCTTGCGGCCGACCTGCGTCTTCGTCGCGTCGTAGTCCGATGCGTAGAACTCCGTCGTCGAGCTGGCCGCGTACTTCTGACCCGCCCCCTTCGACGTCGTCTTCCGACCCGTCGAGGCGTCCGTCCGGTACTGGTTGATCAGGATCACCGTCGGGCGACGGTCCGTCCACCGCTTCGTCGCCGAGCTGGAGATCACCAGCTTGCGCAAGATCGCGTTCACCAGCTTCGCCGCCCGGCCCCGGTCCTCCCCGTCCGAAAACGACTTCTCGTACACGCCCTCCGACTCCAGGTACTCAATCGAATCGACCACAATGACGTCGAACAGACCCCCGCGAATCTTCGCGTCAATGACGTCCCCCGCCTTCTCCGCCGTGTCGAACCCGGCCGTGTAGAACCGCGTCAAGTCCACACCCTGATTCTCGGCCCAGGACGTGTTGAGCTTGCCCTCCAGGTCCAGGTACAGCGCCAGCGTCGCGTCGTACGAGTTGCCCGTCTGCGCCCACCGCCGCAACCGCTCATCGCGATCCTTCGCCGGCTCCATCGCCCCTTCCTTCTCCGCGTGAGGCCAGTAGGGCATCGGCAACCCCTCCACGTGGCACGTGCAGTACGGCACCTCGAACACCACGCCATGCTCCGCGCACGCCTCCCACTCCGACTTCGGGTCGTCCAGCCGCGCCGCCACGAACTCCGGCGCATGGCCCCCCGAGAGCGCCCGGCCCGCCGAGTCCGTCCCCTGGCCCGTGCAGACCCACGCCTCCATCGTCGTCTTCTTCGGCGTCGTCCAGTAGTACGACACCACCCGACCCGGCTGCTTCGTCTCCTTGTGCCGCACCGGCCGGCAGAGCGGCTTGCCGCCCGCCACCCAGAACGCCCCGCCACCCACCGGGAAGCCCGCGTAGTCCGTCCCAGCCCCCACCGGCCCGTACGCGATCGTCCGATACTCCCGGAGGCAGTTCCGGCACAGCTTGTGGACCGACGCCACCACCATCGTCGCCACGTAGGTCTTGCCCGAGTGCTCCGGCCCGAGGAACAGGTGGAACAGCTCGGCCATCAGACCGCCGCCCCACGCGTAGCGCAGCGCCGCCGACGGAACCCAGATCCGACGCTCCCCCAGACTCGCCTGCGTCGAAGCCCGCACCACCGAGTTGCGGCCGAACTTCGTCGACACCGCCGCCGCGTCCGCGTCGGCCTGCTGTAACCTCGGGTTCATCGTCTCAGACCCAGATCAGATCGGCGTCGCCCGTCGGGGGCACCACCCCGAGCCGACTCCACCCCGCTAGGACCGCATCCCGGAAAGCCGCCTGCGCCGCCGGACGGATCATCGACGTCCCCAAATGCCGAAACGCGTCCCGCACCACCTCGGCCATCCCCGGCGTGTACATCCGAATCGACGGTGAGCCCGTCCGGCGCAACCGAAACGGCGTGTCCGGCAGCACCCCCCGCTGCGTCAGCAGCCGAATCGTCTGCGTGCTCTTGCCGATCGGTCGGCCCACCAACGAGGCCGTGTAGAGTGTCACCGTCTCGCCACCAATCGAGGCTTGACAGGAATGTGGATTTGTCGCCTTCAACTTAGAATACCTCCACGTCAACTATCGCATAACGTTCGCGGCGTGTCAAGCGACTTTCGCCGCGCCACGCTTGAACTCCAGAAACCGTCCGATGGCACGCATGTCCCGCCGACGGTACGTTCTCGGAAGCGACGACAAGAACCGCTCCGAATACGTCGCCTCGACCATCCGACGGTCCAGACACACGACCACCCCGTAATCGCTTACGCTCCGGATCAGCCGCCCGAACCCCTGCACGAGCTGCAACACCGCCTCGGGAATCGAATGGTTCGCGAAGAAGTTGCGGTCCGTCGCCTTGATAGCGTCCATCACCGGATCGTCCGGCGTCGCAAAGGGCAGCCGATCGATCACGACCACCGACAACGCCTCCCCAGGCACGTCTATCCCCTGCCAGAATGACGACGTCCCGAGCAGCACCGACCCCACGTCATTCCGGAACTCCGCAACGAGCCGCGACCTCGGCGCCTCGCCCTGACGCAAGATCCGATGGCCCCCCATCGCCAGCAACGCCCGGTGAGCCGTGTCCAGCGCCTTGTACGACGTGAACAACGCCAGCGTGCGTCCGCCCGCCTCCGTCACCGCCTCGCAGACCCGCTGCGCAACGTAGTCGTGGTACGTCGGCTCCGTCGGCGCCACGCCCTCCGGCACCACCAGCAGGCAGTTCTCCTGGAAGTTGAACGGCGACTCCACGCACAGCGTCTCGCCGAACGTCACGCCCAACTGGCGGCTCAGGTAGTCGAACTTCCCCTCGACCGCCAGAGTCGCCGACGTCATCACCACCGCCGGCGGGTCCAGAGGCTCCCCGTCCGCGTCGTGACGCTCCACCTCGAACAGCATCTTCCGCAGCAACTCCGATACGTCCACGTACCGCTGCGACAGCACAAGCCGTCCCTTCGCCTCCTCCGCGATGAACGACACCGCCCCAGGCTCCCGCAGCAGCGTCGTGTCGTCGACCTCCTGCGCCAGCTCCTTCGCCCGCCTGCTCGCCTGCGCCAGCACCGCCGCCCGGTCCTTGTTGCGCTCGGCCAAGTCCGCCAAGTGCTTCGCCACCACCCGAAGCGCGTCGCTCAACGGCTGGCCGTCCACCTCGCCCGGAGTCCGGAGCCGGATCTTGTACCGGCCCGAAGCACGGTACGTCGCCAGATCGTCGAAGAACGTCCGCACCACAGCCTCGAACTCGCCCCGCTGGCGATCCATCCCGTAGTGCTTCAAGTGCGACGACAGCCGAAACATCATCCCGGCCGAAATCCGTGCGCCGTAAACGTCTCTCGCCACGCCGTTTGCTTCGTGAGCTTCATCAAAGATGACACGGTCATACATGCCGAGGATGTTGCTCTGCCCGCCAGACTTCTCGCGCACGGCCAAGTCCAGAAAGAACATGTGGTAGTTCGTCACCACGATCGCCGCGCGCTTGAACTCCGCTCGCGCCCGCCGGCCGTAGCACGTCTCCGCCATCGGGCACTCTTTCCCTGCGCACTCGCCCGAGCTGACCGAGAACCGGCCCCACAGACGCTCCGGGGGCTCCACCGCCAGCTCCGACCGATCGCCCGTCGCCGTCTTGCGGCTCCAGTCAATGAACGCCCGAAGCGCCGCCGCCTCCGACGCATCCTCCGCCAGATTCAGCGTCCCACGCTTCTCCTCCGCCGCCAGACGGTCCTTGCAGACGTAGTTGCTGATCCCCTTCGCCAGCGCAAAGCTCGGCCCGTCCATCAGCTCCACCATGAACGGCAGATCCTTCTTGACGAGCTGCTCTTGGAGCAGAATCGAATTCGTCACGATGATCGTCCGACTGTCCACCGACGAGTGGTTTACTGCGGAAGATATATAGCCCAAACTTTTGCCAACACCACAGGGGGCGTGTACCGCCGCGTGCGTCCCGGTCTCAAACGCGCGCTCGAAAACCTCCGTCATCGCGATCTGGCCGTCCCGAGGCTGATACCCGTCGAACGCCTCCGACAGAAGGCCCGTCGGACCGAACACCGCGTCAACTGCCTCACTCACAGCAACCTCGTATTCGACGTCTCGTCGGCCACAGATTGATTCCCGTCGAGCACCGTGTACACCACGACCCGAGAACCCTTCACGTAGCTCACGCTCAGCATAAGCCCGTTGTCGAACGCCAAGACCGGATCGCCGATCTCGTCAAGCCCGACCTCGATCAAGTATCCACCCGCCAGCGCCAGCGGGATCGGCCCGTGCGGCAACGGCGGACGCCGTACCACCCGCAGGAACCACCGAGCCACCGCGCGAAACCACCGCATCAGACGCCCCTTCCCGGAAGATCCGTCCCGGACGCCGCCTCAATCTCCGCCTGCCTGCGGATCGCCTGCGCGTATAGCTTCCGCGTCTCACGCTCGCGGGCGTACTCCTGCGCCACCGCGTCCACGCGGTCCAGACCCACGATGACCAGCGCCATCACGATCAGCAGAGCGCCAAGGATCAATCGATCGCCCACCGTCAGCCACGTCCAGTACGCCCAGAGCAGCGCCCCGCCACCGAGCGGCAGGAATACCCCGGCCGCGTCAACCAGAACGTCCATCAGTCGGTGCAGCACGCGCAATTGATTACGCCCCCGCCGGTATCCCGGCATCTCGTTGCGGATGCGCCGGCAAGCGCTCCGCAATGAACCCCTGCATCTCCGCCACGGTCATCTCGCGCACGAACTTCGCGTACTCGAACGGCGCCAAGTCCTGCACCCCCCGAAGACCCCACTTGTTCGCCACGATAGCCGCCGTCTCTGGAGTCAAGCGTACGTGCTTCTCCGCCTCGACGAATTCGTCCCCCGGAGACCCGTGCGCGGCCACGTTCAGTTTCGCCGTGAAGCTGAAACCGCGAAGCGTCCCGTAACGCTTGCGCGCCGCCGACAGAAACTCCATCGACGATGGTTGGTTGCCGATAGCCCGGTCATCGGCCATGTACAGCCGACGCTGAAACCGGACGTGGTTGCCATCGCGACCCACGAACCCGTCCACGTCGATGACCGTCAGCAGCGCCCGCAGCTTCGACTCGTCCGAAGCGCACAGCGGGCACGGCTCCGAGCGCCACGGCTGATTCCGGCACGGGATCACCACGTACCGATCGTCCACCTTGCGCCGGTGCATCCGACCGATCATCGCCGCATCGTCGTCGAGCACGACCAGCCGACGCACCTCCCCCTGCTTGATCACAAAGATCGTCGGGCACGCCAAGTGCACGTTCTTCCCAACCCAGGGGTCGATGGCTCCAAGCCCGCTTTTGAACCACTCAGTCACGCAACGTGTTATACGATAGTTGTCACTTCGAGTCAATCATTTACATGCAATGAATCAACAGCGACGAAGACTCGGACGGAGGCAAGCTCCCAGGGTCCGCGCCATCAGGTGTCGAGACCACCCGGACCTGACCTACCCCGAGCTGAGGCCCAATCTCCGCCAGCCACTCCGCGGCCATCTTGCGCCCCGCCGCGTCCCCGTCGGTGAACAGCACCACCCGGTCGAACCACGACACCACCTTCCGCGCGTGCTCCACCTCGAACGCCGTCCCCGCCGTCGCCAAGACGTTCCGCCACCCCCACTGCCACAACATGTCCCGGTCCATCAGGCCCTCCACCAAGATGCACGTCCGCACCTCGGGCTCAATCTGGTCCTCGCCGTACAACACGTCCGCCCGGTCGAACCCATCCGAATGAAGCCACTTCGGCGGCTGCTGGTAACCGCAGGCCGGGCACTCCTTGTGCGGCTTCAAGGGCTCGCCACACCGCAGGCATCCGTCCGCGTAGAGCCGGCCAGACACCCCCCGCAGACGACCATCCCGGTCCACGATCGGCCATAACGCCCGAAGCGCCTCCCCGTCATGCCCCAGTCGCCGCAGACGGCACGTCGAGGCCAGTAGCCCCCGGTCGACCACGTACCGCGTGAACTCCGTCGCGTACGGCGCGTAGACACCCCAGTCCATCACGTACGGCTCGGCCGAACGCTCCGCCCGCCATCGCTTCTCTTGGGGACGCTCCGCCCGAGGCCGCACCAACGGCCGGACGTACCCGTCGTCGGTGACCCCGAACTCCCGAGCAAACCACCCCAGCGCCGACTTGAAGTCGAGCCTCTGATGCGCCTGCACCAGCTTGATCGCGTCGCCCGACACCCCGCAGCCGAAGCAGTGGTAGAACTCCGCCGTGACGTGCAGACTCGGCGAGCGCTCCCCGTGGAAGGTACAGCACGCCCACCCCCGCCGACGGAACTCAATGCCTAGCCGTAAGGCGACGTCGAGCACCGACAGCGCGCGAATAGCCTCAACCGCCCCAGCCATCCGGCGTCACGATCCACAGCCCGACCAGCCCCGCCATCGACAGCGCGAACAGCGCGCAGTCCGCCCAAAACGGCAGACCCATGCGTCGCCGCCGATGGACCCAAATCGTCAACCTGTTGGCTTGTTTCATGCGGAGACTATCGCATAGCATTCGCGAAAGTCAAGTTACTTGGACGCTTCGATCTCCGCGTCAGAAATCGGACGCAGCAAGTCGAACCGCGTCACGTCCACCCCATCCGGCGCCTCGACCCATTCGACCTGATGGCCACCGATCAGGCGATACTCCACGCCGTCCTCTTCGTAGACCTGCTTCGCCACGTTCGGACTGGTGTAGTACACAACGTCGCCCACCTTCAGGCCCTCCGTCTGCGCCCAGCGCGTCGCCCCCTGCTCTACCTCGCGGCGGCTCCCGTCCACCGTCGGAACCGTGACCGAGTAGGCATAGCTCTCGCGCCAGCGCACGCGCCCGGCCAAGACCGCCTTGGACGCAGCGACGACCACCGCACGCCGCATCGCCGGGACCCGATCCGCCCCGTTGTGCCGCTCCAGAAGGTGAAGCACCTTCGGCTGGCCATCCTCCGACCGTGCCACCGTGCCCCGATCCTTCGGGTCAAACGCATCGGTCACAGCGCGCTCGACCGTCTGCCGATACATCGCCGGGTCCTCCAGGACCACCATCACCCGATTCATCGGCCGGAACTTCCGAGGCACCGGCAGCTCGCCATCCCACCACTTCTCGCTCAGAACTAGCACAAGACCCCCTAACCCTTGCCAAAAAGCCGAAACAGCCCCGCCACGACGATCCCGCCCGCCGCTCCCAGAATCGAGGCTATCGTTCCCAAGCGCACCAGCCGCTTGTCGATGTCATGGAGCGTCTCGCGCCCCTCCTTCAGTTCGTTGTGGAGACGCTCCAGCTCTTGGAGCACCAACAATCGGTAGCTCTCCCAGGCCCCGCTGTCGTGACGGTTGTTCCCAGGCATCGTACCCCAATCATCGCGCGTCCTCGACCCAGATCAGCCCCGCCATGAGGCCACCAGCGCAACGCGACCGCCCTATCCTACACCGAACTGGCCTACCGCGCACGGTGGAAACCGTTGAGTCCGACGTGCCGTCCGCCATCGCCCGCCGCGCCAACGCGTAAACCTGGTCGTCGCCGTCGAACACAGCATGGGCCGACCGGCCTTCGTCCCGAGACGATAGCCCCACCCGGTCCAGGCCAGCCCCGTAAGCCCCCGTCACCCGGAGATCGTCGTCAAAGGACAGCACTGCTACCGGCTGCTCCCGGAGCACGTCTGCGAAAGGATTGACCGAGACGGGCACCACCTCCCGGTACGTCAGGCGGCGAAGCGCTTCCATGTTCGAGGGACGCGCAGATTGCAAACTCAAAGCAGCCATCGCCACCTCCCGCGTCAGCATAGCGCAGGTGTCACACCCCTGTCACACCCTAACCGATGCCGATCTCAGCCCACTTCCAGCTCTGCTGCACTTCCGCCAGCCACGGCCACCACGACGGGTCGCCGAGCTTGAAGCACCCCACCAGCTCCGGGAACTCCTCGGCCAAGTGCTCATCCGTCAGTAGCAGCACGATGACCTGCTCCGCGAACCCAGCGATGTCGAACTTCTTGGCCGTGATGTGCAGGTGCGTCGCTACGCCGGTGTAGCCCGCGAACAGCCCGTCGAACACCCCCGTGACCGGCTTGCCGTCTGGCCACACGGGGAACGTCAGCGCGTGATGCCCCGGACGGGCCTGCGATAGCGCCCGGAGCACCCGCAGCGTCGCCACGATCTGACCCCGGTACATCCCGAGGATCGCCTTGGGCGGACCACCATGCCACCGCACTCGGATCAACGGGCGGTCGATGCCGCAGACCTTCCGGTAGTGCGTCGCAAACTTCGGGTACACGCCGTTGGACAGGTCGAAGCTCGAAAACGCCGCGTTGTTCGCCTTCGTCCCGCCGTGCGCGGCCCGGTACTTCCCCGGGTCGAGCCACTGGTAGACCGTCACCGTCCCGTCCGGTTGGGGGTTGTCGACCCCGAAGCAGCTCCCGTAGCCCTGCGACACCAGGGAGCGGAAGCAGCCCTTGGCGCTTAGCGACGCATCCCAATGCAGGATGCCGAGAATCGACGCCGCATCGCTCGGAGCCCCGCCAGCCCATGGGTACGCCCCGCCACCGGCCTTCTTGATGTCCATGCCGCCCGGCTCGTCGAAGCTCACGACCTTGACGCCCTCCACGGGCACCTTGACCCCGCCGACGATGAGGTACTCGCTCGTCGGAAGCTCAGCGACAGGTGCCGGCTCCGCGTGCTGGTCAAGCACCGCCTGCATCCGGCGCAACGTGCCCGTCCCGAGCCAGCCGTCCACCTCGTCGGCCGTTGCCTCGCTTGGTGCCACGCCCGCCGCCGCATCGCCAGGATCGGAGTACACGTACCTCTGCACGTCCCTTACCAAGCCGAGGAATGTCAGCGCATCGTCCACGTCACTGCGATCCATGGACACACGTTGGTACGGGCTCCCAAGCACGTGCCAGCGCCAGAAGTCCCACGCCCACCCGCGGTCGTGACCCTCTTTGGCCAGCGCCGCATCGCCGAACTCTGCTGCACCCATCACGTCACCCCCGAATCCTGATAGTCCTTCGTCTTCGGCGCGATCTCCTCGAACCGAATGTTCTTCCAGTCCCAGTTCAGCATCACCACCGGCTGCCAGTGCGCTCGACGCCGCACCTTCAACGGTGACACGCGTCGGACGTGGTTGTTTTCGTCCTCGGGACGCTTCATCCACATCTTGAATACGTTTTGTGAACGTTGTGCGATTTTGTCGCTCATCCCTGCGTCGTCGAGCCCCGCCTCTTCGCCGTCTCCGGAGCCCTTCTTGAGCTGAGACGTCCCGAGCATCGCCACCCCGCCGGTATCGTCCCGCAGCAGTTGTGACGCCCCCTGGAAGAAGCTCGTCACGAAGTCCAGTCGCTTCAGCTCGTCTCCGTACTCCGACTTGAAGAACTCGTACAACGAATCCGCGACCACCAAGTCCGGCCGGAACTTCCGGATCGCTTGGGACACCCGAGCGGGCGTCAGTCGGTCCCCCGAGTCCAGAATGTCCAGCCCCGTCTCGCCACCAAACTCATCGATCGTCTGGTACAGCCGCCCCTCTGACTCCGGGTCCAGATTCCCCAGGATGACACCACCGTAGGGGGTCTTGGAGTGAATGACGTAGAACACCTCGGCGATCTCGTCCGCGCACATCTCGGGCGACAGGAAAAGCACCCGCGCGCCGCTCACCCACGCGTGACGAGCCACATTGATCGCCATGGTTGTCTTGCCGCCGCCAGGACGACCAAGTATAGTTGTCACGGAACGCCTTTGCAGGCCACCCGCCATCTTGGTGATCGCCGGCCATGGCATCGCAATCCCAGCCGCGCCCGACTTCGACGCCTCGTACCGCTCGCGGACCTCCTTGCCGTACCCCATCAGGGAACGCTGAGGCACCACGTCCGCATCCGACTCCGCGTCGGCCAGCGCCCGGAGCTTCGCCTGCGCCTCCTGAATCCGGCCCGCCGACAGCAGCGTCGACACCGCCGCCGCCCCGTCCGACAACACCTGCCCCAGACGGCGCGTCCGCACCCCGTCGACCAGCTCCGCGTACCGATAGCGCTCCGCATCCGGCCAACTCAGGCCCGAGAACCGACCCTGGAGATCCGACACCGACGGGAAGTCCGCCACCTCCATCCGATCCGCGATCCACTGGTACACCACCGCCCCGTCGTTCACGAACGACCCGAGACGGACACCATCGTCCCCAAGACGCTCCCAGGCTTTCGCGCCCCCATGGACGACCTTCAGCAGCAACGCCAAGTCGATATTCATTTGACCAGCCGCAATCTCGTGCCGGCCGACAACAGGCCCGACCCGTCCAGCTCCTCCAGAAGCGACCCCACGGGGACGTCACCAGACGCCAACCGATCCATCACGCACGGTAGGTGGTACGCCGCCAGATCCGCCCGGCGCAACAGACGACCCGAAGGCGAGTGAATGTCCGCTGACACCGCGACATGCGGCATCCCGGCCAGCGCGCAGCCGCACAGCCGACAGATCGCATCAGGCTTCACGGACGAAATCCCACGCCGCGTCGGCCAGACCCTCGCGACGATCCTGGCCCAGACACTCCATCGTCACGACCCGCTCCTTCAAGACCTCGGCCATGCTCGGCTTGTAGAGCGTCACCAGCTCTTTCGGATCCACGTTCGACGTCACGATCGTGCAGAGACCCTGCGCCGTCCGCTCCCGAAGCGCTTGCTCGACCACCCGAATCGCAAACCCACCCGCGTCCCGATGCTCCTTCCCCAGATCGTCCACGACCAGGAAGTCCACATCGCGTAATCGGTTACGCACCAACACGTCGCACACCCGCGACGATTTCGCGATCTCCTCGTGCACCAGCGTCGCCGCCGTCACGAACAACGCGCTGTACCCGCAGCGTAGCGCCTCCTTCAGCAGAGCCACCGCCACCGCCGTCTTACCGACGCCGTTCTTGCCGTACAGGTACAGACCGTAGCCCTTCTCGCGGACGTCCACCATCCGCCGCGCGTAACTCTGGAGTCGGCCAAGAACCGGCTCCCGGATCGAAGCGCCGGCCAGCGTCGCCCCCACGTAGCTCTCCGGGATCAACGCACCGTCCAGGTCGGACTGCTCCAGAAGACGACGCTCCACCTACGTCCCCCGCATCCGGCTCACCTTGGGCGCCTCGCGGTGCTCGTCCTCCGTCGCCCGGAGGTTCGTCACCGCAATGTCCTTCGACTTCCGCGAGAACATCCGCTCTCGCGCGGCGTTCAGCCACGTCTCCCGAGACACGTAGAAGTGACCCCACGACGGCTGACGATTGAAGCCCGTCACGTATTGCAGTACCGCCTCGCGCAGTAGCGCTGGCCCCACCGAGTTCAGCAGGTCCCGCGCCAGCTTCAACTCCTTCGGCCCCCACGGGGGAAGCTCCCCGACAGCCGCGTAGCGCCACCGCAGAGCCTCCTGATACCAGCCCTCGACCGTCTTGGCCGTCATGCGTACCGGCTTTGCCTTCGGCGGCGGGTCCGACACCTCGAACCCGTACAGGCTCCGACGCAAAAGGCCGCGCTCCACCAGCTTGTCTACCGACGCCCCGACGACGTCCACCGGAGCCCCAACCGCCTCCGCGACCTCGCCCAGCGTCGGGCTCACACCCTGTGCCAGCACCGTCACGATCACCGCGTAGACCACCTTCTCGGGAGACCGAATCTCCTGAGACGCCATCACCGCCGCCGAAATCGTGAAGGCTTCAGCGAGCACGACGCGACGGCCTCACTTCCTGAATGTCGCGTGACGTCACCTGCCGGCAAGAACCACCGTCGAACACCACGTCAATCTCGCAATACATTGAACGCCAATGCTCCCCCCAGGCCGACCGCACACGGGCCACCCAGGCGTCCACGTCCTGACGCGGAACACTCCGCGCAATCTCCGCGCCGTAGCTCACCGCCACGACCCGACCAACGCGGTCACCGACAACCACGTCATCGCCTACAGAGACTACCACGCTAGCCCTCGGCGAGCAGCGTGACCCCCGACCCGCCCGTCTCGATCTGAGTCCGCAAGAACCGCTGCAACTCCGCCACCGTCTGCGTCGACTCCATCGGCACAGCCACCGCCCGATGCACCCCCGGACCCGACAGCGCGTACACCACCCGATCCGTCGAATGGTCGACCTGCTGGAGCGCCGCGCGCCACGTGACACCGTCAACATCCACCTTCACCGACTGTACGGCCATAACCAACCTCCGCCATCCGAAAGGACGATCCTCGGCCATCGCCAAACGCCGGTGCAGCACGCACGTCGGCAACGCACCGCACCGCCGACATGCCAGGGACGCAAGCCTCTGGCAATCCGCAATCTGGTCCACCACCGACCCTGCACTGTGACGATACGAGCCCATCCCGGTATGACTATGCCATACCGGGCATCAGTATGTCAAGACGTCATCGCCGCGATGTCCCCGCGCGACGCATCGAAGCACCGCTGGTGCATGTACCCCGACGGCTTGCCCGCCGCAAAGCCAACCGACGAAGCCATCCCGCCCGTGACGCACACCGCTGGCGTCATCATCACCCCCGTCATCAGCGCCTTGCCGCACGCGAGGCAATCCCACCCCCGCGACCTCGGCTTCAACGCCTCCGAGTCCGCCAGCACGATCGCGTCGTAGCGCGAGCGCACCCCGGCCACGTACCTCGCCAGCGGCCCCGTCGCCTCGCCGAGACGGAATCGGTCGACCAGCATGTACCGGCCCATCGGCTCCAACTGCGCCTCCGGGTCCGACTTCGACGTCGACTTGACCAGCCGCTTCCCGACCGGGTGCAGGAACACCGGAACCATCGTCCCGCCGTCGTCCAGACGGACGTACCGCGCCAGCCCCGCGACTACGGCCTTGTCCATCAAGGACTGCACCGCCCCAGCCCCGAGCGTCCGGCCCTCCATGGTCCACCGCGCGACCAGCGCCACCCGCATCGCAGGCACCGGGACCACCAACGTCCCGTGGCTCGCGTAGAACTCCAGCGTGACCGCCGTCAAGGCCAACTGGACTGACTCGGGCGTTTCGCCCTTCCTGAAACCGCGCACGACACCCCCAGCGTAATCAATTGCGCAGCCGGGAACGCCCGCCCCCGGCCCCGCCCCAGCCCGCTACGCCGCGAGCTGAATGTTGTACTGCTTCATCAGCAACCCCTCCGCCCGCTGATTCAGCGCCGCGCCCGAACCGAGCAGCGTGTAGCTCAGACGGTCGTTGCTTCCCCGGAGCTTCGCGAAGTGGCTCGTGAACGCGGTCACCGCGTTCAGGGCACCCCAGGCCGTCCCCACACGGCCCTCGATGTGCTGGCCCGGACCGTTCTCACGAAGCCAGTAGACGTGCTGGAGCTTACCGAGCGCCTGCGGGCTCAGCTCGCCGTCCTTCTGCTCGAACGCCTTGAGCACGAAGGACGCGAACTCCACGTCGCTCATCTTGACCTTCGCGAGCGCATGATACGCCCTCTGCATGGCCGACGCCTTCTTGCGCACGATCCCCAGCGTGCTCTTCGCCATGTCGACGCGCTTCTGGACGTTCCCGAGGTGGAGCACGCGAATCGCGTTGCCATCCTCCTTCAGCGCAATCCCCACCGTGTTGCTGCACACGGGCAGCGTGTGGCACGCCTTGATCGTCAAGGAGAGTGACGCGTCGTGGCCGTTGAACACGCAGATGTTCTTCTCCAGCACGTCGCCGGGCACGACGCACTCGTCGCCCGCGGAGAGCACCTTGCCGGCGGCGAAGAACTTTTCGCCCTCCCCGAGCGCCCCCATCGTCGTGAACTTGATCTCGCCGCCATCGATCAGGGCTTGCAGAACCTCCGCCGCCTCGCGGTTCTGAATCGGCACGTACCGATCCGTCACCGTGCAGAACACGGCTCCGGTGTCTTCACGCATGATCCCAGCCGCGAAGCGAGCGCCGATCTTGACGCGCACCGGCGTGTCGTCGAGATCCTCATGAGCCTTGCGATAGAGCGGAACCGACTTGACCGTGTAGTCGCACCCGGATGCAGCGAGCGCCTCCGCCGCCGTCATGTACCCGTCGACACGGGTCCCGAGCCCGTGCCACGGCCGCTCCAGGGCGGCACGGGAGTACGCAAATGCCGGGTTTCCGGCGGGGGTGAAGTTCAGATTCGCGCTCATGTTCCGTTTCCCTCATGCCGGAGCGGGCCGGCTTTCCCTGCCGGCTTCCTCACCGGCGTTTTTACTATCGCATAGATTCAGAGTGACTGCAAGAACTTTCTTGCCTAAAACGGAATGTCGCCCCAAACCGAGTGACACGGCCCGTCCTCGGAAACCGGCCGCCCCGGCGCCGCCGGCACGAACGCCGCGTAGACCAGCTCCCGCAGCAACTCCAGCACCGGACGCTTCTGTGCCAGCGCCAGCCCCTCCAAGACGGCGTCCAACGCGCCCCGGACCGTGCCAAGCTCCGTCTCGCTCAGGTACACAACGCCGTCAACAAACGCCGCCGACTGCCCGGCCCGACCACCGTGGAACACCGACGGCACGAGCTTCGGGGTGTCCCCGAGGATCGCCAGCACCGGCCGCAAGTCCCGAAGACGGTCCAGCACCTCCAAGCTCGGCATCAGCATCGGATCGATCCCCGCCATGCTCCGCTCCGCCAGCCGGACACGGTCCGCCACACCCGCCGACTCCAGCACCCCGAAGTACCGCATCGGGACGACCGACCTCGGACCCGCCGTCACCGCGTCCGCTTCATCCACCGGGACCGGCAGTGCGTCGCCCTTCTGACGACGGTAGTAGTCAGCCACCGCGTCGCGACAATCGTCGCTGTGGACGTTGTATTTCAGATACTCGAACTCCACGGCGTCCTCGGACACCGCGCCCATCACCGCGTCGATGACCTCCGTGTCACGGCCGTACCGCCCAAGCACGGCGCCCGCCAGCGCGGCGATCTTCGACTTCAGATCGTAGTCCGACGGGACCTTACGGTCCACGTCCAGAGCCAGATCCGCCAAGTCGTACCCGAACGAGAGCGCCGGGTCGGTGCAGACGTAGATCCCGTGGCTGTAGACCTGCCCCTTGGCCTGCGAGTCCAAGAACATCCGCGAGCTACCGGCCGCGTAAACGCGCGTGAACGGGCAGCCCAGCCCGTGAATCCGGACCGAGAACTCGCCCCACTGCTCCGGCGTCAGGTTGTCCACGACGACCTCGACCCCGGTCCAGCCCGCCGACGGCACCGGGAACGGGACGTCGTCATGCGACGACACCGACAGCGCCAGCACCGGCCTTCCGTACGTTGGCGACTCGACGATCTTCGGCTCCCACGTCTGGACCGACCGCTCCGCACGGTGCACCCCCAGGGAGTCCACCCAGCGATCGGCGACCTGCCGAATGACGACATCGCAGCCCTCGCGGACCAGAGCCAGCAGCCCGATCTTGAGCCCGTCCCCGTGACGGCCGATGTAGCCGCCGGCCCCCTTCGTCGTCTCCCCCAGCAGCAGCGCCGATCGGGGGATCGTACGCCCCCGCGTTGCGCAACGTCAGGGTCCACGCCTGGGCATCGTACGCCCACGTGAATGCGTGTCCGTCGGTCCCAGCGTCCAGCGCGTTCTGGACCAGCTCCCGGACGCCTTCCCATCGTCCCCAGCCGGGACGGTACGCCGCCCCGATACTCGTCTCCGCGATGATCGTCGACATCGGTTACTCCTTCACCGAGATCAGCAGCCGGGGAGCGCCCGGCACGGTCGTGAAGCACGACGCGACCTCCTCCGCCGTCAGCGCCCCCAGGGTCACGAGCGCCTTGACCTTCTCGGGGTCGATGATCGTGATGGTCGTCTGCGCCATCTCCAGGGCGCCCCCGCCCTTGGCGGTCAGGATCTCCTCGGCCTTCTTTGGGTCGAACTTCTCCGACCCCTTCGGGCAGTTCAGCCCGACCTCGACGTCCTCGAAAATGACCTTGTACGTCGTCGCACCCGACTTCGGGTCGACCTCTGCCTTCGTCTCCGCGCCCAGCATCGGCGCCCCCGCCGCGACGTCGGCCACGGCCCGGCTGCGGATGCTCTCGACGAGCACGGGCAGAGCGCCCGGAGCCTTCTTGTTGTCGGAGTTCAATGCCCTGTCGAGCCCCTTGAGCGCGGCACAAGCCGCGACCTGCTCGCCCACGGGCAGGGCGAGAAGCTCCGCCTTCGTCGGGAGGGATGGGAGGGATGAAAGGGCCTTGGCGATTGCGTTCATGCGTGCTCCGATTGTTAGTTGTCGCGCCGTTGCGACAGGATGAACTATCGCATAGGCTTAGCATTCAGTCAACAACTTTCTTTCGAGTCGGCTCAAAATTCTTCCGCTGGCCTCCGGCATCACCTCGAACCGCACCGCTAGGATCTCCGTCCGGCCTTCCAGCCACGCCTTCTTCAGCCGGTGGTGCCCGTCCGCAACCCGACCCTTTGGTGTCAGGATGATCGGGTAGCTCAGGTCGGCGCTCGCCACACGCTCGTCATCCTCTTGCGTCGCCCAGCAATCCGCTACATCCCAGCCGTCCTCTTCGAGCTGCTTCAGCGACACCAGCGTTGGTGTCAGCTCCTCCGCCGCACGCCACAGGGCGTACACGTCCCACACGTGGAGCCCGTCAGAGTACGTGTGCTCGTCTACCCCTTCGGTCATCCGTGCATCACCTTCCGCTGCGCACGCCATAGAGCCTGTATCTCCAAGTACGTCAGGCCAGACCGAAGCTGCGCCACGAAGAACGGCCGCCAGTCTCCGTCTGCCCGGCCTGAGCCGGCCGGAATCCACGCCTCCCAGCACGCATCGCAGGACAACCAGTCGTGCTCTGATGACAGCAGTTTGTCGTGCAGCGCGACGGACAAACGGCGCCGCAGCGCGTTGCCGGGCTCGCGCGCAACGACGACCTGCCGCGTGCGCATCACGCCTTCGCAGCCGAAGGGCGACACGCTATCGTCTGGCGCGTGCGGGCATGCGAGCGACTGAGCCCGGTCGTCGTCTGGCGCGTACTCTGCTCCGCACAACGAGCACGTGCGGATTGTCTGGTAGACGCGGGTCTCGACAGAGCCGATGGTGGCGCGGGTCACGGAATCACCTTCCCCGTGCCGTTGCACGGATCGCAGTGCTCGAAGCCCGATCGCACCGGATCGCTATACACGTCAGCACCGTCAACATATCGTGGCCTCGTCCCAGCTCCGTTGCAGCCGATGCACGTCCTCGGCTGGCGCAGCGGGTGCGCGGAGCACCACCACTCCCCAGATGGGCGGCTGCCCTCGCGCGTCACGTTCGCAGTGTTCAGGGACGCGTGGTGGCACACGATCCGTACACCCGAAACATCCGGCGCGAACCACGGGCACGTCGCGCATGTCCTCGAATCGTCAGGCATTTGTCACCTCCTTCGGGAACTCGTTCCATGTCGCATCCGTCCACTGTATTGCGGTCCTATCGCCCACGCGATACCTCCTTCGGCTCCTGATCAGCGCGCCGGAACTCGATCACCCACACCCACGGGTTCGCGTTCCACGCGTCCGGTCCGTTGATCTCGTTCCACAGATAGT